>Ga0315556_1000172_pt1 | contig 37683 bp, 43 predicted proteins | sample SalMarSW160310MG_FD_202112 | JGI IMG/M metagenome (GOLD analysis project Ga0315556, IMG submission 202112) | Salt marsh sediment microbial communities from the Plum Island Ecosystem LTER, Massachusetts, United States - Salt Marsh Sediment SW1603-10 ...
TGCTGGAGCGCATCCGCAGGAAGCCCGGCGTTTCGTACCCGGTGCTGACGCCGAACCTGAAGGGCTTCGAGGCTGCGCGCGCCGCGGGCGCCACCGAGGTGGCGATTTTCGGCGCTGCCTCCGAGGCCTTCTCGCAAAAGAACATCAACTGCTCAATCGCCGAGAGCCTGGATCGCTTCCGCCTCGTAGCCGAGGCCGCGCGCGCCGCGAATATCCGGCTGCGCGGCTACATCTCCTGCGTGCTCGGCTGTCCCTACGAGGGCAAGGTCGCGCCGGCAAAGGTGGCCGAGGTCGCCGTTGCACTGAACGAAATGGGTTGCTATGAGGTTTCGCTCGGCGACACCATCGGCGTGGGAACGCCGGGGCGTACCAGGGCGATGATCGAAGCGGTGGCGAAACGCGTGCCCCTCGAGCGGCTGGCCGGTCACTACCACGACACCTACGGCCAGGCCCTGGCCAACATCTACGCTTCGCTGGAAACGGGTGTCGCGACTTTCGACGCCTCGGTCGCGGGCCTCGGCGGCTGTCCCTACGCCGCCGGCGCCTCGGGCAACGTCGCCACCGAGGACGTGGTCTACATGCTGCAGGGCCTGGGCATCGAGACCGGCGTCGACCTCGAGCGCCTGGTCGAAGTCGGCCGCTGGATCAGCAGCGTGCTCGGGCGCGAGCCGGGCTCGAAGGCCGGCAGGGCGCTTGCGGCCAAAAAGGCCGCGACGGTGCGCACGGCATGATCGAATCGCCCTGCGTCAACATCTGCCACATGAGCCCGCGGCTCGGCGTATGCACCGGCTGCTGCCGCACGCTGGACGAAATCGCGCGCTGGAGCGAGCTGGGCGAAGCCGAGCGCGCGCGCGTGATGGCTGCGCTGCCGCACCGGCGGCAGCGCCTCGGCCTTGCCGAGGCGGCCCCGGCGCGCTCGCCCTGAGCGCTAAGAATTATTCGTGGGTGTAGATGATGTCGTCGCGGCGGTTCTGCGACCACGCGGCTTCGTCGTGTCCACTCGCCTTCGGCTTCTCCTCGCCCCAGCTGATGGTCTCGATGCGCGTGTCGGATACGCCGAGGAGCACCATCGCCTTGCGCAGGCTGTCCGCTCGGCGCTGGCCCAGCGCGAGGTTGTACTCGCGGCTGCCGCGCTCGTCGCAGTTGCCCTCGATCCTGATCGTCGCCGACGAATGGCCGGTCATGTAGCCGGCATGCGCCTCGACCAGCGAATTGAACTCGGCCCTGATACTCGACCTGTCGAAGTCGAAATAGACGCTGCGCTTGGCGAGGATGCTGTTGGGATCGTGCAGCGGATTCATCTCCGCCTGCGGTTGCGCGACCGGCTGCGCCATCGGAGCAGGCGCCGGAGCAGGCGTCGCGGCCGGCGCGGGAGCCGGCTGCGGTGCCTCCGCAGCCTGCTGGCTGGCGCAGGCGCCAAGCAGCAGCGCGAATGAGGATGCGATCAGGATTGCGGGCGTTTTCATTCTCATGGTCTATCTTTCCTTTGTGACAGCATCATGTCGCCGATGCGGTGCGGTTTTCGCCGTCGCGAAGAGGCACGCGTTAAACGATCGCCCTGCGTAGCGGTTGACGTGACAGGCCGGAGTCAAATGTCTCCGAAGTCGCCGTGCCTGCCCCTCCCCGACGCGAAGCGGTTCGCTCCTGCAGCGCCCTCCGCAACAAACGCCAGGATACCGTTGTACCACTCCCTGCGCATCGCGTCACGTAGTTCGAGCCCTTCCTGCATGCGCGCCGAGCGCCTGTCGGCGCGGACGCAGGCCTGCGGAAAACGTGCAATTTCGCACGCCAGCGTCTCAGCGGCCCTCCGCGATGCCCCGTCCGGGACCACTCTTTCACAGGCACCAATGCGATAGGCCTCCTCGGCCGGCAGCGTGCGGCCGGTGAGGATAAGCTCCATCGCCCGCCCGGCGCCGACCAGCCGAGGCAAGCGCACCGTGCCGCCGTCGATCAGCGGCACGCCCCAGCGGCGGCAGTACACTCCGAAGTACGCCGATTCCTCCATTACCCGAAGGTCGCACCACAACGCCAGCTCGAAGCCGCCGGCCACTGCGGGGCCCGCGACGGCGGCGATCACCGGTTTGTCGAGCTCGAGCCGGGTTGGCCCCATCGGCCCCCTCGGCAATGGCCGGTCGTCGAGCGGATACGCCAGATCCTCCAACGGACGGGTGTCGCCGGAAAGCGACGCCGCGTGCTTCAGGTCGAACCCCGAGCAGAACGCGCCGCCTTCGCCCCACAGCACCGCGACCGCGGCTTCCGGGTCGTCGTTAAACGCAGTGAAGGCTTCCACCAGCGCGTCGGCGCTGCGCGGGTCAACCGCGTTGCGCGCCTCGGCGCGCGAGTGGATCACCGTCCACACTTTGTCCTTCTTCTCCACGCGTACGGTCATGTCGTTCTCCATGCCAGTGCGAGCGACCCGATGTTACATTCGGTCATGCGCCGCGTGACGTGGTACTTCGACTTCGTTTCGCCGTTCTCCTACCTTTGCTTCGCGCGCCTGGGCGAACTGCGCGATGTCGAGCTGGTCTACCGGCCCGTGCTCTTCGCCGGCCTGCTGCAGCAATTCGGCCAGAAGGGGCCGGCGGAGATCGGCCCCAAGCGGCGCTGGACCTACCGCTGGTGCCAGTGGTCCGCCGAGCGGCTCGGCCTGCCGTTGCGCTTTCCGGCCACGCACCCGTTCAACCCGCTGCATCACCTGCGCCTGGCGATCGCGGCACGCTGCGAGCCGGCGGCGGTCAAGCGGATCTTCGAGGCGCTGTGGACCACGGGCGCGGAGCCCGGCGACACGGCTTCTTTCGCACGCCTAGCGCGTGGGCTGGGCGTGGAGGAAGCTTCGATCGCCGCGCCCGAGGTCAAGAACGCGCTGCGCGAGAATACCGAACGGGCCGCGGCCGCCGGCGTGTTCGGCGTGCCTAGCTTCGAAGCCGACGGGGAGATCTTCTGGGGCGTGGATTCGATCGACTTCCTGAAGGCTTTCCTTGCCGATGCGTCGGTGGTGCAAAACGCGCAAATGAAGCGCCTCGACTCGCTGCCGGTCGGCGCCAGCCGGCGCGGCTAGCCGTACTTGCGCAGGTCGTCGATAACCTTGCCGTCGTTCGGCAGGCTGCCCGGCGCGACGAACTCGGTTTCGCCGCGCAGCTTGGTGACGTCGCGGATGGTGGCGACGATCGCCTCGGCGAGCCCGGACGGACGCTCCTTCGCCTCGCATTTGAGCGTCATCCGGTCCTTGCCGACCTCGCCTTCGACCACCAGCCGCGCGCGCAGCACCTCGGGATGGCGGCGCAGGATTTCGTTGACCTGCTTGGCGGTGACGAACAGCGCGCGCACCTTGGTGCTCTGGTCGGCGCGGCCCATCCAGCCCTTGATCCGGGTGTTGGTGCGCCCGCATGGGCTGGGCCCCGGCAGCACGGCCGACAGGTCGCCGGTACCGAATCGCACCAGCGGGTAGTCCCGGTTGAAAGTGGTGATCACGACCTCGCCCACCTCTCCCTCGGGCACGGGATCGCCGGTGCCGGGCCGCACGATCTCGAGAATCAGCCCTTCGTCGAGCACCATGCCCTCGTTCAGCGTGCCGTCGGGCAGCGCGGTCTCGTAGGCGAGGTGGCCGAGGTCCGCGGTGGCATAGAGCTGCATAACTCGGATGCCGCGCTCGCCCATCGACTTTCTCACCGCGGGCGGCAGGTACTCGGCACCGACCACGGCTTTCTTGAGCGCCGAGATGTCGAGTTTGAGCTCGTCCGCCTTGTCCGCGATCAGCTTTAGAAAAGACGGCGTGCCGATGAATGCGTTGATCCCGAGGTCGCGTATCGCTGCCACCTGCATTTCGGTCTGGCCGACGCCTGTCGGCACGACCGTGCAGCCGAGTGAGAGCGCGCCCGACTCCAGCATCGAGCCGGCCGGAGTGAAGTGATAGGCGAAGGTGTTCATCACCAGATTGCCGGCGCGAAACCCGCCCGCGTACAGCCCGCGTGCGGTGCGCCACCAGTCCTTGCCCAGGCCTTCGGGCTCGTAGATCGGGCCGGGCGAGACGAACAGCTTGGCGAGCTTCTCGCGCGGGGTCGCGTTCAACCCGCCCAGCGGCGGCATCGTCTTTTGCAGCTCGCCGAGGTCGGACTTTCGCGTCACCGGCAGACGGGCGAGCGCCGCACGCGAGTTCACTGCAGCAGGGTCAACCCCAGCGAGAATGCGGCCGAAACCAGGCGCATTCCTCTTCGCGTGCGCAATCTGACCGGGCAGCGCCGCCATCAGCGCCGCTTCGCGTTGCTCCGGGGGCCGGGTTTCGAGGGTGTCGAAGTATTCCATCGAAAGAAAAAACGGGGTCAGAGTCGAATTACATCCATGTCCAGAAACCTGAACGTTCCTGATTGTAATTCGACTCTGACCCCGTTTTCTCTACAGCCAGCGTTTGCGCCGGCGGTAGGACTTGACGTCGCGGAAGCTCTTGCGCTCGCCCGACGAGAAGCCGAGGTAGAACTCTTTCACATCCTCGTTCTCTGCCAGCGATTTGCCTTCGCCGTTCATCACGACGCGGCCGTTCTCGAGGATGTAGCCGTAATCCGCGTACTTGAGCGCGATGTTGGTGTTTTGCTCCGCGAGCAGGAAGCTCACTCCTTCCTTGCGGTTGAGATCTCTGACAATCTCGAAGATCTCCCCGACCAACTGCGGGGCGAGCCCCATCGAGGGCTCGTCGAGCAGGATCATCTTCGGCTTCGCCATCAAGGCGCGGCCGATCGCGGTCATCTGCTGCTCGCCACCCGAGGTATAGCCCGCGAGCCCGTTGCGACGCTCCTTGAGCCGGGGGAAATAGGAATAGACCAGCTCCATGTCGCGCCCGATCGCCGCCCTGCCGTCGCGTCGCGTGAAGGCGCCCGTGAGCAGATTCTCCTCCACGGTCAGGTGGCCGAAGCAATGACGCCCTTCCATGACCTGCACGCAACCGCGACGCACCAGCTCGTTCGGCGAAAGCGCTTGCACCTCGGCGCCATCGAACACGATCGAGCCCTTGGTCACCTCGCCCCGCTCGGACTGCAGCAGATTCGAGATCGCCTTCAGCGTCGTCGTCTTGCCCGCACCGTTGCCGCCGAGCAGCGCGACGATCGCGCCCCGCGGGACATCGAGCGAAACGCCCCTGAGCACGAGAATGACGTGGTCGTACACCACCTCGATGTTATTGAGGGCGAGGATTGTTTCGGCTGCAGCCGGGTTTGCGGATCGCTTCCCGGCGGGTGCTGCGGCGCTCATCGCTCGGTTCAAGGCTCCGCCTCCCCGCCGGGCAGCGTTCGCCCGGCGGGGAGGGGAGATCGCCTAGGTTACAGCGACTTGTCGTCGCACGACTCGGTGCGCTTCGGCCAGGGCTGGTTCTTGGTGACGTAGTCCTTGGCCGCCTCATCCAGCAGCGGCATCACCTTGGCCTTCACCGGCGCGAGCCAGTCCGAGACCTTGCGCCACTTCTTGCCGTCCCACTGCTGCACGTAGACGGAACCGTGGCCGTTGTGATCCGCGCAGCTCACGTGGATCGGCGGTCCGAACCCGGCCAGGCCGATCTGCTTCCAGCGCTGCTCCGAGATCTTCAGGGTTTCCAACCCGCGCCGCATGTCCGCTCCGTCGATCATCTTCTTGCCGGTGAGCTTCTGCGCGTTGCGGATCGCCTCGGCGATAACCACCGCGTTCATGACGCCGCGGTTGTAGAAGTTCTCGCCAACCATGTCCTTCGGCGTCTGGCTGTTGCCTTTTGCGATGACGTACTTCTTGATGTCCTTGATTGCAGGGTAATTCGCGCCCACCGCGTTGAAGTTCAACGCCAGGTAACCCTTCGCCCCCGCGCCCGCGGGCCGGGCATCGTCCTCACTGCCGGACCACCATACGCCGATGAAATGATCCATCGGGTAGCCGGTCTTAGCCGCTTCCTGCACTGCGGTCGGGTTCATGGCGCCCCAGCCCCACATGATCATCCAGTCGGGCCGGTCGCGGCGCACGCCGAGCCACAGTCCGGACTGGCTCTGCATCTGGGAGGGCGGCACCGGGTACATCTTGACGTTGAAGCCGTAGGTCTTGGCGAAGTCGTTGAGCAGTGGAATCGGCTCGCGGCCGTAGCCGCCGTCGAAATAGATGAATCCGATCGTCTTGCCCTTGAGCTTGTCGAATCCGCCTCCTTCCTTCTGGGCGATGTACTTCAGTGCGATCGACATCCCGTCCCAATAAGTGTCGGGCGGATTGAAAATCCACGGAAAGTCTGCCCCGACCGCGGACGCCGACAGGCCGTAAGCCATCGAAAGAACCGGGATCTTGTCGACCGAAGCCTTCGGAATAAGCGCGAGCGTGATCCCGGTCGAGTACGGGCCGATGACGATCGGGTTCCTGCTCTTGAACGAGTCGTAGCATTCGACGCCCTTCTCGTTCTTGTACTGCGTCTCGCATTCCTGAACGTCAATCTTCACGCCGCCGATGCCGCCGTCGCGCGCGTTGAGCATGTTCAAGTAGTCGTGCATCCCATTCGCGATCGGGATGCCGGAATTGGCGAACGGGCCAGTACGGTAGGTAAACAGCGGCACGAGCAACGAGTCGCTGGCGAGGGCCTCCGAAGCCGGGACAGACGCCCCGATCACTCCCGCGACCGCCGCGCCGAGTACCAGATATTTAAGGCGCATTTTCCTTCCTCCTCTCCATGGTGGCCGACGCGACCGGCGCCAGCCTTATCTTGATGTCCCGCGATGAGTGTACGCTTCCGCTTCAATATGGGAAAGGCCACACCCGGAGCTTCTGCTTGCCGATCTGCCACAACCGCGCCAGCCCGTGCGGCTCGACGATCAGGAAAAATATGATCAGCACGCCCAGGATCACGAACGTGCTCTGATCCACCGTCGCGCTGCGAATATGCAGGCCTAAATAAGCTGGGGCATGGCGCAACACGATCGGCAGCCCCCAGATCAGCGCCGCGCCGAGAAACGAGCCGAGCAAGCTGCCGAGCCCGCCGATGATCACCATGAACAGGATCAGGAACGACTGGTTGATGTTGAAGCTCTCCGACTCGGCGTTGCCCAGCCAGAGAAACGCCATCATCGCCCCGGCGACCCCGCAGTAGAACGAGGACACGGCGAAGGCGAGGAGCTTGGTCTGATACAGCCTGATGCCGATCAGCTCCGCAGCGAGGTCCATGTCGCGCACCGCCATCCAGGTGCGGCCAATGCGCCCGCGCATGAGGTTCGCCGCCATCAGAACGAGGACCGTGACGATGGAGAGAACGAGCAGGTAACGGGTCGTCGACGACGCGGTCGGTCCGGTCACGGCCAGGCCGAACAGCGTCTTGGTCGGTACCTCGATCGAGGCGGAGATGTTGTAGTTGTACAGCCACGGAATGCGGATGAAGCACCATGAGAGGAAGAACTGCGCGGCGAGCGTGGCAACCGCGAGGTAAAAGCCCTTGATGCGCAGCGAGGGCAGGCCGAACACGGTGCCGATCGCCGCCGCGAAGAATCCCGAGCACAGGATCAGAAAGATGATGTTCACGTTGGGAAAAATCGTCGTCAGCTTGTAGCAGGCGAAGGCCCCCACGCCCATGAAGCCGCCGGTGCCGAGCGAGAGCAGTCCGGTATAGCCGGTAAGGAGATTGAGTCCGGTTGCCGCGAGCGAGAGCACCAGAATCGGAATGAGCACGGAATCGAGAGCGAAGTTGGAAGCCGTGAGCGGCACCGCGACAAAGGCGATCAGCAGAATGACCGCGATCCCGATCCGGTCCTGCAGGATGGGCAGCAGGGCCTGGTCGGCGGCGTAGCTCGTCTTGTACTGCCCGACTTCGCGATAGAACATTGGGTTTCTCTTAAAGCCGTTCGATGATGCGCTCGCCGAAAAGGCCCTGCGGCCGGAACAGCAGGAAAACGAGCGCGATGACGTAAGCAAACCAGCTCTCGATTCCTCCCCCGACGAGCGGCCCCCAGTAAAACTCGCCCATCTTCTCGCCAACTCCGATGATGAGGCCGCCGACGATAGCGCCCGGGATGGACGTGAAACCGCCCAGGATCAGCACCGGCAGCGCCTTCAGCGCGATGATCTCCAGCGCGAACGAGACGTTCGAGCGGGCGCCCCACATGATGCCGGTCGCCAGGGCGACGACGCCGGCGGCGAACCAGACGACGACCCAGATCTGCTCGAGCGAAATGCCGACCGACAGGGCCGCCCGGTGGCTATCGGCCACCGCGCGCAGCGCGCGGCCGATGCGCGTGCGGTTGAACACGATGCCGAGCCCCGCAACCATGAGCGAGGCGATGATCGCGGCCGCGATATCGATCTTCTGCAGTTGCACGTAGCCGCCGAGCATGTTGATGCGGTAGGAGCCGCTCGGCAGCCCCAGCTGGTCGGAGATCATCACCTTGGGATCGCCGCCGAAGATCAGTTCGCCCAACCCGATCAGAACGTACGTGAGTCCGAACGTTGCCATGAACAGGATGATCTCGGGCTGGTTGACGAGCGGCCGCAGGATGGCGCGCTCGACGGCGATGGCGAGGACCAGCATCACCACGACGGTGAGCGCCAGGGCCAGGTATGCCGGCACCCCGTGCTCGTTGAGCCCGACCAGGGTGAGCGCCGCAAACACGACCATGATGCCCTGCGCGAAGTTGAACACCCCGGAGGCCTTGAAGATGAGCACGAAGCCGAGCGCGATCAGGGCATACAGAACGCCGCTGACGAGCCCGTCCCACAGCGTCTGCACCAGCAGGTCGGGGGCGTGCGCCATCTGCATGAACGGATCGACGAAGATGCTGTAGAGGATGTGCATGCCCGTTCCTTCAGTGCGCAACCCCGAGATAGGCGTCGATCACCGCCTGATCGGCACGCACCGCTTCGGGCGTGCCGTCGGCGATCTTGCTTCCGTAGTCGAGCACGACGACGCGATCGGAGATGTCCATCACCACGCCCATGTCGTGTTCGATCAGAACGATCGTGGTGCCGTAGTGGTCGTTGACGTCGAGCACGAAGCGGCACATGTCCTGCTTTTCCTCGAGGTTCATTCCCGCCATCGGTTCGTCCAGCAGCAGCACCGAGGGCTCCATCGCCAGCGCGCGCGCCAGCTCGACGCGCTTTTGCAGGCCGTAGGGCAGCTGGCCGACCGGCGTTCGCCGGATGTGCTGGATCTCGAGGAAATCGATGATCTCCTCGACCGCGCGCCGGTGCTCGATCTCCTCGCGCCGTGCCGCCGGCAGCCAAAACGCCTCCTGCAGCAGATTGCCGCGCATCTTCAGGTTGCGCCCGACCATGATGTTGTCGAGCACCGTCATGCCGCGGAACAGCGCGATGTTCTGGAAGGTGCGGCCGATGCCCATCGTGGCCGCAGCGTGCGGCTTCATGCCGCGGAACTCGCGCCCCCTGAAGCGGATGATGCCGTGCTGCGGCTGGTAAAAACCGTTCAAAACGTTGAGCATCGAGCTCTTGCCGGCGCCGTTCGGACCGATGATCGCGCGCACCTCGTGCTCGCGCACATCGAACGAAACCTCGCTAAGCGCCCTCACGCCGCCGAAGGTAAGCGAAACCTCTTCGACCGCCAGCACCGGGGCGCCGATGCGCTGCGCTCGAGCCTCGGTTTCCGTCATACGGTCAGGCCGCCTTGCGCGCGGCCGCGGGCGGGAAGCTACGTGCGTCGCAAATCGACAGATCGGCGGAAATCTGCCCGGTGCGCCCGTCCTCGTAGCGCACTTGCGCCTCGACGTGCACCGACTCCTTTCCAGCGTACAGCGCTTCGACCAGCGACTCGTACCTCTCCGCGATATAGCCGCGGCGTACCTTGCGCGTGCGCGTGAGCTCGCCGTCGTCGGCGTCGAGCTCCTTGTGCAGCAGCAGGAAGCGATGAATCTGACTCCCGGCAAGTTCCGGGTCGGCGGCGAGATCGGCGTTGACTTGCTCGACGCACTGGGTGATCAGGTCGCGGACCTCCTTGCGCGAGGCAAGGTCGACGTAACCGGTGTACGCCAGCTTGCGCTTCTCGGCCCAGTTGCCGACCGCCTCCATATCGATGTTGATGAAGGCGCACACGTGGTCACGTGCGTGGCCAAAGGCAACCGCCTCCTTGATGTAGGGAAAGAACTTGAGCTTGTTCTCGAGGTACTTGGGAGCGAACAGCGTGCCGTCGTCGAGCTTGCCGACGTCCTTGACCCGGTCGATGATCTTGAGATGTCCGTCGGCGTCGAGGTAGCCCGCGTCGCCGGTATGGAACCACCCATCCGCGTCCTTGGCTTGCTCGGTCGCCTGCGGGTTCTTGTAGTACTCCCTGAACAAACCCGGGGAGCGGATCAGCAGTTCGCGCTGCGGCGTGAACTTGAGCTCGACCCCGCGCACTGCGGGGCCGACGGTATCCGCCTTGACCTGGCCGTTCGGCTGCACGCAGACGAATACCGAGGTCTCGGTCGAGCCGTAGAGCTGCTTCAGGTTGATGCCGATCGAGCGGTAGAACTTGAACAGGTCGGGCCCGATCGCCTCGCCGGCGGTATAGGCGACGCGCACCCGGCTCATGCCGAGCACGTTGCGCAGCGGCCCGTACACGAGCAGGTCTCCCAACGCGTAGTGCAGGCGCTGCGCCATGCCGACGGGTTTGCCGTCGAGAATGGCTCCGCCGACGCGCCGCGCCACGTCCATGAAGTGCCGGTACATGGTGCGCTTCAAGCGCCCGGCGTCCTCCATGCGGATCGATACCTGAGTGAGCAGGGCTTCGAGGACCCGCGGCGGCGCAAAGTAGTAGCTGGGGCCGATCTCGCGCATGTCGGTCATCAGGGTTTCGGCCGACTCGGGGCAGCAGATGCAGTAGCCGGTGGCGAAGGGCTGGGCGTAGGAGAAGATGTTCTGGCCGATCCACGCAGGGGGCAGGTAGGCGATGACGACGTCGCGGTCGGTGAGGCCTTCCATCTCGGCGGCCGCCCTGGCGCGGTCGATCAGGGCATGGTGCGTGAGCACCACGCCCTTGGGCGTGGCGGTGGTGCCTGAAGTGAAGAACATTGCCGCCGGGTCGTCCCCCGACCCCTTCTCGATCTCGCGCTCGAGGAATCCGGGATCACGCTTGGCCGCCTCGACGCCGATCTCGCGCAGCCGGTCGTAACTTGCAAGCTGCGGCTGGGCGTAGTGGCGCAGGCCGCGCGGATCGTCGTAGTAGATGTGCTTGAGCGTCGGGCATTGCGGCAGGATCTCGAGCAACTTGTCGACCTGCTCCTGGTCCTCCCCGACCGCGTGGACGATCTCGGCGTTCTGGATCGGGAATGCCATCTCGGCCGCGACCGCGTCCTGGTACAGCGGCACGGGCACCGCCCCCAGGCACTGCGCGGCGCACATCGCGGCGTAGATGCGCGGACGGTTGTCCCCGACCAGGGCCATGTGGTCGCCACGCCCGAGCCCCTGTTGCGCGAGGCCGCAGGCGATCGCGCGCACCTCGTCGGCGAACTGCGTCCAGCTCCAAGTCTGCCAGATGCCGCGATCCTTCTCGCGGATCGCGGGCCGCGCGCCACGCACTGCGGCGTGGTGCAGCAGCAATTTGGGAAACGTGTCGAGCGCCCCGATGTCGGTTGCCATCGAGCCTCCTCCTCCAATTGAGCGAAACTTCCGCCGGCCCTCCCCGGCCCGCGGTCGCGATCGTATCCGATTCTTGCGCTAGTATGACACGCCGCGCCGCAGCAAAGTCTAGCCGCTGGACGTCTCAAGGGTTGTCTTTCCGGCGACAATTGTACCGATGGTGACGCTGGCCAAATTCCTTGCCGATTCCGTATGGCCGCAGGCGCTCGAGCCGCGGGCGAGCGAGCGGGTGCGATGCGAGTCGCTCGAGCGCGCGGTCGCGGCCGGCGGCTATGTGTGCCGCAAGGGGGAGCCGGTCGAGTACTGGGTCGGCGTGATCGAGGGGCTGGTGAAGATCTCCAGCGTCTCGCCCGAGGGCAAGGCGGTGACCTTCACCGGCGTGCGTGCCGGAGGCTGGTTCGGCGAGGGCTCGCTGCTGCGCCCGGACCCATGGCGCTACGATGCCGTCGCGCTGCGCGACAGCCGCGTCGCGCTCGTCCCGCGCGCGACCTTCGACTGGCTGCTCGACAGCTCGATCGGCTTCAACCGCTTCCTGCTCGGGCAGCTCAACGAACGGCTGGCGCAGTTCATCGCGATGGTCGAATACGACCGCCTGCTCGATCCGGACGCGCGCGTCGCGCGCTGCCTCGCGGCCCTGTTCAATCCGCGCCTGTATCCGGGCTCGAGTCGCGAGCTGATGATCTCGCAGGAGGAGCTCGGCTACCTGTCGGGCGTTTCGCGCCAGCGCGTTAACCAGGCGCTGCAGCGGTTGGGCGAGATTCGCCTGCTGCGCGTTGACTACGGCAAGGTCACGGTGCTCGACCTCGAGGGGCTCAAGGCTTTCGAAGGCTGATCGCCTGCGCTTGCGCCCTCATCGATCGGGCAGCTCGCGCGCCCCACCTCGCCGCTCCGCCAAGCGCGGCGTCAGCTTCAAATCCCGGTTCAGGCGCGCGAACACTGAAAATAAGCGGACCCGCCAGCTGACGGCAAACGCATCGGCGCCGTGGCCGGAGAGCAGCGAGGTGACCGCTTGCCGCAGCTTCAACTTGTCAGTCGGATGCAGCAAGAGCTCGACGGTCTCCGGACGATAGAAGGCGCGGACAAAATCGCGGTAGGTGCGCTCCGTACGCCGCAGCCAGCGCTCGTAGCGCGCGAAGGCCGCGCGGGAGAAGCGTCGCCGCGCCAACGCCGCGTCGATGGCCGCCGCCGCCTGGAAGGCGCCGGCCAGCGCGAGTTGTACGCCGCTCGAGAACACCGGGTCGATGAATGCGGCGGCGTCGCCCACCAGCAGCCAGCGATCGCCGGCGAGCTGGCTCGCGGAATAGGAGTAGTCGGATGCAGTCCGGATCGGCGCGAGACGACGGGCAGCGTCGAAGCGCGCCGCCAGGTAGGGGCTTTCGGCAATGCCGCGCTCGAAGTACGCGGCGTCGGGCTTGCTGCCGTGAAGCGCCATCGCGGGCGCAACGAACCCCACGCTGGTGCGATCGCCGGCGAGCGGGATGACCCACCACCAGCCGTCGGGAACGAGCACGATCGTGATGTCCCCCGCGGCGTCGCCGCCGCCGCGCGAAGCGCCGCCATAGTGCGAAAACACGGCGAAATTGCGCAGCTCGGGGTCCATCCGACGCAGCTTGAGGCGGCCGGCAAGCATCGAGCGCTGCCCCGTTGCGTCCACCAGCACGCTTGCGCGCAGCGTGGCGTCCCCGGCGACCACTTCGACACCGTCGTCGCCGATGGTGAAGTCCCGCACTTCGCACGCCTGGCGCACGTCCACGCCGGCGCGCGCGGCGTTATCGAGCAGGATCGCGTCGAACCGATCGCGGTCAACCTCGAACGCATAGGGCGAACCGGCGAGCAGGCTGTCGGCGAAAGGATAGCGGCGCGACAGCGAGCCGTCGCCGACCACGAACTCCGCCGCGTACTTGTGCGGAAAACCGGCGGCCTCCACGGCATCGAGGGCGCCAAGCTCACGCAGCAGCGCAACGCTGCAGGGCAACAGCGACTCGCCGATGTGGAAGCGCGGAAAGCGCTCGCGCTCCAGCAGCACGACGCGCCGCCCCGCTTGCGCAAGGCGGGTCGCAGTTGCCGCTCCCGCCGGCCCCCCTCCGATGAGGATCGCGTCGTACACGCCGAATCCGCGCCCTATCCGCAAGCTCGTTATCGGAGGTGTGCCACCTGAGCGGTGTAGCCGAAGCGCATGGCCACCGTCCGATTGGAGCGAATACCTATTCGAGTACCACCCGCGGGAAATAGCATGAGACGACCCAGTTCGGCACGTCCACGATCGAACTGATGCGCAAGTCCGCGCACACGCTGCACAGCATGTAGGCGTCGATCGGTGAGTAGCCGAAGCGCCGGCTCAGCAGCTCGATCATTTCGGACACCGCGCTGCGAGCGTCGACCATAAGGTCGGGCCCGATGCCCGTCGTCACTTCGTAGCCCCGCGTGTCGAAATGCTTGGTCAAGGGGCCCGGCGTCACGTAACGCGGCGAGCGAAGCTTGGCGCCCTTCACGAGATCGAACTTGAGCGCGACGTCGATCGGGCTCTCGATCGCGGTGCCGCATACCTCGCCATCGCCCTGCGCCGCATGCGTGTCACCGACGGAGAAGATCGCGCCGTCAACCTCGACCGGCAAGTAGAGCTCGACCCCTTCGACGATATCGCGAATGTCCATGTTGCCGCCAACGTTGCGCGGAGGAATGATGCTGTGCAGGCCCGGGGCTGCCGGCGCAACGCCGATCGTTCCGCACATCGGCTTCAGCGGCACGCGTCCGCCCGGGCCGTACATCGCGCTCCCGTGGCCAGGCTCGTAGTTCCAGTGATGCAGCTTCGCCTGCGGGAACTGGTCGGTGAGCAACCCGAAACCCGGAATATTTCCGGTCCAGCCCCAGCCCGACGGGCGAAAGGAGAGCACCGTGACCTTGAGCGCGTCGCCGGGTTTCGCGCCGTCGATGTACACCGGCCCTGTCACCGGATTGACGCGCGCGAGGTCGAGCTTTTCAAGGTCAGCTTGCGTGGAATTGCGGTTCAGCTGCCCGGACGAAGCGTCGACGATCTCGAAATTCACCGTCTCGCCAGGCGCAATCTTCAGGCGCGGGGCGAACGCGTTGTTCCAACCGTGGTGAATGTGCTCCCTGTGAATCGTGTGCTGTTTGTGTGCGCTCATGACTTGGATTCCTACACCGCGACCGTGAGGGCGCCGTCGATCACCAGGTTCGTGCCGGAAATGCGACTGGCCACCGGGCTGGCGAGAAACACGACTCCGCTTGCGACTTCTGCCGGGGTCCCGAATTTTCCGGTCGGATTGACCTTGAGCGTCGAATTGAAGAGATCCGGCACGTTCTTCTCGATCGTCTGCCAGATGCCGCCGTCGAAATAGGTATTGCCGGGCGAAACGCAGTTGACGCGAATCCCCTTGCCCACGAGCTGCCGGCTCAGCCCTTTCGCGTAGTGAATCAGCGCGGCCTTGAACGCGCCGTAGGACCCGGCGGCAAAATCGACCTCGAATCCGGAAACGCTGGAGATCAGCACGATCGAGCCGCCGGTCGATTTCTCGAGGAACGGCACTGCCGCCGCCACCGCATTGACGGTATGCATCATGTCGACGCGAAACGACTTCTCCCAGGTTTCGGCCGAGTCGCCGACGGCCAGCGCGCTCACGTTGCATACCAGCGCGTCGATGCCGCCCAGCTCCTTCGCGCTCGCCGAAACCCAGTCAGTCAACGCCGGCCCGTCGGCAACATCAAGCGCACGCCCATAGGCCTTCACGCCCTGGGACTTCAGCGAGGCGACCGTCGCCGCAACTTCGTCGGCATTGCGCGCACAGATCGAGACGTTGCTTCCTTCGGCAGCGAACGCTTCTGCGATGGCGCGGCCGATCCCTTTGCTGCCGCCCGTGACGACCGCGCGCCGGCCCTTGAGTTTGAGATCCATGTCGGCTTCCTTGTAGGCGGATGGACGGTAGATCCATCCTGGCCCGAGTATCTCCGCCGCCGTTGCCCGTGGCAAGGCGTCGCGCAGGCCGCCCCCTCTCTCAGCCGCCCATTTTTCTTATAACGCTCATCTCGGTATCGTTCAGCTTTTTGAAGATGTTGCTCATCATCTGAAGTGTCTGTTGCTGCCTTTGAAGGACGTTCTGTAAATCGACCTGCGCAAGCTGCGCGTCGTCTCTGGTGCTCGACAATTCTGCAGCGAGCTCGCGAAGTCGTCGCTGGCGCACCTTCATTTGCTGGACACGGCGCTCGACCACGGCCAGGTCTTGCCGGTACGCGGCGAGCTCGAGCCGGAACGCCTGGAGCCGAGGGTTCGGCCGCATGCGCGAAGCGGCTGGCGGCTGCTGCGACGGCGTCGCCAACCGGCGCAACGGCTCGGCGCTATGGCTAGGCGCAATGAAAACCGCAAGCAGGCACGCCAGTGCGACGAGTTGGATACATCGCGCGCTTTTCATACACATCCTCCCTTGTAGCCATGTCGAAGTGTCGCGGTGGGACGCCATCGTGGCGACATGCCGGTTCTTCGCCCGTTACATGCTCCTGCGGTACTGGCCGCCCACCTCGAACAGCGCGTGCGTGATCTGCCCCAGCGAGCACACCCGCACCGCGTCGACCAGCACCTCGAACACGTTCTCGTCGCGGATCACTGCCTGCTGCAGGCGCTCGAGCATCGCTTTGGATCGGGACGCGTTCTTCTTGTGGAATTCGCGCAGGCGCTTGAGTTGCGACTGCTTTTCCTCCTCGCTCGAACGAATCAGCTCGATCTTCGCCGGGGTCGTGTCGCCGTGCGGATTGCGGAAGGTGTTCACGCCCACGATCGGATAGGAGCCGTCGTGCTTCTTGTGCTCGTAGGTGAGCGACTCCTCCTGGATCTTGCCGCGCTGGTAGCCCGTTTCCATCGCACCCAACACGCCGCCGCGCCCCGAGATCGCCTCGAATTCCTTCAGCACCGCCTCTTCCACCAGGTCGGTCAGCTCGTCGATGACGAACGAGCCCTGGTTGGGGTTCTCGTTCTTCGCCAGGCCCCACTCCTTGTTCAGGATCAGCTGGATCGCCATCGCGCGGCGCACCGATTCCTCGGTCGGGGTGGTGATCGCCTCGTCGTAGGCGTTGGTGTGCAGCGAATTGGTGTTGTCGTAGGTCGAGATCAGCGCCTGCAGCGTGGTGCGGATGTCGTTGAAGGCAATCTCCTGCGCATGCAGCGAGCGGCCCGAGGTCTGGGAATGGAACTTGAGCTTCTGGCTTCTCTCGTTCGCGCCGTAGCGGCCCTTCATCGCCACTGCCCAGATACGCCGCGCGACGCGCCCGAGCACGGCGTACTCGGGATCCATGCCGTAGCTGAAGAAGAAGGAAAGGTTGGGCGCGAAGTCGTCAATGTGCATCCCACGCGCGAGATAGGCCTCGACGAAGGTAAAGCCATTGGCGAGCGTGAAGGCGAGCTGGCTGATCGGGTTCGCGCCCGCCTCGGCGATGTGATAGCCCGAGATCGACACCGAGTAGAAGTTCTTCACCCCGTTGTGGATGAAGTACTGCTGGATGTCGCCCATCACCTTGAGCGAGAACTCGGTCGAGAAGATGCAGGTGTTCTGGCCCTGGTCCTCCTTCAGGATGTCGGCCTGCACCGTGCCTCGCACCGTGGCCAGCGTCCATTCGCGGATCTTGTCCGCTTCGTCCTCGGTCGGCTCGCGCCCGTTCTCGGCACGGAACCTGTCCAGCTGCTGCTCGAGCGCGGTGTTGAAGAACATCGCCAGGATGGTCGGCGCCGGTCCGTTGATGGTCATCGACACCGAGGTATTCGGCGCGCACAGGTCGAACCCCGAATACAGGACTTTCATGTCCTCCAGCGTGGCGATCGAAACGCCGGAGTTGCCCACCTTGCCGTAGATATCCGGCCGCTCGTCGGGGTCGAAGCCGTACAGCGTGACCGAGTCGAACGCGGTCGACAGGCGCTTGGCCGGCATGTCTTTGGACAGCAGGTGGAAGCGCTTGTTGGTGCGGAATGCGTCGCCCTCGCCGGCGAACATGCGCGTGGGGTCCTCGTTCTCGCGCTTGAAGGCGAACACGCCGGCGGTGAACGGAAACGACCCGGGCACGTTCTCGCGCATCTGCCAGCGCAGGATCTCGCCGTGATCCTCGTAGCGCGGCAGCGCGACCTTGGGCACTTTGGTGCCCGATAAAGTCGTATGCGTGAGCCGGGTGCGAATCTCGCGCCCGCGGATCTTCACCACGTACTCGTCGCCCGAATAGGCTTTCAGCGTTTCGGGCCACATTTCGAGCAGCTTGCGCGCGCGCGCATCGAGCGCGGAGTTCTTCTCGTCGATCAGCGAATCGAGCTCGCGCGCCTGTTTGCCGGCCTTGAGCAGCATCGCCTTGGCCGCGATCAGTTGCTGGCGCTCGCGTGCGAGGCCCGCCTGTTGGCGCGCATGGCCGTGATAGCTGCGCACCGACTCCGCGATCTCGGCCAGGTAACGCTGGCGCTTGGGCGGTATCACCACGTGCACGCTCGATGAAACCTTCGATTCGCTCTTTGGCAACGCGCCCGGCTGGAGCATCAGGCCCTTGGCCGCGAGCCGCGCCGCGACCGCCTGGTACAGCGCGGTGACGCCGTCGTCGTTGAAGCGCGAAGCAATGGTGCCGTACACCGGCATGTCCTCGGGCGCGGACTTGAATGCCTCGCGGTTGCGCTGAACCTGCTTTCTGACATCGCGCAGCGCGTCCTCCGCGCCCTTGCGATCGAACTTGTTGATCGCGACGAAGTCGGCGAAATCAAGCATGTCGATCTTCTCGAGCTGGCTCGCGGCGCCGAACTCGGGCGTCATGACATACAGCGAGACGTCGACGTGGGGCACGATCGCGGCGTCGCCTTGCCCGATGCCCGAGGTCTCCACCACCACCAGATCGAACCCGGCCACGCGGCAGGCCGCGACTGCTTCGGGCAGCGCGGCGGCGATTTCCGCGCCCGAGGCGCGCGTCGCGAGCGAGCGCATGAAGATCTGCTTGCCGTGGATCGCGTTCATGCGGATGCGGTCCCCAAGCAACGCGCCGCCGGTTTTCCGGCGCGAGGGATCGACCGCGACGATCGCGATCTTCAGCCGGTCAGACTGATCGAGCCTGAAGCGGCGCACCAGCTCGTCGGTCAGCGAGCTCTTGCCCGCGCCGCCGGTGCCGGTAACGCCGAGCACGGGGGCGGGCTTGGCCTGCGCCGCCTTCTGAAGCTCCTTTTTCAAGCCTTCATCGATGGAACCCGATTCCAGCGCGGAGATCACCTGCGCCAGCGCACGCCAGTCTCCCGCCTCGAGCGCCTTGAGATTCTTGGGTGCGTACTGCGACGGGTCAAAGTCGCAGCGCGCCAGCATGTCGTTGATCATGCCCTGCAAGCCCATCTCTTGCCCGTCCTCCGGCGAGTAGATCCGCGCCACTCCGTAGTCGTGCAGGGCATGGACCTCGTCGGGCACGATCACCCCGCCGCCGCCGCCGAACACCTTGATGTGCTCGCCGCCGCGCTGGCGCAGCAGGTCGATCATGTAGCGGAAGTACTCGATGTGCCCGCCCTGGTAGGACGACACCGCGATACCCTGGACGTCTTCCTCGAGCGCCGCACTGACTACGTCCTCGACCGAGCGGTTGTGGCCGAGATGGATCACCTCGGCGCCGGAGGCCTGCAGGATCCGGCGCATGATGTTGATCGATGCGTCGTGGCCGTCGAACAGGCTCGCCGCGGTGACGAAGCGAATCTTGTGCTTGGCCTTGTAGACCAGATTCTTCGACTCGGACAGGTCGGTCATCGGGGGGCCTCCGGGGAGCGTTACGCTACTTGACGTTTACGTAAACGTCAATGCGCCGCGGCCCCCGCCGCGGCACGCCGCCCCCTTGCCGCGAGTATAGCTAGCCCTCGAGGCGCTCGGCCACCAGCTCGGTGAGGCCCTGCATCGACTTGTTCCACTTGTAGTGCGCGGCGCCGTCGTCGAAGCTCAAGCGGCAGTTGGCGCAGCTGGAGGCGAGCAGCTCGGCGCCGGTGGCGTCGATCTCCTCCATTTTGATGCGGAACGCACCGTGGCGCAGCTCGTCCGCGCGCTTGATCGCCACCACCCCGCCTCCGCCGCCGCAGCACCAGGCCGCGTCGGCATGGTCGCCCATCTCGCGCAGATCGACGCCCAGCGCGGCGAGCACCTCGCGCGGCGCCTGGGACGCCCCGCCGCGGCGCGACACCTGGCAGGGGTCGTGGAAAGTGAGCGACTTCGCCAGCGGCTTGAGCCGCAGCTTGCCCTTCCTGGCCAGCGACGCGAGGTATTCGGAGATGTGCAGCACCTCGAACGGCAGCGGCGCGCCGTGCATGTTGGCGCCCTCCCATCTGAGCGCGCCGTAGGCGTGGCCACACTCGGGCAGCACCACGGTCTTGGCCTTGCACGCGATCGCTGCGTCGATGATGCGCTCGCTCAAGTCGTGCTGCCAGTCGCGGTTGCCCGACAGCATGCCGAAGTTGGTCGCCTCGTAGCCCTTGGTCGAGACGGTCCAGCTCTCGCCTGCATGCTTGAAGACTTTCGCGACCGCGACCAGCGAGTCCGGGTACTTCATGATCTCGACCGACGAGAAGGTCATCAGCACGTCGGCCTGCGGCAGGTCGAGCGGGATCTTGATGTCGTGCTCGCTCTCGAGCCAGTCGATGCGCTCCTTGAGCACCTTGGGCGTTGCCCCGAGCGGGCTCATCTCGTTCTCGGCGCGCTCGGCCGCAGCGCGCAGATCCTCGGGAACGAGACCGGCGGCGAACATGCCGTGGCGCGCGCGCGAGACGAGCGCAGCGATGTCGATCCCCATCGGACATACCAGCGTGCAGCGCCCGCACATCGTGCAGGCGTCGTAGATCAGTTCCTGCCAGGACTCGAGCTCGCCCAGCGTAACTTTCTTCTCCGCGCCGAGCAGCCGCGCAAGCGGCGCCCACGGCGCGGTGGTGCGCCGGTAAGCGTGCAGGAACGGCTCCAGCTTGTAGATCGGGGTGTACCTGGGATCGAGCGTCGAGGTGTAGAAGTGGCAGGCCTGGGCACAGTGCCCGCAGCGGATGCAGGCGTCCATGTGCACCGCGGCCTCGCGCGTGAAGTCGCGCACGAAGGCGCTCATCGCTGCCGCGACGCGCTCCGGCGCCGGGCGATCGCTTTCGAGACTCATGGCATTGCTCCCCGGCGCCCGTACTTGACGCCCGTTATCCCGCGCGACCAGAAGGCCAGTCCCGCGTGCATCAGCTTGCCGAACGGGAACCACAACAAGAACAGCTCGACCGTCAGCAGGTGCACCGCAATGTAGTTCTGGTTGAAGCCGCCGGTTGCGCTGTCGAACGCCGCCATGCCGGTCGCCACCGGCAGGAAAATCACCAGCCAGCTGAAATAATCGTCGAAGCGCGACAGCAACCGCTTCACCGGGTCGGTGAGCCGCAGCATGAGCGCGATCAGGAGCGCGAACATCGTGACGCCGCCGGCGAAGTAGGTCACCGGCGCGGGAAGCGCCGGCCAGCCCACCCCGATCAGCTTGCGGATGAACGCGATGTGCGGCAAATAGGCGAACACGATCACCGCGAGGCCGATGTGATACAGGTAACCGATGAAGACCGAGAACCCGATCCGCGCGCCGAAACGCGGGTGCGGCCAGAAGCGCCGCACGATGCCATGCAGCGCTTCGGCCGCGGCGGCGTCCACGCGCGGCGCCGAGCGGTCGGGCGGTGCGGGGCGCGTCGCCAGGCTCACAATGCGCCACAGCACGCCGACGACGAATACGGTCAGCGCCACCGTGAGCGCAGGACCGCGGGCGAATTCGAGCAGGGTCATGGTGCTCTCCCCATAAGTCGATACTGATATGCTCTTCGATCCAGTGGGCGCCGATTTGATTGAGGTCAACTACAAACGGTTTTCGTCCCCATGAGCACCACGATAGAGCCCCCGCGGCAGTCAGCGCTCGAATTCTTCGACCGCCAGTTCCGCCGCCAGGCCGAAGCGCAAGACTACGCACTCAATCCCTTCGAGCGCGCAGTCCTGCCGCAGCTCCAGGGCGACGTGCTCGACCTCGGCTGCGGGCTGGGCAACCTCGCGCTCGCGGCCGCCGAGCGCGGTTGCCGCGTGACCGCCCTGGATTCCAGTTCAACGGCGATCGCCGATCTCGCGCGCCGCGCCCGTGAGCGGGGCGTGGCGCTCGAGGCGCACAGCGCGGACCTGCGCCACTACGTCCCGGCGCGTGACTACGACTGCGTGGTCTCGATCGGCCTGCTCATGTTCTTCGCCTGCGGCGACGCGCGCCGGCTGCTGGCGCGCATGCGCGAAGCGGTCCGCCCGGGCGGTCTGGCAGCAGTTAACGTACTGGTCGAAGGCACCACCTACATGGAAATGTTCGACCCCGACGCCTACTGCCTGTTCGGCCGCAACGAGCTCGGCGACTCATTCACCGGCTGGGAAGTGCTGCTGTCGCGCCACGAGGATTTCCCCGCACCCGGAAATATGCTGAAGCGCTTCCACACTTTGGCTGCGCGCGCGCCGCAATGAGCTCGGCTCCTCAACTGGAAAGCACGCTCACGTGCCCGGGCTGCGGGTACGCGAGCCGCGAGCGTATGCCGACCGACGCCTGCCTGTTTTTCTGGGACTGTCCGGGGTGTCAAATGCGCGTCAAGCCAAAGGAAGGGGACTGCTGCGTGTTTTGCAGCTACGGCAGCGTGCCCTGCCCGCCTATTCAGGCCGCGCGTGATGGGTGCGATCAAGAACCGCGCGGCGCTCGCCGGCTGGCGCAACACGTGCTCGCCGCCTATCCCGGGCTCGACGAGTTCGAGCAGCGGCTCTCGCTTGCGCTCTATCGCGAGCTCGCGCACGGGGTGCCGGTCACGCCGCAAGTGCTTGCAGACCGCGTCGACGCGAGCAGCGATGAAGTCGCCCGCAGGCTGGAGAACTGGCACGCCGTCCACCGCGACGAGCGGCGGCGAATCATCGGCTACTGGGGCCTCACGATCGTGCCGACGCGGCACAGGATGCGTGTCAGCGAACGCGACCTCTACGCGTGGTGCGCCTGGGACACGCTGTTCCTTCCCGCGCTATTGGGTGTACGAGCGGAAGTGCATTCGATCTGCCACGCGACGGGCGCTCCGGTGCGGCTGACCGTCGGGCCCGATGCGCTCGAAGCGCCAGTTCCTGCTGACTTCGCGCTTTCGTTCGTGCTGCCGGAGGCTGGCGTGATGCGCCGCGACGTGGTCGCGAGCTTCTGCAGTCACGTGCACTTTTTCCGGTCGGCGGAGCTGGCGGCCGCTTGCCGCGAGTTGCCGTCCTCAGCCTTCGTTCTGGTCCTGGGCGAAGCTTTCGAAGCGGGACGCCTCCGGAACAGCGGTCGCTATTGGGCTGTTTCGGGTCTCCCCGGTGCGTCGGCTGGCGCAGGATGATCGCCGTGCCCCGCACGGTGAGGAGGTGCGGGATTTGCCGATAGAGGTGCCGGCAGACAATGCCGATGGCTCAGGCGGCGTTCAGCCACTGCTCGATCTTCTCGCGGCTGGGTACGCCGCCTGCGTGCACCACCTTGCCGTCGATGACCACGCCCGGCGTGCTCATGACGCCGTATCCCACCATCTCCTTTACGTCTTCGACTTTTTCGAGTCGTACTTCGACACCCTTCGCCTTCGCCGCCTCTTCAATCAGCTTGATCGTGCTCTTGCATTTGGCACAGCCGCTGCCGAGTACCTTGATGTCTTTCATGGCGCTTCCTCTCTTCACAGAACCAGGTTGAACACGTAGCCCACCAGCAGGATGCCCCCGGCCACCACGCCGACGAAGACGGCGATGAGCCTGGGCTTGAGCACCTTGCGCAGGATGACCATCTCGGGCGCCGAGAGCGCGATCACGCTCATCATGAACGCGAGCACCGTGCCCAGGGCCGCGCCCTTGCCCATCAGCGCTTCGACGATCGGGATGATGCCCGCCGCGTTGGTGTACATCGGCACGCCGAGCGCGACCGCTGCAGGCACCGACCACCACGGCGCGCCCTTGCCCATGATCGAGGCCATGAAGTCCTCGGGCACGTAGCCGTGAATACCCGCCCCCAGCGCAATGCCGGCAAGCACATAAGGCCAGACTTTGCCGACGATCTCCCTGACGTGGTGCGCCCCTGCACCGAAGCGCTCCGGCCAACTCATCATCTCTCCCACCGAGCGCGCGGCTTCGCCGGCGAGAATCGCCCGCACCCAGTCCTCCAGGTGGCGCTCCATCCGCAGCTGGCCGATGGCGAAGCCGGCGACGATCGCAACGGACAGCCCAAGGCCAAGGTAGAGTGCCGCCACTTTCCAGCCGAACATGCCGAAGAGCAGAACGAGCGCCACCTCGTTGACCATCGGCGCGGAGATGAGAAAGGAGAAGGTCACACCAAGCGGCACCCCCGCCGACAGCAGGCCGATGAAGAGCGGCACCGCAGAGCAGGAGCAGAACGGCGTGACGATGCCGAGGCTCGCAGCCATGAGGTTGCCTGCGCCCAGACGCCGGCCGGAAAGCAGGGCGCGGGTACGCTCCGGTGAAAAGAAGGTCTGGATCACGCCGATCACGAACACGATGCCGGTGAGCAGGAGCAGCACCTTCGGGGTGTCGTAGAAAAAGAAATGCAGCGCTTCGCCCAGGTGCGTGTCGCGCGACAGCCCAAACAGACCGACGACGCCGTCGGCGAAAGCAGACAGACGGCTATAGATGAATACCCACAGGACGGCCACGGGCACCAGCCCGGCGAGCCAGCGACTCGTCGGGTTCCAGTTCGGAAAGTATGCGGTGCTATGCGACATGTGGACCCATTCGGCGCGCGACGAATTCAGCGCTCAACCCTGCATCTGCCGTCGAAGCGTGCCGCTGAGCACGGTTCCCGGGGCCACGGTGTTGAAGACGGTTCCGTACCTGCGCACGTTCTCATGCAGCAGCTCGAGCTTGCGCTCGGGCTCGTTTGTATCGACCAGGATCTCGTAGTCGATGCTCGCCATCTTGGGTGGCGCGTCCTGGCGCACGCCCGACAGGCGTACCTCGACGCCGCGATATTCGAACTTGATGATCGGCGCGACGCGCTCGATGCCCTTGATCATGCACGCCGAAAGCGCCGCAAGCAGCAGCTCCGCCGGATTGAAGGCGTCGCTGCGCCCTGGGATGCCGGTATCGAGCGTGAGGCGCGCCTCCTTGCAGGAGGCCTCGCTGCCAAGCGCGTCCATGCGGCGCGTACGCACCGCGTAAGTGTAGGGCTTGGCTTTGGAATTCGACATGCTTTTCAGTCTGGCACCTGCCGCGGGCACGATGTTGACGCGGGTCAAACGCGGGACTGGAGCGCGCCGCGCGAATACCAGCGCTCGCTGGCGTTGACGACCTTCACTACCAACAGCATTACCGGCACCTCGACCAGCACGCCCACCACGGTGGCCAGTGCGGCGCCCGAATCGAAGCCGAACAGGCTGATCGCCGCGGCCACCGCGAGCTCGAAGAAGTTGCTCGCGCCGATCAGCGCCGAGGGGCAGGCGACGCTATGTTTTTCGCCGAGCGCACGGTTGGCGAGGTAGGCGAGGCCCGCATTGAAGAACACCTGAATCAGGATCGGCACCGCGAGCAGCGCGATGACGAGAGGCTGGGCAATGATCGCGTCGCCCTGGAAGGCAAACAGCAGTACGAGCGTCGCCAGCAGCGCGAGCGTGGACCACGGCTGGAGGCGCCCGAGCAGGCGCTGCAGACCGTCCTCGCCGCCGCGTGCCAGTGTGCCCCGGCGGATGAGCTGCGCCGCGATCACAGGCAGCACGATGTAGAGCACTACCGACGTGAACAGGGTTTCCCACGGCACGCTGATCGCCGAGATGCCGAGCAGCAGCCCGACGATCGGCGCGAAAGCGAACACCATGATGGTGTCGTTGAGTGCGACCTGGGAGAGCGTGAACAAGGGATCGCCGTTGGAGAGCCGGCTCCAGACAAACACCATCGCGGTACACGGCGCCGCCGCGAGCAGGATCAGGCCCGCAATGTAGCTGTCGATCTGGCCGGCGGGCAGCCAGGGCGCGAACAGATGGCGGATGAAGACCCAGGCGAGCAGCGCCATCGAAAACGGCTTCACCAGCCAGTTGACCACCAAGGTGACGCCGATGCCGCGCACGTGCTCGCGGATGCGGTGCAGGGCGCCGAAGTCGACCCGCACCAGCATCGGGATGATCATCACCCAGATGAGCAAGCCGACCGGAACGTTGACCTGCGCCAGTTCCATGCGGCCCAGTGCCTGTACGGGACCCGGCAACTGCTGGCCGAGGATCACGCCGGCGACGATGCACAGCGCGACCCACAGCGTAAGCCAGCGTTCGAAAAAGCTCATTGCGAATCGGTCTTCGCTTCGCTCGCCCCGCGGCCGATCTCCGCCAGCTTCTTCTTCAACGCCAGCCGGTCGAGCTTGTCGAGCGACAGGCTGAGGAACAGATTGATACGCGTGGAGAGCTCGGAGAATGCGCGCATGAAGGCTCTGCGCCTCTGCTCGTCCGTGCCTTGCGCCTTCGCCGGATCGTCCACGCCCCAATGCGCCGTCATCGGCTGCCCGGGCCACATCGGGCAGACTTCACCCGCCGCCTGGTCGCACACCGTGAACACGAAATCCATCACCGGCGCGCCGGCCTGTGCGAACTCGTCCCAGCTCTTGGAGCGCAGGCCCGAGGTGTCCAGCCGGTGCTTCGCCAGCAGCTCGAGCGCGAACGGATTGACCTTGCCTTGCGGGTGGCTGCCAGCGCTGTAGGCGGCGAAGCGGCCTCTGGCCGACGCGTTGAGATAGGCCTCGGCGAGAATCGAGCGCGCCGAGTTGCCGGTGCACAGAAACAGGACGTTGTAGCGCCTCATGCCGTCTCGCGCGCGCTCGGGGCACAGCAGGCGGCCTTCTCGCCGCGCCCCTGCGATGCGGTGTCTGCGCCGAACACCGGTATCGAGTCGAGGGTGTGGAACGACTCCCATGCGATACCCTGGGGGTCGAGCGTCCAGTACTTGTCGCTCTTGGCGTAGCAGCAGGACGCGTTCTTCTGCGGCAGCACCGCCACGTCCGCCTGCGCGAGCCGCGCGCCGAGCTGTTCGAGCTCGGCGTCGTCTTCCGCCTGGATGCCGAGGTGGTCGAGTCCAGCCTTCTTGCCGCGGGTCGAGACCGCGAAATTGACGCGCGGATCCTCGAGCTGCCACTTGGCATAGTCGGCATGGCGCACACTCGGCTCGGCGGCGAACAGTGCGGAGTAAAAGCGGATACTTTGCTCGAGGTCGGCGACCGCGAGATGCACGTGCAGGCGTTTCATGAGGCCTTCCTTTTCATGGCTTTTACGGCTTGTGGGACGGGCGCGCAGGACTCTCCGCCGCAGCAGTTGTCGGTGAGAAAGCCGAGCAGCGCGTTCATGCGTTCGAAATCGGCCGAGTAGATGATGAAGCGGCCCTGCGCGCGCGAGGCGAGCAGCCCGGCGCGGCTCAGCTGAGCAAGATGAAACGATGCGGTGGCGGCCGGCAGCCCCAGCCGCGCGCTGATCTCGCCCGCGGGCAGGCCGGAAGGCCCGGCCTCGACCAGCATGCGGAACACCGCCAGGCGCGTTTCCTGCGCCAGCGCGCCGAGGGCGTCGACCACCTGTTTCGTTTCCATATTTCCAATAATATGGAAATGTAGTCCGTTCGTCAAGCCGGCGCGCCCCGAATCAACGCCCGCATTACCCGATTTTGGCCAGCGCGGGAAAAGTCTCGAGCAACCAGTAGCTGAACGTGGTGAGCTCGCCGCTCATGATCGCAACGCCCATGACCACCATCACCACCGCGGCAAAGGTCTGCAACGAGCGCCCCGCCAGGCGCAGCCGCTTCCAGCGCCCGGTCATCTCGTGCAGGAACAGCGCCGAGAACAGGAACGGCACGCCGAGGCCGATCGAATATGCGCCGAGCAGCCTGATTCCCGCGGCGCTCGAGTCCGCGACCGCCGCGACGGTAAGAATCGCGCCCAGGATCGGGCCGATGCACGGACTCCAGCCGAACGCGAAGGCGAGCCCCAGCGCAAAGGCCGAGAGCGGCTTTCCCGCCACCCCCTCGACATGGAAGTGAAATCCACGCTGCAGGAACGGCACCCGCCCCAATCCGATAAGCATCAACAAGCCGAACACGGTCACCAAGGCGCCGCCCACGATTCCCGCCTCGTAGCGGTACTGCAGCAGAATCCTGCCGATGACCGAGGCGCTCGCGCCGAGCGCGATGAAAACCGCGGAAAAGCCGAGGATGAAACAGCCGCTCAGCAGCGCCGCCGAGGCGCGCGAGCGAGCATCGGTCGGCGCATCGCTCACGCTCTTATGCAGTGACTGGCCGGCGACGTACGACAGATACGCCGGCACCAGCGGCAGCACGCACGGCGACAGGAACGAGATCAGTCCCGCCGCGAACGCCGTGAACAACCCGAGGCTCGCGAACTCGCTCACTTCCGCGCCGGCACGGACGTACGGATTACCGAGCTAATAGGCGGCTGAGAGTTCACTTTCGACCAGGCTCTTAAGCTGCTCCCAGCCCCAGCTTGGCAGGGGCTTGCCGTTGACGAAGAACTCGGGCGTCGCCGTCACGTTCAGTTTTTGCGCGTCACCAAGGTCTTGGCGCACGATCTTGTCCATGAGCGGCGAATTCATGTCCTGCCTCAGCCGTTCCATATCAAGACCGACGCCGCCGATGTAATTCCAGACCAGCTCCGGCTGCGGACGATGGTGCGGCGCCCAGTCGGACTGGGCGGCGAAGACTGCTTCCAGAGTCTGCCAGAACTTCCCCTGCATGTGTGCTGCGGCCAAAATCTTCACGACCGAATCCGACCCGGTGTGAAACGGCGCATAGCGCTCATACAGACGGATCTTGCCAGGGTGATCCTCCATCAGCTTCTTCACCTTGGGATAGAACGCCTTGCAGGTATCGCAGGCGGGGTCGAAGAATTCGACAATCTCGACCTTTGCGGTCGAGCTCCCGATCGACGGCGAATAGTCGCGCACGAACGTCGTTCGGTCATGCCGGTAGGCTTCGGCGGCCGCCTTCGAACTCTGGCTCTGGTAGTAGAGCGCGCCGGCGACGATCGCGATGATCAGGATGATGGCGGAAGAGATGACCAAATGTTTCTGTTTCATTTTTAGCTCTTTATGTGGATCGGGATCACAAGCGCGACGCAATGTCCGGAATTAACTTACCTCAAGCCGTCGCCGCGCTCGCCGGATAGCCGGCTTCCTCCAGGGCCTTGGTGAAGGCGCCGACCGCGCTCGCGCTGTCCACTTGAACCCGCTTGCTCGGCAGGTCTACGTTCACGGTGGCGTTCGGGTCGACCGACTTAACGGCCTTCGTAACGACGCCTACGCAATGGTTGCAAGTCATGTCCTTGACGGTCAGTTCGATCACGGCGATTCTCCTACGACGAGTTGAAAACAGAATCAAACGTAATGCTTCCTACGATGGGAAGGTCAAGTTCGGTTCAGCGCGCCAATTGAAGGATAAGCTCGGCCAACTTGTTGGCCTGCGCCGGCCTCGCGAGCCCGCCGGGCATCGGCGGATAGCCGGGCCACTGTCCGTACATTCCTTCGCTGATGGCACGGGTAAGCTCGGTTTCCGCGTTTTGCTGCCCGGCGAATCGATGCGCGATATCGAAAAAGGCAGGGCCTGCGCCTCTGCCCGAGAAGGTATGGCAACTCATGCATGGCAGCCCATTCGATTGGACATAGGACAATAGTTCGCGCGCCGGAGCTGACGCGTTGCCCTGGCCGGGTCCTTCGTTGCGCGGACCGTATCCGCTCATCATTCCTCCGCCCATCATTGCGCCACCACCCATCATTCCGCCGCCCATCGATCCCGGGCCATAGCCGCCCGAGCCGCCGGGGCCCATGCCCTGGGACCGCGCCGGCATCGACGTCGCGAGCCCAAGCCCAATGCCAAGCGCGAGCGCCAGTCCTGCGATGAAACGTGATCGACGAACAGTCACGACAAGCCTCCGATGTGACGGTATTTAAGTGTGGCAATTCCCATTTGGTTCCTTCTTGGTACCGGAAATGACGTGGCGAACGCGGAGCAGTAATCCCTCGACAGCCATGACCTCTACCTCGTCGCCTTCGTGTAGCTCTTCACCCGATTGCGCCGACCACAACTCGCTGTTCACCCAGATCGCGGCGGTGTCGCCTTGCAAGCTGCGCACGCGGCCGAGCGCGTGCAGCAGTGCCTCGGTCCCGTTCATCATCGGCCGTCGCGCGCCCTTCACCAGAAAGGCGTAGAAAAGAACTGTCGCGGCGATTAGAACCACGAACGTAGGCAACGCAAGCGCCAACGGCAGAAACCAGAACGCCGACAGCGCCAGCAGCGGCAAACCGATGAGGATGAGGTGGCACATGAGCGGCCTCAGCCGTCTTCAACGCAATATGCGCGCTCACGTGCCATAGTTTCTCCTCAGCGGCCCCGCCAGCCGCGCTGGAGCTGCTCGCGTTGCTCCTTGGTGAGCACGGCATCGATCTTCTTCTGCGCGTCTTGCCAGCCTTGAGATATCGCTTCGTGCATCTTGTTCATGATCTCCCACTGCGAGCGTGCGGCGTCCTCCTGGATCTTCTGGATCTTCGTACGCTGTGCATCACTGAGCTTGAGCGCGTTGTAGCCGTAGCCGCCGCAGCCGCCGTTGCCCCACATCATGCCGGGTCCCATGCCGTAGCCGGGGCCATAGCCGCCCATCATCCCCGGCCCCATGCCGTAGCCCGGACCGTAGCCGCCCATCATTCCGGGCCCCATGCCGTAGCCGGGACCGTAGCCGCGACCGTAGCCGGGGCCTCCCATCATTCCGGGGCCAGCGCCGTAGCCGGGGCCGTATCCCCCCATCATTGGCGGATAGTCTGCCTGGGAATCCGCGAAGCTCGGCGTCGCAGCGGCCGCCAGGCCGATGCTCGCGATCAGGGCAACCAGGGTTCTGCGTGCAGTCGTGCTTTTGATCTTCATGGTGAATCTCCTTTCAAATGTCACTACCCGTTGAGGTCGCGCCTCTTGGCGTCGAACTCGTCCTTGTTGATTTCGCCGCGCGCGTAGCGCTCGGCCAGGATTTCCAGCGCGCGTTGATGGGGAGACAGCTTCTGCTCCGATCCCCGTCCGAATAGCCATTTCGCGAGCACCACGATGCCCAGGATCGGAAGGATCCACCACAGCACCATGTGCGTTACGCCGAGGAGTCCCCACCCGTAGCCCCAGCCTTGGTTTCCCATGTAGCCCCACATTTGCGGCTCCTTCTCGGAAAGCACTCGATGCGCGCAACACGGCGCGGCCGAACGCGAAACATTCAATCGGACGAATCTAGCCGCGCGGCGCGCGGCGGTTCCGGCAGCTCATTCGCGCCGGCGCAGCGAGCGGGCGTGATACGAGAGCGGAGGGGCGGGATCGCGTCGCGCGACAAGTCTCGACGGCTGCGTGAGCGGGGCAGAAAACTTGAGAATCGCGCCGGAAGGCGCAGCGAGTTCGCCCGTGAAAGCGGCCGGCAGTGGCGCAACCGCGGGCACCACAAGCGCGTCGGCATCGACGCTGGAGCAGCAAATATCGTCGCGCGCGTGGCCGCCCGACGCGGCGCCGGACACATGAACGTACCCTTGCGGCGTTGCCCCAGCCGCATGACCGTAGCCGGACGCCGCGAGCGCATCGCACACGGGGCGCAGCAGCACGAAAAGCAAGGCGAGCAGCATGCCCATCGAGCGCACCAGGCTGCGCAGCCGACTGGAGTGAACTCGACGTAAGGTCAGGGCAGACGCCATATTGAGAAACCGCCTGCTGCACATTGCGGCCATTGCCGCAATGATCGACTTTCATCCCCAATGGGGGTTGATCCAGGTCAAGATCAGCTTACGTGTCGCGCTAGAAACGCTCCACAACGCCCTTTAGCTTGCTCCGCACCTGCTCGGCAATGGCGGCGAGCTTGGGATTTTCGATCGCCAGCATCGACGCCGCTGGATCGACCGCCGAGATCTCCACCTTGCCGTCGCCGGTTTCCTGGACGATCACATTGCAGGGAAGCATGGTGCCGATCTTGTCTTCGGCCTGCAGCGCCTGGTAGGCGAATTGCGGGTTGCAGGCTCCGAGTATGCGGTACTTCCGAAACTCGACGTTCAACTTCTTCTTCAGCGTCTCGCCCACGTCGATCTCGGTCAGCACGCCGAAGCCCTCCTTCTTCAGGTCCTCGGTCAGCTTCAGCAAGGTCGCGTCGAATGAAAGCTCGGACAGCTTCGTGAAGTGGTAGGTCATGCGCACTCTCCGGTGGCCGGGTCGTTACTGTGAGTTCCTGGGTGCATCGGCGAATTTCCGGCGGAATCGATTGGTTCAAATAGTTCTACTTTCCTATTTGATTAAGGACCCATGTGACCAGGCTTGCCACAACAGCGACGATCAGGATCGGGATCAATAACCCGCCGTACCCGCCCGTCCAGCCTTCGCCCCACGCGACACTTCCATTGCCCATCATGGACCCGGCCTGCGCCAAGGCGGTGCCGCCGGCCAACACGGACAGCGTGCCAACAGTTGCAGCAACCAGGGTTTTCATGAGTTTCTCCAGGGGCAGAGATGAGAGTCCCCAATGCATGCGGGACGCAAGACCTTATGCCGACATGCCGCAGGCATCTGTGCGGTAGCGAACACTGCCAGCCGCCAGAATCCCATGGCCGCAGGTCACGCGGTCTACACGCAACTCGATCGTGAAGTGCCGCTCGAAATTAAGGAATAAACTCCATATCACTTGGCACCTTCCCATGATGGGAAAGTCAGGCTCCACCTTGAGAGCGAACGGCGGGCTTGACCTTCCTACCATGGGAACCTTCAGGCTACGGCCTGGGTCTCAAGTAGCAAGGAGCATGACGATGTCTGTCTCGATCGCCGCTGCGGCGGCCAACACCGCCCCGAAACCGGGCACCGACGATCTGCGCCTGCCGATCGCGGGCATGACCTGCGCCTCGTGCGTGGGGCGGGTGGAAAAGGCGCTGGCTGCAGTGCCCGGGGTTCAGGCCGCGTCGGTCAACCTCGCCACCGAAGCGGCGACGATCAAGCGTGCGCCGTCAGTCACGATCGACGCGTTGGCGAAAGCCGTGGAGCGTGCCGGCTACGAAGTTGCGCACGAGGAGCTCGACCTGGCGATCCGCGGCATGACTTGTGCGAGCTGCGTCTCTCGCGTCGAGAAGGCGCTCGCAAAGGTTCCCGGGGTGCTGTCGGCGTCGGTGAACCTCGCCACCGAACGCGCGCACGTGGTCGCCGTCGCCGGCACCGGAATCGACTCCCTTCGCTCTGCGGTCGATGCGGCCGGCTATGAAGCAGATTCTGTCGATCTCGATCAGGGCGATGCGGCGCCCGCCGCGCGCGGGCTGCCCGATTGGTGGCCGGTAGCCCTTTCCGCGCTGCTCACGCTACCGCTCGTCGCGCCGATGGCGGGAATGGCGTTCGGCGCGCACTGGGCGCTACCCGGCTGGCTGCAGCTCGCGCTGGCGGCGCCGGTGCAGTTCTGGCTCGGCGCGCGCTTCTACCGCGCCGGATGGAAAGCGGTCAAAGCATTCACCGGCAACATGGACTTGCTGGTGGCGCTCGGCACCAGCGCCGCCTTCGGCCTGTCGCTGTACGGGCTGCTCGCCGGCACCGCCGGGGCGCACGACCTGTACTTCGAGACGTCGGCGGCGCTGATCACCTTCATCCTGCTCGGCAAATGGCTCGAGGCGCGCGCCAAGCGCCAGACTACCGAAGCGATCCGCGCGCTGAACGCGCTGCGTCCGGACCGGGCGCTGGTGCGCCGCGACGGCAAGGACATCGAGGTGCCGCTCGCCTCGGTCGCGGTCGGCGATCTGGTCGTGGTGCGCCCGGGCGAGCGCGTGGCGGTCGACGGCGAGATCCGCGAAGGCCGCAGCCACGTCGACGAGTCGCTTATCACCGGCGAGAGCCTGCCGGTTTCCAAGGGCACGGGCGACCGGGTGACCGGCGGCGCGATCAACGCCGACGGCCTGCTGCTGGTGGAGACACTCGCCATCGGTGCGGAATCGACGCTCGCGCGAATCATCCGGCTGGTGGAGGACGCGCAGGCGGCCAAGGCACCGATTCAGCGCATCGTCGACAAGGTCAGCGCGGTATTCGTGCCGGTCGTACTCGTGCTTGCGCTCATCACGTTGCTCGCCTGGGGCTTCGCGACCGGTAACTGGACTTCGGCCATCCTCTACGCGGTCGCGGTGCTCGTGATCGCCTGCCCCTGCGCGCTCGGGCTCGCCACGCCGACCGCGATCATGGCGGGCACCGGCGTCGCGGCGCGACACGGCGTTCTCATCAAGGACGCCGAGGCGCTCGAGATCGCGCACTCGATCACCACCGTCGCGTTCGACAAGACCGGAACGCTGACCGAGGGCCGGCCGCAGCTGCTGGCCGCGGAACCGGTTGGCGGCGACCGCAGCGAGCTCCTGCGCCTCGCGGCGGCGCTGCAGCAGGGCAGCCAGCACCCGCTTGCGCGCGCGGTGCTCGAGCAAGCGACCGCGGAAAGAATTTCCCCGCCGGCGGCGAGCGACGCAAAAGCGCTCCCCGGCCGCGGCGTGCAGGCGGTGGTCGACGGGCGCACGCTCTATCTCGGCAGCTCGCGGCTGATGCAGGAGCTCGCCGTCGACACTTCGGCACTGGCCGCGCGCGAGCAGGCGCTCGCGCGCGAGGGTCGCTCGATCTCCTGGCTCGCCGCGGAGGCGGACGGCGCGCGCAGCCTCGTCGGCTTGCTCGCGTTTGGCGACGCGCTGAAGGACGGCGCGCGAGAGGCAATCGCGGCCCTTCACGCGCACGGCGTGAGGACCGTGATGCTGAGCGGCGACAACCGCGGCAGCGCCGAAGCCGCCGCGCGCGCGCTCGGCATCGACGAGGTCAGAGCCGAGGTGCTGCCGGCCGACAAGGCGCAAGTCGTGTCCGGGCTGCGCGGCAAAGGCAAGGTGGTCGCAATGGTCGGCGACGGCATCAACGACGCACCGGCGCTCGCCGCCGCCGACGTCGGCATCGCGATGGCTACCGGCACCGACGTGGCGATGCACACTGCCGGCATCACCCTGATGCGCGGGGACCCGCGGCTGGTGGCCGATGCGATCAGCATCTCGCGCCGCACCTACGGCAAGATCCGCCAGAACCTGTTCTGGGCCTTCTTCTACAACGCGGTCGGCATTCCGCTCGCCGCCTTCGGGTTCCTCAACCCGATCATCGCCGGCGCCGCGATGGCTTTCAGCAGCGTGAGTGTGGTGACCAACGCGCTGACGCTGCGGCGCTGGCGGCCATCCGGAGGCAAGTCGTGAACACGGCGCAAATGAATATCGGAGAAGCCGCCAAGCATTCCGGCGTGTCGGCGAAGATGATCCGCCATTACGAGGAAATCGGGCTCATCCCCAGGGCGGCGCGGACCTATTCGGGCTACCGCACCTACGCCGGCAAAGACGTGCATACGCTGCGCTTTATCCGGCAGGCTCGCAGCCTCGGGTTCTCGATCAAGCAGATCGAGCAGCTGCTCGGCCTGTGGCGCAACCAGCGGCGACCGAGCAGCAAGGTGAAGGCGCTGGCGCAGGAGCACATGGCTGAGCTCGACGCGCGCATCGCTGAGCTCCAGGCCATGAAGCGCACGCTTCAGGCGCTGTCCACCCACTGCCACGGCGACGAGCGGCCCGAGTGCCCGATCCTGGACGGTCTCGCCGCACCCGGCGAGAACTGACCCACGCGCGCGTCTCAGCCGCGCGCGCCGCGCCTGCGCTCGATCAGCTTGAGCATCGTATCGAGGGTGATCGAGCGGAAGGTTGCCTTGGCGATCTCGTCGATCTCCTTCAGCACCACGCCGAGAGCATCCTCGACTTCCTGCGGCGCGGCAATTCCGTCCGTGGCGCTGCGCCTGCGGGCGCCTTTTGCGATCGCGCGCCGCGGCGCGCTGATATCCTCGAACAGCTCGATCACGTCCATCAGCGTGAGGCGCTTGGCGTTGCCGGCAAAGCGGTAGCCGCCGCCGACGCCGCGCACCGCGCCGACCAGGCCGGCCCGGCCGAGCGTGCGCAAGACCTTCGCCAGGTGATGCGGCGAGACGCGGTACTTCTGCGCCACTTCCGCCGCCGAAAGGTGGCGCCCCGGGTTGGCGGCGAACTCGAGCACGCTGTAGAGCGCGAGCAGGGTATTGGTTTGCAGCTTCATCGCGCGCCCGTCACAGATCTTTCTCGAGCGAGATGAAGGGCGCGGCCATCATGCCCTGGCTGCGAAAGAACGACAGGATCAGCTGATTGTCGCGCGCCAGCATTGTGCGCAGCTTGGAAACGCCAGCGCGCCGGAAATTGTCGCTGATCGCCCCCAGCAGGCGCGTTCCGGTTCCGCCGAGGCGCGCGTCTGGCCGCACGCTGATCGCAAACACCCAGCCGCAGGGCGCGGAGCCGAACTCCCAGTCGCGCACCTCGCCGATGACATAGCCTTCGATGCGCCCATCCGCCTCGGCGACCAGGAAGTAGCGCTGGCGCCGCCCGCCGCCGTAGCGCCGCAGGATCTCGGCCCAATACGCGGCCTTGCGCAGTCCGGTGACCACGGTGTCGATCTCGATGACCTGCTCGAGATCGCCCGCCAGCACGCCCCGCACCCGCGCCTGACGCGCTTCGCCAGGCGCCGCAATGCTGCTTTTCTTGCGGTAGATCAAATTGCTCCCTATGCAGGCACGCTAGCGTTCAAATACGCTTTGGAGTACCGGAATACCTTACCGCGCAGCCGCGCCGCACGCAACGGCCGGGCCGGCTATTCCACTTTTCGAGGAGGAGCGTCATGACTCTCAGGAGCTTTCTTAGTACCTTCGCACGATTTGCTTCCATCGCCAGCATCGCCTTCGCCGCGCACGCGGCGCCGCCGATCAAGATCGGATCCTTCCTTTCGGTCACCGGCCCGGCGGCCTTCCTCGGCGACCCGGAGCAGAAGACCCTCGAGCTGTACGTCGAAAAGATAAACGCCGCGGGCGGCGTGCTCGGCCGGAAGCTGCAGCTGATCGCATATGACTCCGGCGGCAACGCCGACAAGGCACGCACCTTCGTCAAGCGGCTGATCGAGGAGGACAAGGTGGACGCGATCGTCGGCGGCTCGACCACCGGCGAGACGATGGCCGTGATTCCGCTGATCGAGCAGGCGCAAGTGCCGTTCATCTCCCTCGCCGGCGCGGTGGTGATCGTCGAGCCGGTCAAGAAGTGGGTATTCAAGACACCGGCCACCGACCGCATGGCCTGCGAGAAGATATTTGCCGACATGAAGACGCGCGGCATCTCGAAGATCGGGCTGATCTCGGGCTCGGGCGGCTTCGACAAGTCGATGCGGGCGCAATGCATGAAGGTGTCCGGGAAGTACGGCATCGAGATCGTCGCCGACGAGACCTACAACTCGAAGGACACCGACATGACGGCGCAGCTCACCAAGATGCGCCAGAACACGCAGATCCAGGCGGTGCTCAATGCCGGATTCGGCGCGGCGCCGGCGATCGTGACCAAGAACTTCCGCCAGATTGGCATGACCGTGCCGCTGTACCAGTCGCACGGGGTCGCCTCCAAGAAGTACATTGAGCTCTCCGGTGACGCCGCCAACGGCGTGCGCCTTCCGGCGGCCGCGCTGCTGGTGGCCAAGGCGCTGCCGGGCAACGACCCGCAGAAGACGGTCGTCACGGCTTACGAGCACGACTTCGAGTCGCGCTATCACCAGGACGTGTCGACTTTCGGCGGTCATGCCTATGACGGGCTCTACCTGGTGGTCAACGCAATGAAGAAAGCGAAGAGCACCAATAAGGCCAAAGTGCGCGACGCGATCGAGTCGACCCGCGGCTGGATGGGCATCGACGGCGAGTTCAATCTCTCGCCCACCGATCACCTCGGCCTGGACCTGTCGGCGTTCCGCATGCTGGAGATCAAGAACGGCGACTGGACCCTGGTGAAGTAAGGCGCACGCCCCGCCGATGAGCCCGCAGCTGCTGCAGTACCTGCTCAGCGGGCTGACCGTCGGGGCGATCTACGCGCTGGTGGCGCTCGGTTTTTCGATCATCTACAACGCCAGCAACGTCATCAATTTCGCCCAGGGCGAATTCGTGATGATCGGCGGCATGGCGACCGTGTCGTTGATCGCAACCGGACTGCCGATGCCGCTTGCCGCGCTGCTGGCCATCGCCGCCACGACC
>Ga0315556_1000173_pt1 | contig 37653 bp, 36 predicted proteins | sample SalMarSW160310MG_FD_202112 | JGI IMG/M metagenome (GOLD analysis project Ga0315556, IMG submission 202112) | Salt marsh sediment microbial communities from the Plum Island Ecosystem LTER, Massachusetts, United States - Salt Marsh Sediment SW1603-10 ...
CAGCACGTCCGGCGCGAAGGGCCTGAGCGCGGCAACGGCGGCGGCAAGGGCGGGTTCGGAGTGGGTTTGCGTTTCGATCAGCATCGACCACAGTTTCTGTGCCAGGCCCTGGTCGATGACGACCGGCAGCGGGACATCGCGGCGGTAATGGCGCGTAACGGTGACGATCTCGACGGCGCGGCCCAGGCGGTTGAGCGACAGCGGCCGGGTGGTGAAGCAGAGGCGCATGGCGGCACTTGCAAAGCGCCACAGATCGCGGCCCGGCTGAAGGCGTGTCATGGCGATGTCGCGGCGCTCGATGTGCGGCACGGCGAGCCCGGCGCACAGGCTCGACTTGCCGGCGCCGGGCAGGCCGGCCAGTTCGATGATCACCGGCGTCTTGCGCATTCGCGGGGCGGTCATGGGGCGGGCCCGGTCAGCCATCGCCGGTGCGCTGCCGCCCGGTGCGCGGCCGCTCGATGGAAGCGGCGGTATAATGAGCGCCCGTCACGGCGAACAGGGCGCCGGCATGATCCGGCATGGCTTCAAGGGCTCCTTCAACGCGCGTGTGCGTCTAGATCAGCATGCAATTGGGTGGAGTCACCCAATTGCATAAAAGCTGATCGATTCCAAAATGTTGAGCATGATGTTATCCGAAAAGTAGTTTCCACTTTTCGCACAGCATGCTCTAGCACGCCGAAGGCGGCAACAAAACCTCCTGATTGGTCGCGGGGACCAGGTAGCCGCAAAACGTCCGGAAGGCAGGCACGGGCCTGCCGATGACACTTTGGGAGGGGGTGGGGTGGTGATTGCCAACCCACGCTTCATCGTCATACCGGGACTTGATCCCGGTATCCATTCCGCTGGTCTCGCGGCTGGCTGCGGCTCTGGCGGAATGGACCCCGGGGTCAAGCCCCGGGGTGACGGTTGTAGGGGTAGGCGAGGCAAGAGCTGTGTGGTTCGTTGGGTGGGGTCAGGGGGTGGCGAGGTGGTGCCAGATGGCGCGTTTGGCGGCCAGCAGGACGTCTTCGTAAGGCTGGTTGGCATCGACGTCCACCACTTCCGAGGCGGGAAAGGTGAGGTGGGCGATGATTTCGCATTTGCGCTGGATGGTGGCGGGGTCGTGGTCCGGCTTGCGCCGGTGGGCGGTTTCGGGATCGACCAGCAGCTTGAGCAACAGGTCGGGGCCGAGGCGGGCGGCTTCTTCATACATGGGCACCTCGCGGCGTGCCGCCCACGCGAAGCCGCGGCCGTCCTGCAGCTTGGGGCCGTCGGAGATGCCGTTGACCTCGATTTGCGGATAGCGGTCGGCGATGACGAGGGTGCCGCGCGCGGTGAGGCGGCGTGACAGGCGCAGCAGCGCGATCTTGTGGCGCATCAGGGGGAGTTGGTGCAGTTCCACCAGACGCGAGAAAAACCCGTGCCTTTGCGGCGTTGCTTCAGGCTTTTGCGGCGGGCGAGCGCTGGGGGAGCGGCGTAGCGCCTTGACGGCCGCCTTGATGGTGCGCCGCAGCCAGTCGAACGGCGACGTGCCGCCGTCGCCGGAACCCATGTAGGCCGGATAGACATCTAGCTTGAAGCGCAGCCATTTGACGAGGTCGCTTGAGAGGGTGCTCTTGCCGGAGCCGTCGGAGCCGATGACGGCGATGATCGCGCCGCCGCGCGGGAGGGTCTTGCCGGTCTGCCACGGCAGATGCACGAGACGGCCGCCCTGGGCTGCCAGCATGCGGGCATTGCGGGCGATCGCCAGCCCCAGCGCCGCCCACCAGCCCATGCGGCGATGCGTGGCGAGGCAGCGACAGAGCCGGCGAGCGACGGGAATGACATCGCCGGTGGTGAGTTCCGGTGCCGTCAGCAGCGCCACAACGCCGGCGATCTCGGGCTCAAGGCCAAGCGCGTGCATGAGGGCTTCGAGGCGAACGGCATCGGCGTCGTGGCGCAGCCAGTTCAGTTCCTTCAGGATCTGCCGGGGAATGCGGGCGCCGATGAGCCGGCGTTGCGGCGGCATCTTCGCCCAGATGCGTACCAACAAGATGATGAGTTCCATCTCGGCCGCCGGGATCGGCCAGCCGCTCGATGCATCGATGCGCAGGTTGGCGAGGAGGGTTTCCTCCCACGGGATATGCAGGTGCTTCACCCGCTTCAGGCCGGTGAGCAGGGCATAATGGACGTGCAAGTGCAAAAAGCCGCCCGATGGCGGATCGAAGGCCAGCCAGTCCTCGACGCCGGGATAGGAAGCCCAGGGCTGGCTGGCGATCTGGAGGACCGACTGCGCCGCCATGACCTCCTCGAAGGCCTGGCGGTCGGCGGCGGCGACGTAGAGGTCGATGTCGGTTTCACCGGCCAGCGCCGCGGCCAGGTGGTCGTTGCTTTTCCAGTGGCAATAGCGCACATGGGCTTGCGACAGCGCCCGGTTGAGGTCAGCGGCGGCCTTGAGGGCGGGCGGCCGGCGATCGGCTGGCGGGGGTGTTTCGGGCATGAGCGCTCGTCCTGGCTCGCCGGCAGCCCTTTGCGGCCCGGCACGCGGGCGCATTGATCCGGCATTGCCGCGCCGGAATCAAGAGTGAGCGGCTTTGCGGATTTGCCACGCTCCCCGCCGGGAGGTATGATCGCGCCACATTTCGACACTTGGTCAACGGTTTCATGACATCCAAACGACCCGACCTCAGCGTGCTTGGCTATGACCTGAGAGCCAGCGGCGTGGTGCGCAATGCCTTGCGCATCGCCGGTGCCGCGCATGCGGCGGGCCTCAAGACGGAATTATGGGTAGCGCGCGCCGACGGGTCGTTGCGTGCCGAGGTGCCGGGAGGCATCGCCGTCAGGGATGCCGGCTGGCGCGGCACGGCGGTGGTGGGGCGGAGCCTCGATCTGGCGTTTTCGCTCAAGGCGTTCGCTGCCTACCTGAACGCAGCCAGGCCGCGCATCGCCCTGTCGTCGGGCAACCACATGCATACCGCCTCCAGCCTTGCCTATCGCCTGGCCGGGGCACCCAAGGATGTGTCGATGTGGGCAAGGGCCAGCAACGCCACGCTGAAGACGCCACTGTCGGCCTATCTCGGGCGTCCGGTGCCGCGCCCGCTGGCTGGCCTCATCGACTTCGGCAATGGCCTGCAGTATCGCGACTTCGATCGCGTTATCGCGGTGAGCGAGGAACTGGCGGGAATCCTGAGGCGCGACCTCAACATCGAGCCGAAACGAGTGAGCGTCATCGCCAATGGCGTCGATGTCGCCGCCGTGGCGCGCCAGGCCGCCGCCCGGCTCGACGATCCGTGGTTCGCCAAGGACAACACGCCGGTCATCGTCTCGGCGGGCCGGTTGTCGCGGCAGAAGAATTTCGGCGACCTCATCCGCGCCGTGGCCCGGGTGCGCCGCACCCAGCCGGTACGCCTGGTCATCCTCGGCGACGGCCCGGCGCGCCAGCGGCGCGAACTGGAGGGCATCGCCCGCTCGCATGGACTGGCGGATGATCTGCGCCTGCCGGGCTTCGAGGCCAATCCGTATCGCTTCATGGCCCATGCCTCGGTATTCGCCCTGACGTCGCTGTGGGAAGGCGCCAGCAATGTGGTGCTGGAGGCGCTGGCGGCCGGGGCGCCGGTCGCCGCCTACGGCTGCCCGACCGGCATTCGTGAGGTGCTCGATCCGCTGGGGAGCGAGGCTGTGGTCAATCCCCACGACGTCGATGGGCTGGCCGGCGGCATTCTCGATCGCATGGCGCGGCCACGCGACGAGGCCCGCCTCAAGGCGCATGCCGCCCGCTTCGACCTGAGCGAGACACTGGAGGCCTATGTGGCGTCCTTTACCCGGGCGCTAGATCAGCATGCACTTGGGTGGAATCACCCAATTGCATGAAAGCTGATCGATTCCAATATGTTGAGCATGATGTTATCCGAAAAGTGGTTTCCACTTTACGGCATCATGCTCTAGATGCCGCGTCGGCGGCGTGAAGGTCATCTTCTGGCGAAAATTTCCTCTACCAGGCGCTTGTCTTCGGGCTTGTCGACGTCGATGGCCGCCTCGGCCATGGGCATGAGCACCGGGCGGGCGACGACGCCGATGCGTTCGGACGCGAGGCGGAAGGCGGTATCGAGGTTGAGGGTGCCGGTGATATAGCGCAGCAGCGGCGTCAGGCCGAACGCCGACACCAGCTTTATCGGGTTCTTGCGGTTCGATTCGATCTGCTCCCAGAAGGCGATGGCCTCGAGGCCGCGTGGCGTCAGGAAGGCATAGAGATTGCAGCCCGACACCTGGTCGCGGCCAAATCGCAAGAAGGTCCGCACGGCTTCAGGGTAACGCCCGAGAATGGTCTCGGCGCGGGCAAGACCGGCGGTCACATCGGCACCGGCGACCTCGGAACAGCTGAGGAAATGATCGAGCATCGCCCTGTCGAGCAGGGCATGGTCGGCGGTGGTCACCAGCACCGGGCCGTCGAAACCACCGGTTGAGATGGCAGCGGCGGTGGAGGCGGCGGCGCTGTCGCGGGCCGCGACGAGTTCGATGCGGGCAATCAGCGAGCCCAGCGCCGGGGCCACCGGGGTGCCTTCCTCGATCACAACCACGATGCGCTTGATGTTGGGGTGGCGGGCGAGGGTACGCACCACCCGGGTCAGCATCGCCTCGCCGGCCACCGGCAACAGGCACTTGTGGCTCACCCCGAACGCCGCTGTCAGCTTGTCGCCGGGGCGCGAGGCGGCCAGCACCACGGCATGCCAGTGAGTGCGGCCGCCGGTTGCGGCGTTCATAGGGCCAACTCGTAGACCCGGTAGGTCTTGTAGGGCTTGGCGCCGAGGACATCCAGCATGTGGCGCATGGGCCAGTTATCCTCGAGAATCCACGACAATTCCGCCTTTTCGGTGCCGCGCGCCAGATGCGCCTTTCGCACCGCCTCGATCGCCGCCAGGGCGAGGGTGGCGCCCAGCGGCTGGCCGTGGAAGGCGCGCCTGACGCCCATCAGCGGCATCCGCACGGCCTCAGGCGGGCGGGCCAGGAGATGCCATAAAACCTGCACCCAGCCGAGCGGCAGCAAACGGCCATTCAGACCCTTCACCCACTGGTTGATGTCGGGCAGGGTGACGGCCATCGCCGCCGGTGTGCCCCGCCATGAGGCTATGGAGATATAGTCCTCGCCCACCAGCATCTTGAGATTGTTGCCGAGCGCGGTGATCTCCTCGGGCGTCATGGGCACGAAACCCCAGTTGTCGCTCCAGGCATCGTTGAATATTTCGATTATTATGGAAAGATCGCGCGCCAGGTTCTTCTTGGACAGTGGGCGGACCTCGAGATCGCCCGAGGCGTAAGCCTTGTCGAGCATCGCCTGCATGGCGCGCGGCAGCGGCGTGCGGCCATTGTAATCATAGGCCAGCACGTCCTTGACCTTGGTAAAGCCGAGGGCATCGAGACGGGTCGCAAACCACGGGCGGGCATGGCCCATCATGACGCGCGGCGGGGTGTCGAAGCCGTCGATCAAGAGGCCGGTCTCGTCGTTGATGGAAAAGCTCATGGGGCCGGTCATGCGGGTCATGCCGCGGGCCTTCAGCCAGTCGCCGGCGGCGCGGGTGAGGGCGGCGAACACCTCGGCATCGTCGATGGCGTCGAGAAAGCCGAACTGGCCGGTCGCATCGCCGTAGCGGTCGAGGTGAAGGCGGTTGATCTGGGCGGAAATGCGCCCGACCGGCTCTTTGCCCTTGAAGGCGACGAACAGTTCGGCCTCGGCGTGCCGGAAGAAGGGGTTGGACTTGCGGCTCAGGTGGTCGCGGCGTTCGAGATAAAGCGGCGCGATCCACGCCGGATCGTCGCGGAAAACCGTGAACGGCACATCGAGGAAGGCGCGCAAATCCGCCTTGTCGCGCACGGGATGGACGGTTATGGCGGCGGCTTGAGCGGTCATGCGGTCTGCCGCCGTGGTTTTGTGGCCGGTTCAGGGCGCGAGCCGGGGGGCAGCGCCACCGGTGTCACCTTGCCGGCATCGACCTTGTAGAGATGGGTGGCGATTTGCGCCCAGGCCGGGCGGTGGGTGATGGCGACGATGGTATAGGTGCCGGCAAGTTCCGCCACACCCTTGCAGATCTGTTCTTCGGTCTCGGGATCGAGCGCGCTGGTTACCTCGTCGAGGATCAGCAGGCGGGGATGATGGACCAGGGCGCGGGCAAGGGCGAGACGCTGGCGCTGGCCGCCCGACAGGCGGGTGCCCATCTCGCCCACGTCGCTGTCCAGTCCCTGAGGCAGCGAGCGCACGAAGTCCAGTGCTCCGCCCCGCCCCAGCGCCGCCTCGATGGCTTCGGTGGTGAGGCTTTCATCGCCGAGCGCGATATTGTCGCGCACTGTGCCGTGCAGCAGGCTCAGTTCCTGCGGCACATAGCCGATCATGCGCCTCCAGGCGCTGAGCGACAGCTCGTCGAGCGGCACTCCGTCGATCAGTACCTGCCCGCGGTCAGGCTTGTTGAGGCCGATGACCAGATCGATGAGGGTGGTCTTGCCGGCGCCCGAAGGCCCTCGCAGGACAGTGATCCCGCCGGTCGGTATGGTAAAGCTGACGTCCCTCACCACCGGCTCTTCGGCATGGGCGAAGGTGACGTGTTCGAAACGGCAGCCCATTTCGAAGGTCGGCTGGCGGCTGCCGGGGTCGGGCTCGAGATGCGCGGTGAGTTCATCGGTCAGTTGCTGGGTGCGCCAGTAGGCGCTTTCAACCTGTACCGCCTGTTGCAGGAAGCCCTGTATCCTGGCGGAAAGCACGGTGATCTGCATGAAGATCACCCCCGCCACCACCATTTCCGAAAGTGCGATATGCCAATGCACCGAGGCGACATAGATGCCGATGCCGATGGCGGCCACCTGCAGCACCTCCTGGCCCTGCGCCTGGCCCTGGCGGGCGATGGCCTGGGTGATGAGGGCGCGGCGCAGCCGGCGGATCTTGGAGGCGAAGTAGACGGTGAAGTGATCCTGCCGGTCCATGGTCTTGATGGGCTTGATGTTGTTCAGCGCATCGGAGACCAGCACCACCAGTTCGGACGTGCGATCGGTCTGGCGAAAGCCGGCGCGCCGGGCGATGCGCACCAGCTGACCAAGCACGAGAACCAGAAACAGCCCGACGACGATGCCCGCCAGCGCCAGGGTGAGCGACACGAACAGGGCGACGATGATGTAGACCAGCGTCTGGAGGGAGTAGGCGACAAAACGGGCGGCGAGGAAATAGGCATCGCCGGCGCGGGTGCAGTCGTTGGAGATGGCATTGGAGATGCGGCCCACGCGGCGGTCGACGAAATAGCTCCAGCGAGCATCGAACAGGGCACCGAGCAGCCTGGTCCTCAAGGTCGTCGCCACGTTGGCCACCGCCACGCCGGCATAGGTGAGGGCAGCGAACGTCAACAGGTTCTTGATAGTGAAGGTTATGATCGCCACGGTGATGAGGATGCCGAGGCTCGGATGCACATGCACGGCGCCGAAGACGGTCGCGACGATGCGGTTGAGCGGCGATGTGGTGGGATCGTCGTTGGAATCCAGCATCGATACCACCGGCAGCAGCATGCCGAGGCCGATCGCCTCGCAAGCTCCGGCCAGCAGCAGGCAGGTAAGCACCGCGAACGGGTGGGTGCCCTCGGCCCCGAAGAAGATACGCAGGATTCTGAGCATGAGGCCTCGAATAGCGCGAGTGGCGGGGGAACTCAACGGGCGGCAGCGCCGATGCCGCCCTATCCCGTTAGCGAGCGGCCATGGCCATCGTAGGGCGCAAGATGGTCCACGCCAAGAACTTCGCAGAGGCGGGCACCATCGCTCGGGCGGCGAAACCAGCCCGGCGCCATCCATGCTGCCTCGCCGTCGATGTTGGGGGCGCTGCGTCCGGCCTTGACGTCGGGCAGCCACAGGGTGCGGGTTTCCAGCGAAATGCGGGTCAGGCCGGTGCGGTTGGGCACGCCGGCATGGGCATGGGCGCCGGAAAACAGCAGCATGTCGCCGGGCTCGATGACCACAGCACGAGTCTCTTCACCGCTCACGTCTTGCTTCAGATGGGGGATCAGGTCGTCGGCGGCGAGCGCTGTGCGGCCTTCTTTCCTGCCGCGCTCGATAGTGGCGGCAAGGTCGTAATCGCGCGAGGTGTTGGCGAGCGGCCGGGCCCACAGGCCGGGATAGAGGGCCACGCTGCGCCCGGCGGTGATCGGCCATACCGGTGCCCACCAGTTGACCTGGGCATAAAGGTTGGACCCCCAGGTGTCGCGGTGGAAGGCGACGGTGGAGGTAAAGCGCGAGCGGGGGACGGCGCGATCCGGGTTCTGGTGGGGCTGGAGGCGCAGATGCAGCCGGTCGTGGAATACCTCGGCGGCATTGAACCCGAGGCCGGTGAAGATGTCGCGCCACAGCCGGTGGGTTTCGGCAGCGGCGGAATAGCGGCGCTGGATGTCGGCGTAACGGGCTACCTGGCTCGCATGATCGAGGGCGGCATGGCTCATCGCCGGGTCGATATCGCCAAACTCGGCCTCGATCGAGCGGCGGGTGTGGGCGATGAGCGCACGCACTGGCAACGACTGGCGCCAACACAAGATGTCGCCGCGGTATATCAGGTCATGCAGCTGTCTGAGCCCGAGGCCGGGGTCGATGTCGGTCGGGTTGAGGGGCGGTAAGGCGGCGGTCATCGACTTCGTGCTAGAATTCGGGGCCATGTGGAAACGCCTCGCCTTTAGCACAGTTTCGCGACGCCTGCTGCACTCGTGGTTTCGCTTGACGCGCGGCCTGACGCTGGGCGTCAGGGTGGCGGTCAGCGACGGCGAGGGGCGCATCCTTTTAGTGCGCCATACCTATGCGCCGGGCTGGCTGTTCCCCGGCGGCGGCGTCGAACGCGGCGAGACCGCTGTTGCGGCGGCGCAGCGCGAGGTGGCCGAAGAAGCCGGCATCATCGCCACCGGCGGTTTGCGGCTTTTTGCGCTTTATGCCAACGAGGAGAACTTTCCCGGCGACCATATCGCGCTTTATGTGCTGGAGGATTTCGAGCAGCAACCAAGGACATCCTCGCTGGAGATCGCCGAGGCGGGGTTTTTTGCCCGCGATGCGCTGCCCGAAGGTGTGACCGGTGGCACACTGCGGCGGCTTGCGGAGATGGCCGGCGAGCGGGAAGTGGAGGAGACGTGGTAGCGCTGCCCCGGCAACAAGGTGTGGACCGCTGCGGCGAATGGTGCTATGCACCGCGCTGGCTCACTTCAGGTAACGCTGTGACAGAAATGAACGCGGTTTCGATCACCATAAGCTTGCGACGAGGCGGCACCAACGCCGGCTTCGGCCGGCACGCCAACCGCTCCTGAGGTTTCGGGGTTCCGCCGGCCGCAAGGGGCAGTGTTTCACGCCTTTTGCGCAAAGATCAAAACCCATGTCATCGCTTTCCCATGAAATCCTGCCGGAACGGCCCGGCGATCGGCCGAACATTGAAAATCTGCTGGATGAGGTCTTCGGCCTCGAGCGGCGCACCAAGACCTCCTATCGGCTGCGCGAGGGCGAGCGCCCGGTGCCGGGACTGTCGTTCGTGGCGGTGGGCGACGGGGCTGAGGTGCTCGGCGCCGTCAGCTTCTGGCGGCTGTGTGTCGGCGAGGCCGGTACGCCGGCGCTGCTGCTCGGGCCGCTGGCGGTTCAACCGGCCTTGCAGGGCAAGGGCATCGGGCGGGCGCTGATGCACCATGGTCTCGATCTCGCCAGGGCGGACGGCCACGGGCTGGTCGTGCTGGTGGGCGATGAGCCATACTATGCCCGCGTCGGCTTTCGGCGGCTGCCCGAGGGGCGGCTCATCCTCCCCGGCCCGGTCGATCCGGCGCGTTTTCTATACCTGGAGCTCAAGCCGGGCGCGCTCGACCATGCCGAGGGGCTGGTGCTGCCGCCCAAGCGGTTCGCGGAGTCTCATCGACCCTCGCGGTACCACATGAGCGAGGCGGCGAGCAAAAGCAAAGCCAGACTCAAGAGGGTGGAAAACAGCGGCAGCTCGCTCACCGCGCGCACCCGGTAGGCACCGTTCGACCTGAGGCCCAGCCAGCCCGGCCCCGACATGGAGCGGTCGGCCCCGATCTTGGTGAGGCGCGGCATGGAAATGGCGGTGGGATCGCTGCTGCCGGCGCTCAACCAGCGCACCGCGCCGCCCGAGGCCTCGACGATGGGTTTCAACAGGCGATCAGTGGCCGCCACGCTGGCCGCCTCGCGCGGGTCGGGGCTGCCGACGGCGGCGAAGGCGGAAAGGGTGCCGTCGGTGAGTCGCCAGATGCCGGCCTCGGCGACGGGAATGCGGGCGGTGAAGATGCCCGGCCGGGTGGAGGCAAGGTCGACGACCTGGGTCTTGCCGGTGGGCGAGGTGACGGTGACGGGCGCCGGCTTGTCGGCCATGGTCTGGCGGGTAATGGTGAGCGTCGAGCCGTGCTGGGCACCGGTCAGGGCCTCTTCTTCCAGTTCCGGCTCCTTCATCAGCCAGTGGGCGAGGCGGCGCAGCAATTCCGCCTGCGGTCCGCCGCCCTCGTAGCCGCGCGCCCACAGCCAGATCTGGTCGGAAAGGATCGAGGCAACGCGTCCCTTGCCCTGGTGAGCGAGGATCATCAGCGGCTTGTTGTCGGGCCCCGACATGAGGACGTCGCCGGCGTGGGCCTCGGCGTCGATGAGGCGGAACCAGCGGCCCCAGGTGGGCTTGCCGTCGACCGGTCCGGCGCCGTTGAGGCCGCGGCTCACCGGATGGCGGCGGCCGTCGCGGGTGAGAACCGGGCGGAACGGCCCGGTGGTGATATTGCCGGTGGGCGTGGCGGCGAGGATATCGGCCAGCGGTGTGCGGTAGATGCTCATCGGGGTGGCATAATCGGGTCCGGCAGCCACCAGGACGGCGCCGCCCTTCCTCACATAATCGGCGATATTGGCCAGGTAGGCGAGCGGCAGCACGCCGCGGCGCTGGTAGCGGTCGAAGATGATCAGGTCGAACTGGTCGAGCTTTTCAACGAACAGCTCGCGGGTCGGAAAGGCGATGAGGGAAAGCTCGCGGATGGGCGTGCCGTCCTGCTTTTCCGGCGGCCTCAGGATGGTGAAATGCACCAGATCGACCGAGGCATCGGCCTTCAGGAGGTTGCGCCAGGTGCGCTCGCCGGGATGCGGTTCGCCCGACACCAGCAGCACGCGCAAGCGATCGCGGATGCCCTCGGTGATGACCACGGCGCGGTTGTTGCGGGTGGTGATCTCGTCGGCAAGCGGCCCGACGGCCACCTCGATGAGGGTCTTGCCGCCGTGGGTGATCTTCAGCGGCAGTTCGACGGCATGGCCGATGCGGGCCGGGTAGGCCTCGGGCGCGCCGCCGTCGACGGCAATGGCGACCTCGACGGGCGCCCCGGCATCGTCGACGCCGACATCCTCGACCCTCACCTTCACCGCCTGGTCATGGCCGACGATGGCATAGCGCGGGGCGTTTTCAACGATGATGCGGCGGTCGCGCTCGCCCGGCTTGCCGGTGATGAGGGCGTGCAACGGGCCGCCATGGTCGAGATCGGAGACCTTCGCCGGGACATCGTGGACCTCGCCGTCGGTGACCATGATGGCGCCGGCATAGCGCTCCGGCGGGACATTGGCGAGGGCGCCGGCGAGGGCGGCGAACAGGCGAGTGCCGTTCTCGCTGGCGGAAATGCCGGACTTCACCGTGACGACGCGCAATTCGGTATTGGGCAGGGCGCGCACCTGCTGCTCGATGGCGGCGCGGGCCTTTTCGGTCTGGGCGGCGCGGGGGCCGATCGCTTGACTCTGGCTCTGGTCGATGACCGCCACGGCGATGTCGCTCAAGGGCGTGCGCTCTTCCTTGCGCATGGCCGGGTTGACGAGGGCGGCGACGATCAAGGCGGCGGTCAAAAGGCGCAGGATACCGCCACGGGCGCGCGCCACCAGACCGGCCGCCGCCAGCCCCAGCAACACCACGCCCACCGCCCATAGCGCCGGGATCGGCAACAGCGGGGCAAAGCTGATCGACCAGGTCCAGTCCATCTATTGGCCCAGCCTTTCGAGCAGCGCCGGCACATGCACCTGATCGGCCTTGTAGTTGCCGGTCAAAGCATACATCACTAGGTTGATGCCGGCGCGATAGGCGAACTCGCGCTGCTGCTCGCCGCCCGGCACGCAAGGGAACATCGGCCGGCCCGAGGCATCGACGGCCCAGGCGGCGGCATAGTCGTTGGAGCCGATGATGATCGAGCTCACCCCGTCGGCGCGCGTTTTGCTCTGCGCAGCGCCGCCCGAGGCCTGGACCCACAGGCGGCCGTTGGCATAGCGGCCGGGAAAGGTCTGCATCAGGTAGAAGGCCTTGGTCAGCACGTGATCGGGCGGCACCGGTTCGAGCGGGGGAATGTCGAGAGTGGCGAGGATGCGCCGCAGCGCCTTGAGCGTCGGGGTGGCCTCACCGGTGAAGTCAATGCTGTCGCCGTTGTCGTTACGGGTGTCGAAGAAGATGGTGCCGCCGTTCTTCATGAAGGCATCGAGGCGGGCGAGGGCGGCCTGCGAGGGCACCGGCGTATCGGCGGTGATCGGCCAGTAGATGAGGGGAAAGAAGACGATCGTGTCTTTTTCGATGTCGATGGCCATGGGGGCGGCCGGCTCGACGGCGGTGCGCTTGGTCAAAACATCGGTGAGGCCGTTAAGGCCGGCCAGGGTGACGGCGTCGACCTGCGGATCGCCGGTGATCACATAGGCCAGACGGGTATCGAGGGCGGCACGCATGGCAAAGCGGTCGGCCGCCGACAGGTTGGCGTCTTTACCAGAGGTGTCCTGGGCAAAGGCGAGATGCGGCAGCATGGTGGCCATGAAGGCGATGGCCAGCATGGCAGGCGCAACCCCCGGGCGGCGCAGCAGGCGGCGCCAGGCGCCCGACAGGGAGAGGGCGGCGAGGCAATCGAGCGCGAAGACCAGCGCAGCGATGAGGAACAAGATGCCCGCCAGATCGCGTGGTGGGGCCGCTTTGTAGCCGGCGACGGTGGTGCCGGCGGGCAGGCCAGCGATGGCTTCGAGCTTGTCACCGGCGGGCGTCAGGTTGAGGGCACGGATGGCGCCCTGGCGTTCGTAGAGGCCGGGGGGATGCAGGGGGCCCGGTTGAAGGGTGGCGAAGGCCTTGGCCTCGAGGGGCTCAGCGGCCGCATCGGGGGTGACCAGTTCGCCATGCCCGTCGAGCACCAGCTTGGGCACGAAGGCGCCGGCTGTGGACTTGCCGGTGTCGTTGCCGGCCAGCGCCCCGGGCCCCATTTCGACGACCCGCTGCAACATCTCGACGAACAGGCCGGTCAGCGGCAGGTTGGACCAGTCGGCGTTGGCGGTGACGTGGAACAACACGATGGTGCCCTCGCCGCGCTTGGCCGCCGTCACCAGCGGGGTGCCGTCCTGCAGACTTGCCCAGGTGTGGTCGAAGAGCTCGGCGGAGGGTTCGGCCAGCACCTGGCGGGAGACGGTGACGGATTTGTCGATGGCAAGGCCGGCGAACGGGCTCTTGTCGGGGAAGGGGGCGAGGCCTTGCGGGCGCTCCCAGCTCAGGGCGCTGCCCAGGGTGCGATCGCCGGCGCGCAGGGCGACCGGTACCAGATCGTCGTTGCTGGAGGCCAGGCGCGGACCGGCAAAGCGCACCAGCAGGCCGCCCTTTTCCACCCACTTCGCCACCGCGTTGCGGTCATCGGCGCGCAGCACGCCGATATCGGCCAGCACCAGCACCGACAGCGACGATCCCAGCAGGCTGGAGACCGGCTGGTCGGGATCGACCTGGCGGATCTCGGCCACCGGCTCAAGCGCGCGGCTCACATAATACAGCGGCGACAGCAGCGGCTGGTCGGACTCAAGCGAGGCGCCGGAGACGAGACCAACGGTCTTGCGCCGCCAGCGGTCATCGAACAGATGCACGCCGGCGGCCGTTCGGGCGGCGGTCAGGTCAATGCGGTGGGCCTGGTTGCGCAATTCCACCGGCAAATCGAACGAAAGCTCGGCCTTGCCGCTGCCGGGGGCAAAGCGGGCGGTGGCCGATGCCAGGCTGCGGCCATTGGTGGCGAGGATGTTGACCGGGGTTTCAGCGGGTGAACGCTCGGGCACCCGCAAGACGCTCACCTTGAGCTTGCCGCCGGCCAGCTCGGGCTTGCCCAGCGCCATGGCGAGGCGGGATTTCTGCGGCAACAAGACGGTCGGCGCGGAGCCGCTACCGGACAGGGCGGCAAGGCCTGCCGCAAAGGCACGGGCATCGCCGTCGTCGATGCCGTCGGCCAGCCACACCACCTGGACGCCGCTGCGTCCGGCCGTTGCGGCCTTGATGCGTTGAAGGGCGCCCTTGCGGTCGAGCGCCCAGGCAACCGGCACGATGGCGGCGGCACGGCGGCGGGCCTCGTCGGCGGGGAGGAACTGCTGCACCGATTGATCGCGGCCCGGCGCCGTGGCGATGACCGCCACCGGCACCGGACGGGTGGCGGCGGCATCGATGAGGCGCGCCAGGGCGGCCTCGCGGCGCTGCCAGTCGGCGGCGGCGGCCCAGCCGTTGTCGATGGCGATGAGCAGCGGGCGGCCGTCGGGCGCCAGACCCTGGTTGCCGCCCACCTGCGGGCGGGCGACGGCGATGATCAGCAACGCCGCCAGGGCAAGGCGGATGAGCAGCAGCCACCACGGTGTCTTGTCAGGCTGGTCCTCGGGCGTGATCAGGTCGAGCAGCAGGCGGAAGGGCGGAAAGCGCACCGTTTGAGGGCGCGGCGGGGTAAAGCGCAGCAGCCACCAGATGGCCGGCAGGGCAAGCAGCGCAATGAGCGCTGCCGGGGTGGTGAAGGTGATGCCGGAGATGAGGTTCATCAGCGATTGCGCCCTTGCGCCGTCAATTGCGGCTGACCGCCGATGAGGGCATACAGCGCCAGAATGATGGCATGCACCGGCCGCGCGGTGTCATGGCGCAGGAAATTCCAGCCCAGCCGCTGCGTCAGTTGCGCAATGGCCTCGCGGTGGGCCGCAAGGCGATCGACATAGGCGATACGCAGGTTTTCGGCGCGGCCGGCCAACAGGCGGGCGGGGCCTGAAAATTCGTGGAACTCGGTGCGCCCGGCGAACGGAAACGTCTCCTCGGCGGGATCGAGCACCTGCACCAGATGGCCCTTGATGCCGGCATCGGCGAGCCGCCTGAAGCGATCGGCGATCTCATCGACGGGCCTGAGGAAGTCGCCGATCATGACGAGGCTGGCATGGCGGCGGGCAAAGCTCGAAGGCGGCAGGGCGGCGGCCTCGTCGTCGGGCGAGGTGGTGCCGAGCCAGTGGGCGAGACGCACGAGGGCGTTGCGCGACTGATCGGGCGGAAACGGGCTGTCGATGAGCGCCACCCGCTCACCGGCCTTCACCGCCAGCACCGCCAGGGTGGCGGCGATGAGGGCGGCGCGTTCGTATTTGGTGACATCGCTGGCGTTCGAGCGGTAGGCCATGCCGGCATTGCGCGCCACCCACAGATAGAGCGTGTTGGTTGCCGCCCATTCGTTCTCGCGCACCAGGATGCGGTCGCCCACCGCCGACTTGCGCCAGTCGATGCCGGCGGCCGGATCGCCGGGGCTGTAGGGGCGGTATTGCCAGAAGTCCTCGCCGGCGCCGGACTTGCGGCGGCCATGCACGCCAACCACGATGGTATCGGCGATGCGCTCGGCCTTGATGAGCAGCGGCGGCCAGGCCGCCGCCAGCCGATCGGCATGCTCGCGCAACAAGAAGCCCTTCAGCGCCCCGTCGGTCACAGGCTCAGGCCGCATCGCCATAGGTTCTAACCCAGCCGGCCTGCCAGGCGGTCGATCATGGCATCGATGGTGAGGCCGTCGGCACGCGCGGCAAACGAGATGGCCATGCGGTGGCGCAATACCGGGCGGGCCAGCGCGATGACGTCATCGAGCGAAGGCGCCAGCCGCCCGTCGATCATGGCGCGGGCGCGGGCGCACAGCATCAGTGACTGGCTGGCGCGCGGTCCGGGTCCCCAGGAGACGCTTTGGTTCACTTCATCGCCGGCATCGGGGCCGGGGCGGGCGCTGCGCACCAGTTCGAGGATGCCGTCGGCCACCGCCTCGCCGACCGGGATGGTGCGCACCAGGTGCTGCAGGCCGATGAGTTCATTTTTCGAGAAGATGCCCTTCAGTTGCGGCTCGTCGGCGCCGGTGGTCGAAAACAGCATGCGGCGCTCGGCCTCGAGATCGGGATAGCCGACGTCGATCTCCAGCAGGAAGCGGTCGAGTTGGGCCTCGGGCAGGGGATAGGTGCCCTCCTGCTCGATGGGGTTCTGGGTGGCCAGCACATGGAAGGGCCGCGGCAGGTCGTGGCGCTGGCCGGCGATGGTGACGTGGTGCTCCTGCATGGCCTGCAACAGGGCCGACTGGGTGCGCGGGCTGGCGCGGTTGATCTCGTCGGCCATCAGCAACTGGCAGAACACCGGGCCCGGAATGAAGCGGAAATGCCGCCGGCCGTGCTCGTCTTCTTCCAGCACCTCTGATCCGAGGATGTCGGCGGGCATCAGGTCGGGGGTGAACTGGATGCGCTTTTCCTCCAGCCCGAAGACGCGGCCAAGGGCGCCGGCCAGCTTGGTCTTGGCGAGGCCCGGCACGCCGATGAGCAGCGCATGGCCGCCGGCCAAGAGCGCCGTCATGGTGAGGTTGATGACCTCGTCCTGGCCAAAGATCTGGCGGCCCAACTCGGTGCGCGCGGCGGTCAGGCGCTCGGCGGCGGATTCCAGATCGGCGACGATTTTGCCGTCGGCTTCGTTGATGGTAGCCATGGTCCTCACTATAGTTTTGCGGCAAGCGTCAGCCGGCGCATTATCCGCGCACCCCGACTCGACGCCCCAATTACTGTTAAAAGGGTGGCGGCTTTGAGGCCGGCATGCAAGGACAAGTGTAGGGTCTTGGCCCGCCACATAGGATTCACGACGGCGTGATATGAGCCAACGAAACGTCAAATCGCCAGCCGGCAGCGATGCCGCCAACCCGCTGAAGGGCCTCAAGGAGGTGGAAAAAGCCTCCGCCGGCAAGGGCGGGCTGCCGCCGGTCCACTTATGGAATCCGCCGTTTTGCGGCGATATCGACATGCGCATCGCCGCCGACGGGACGTGGTTCTACATGAACTCGCCGATCGGGCGAAAGCCGCTGGTCAAACTGTTCTCGCGGGTGCTGAGGCGCGATGAGGACGGTCGCACCTACCTGGTCACGCCGGTGGAAAAATGCGGCATCGCGGTCGATGATGCGCCGTTTGTGGCGGTGGCCATGCGCATCGACAACAAGGGCCGGGACCAGACCATCACCTTCACCACAAATGTCGATGACGAGGTGACGGTGGATGGCGAACATCCCTTGCGCTTTGAAATCGAAAAAGGCACCGACGGGCTGAAACCCTACGTGCTGGTGCGCGCCAGGCTGGAAGCGCTGGTCAACCGGGCGATCTTCTATGATCTGGTGGCGGCCGGTACGGTTGAACCTCATGCCGGCGAGGACTGGTACGGGGTCATGTCGTCGGGGCGCTTCTGGCCGATGGCACGGGCGGCCGACATCGGCCTGAAGGCCGGGCCTTGAGGGCACCGGGGATGGCAACCGACACGCAGGACTTCACTTACAGTTCAGACGAGCTGCGGCGGCTGGCCAGGGCGCGGCTGCATGCGCGCCCGCCGGGCGAGGGGCTCGATGTGTCGCTGCCGGCGCGGCGCAGCGATGATGATCTCAACCGCCACCTGCCGCCCACCTTCGATCAATCCGATCCTCGCCCGGCAGCGGTGCTGGTGGGGCTGGTCGATCATGTCGAGGGCCTTGAGTTGCTGCTCACCCAGCGCACCATGGATTTGCCCTCGCATCCCGGACAGGTGGCGTTTCCGGGCGGCAAGATCGATTCTGGCGATGCCGATGCCGAGGCAGCGGCGCTGCGCGAAGCCAGAGAGGAGACCGGGCTCGATCCGGCGTTTGTCGAGCCTTTGGGGTTTCTCGATGCCTACCAGACCCGTACCGGCTTCAGGATCGTGCCGGTGGTGGCGCTGATCCATCCCGGCTTCACGCTCATTCCCCATGCGGGCGAGGTGGACGCGGTGTTCGAGGTGCCGCTTTCCTTTCTCATGGACCCGGCCAACCACGTGCAGGAATCGCGCGAATGGCAGGGTTTCACCCGGCATTTTTATGCCATGCCGTATGGCGAGCGGTATATCTGGGGGGCGACGGCGGGGATGATTCGCAATCTCTATGAGACGCTCTATGCCGCTACCTCCTGACCTGACGCACGCGCCATGGCTGCACGCCGCGGCGCTGCAACAGGTGCTCAAGGTGCTGGAGCAGGAGGGCGAAGCGCGGGTGGCGGGGGGTGCTGTACGCAACGGGCTGTTGCACGAGGCGGTCGACGACATCGACATCGCCACCACCTTGCGGCCCGAACGGGTGAGCGCGCTGTGCAAGGCATCAGGCCTTGGCGTCCACCCGACGGGCCTCGATCACGGCACCATCACGGTAGTGGCGGGCAAGGGCGATGAGCGCCGCGCCTTCGAGGTGACGACGCTCAGGGTCGATGAGGAAACCTACGGGCGGCATGCCAAGGTCGCCTTCACCGATGACTGGACGGTCGATGCGGGGCGGCGGGATTTCACCATCAATGCGCTTTATTGCGACCGCCACGGGGTGCTGTTCGATCCGCTCGGGGGCCTGAAGGACTTGCAGGCCCGGCGGGTGCGGTTTGTCGGCGATGCCCGCCAGCGAATCACCGAGGACTACCTGCGCATCCTGCGGTTCTTCCGCTTCCATGCCCGTTACGGCCATGGCAGGCCCGATGCAGAGGGTCTCGGCGCCTCGGTGGCGCTCAAGGGCGGCCTGAAACAGCTTTCGGCCGAGCGTATCCGGGTGGAATTGTTGAAACTCTTCGTCACCCGGCGGGCGGCAGCGACGCTTGAGGTGATGCAGGGCTCGGGGCTGCTCAAGGTGCTGTGGCCGGAAACCGGCGACATGGCGCAGTTTGAACGCATGGCGCGGCTCGATGCGCGCTTCGGTCTCGATCCCGATCCACTGCTGCGGCTGGCAGCGTTGTGGCTGTTACGGCCCGGCGACGGCGCAAGACTGTTCGAGCGCTTCAGGCTGTCGGGCGATGAACTGCAGCGCCTCAAGGCGGTGGAGGCGGCAGGCCCCATGTCGCCTGCCTTGCGCGACAGAGAGCGGCGGGCGCTGGTCTACCGGATGGGCCTTGAGGCTTTCCGCGACGCCGTGCGGCTCGAATGGGCTGGCCGGCGGGGGCGTTTTGGCGATGGCCAATGGCGGGATTTCCTGGTGTTCACCGACGACTGGCCGATACCGCGCCTGCCGGTGAAGGGCGAGGACCTCGTCAAGCGCGGCATCAAGCCGGGTCCTGAGGTGGGCCGGCTCCTGCTGGCGCTGGAGGACTGGTGGATCGCCAGCGATTTTACGCCCGACCGCGCGGCGCTGCTCGAACGGCTGGAGCGGTTGAAGCCGTGACGGTATTTTCGGAGAGCGGAACGGCGGCGTCTTGTCAACGGCCTGCCCGATAGCCAGTTTCTCAAGCCAATCCCCCTTTCAAGCAGGACGATGCCGCCCCCCATGCAGAAATTTTCCATTGGCCAGCCGGTGCGCCGGCGCGAGGACCAGCGCTTCATCACCGGTGCCGGGTGCTATCTCGACGATATCCAGATGCCCGGCATGACCCATGCCGCCTTCGTGCGCTCGCCGCATGCCCATGCCCGCATCGTTTCGATTGATGTGTCGCAGGCGAGGGTGGCACCGGGCGTGCTGGCGGTCTTTACCCATGCCGACGTGGCAGCGGCGGGGCTTGGCACCTTTCCCACCCTCGATCAGGTGGACGGGGTGGATGAAAACGGCATTTCGGTGCCGCCGCGTCATGCGCTGACCGGCGGGGTGGTGCGCTTCGTCGGCGATCCGGTCGCCATGGTGGTGGCCGAAAGCGACGAGGAGGCGCGCCAGGCGGCCGATCTGGTGATGGTCGATTATGACGACCTGCCGGCCGCCGTCGATGTGGCAACGGTGCTGGACAAGGCAACGCCGCTGGTGTGGCCGCAATTCGGCACCAACCGGGTCTACCACTTCCACAAGGGCGATCTTGAGGGCACCGATCAGGCACTTGCGGCGGCCGAGCATGTGGTCAGCCTCGACTTCATCAACAATCGGGTGGCGCCGTGCGCGGTGGAACCGCGCGGCGTGATCGGTTCGTGGAACGCGCCCGAAGAGCAATATGTGCTGCATGTCTCGGGCCAGGCGGTGTTCGGCCAGCGCGGGCAGATGGCCGACAGGATCTTCAAGGTGCCGGCGGCGCAGATCCGCGTCATCATGCCGGACGTGGGCGGCGGCTTCGGGGCCAAGAATTTCGTCTATCCGGAAAACGTCATGGTGATGTTCGCCGCCCGCGCCGTCGGCCGGCCGGTGAAATGGGTGGCCGAGCGGGGGGAGAACTTCACCACCGAGGTGCACGGCCGCGACCATGTCACGCGCGCCGGGCTGGGTCTCGATGCCGAGGGCCGTTTCGTGGGCTTGCGCATCCGCACCCTCGCCAACATGGGGGCGTATCTTTCCAGCTACTCGACCATCGTGCCGACCTCGGCGAGCTGGGTGTCGGCGGGCGGCAATTACGTGATCCCGAAAATCTCCATGGCGGTCGATGCGGTGTTCACCAATACCGTGCCCGTCGATGCCTATCGCGGCGCCGGGCGGCCGGAATCGGCCTATCTAATCGAGCGGCTGGTGGATGTGGCAGCCCATGACCTGGGGATCGACGCCATCGACCTCCGGCGGCGCAACCTCATCACCCAATTTCCCCACAAATCAGCCCTCGGGGTCAGCATCGACACGGGCGATTTCGCGCACACACTCGACATGGCGCTGGAGGCCGCCGACCATGGCGGGCTGGAAAAGCGCCGCAAGGCCGCCGCGCGGCGCGGGCGGCTGTTGGGGTTCGGCGTTTCGAGCTATCTGGAAGTGACGCTGGGTATCCCGTTCGATGAGAGCGAAATCCGCTTCGACGATGACGGCGGGGTGAGCGTCATCGTCGGCAGCGCCTCGGCGGGCCAGGGCCACGAGACCACCTATGTGCAGATGGTCAATGCCGAGCTGGGCATCGATCCCGACCTGATCCGCTATGTGCAGGGCGATACCGGGCTGATGGCCTCGGGCGGCGGTCATGGCGGGGCGCGCTCGCTGAAGATCGCCGGCAGCGCCTTGTACCTCGCCGCCGGCGGGGTGCGCGAAAAGGCGCTGAAGGCGGCCGGCCATCTGCTGGAGGCCGATTCTGCCGACCTGGAATTCGTCGATGGCCTGATGCGCATCAAGGGCACCGACCGGGCGCTGTCGGTGGTCGAGGTGGAGGAAGGCCTGAGGAAGGCGCAAAAGCTGCCCGAGGGCATCCCCGCAACCCTGACCACACGGCGCCGCTTCGAGCGCCAGGCCTTGAGCTTTCCCAACGGGGCGCATGTGGCCGAGGTGGAGGTCGATGCCGATACCGGCGCGGTCGATCTGGTGCGCTACACGGTGGTCGACGACTTCGGTCGCATCGTTAATCCGCTGATCGCCGAAGGCCAGGTGCTGGGCGGCATCGCGCAAGGGGTGGGCCAGGCGCTCATGGAGGGCGTCCGCTACGACGACAGCGGGCAGCTCATCACCGGTTCGTTCATGGACTATGCCTTGCCGCGCGCCGACAGCCTGCCGGCGATGACGGTCAGCTTCAACGAGGCAGCGCCCACCTCGACCAATCCGCTCGGCGTCAAGGGGGCCGGCGAGGCCGGCGCCACAGGGGCGCCGCCCGCCGTCGTCAACGCGGTGATGGATGCGCTCAAGTATTTCGGCGTGCGTCATCTCGACATGCCGCTGACAGCGGAGAAGGTGTGGCGGGCCATGGAGGCCGGCGGCCGATAGCCTTACGGCCATCTTGACAAGCCGGGCGCGGGCGCCGAGCATGCGCGCTGCCTGTGGGCGGAGCGCTCACGGGCGCTTTAGACAGGCGATGAAGCTGGCGATGCGCAACGGCAGAAAGCAAATGCGGTTCGAAGCCTATCAGGGCCGCCTCTACGGCTTTGCGCTGGCTGTCAGCCGCAACCGCGAGATCGCCTCGGACCTGTTGCACGACTGCATCGTCAAGGTCATGACGGCGCGCAACGTGCCCGAAGACGAGAATGCCTACCGGGCCTGGCTGTTCACCATCCTGCGCAACCTGTGGCGCGATCACCTGCGCGCCCAGAGGCGCGGCGAGCCGGTCGAACTGGAGACGGTGGCGGAGATGGATTTCAGCCCGCGGCCGATCGAGCAGGTGGTTGTGAACGCGGTGGCGGTACACCAGGCCTTCGACCATCTCCATCCCGACCATCGCGACATCCTGGCAATAGTGGATATCGGCGGCTTCAGCTATGGGGAAGCCGCCAGGATCCTGTCGATCGCCGAAGGAACCGTGATGAGCCGCATCAGCCGGGCGCGCGCCACGCTGGCCCGCCTGCTGCGCGACGACCAGGTCATTGAGATGCGGCATCAAGCAAGGCGCCAGAAGACATGAGCGAGCCAAAGCCGGATTTTGAAGCGCTGAATGCCTATGTGGACGGTGAACTGCAGCCGCGGGGGGCCGCGGCGGTGGCACGCGCCGCAGCCGAGGATGCCGGGATTGCCGCCCAGGTGGCCAAACTGCACGCCATGAAGGCGGCGGTGCGCGATGCCCACGATACGCCGCCGATCATCACCATCTATTCGTCGCGGTCGAGGTTTTCGCGCTTGGCTGGCGGCGCCATCGCTGCCGGGCTGGCCATCGCCGTGGTGGCCGGCGGGCTGTGGCTGGGCATCGAACGGTTCAGCCAGCCAGCCACATCGGGCAATGTCTTTGCGGCGGCGCTGAGCAACCATGACCAGTGGACGGCCGAGCCGGTGACGTTCCAGCCCATCGACGTGGCGGCCGGCTTCACGCTGCCCGACCTCATGCTCTCCGGGCTCAGGGTCGAGGCGGTCGAAACCGATGTGAAGCTGAACGGCATCCCCGCCACCCATATCGGCTATGTGGGCCACAAGGGCTGTCACCTGAGCCTCTATGTCCTGCACATGAAGGGGGTGGTCGACGTGGGCGATTTTACTAACGACGACCTGTTGCACGCCGAGAGCTGGATGGTCGGCAACACCACCTATCTGGCGATTGCCCGGCGCATGGACCCGGTGCGCTTCACCACCATCTCGCACGCCCTGCGCCTGGCCACCGAAGAGGGTATCCCGCTCGATCAACGGGTGCGCACGGCGCTCGCCAAGTCGCACCAGCCCTGCGTTTCGTGATACGAGAGGCCTTCTGGCCGAGCATGATGTTATCCGAAAAGTGGCATCCACTTTTCGGCGCCATACTCTAAACAGGCACCGTGACGCGCGCCCTGAGGCCGCCGAGGGGGCTGTCTTCCAGTACGATCTCGCCGCCATGGCTCCTGGCGATGTCACGGGCGACGGTGAGGCCAAGGCCGATGCCGGCGGCGTCCTGGTTGCGCCCGCCCTCCAGCCGCACGAAGGGCCGGAACACGTCCTCGCGCTGCTTGCGCGGGATGCCGGGGCCGGCATCGTCGATGAGGATCGTCAGGCGGCCGTCGCTGCTGGTAGCGCTGACCCGCACCGTGTCGGACTGGCGTACGGCATTGCCGATGAGATTGCCGAGGCAGCGCTTGAAGGCGATGGGCTTGACGGCGGCGACCAGCCCCTTGGGGATGTCGAGATCGAGGCGTTGGCCGGTGCGGGCGATGTCGCCGGCGATGGCCGAGGCGATGCCGGAAACATCGGTCACCACGGTCGCTTCGCCGCCGTCGCCGCGTACGAAGGTCATGTAGCCCTCGAGCATGCGTTGCATCTCGTCGACATCCTCGCGCAGCGCCTGGGTGGCTTGCTGGTCCTTGAGGACGGCAAGGCCGAGGCGGAAGCGGGTGAGGATGGTGCGCAGGTCGTGGCTGACCCCGGCCAGCATGGCGGTGCGCTGCTCGACATGGCGCTCGATGCGCTCCTTCATGGCAAGGAAGGCGCGGGCGGCTTGCTTGACTTCGACGGCGCCGCGCGGCTCGAAATTCGCCGGGAAATCGCGGCCCATGCCAAAACTCTTGGCGGCCTCGGCCAACTCCTGGATCGGCCTGATCTGCTTCCTGAGGAAGACGATGGCCACCGCCAGCAGCACCAGCGAGGAGCCGATCATCCATAACAGGAAGATATAGGTGTTGGAGGCATAGGCGCGGGCCTGGTCGGTGAGGAAACGGAAAACCACGCCCTTTTCAACGAGGATACGGGTATCGACGAAGCCCGAATGGCCGAGGGTGTCGAGCCAGAACGGCTTCTTCACATAGCGGCCCACATAGCGCGACAGCTTCTGGTCGAGGATGGAAAAGAACGGCTTGTCGCGGATGGTCGGTAACTGCGCGTTGGTATCGATCTTCAGGCCGATGCCGAGATCTTCGTTCGCCAGTCGCTCGATGTGGGCGAGGGCCTCGGGGGTGTGGGGGCTCGCCTGATAGAGGTCGACGAGCAGCTGCATCTCGTGGGCCACCGACTTGGAGAGCGTCCTGGTCACCTTGTCCCAATGGCGCTCCATGATGGTGTAGGCCATGATCGACTGCAAAACCACCATCGGCGCGATGACGATGATCAGCGACCGCGGATACAGACCCTCAGGCAGGTGGCGCTCGAGAAAGCGGTTGAAGCGCCAGTAAAGCGTCCGCGGCTTGTCCTCGCGTTCCTCGAATTCCGTCAAGGCCGCCATCGTCAGCCTTCCTCCGGGTTGCTAGTCAAGATGCAGAGTATAGCCCGCTCCGCGCACGGTTTGCAGATAAACCGGATTGGCGGGATCGTCCTCGATCTTGCGGCGCAGGCGGTTGATGTGAACATCGACCGTGCGCATGCCTTCCTCGTGTGGGCCCTGCTGCAGCATGTCGCGCGACACGGTCTGGCCGGGGCGCTGGACGAACTGGCGCAGCATGTCGCGTTCGCGGGTGGTGAGACGGACGATGTCGTCGCCACGGCGCAGTTCGCCGCGCGCCGGATTGAAGACGCAAGGACCAAAGCGCACCTCGACCGCGGGGTCCAACGGCTGGGCGGAACGGCGCAGGACCGAGCGCAGCCGCAACAGCAATTCCAGGGGCTCGAACGGCTTGGTCAGGTAATCGTCGCCGCCGGCGGTAAGCCCGGCAATGCGGTCGTCGGCCTCGGCCAGTGCCGACAGGAAGACGATGGGCACGCCGTCGCGGCGCCGCCGCAGGTCGCCGGCGAGGTCGAGGCCGGAACGGCCCGGCATCATGATGTCGAGGACAATGGCATCGAAGGCCAGACCGCGCAGTAGGGCCATGGCGTCCTCGGCGCTCGATGCCGTCGAGGCGCGAAAGCCGTTGTCGCTGAGGTAGGCGCTCAGAAGCTGGCGGATGCGCCGGTCGTCATCCACGATGAGGACGTGGGGGCTTGCATCCTCGATGGCAGCGGTCACGGTGCCGCATCTCCCTCACCGCCGGCGCCGGTCACCAGGCGGGCGACCTCGCGCCGGTTGGCAGCATCGACGAGACCGGTCAGCACGGCGCGATATTCGCCGTTGTCGCTGGCGCCCGCCAACTCCAGCGCCGCCCTGACGCGCCTGATCTGCGGCTCGACCAGCCGGGCATGCAGGCGGCGGCCTGCTTCGGTCAGATACAGCAGGCGCTGGCGGCGGTCGGATGGCCCGGCGCGCTGCACCACATAGCCGGTCTCCACCAGTTCGCGCAGGACGCGGCCCAGCGACTGCTTGGTAATGGCGAGGATCGACAGTAACTCAGCCACCCGGATGCCGGGATTGCGCCCGACGAAATGGATGACCCGGTGATGGGCGCGGCCAAAGCCGTAGTCGTTGAGGATGGCATCGGGCTCGCAGGTGAAATCGCGGTAGGCAAAAAACAACAATTCGACGAGTTCGACGATGGGCTTGTCGGCGGCATCGGTGGCGCCCGGAGCCGGGGGGCGGGGCAGCGCAGGATCGGTGTTTGAATTTATGTCAGCCATATTGACATATTTTACCTGAATTGCTAGGCGTGTCCAGTGCCGGACGGGGTGATCCGGTGGTTTCTCCGAAGGTGAAAGTCATGTCTGTCATACCGTTCGATCAGCGCGAGGGCGTCATCTGGTTCAATGGCGAGTATGTGCCATGGAAGGACGCCAAGGTGCATGTGCTCACCCATGGCCTGCATTACGGCAGCGGCGTTTTCGAGGGCGAACGAGCCTATGGCGGCGAGATCTTCAAGCTTTCCGAACATACCGAGCGGCTGTTCGCCTCGGCCGAAATGCTCGACATGAAGATCCCTTTCACGCCGGCTGAAATCGACGAGGCATGCCGCCAGACGCTTGACCGCCAGGGCCTGAGCGATGCCTATGTGCGGCCCATCGCCTGGCGCGGCTCGGAGATGATGGGGGTGTCGGCGCAGAATACCCGCATCAACGTCGCCATCGCCATCTGGCAGTGGCCGGCCTATTTCGATCCCAGCCAGCTCGACAAGGGCATCCGTCTCGACATGGCCACATGGTGCCGGCCCGATCCGCGCACCGCGCCGTGCAAGGCCAAGGCGGTCGGCCTCTACATGATCTGCACGCTCTCCAAGCACGCCGCCGAGCGAAAAGGTTATGCCGATGCGCTGATGCTCGACTGGCGCGGCCAGGTGGCCGAATGCACCGGCGCCAACGTCTTCTTCGTCAAGGACGGCGAACTGCATACCCCGACGCCGGACTGCTTCCTCGACGGCATCACCAGGCGCACGGTGATCGCCCTGGCCAAGGCGCGGCAGCTGAAGGTCATCGAACGGGCCATCATGCCCGAAGAGATGGCCGGCTTCGAGCAGTGCTTCATCGTCGGCACGGCGGCGGAAGTGACGCCGGTGGGCGAAATCGGGCCCTACAGGTTCGAGGTCGGCGACATCACCCGGCAGCTTCGCGCCGATTACCTGGCCGAGGTGCAGCCCAAGAAAGCGGCCGCCGAATAAGCCTGGCGCATCGCGCTTGCCGGGGTGTATCGCCTTGATTTCGGGGCGGCAACACCTTAGCTGTCATGCAAGGATATCAAACGGGACCCGATGGATGACCGCCACCTCGACGCGCTTCTTCGATGAAATGGCCAAGCTGATGGGCAACGCCGCGGGCGCTGCCCAAGGGGTGCGCCGCGAGATCGATACCCTGGTCAAGGCGCAGGTCGAACGCATTCTGGGCGAGCTCGACGTGGTGCAGCGCGAGGAGTTCGAGGCGGTGCGGGCCATGGCCCAGGCAGCGCGCGAGGAAAACGACGGGCTCAACCAGCGCATCGCCCAGCTGGAAGCGAAGATCAAGGGCCAGCCGGGCCCTGAGTGAGCTCTGAGGCGAAGGCTCCGCACGCTTCAGGTGTGGAGGAGCGCCACGCGCGGGCACATTGCCCTTGCGACGCGAGTCGGCTTTAGGCAACCTGCAACAAGTTGATGTAGCAGTGATTCGCGGCACGAGATGTTGTGCCGCCTTTGATGAATCAGCCTCCGGCGGTGGGAGACGGAAAGCGGCATGACAGCAATCGCGGTACTGGCCAGAGACACGATCAATCCTCTGGATACCGTCGAAGAATTGGCCAGTGTCCACGACTGGCTGATCGACCGGCCGGGCAATGATGAAGTGACCATGATGGTGGAAGGCTTGTGGTCTTCCTTGCATGTGTGCCTCAACTGGCGCGAGGAACTGGAAGGCCTGCACCTGGCCTGCAGCTTTGATGTCAAGGTGCCGGCGCGGCGCCGCGAAGAGGTCCGGCGGCTCATCGCGCTCATCAATGAGCAGTTGTATTTCGGCCATTTCGACCTGTGGCAGGCCGAAGGCACCTTGATGTTTCGCCACGGCCTGTTGCTGTCGGGCGGCGCCGAGGCCAACGCGGCCCAGTGCGAGACCCTCATCAACCTGGCGCTGGAGGCGTGCGAGCGCTATTTCCCGGCCTTCCAGTTCGTCATCTGGGCCGGCAAGAACGCCGAGGAGGCCATCGAAAGCTCGCTGCTCGAAACCCAAGGCGAAGCATGACGGGCGCGCCTGCCATAGCGCTTGCCGGCACCCTGGTGCTGGTGGGGGCCGGCAAGATGGGCGGGGCGATGCTGGAAGGCTGGCTCAAGGCCGGGGTGAAGGGCACCCAGGTCGTGGTCCTCGATCCGGCGCCGCCGCCCGAGAGCGCCGCCCTCATCGCCGCCCACGGTATCGCCCACAATCCGCCGCTCGACTCACTTTCCGGCATCGAAGTGGTGGTGATGGCCACCAAGCCGCAGATCATGGATGAGGTACTCGCCACGGTGGGCCGGCTGGGGGCACAGCATCCGCTCATCCTGTCGATCGCCGCCGGCAAGACCATCTCAACCTTCGAAAAGGCCTTCGGGCCGGGGGCTGCCGTCATCCGCTCCATTCCCAATACACCGGCGGCCATCGGGCGCGGCATCACGGCGATGGCGGCCAACCGCCATGTCTCGGCGGACCAGATCGCCCTTGCCGGCGCGCTGTTGTCGGCCATCGGCGAGGTGGTGAGCGTCGATGATGAAGCGCTTATCGATGCGGTGACGGCGGTTTCGGGATCGGGGCCGGCCTATGTCTTCTACCTTACCGAGTGCCTGGCGCGGGCCGGGGCGGCGGCGGGTCTGCCGCAGGATCTCGCCATGCAGCTTGCCCGGGCGACGGTGGCGGGGGCCGGCGAGCTGATGCGGCGCAGCGGCATCGAGGCGGCGCTGTTGCGCGAAAACGTCACATCGCCCAAGGGCACCACCTGGGCGGCGTTGCAGGTGCTGATGGCCGATGACGGGCTTGAACCGTTGATGCAGCGCGCCGTCAAGGCAGCGACCAAGCGCTCGCGCGAACTTGCAGGCTGAAGCTTTTGCTCTAAAGTCGCCGGCATGGCCGAGACACATGCAACCACCGATACGGTTATCGACGCAGCACTGGCGCTGGCGGCGCGACGGCCGTGGCAGGAGGTGGGGCTGGCCGACATCGCTGCCGAAGCCGGGCTCGACCTGGCGGGATTGCGCCAGGTGGCGGCCAGCAAGGCCCATATCCTCGCCCTGTTCTCCCGGCGCATCGACACCTTGCTGCTCAAGGCACTGAAGTCGGAGACGCTGGAGGGCGAGGCGCACGACCGGCTGTTCGACGTCATCATGCGGCGGCTGGATATCCTGCAGCCGTGGCGGGCGGCGGTCAAAAGCATCCTCGCTGCGGGACCGGGCGATCCCGTCGCCATGGCCTCGGCGGGCCTCAATGCCATGGACGACCAACGCTGGGTGATGGCGGCGGCCGGTGTCGATCTGCCGCGCGACGGCATGGCCCAAGCCGTGCGGCTGGCGGGGTTGGCCCTGGTGCAGCACCGGGTGTTGCGGGTGTGGGCCGAAGACGACGATCCGGGGCTTGCCCGCAGCATGGCGGCGCTCGACCGGCAGTTGCGTGACGGCGCCACTTGGCTGAAACGTCTCGATGCGCCGATGGCGTTGTGCGCTGGCATGGCCCGAGTGCTGGGCGCGCTGGCGCGTGGCGCACCGGCGGCGCCTGCTTCGCCCGCCGCTCCGCAACACCCCGCCGAAGACCCGAAGGAAGGCCAACCATGACCGCCACGCTGCCCATCGGCTTCGATGATTTTCTCAAGGTCGACATCCGCGTCGGGGTGATCGAGCGGGCTGAGCCCTACCCGGAAGCGCGCAGGCCGGCCACCAAGCTGTGGATCGATTTCGGCCCCGACATCGGGGTCAAGAAATCCTCCGCCCAGATCACCCGCCATTACGACATCGCTGAGCTGCCCGGCCGCCAGGTGCTGGCGGTGGTCAATTTTCCACCGCGCCAGATCGGCAGGTTCATGTCGGAGGTCTTGACCCTCGGGGTACCCGATCAGGACGGCGAGGTGGTGCTGCTGGTGCCGGACAAGACGGTACCCGTCGGCGGGCGGATGTACTGAAGGGGCTCTTGCTTTAGCTCGGCGTGGTGCGGTGAAACCTCACCTTTTTGCGCTTGCCGACTTGACGCGGCGCCCCCGGCCCACCATTCATCGGCAATGATGGCTTCGACTTCACACACCGGCCGGGTGCTCGTCACCGGGGCGGCACGGCGCATCGGCCGGCAGATCGCCCTCGACCTGGCCGAGGCCGGATGGCACGTCTGCGTCCATTACAATACTTCGGGCAAAGAAGCCCTGGAGGTGTGCCGCGCGATCGAACAGGCAGGCGGCAAGGCCGTGGCGATCAGCGGCGACCTGTCGCAACTGGATTGTCCCGAGCGGGTGATTGCCGACGCCGCCGAGGCGCTCGGCGGCCTCACCTGCCTCATCAACAACGCCTCGCGCTTCGAGCTCGACGAGGTGGGCAGCATCACCCAGCAAAGCTGGGCGGGCCATCTCGACACCAACCTGCGCGCGCCGGTATTCCTGTCGCAGGCCTTCGCCAGGCAGCTGCCGGCCGGCGAAGCGGGCAACATCATCAACATCATCGATCAACGGGTATGGAAGCTCAACCCACGGTTCTTCTCCTACACCGCCAGCAAGGCGGCGCTGTGGACGGCGACCCGCACCCTTGCCCAGGCGCTGGCGCCGCGCATCCGCGTCAACGCCATCGGACCCGGCCCGGCGCTGGCCAATCCGCGCATGCAGCCTGACGACTTCCACAAGCAGACGCAGCTCACCATCCTCGAGCGCGGAACCACGCCTGGGGAGATTTCAGCCGCGGTGCGCTACATCCTGTCGGCGCCGGCCATGACGGGCCAGATGATCGTGCTGGACGGGGGACAGCACCTGGTGTGGCAGACCCCCGATATCGTCGACATCAAGGAATAGGCGCCATGACCCATACCGCCGGCCCTGAATCCCGTATCGCCGATGCTCTCACCGGGGTGCGCCACGTGTTCGTGCGCGACCTGGCGATCAAGGCGGTGCTGGGCATCCACGAGCACGAAAAGCTCAAACCGCAGCGGGTGGTGATCAATATCGACCTCAGCGTCAGGGAGCGCGGCGGTCCGCTCGATGACAATATCGCCAACGTGGTTTCCTATGAGAAGGTGGTGGACCATATAAAGGAGATCGTGGGGCGCGGGCATGTCAACCTGGTGGAGACACTGGCCGAGATGATCGCCGGGCGTTGTCTGGAGAACCCGTGGGTGCTGGGCGTCAGGGTGCGCATCGAAAAGCCCGACATCATCGCCGAGGCGGCCAGTGTCGGCATCGAGATCGAGCGCCTGCGCCAGAACTGAATTGGAAGCGACAGTGAACCAGGCCGACGACAGGGCACAAGCACAGGCCGTAGCACCGGCCGAAGCGGGTGGCGAGACGGTCGAGACCGGTCCGGCAGTGGTCAGGCGGTTTGCCAGGACGCTACCCAACCGGCCGGGCGTCTATCGCATGCTCGATGCCGAGGGCGGCGTGCTCTACGTCGGCAAGGCGCGTTCGCTGAAGGCGCGGGTGGCGAGCTATACCCGTTTCGGCGGCCATACCAACCGCATCGCTGCGATGATCGCCCGCACGGCGTCGATGGAATTCATCACCACCGGCACCGAGGCCGAAGCGCTGCTGCTGGAGGCCAATCTCATCAAGCGGCTGAAGCCGCACTACAACGTCATCCTGCGCGACGACAAGTCGCTGCCGTATATCCTGCTGGCTCGCGACCATGCCGTCGCCCAGATCGTCAAGCATCGCGGGGCGCAATCGCGCGCCGGGGACTATTACGGGCCGTTCGCCTCGGCAGGGGCCGTCAACCGCACCATCAACACGCTGCAAAAGGCCTTCTTGTTGCGCTCGTGCGCCGACAGCGTTTACGAAAACCGCACGCGGCCGTGCCTGCTCTACCAGATCAAGCGTTGCTCGGCGCCGTGCACCGGCGAAATCTCCGTTACGGATTATCAAAAGCTGATCGCCGGGGCCTCAGCCTTTCTGTCGGGCAAATCCAAGGCGGTGAAGTCGGAACTGGTAGAGGCCATGGAAGACGCCGCCGAGCGGCTCGATTTCGAGCACGCCGCGCTGTATCGCGACCGCATCGCCGCCCTGTCGCAGGTGACGGCGCACCAGGGGATCAATCCGCAGCACGTGGCCGAGGCCGACGTCTTCGCCATCCATGAGGAAAGCGGGCAGTTCTCGGTGCAGGTGTTCTTCTTCCGCGCCGGTCAGAACTGGGGCAACCGCGGGTTCTTTCCGCGCGCCGACAAATCCTTTGAAGCCGGCGATGTGCTGGCCTCGTTCATCGCCCAGTTCTACGACGACAAGCCGGTGCCGGGTCTGATCCTTCTGGAGCGCGACATCCCGGAGCGCACGCTGATGGCCGAAGCCTTGTCGACACGCACCGGCCGCAAGGTGGAAATCCTTGTGCCGCAGCGCGGCGAAAAGCGGTCGCTGGCCACCCATGCCCTCGACAATGCCCGCGAGGCGCTGGGGAGAAAGCTCGCCGAGGCCAGCTCCCACAGTCGCCTCATGCAGGGCATCGCCCGGGCCTTCGGCCTCGAAAAGCCGCCGCGCCGCATCGAGGTCTACGACAATTCCCACATCCAGGGCGCCAACGCCGTCGGCGCCATGATCGTCGCGGGCCCGGAAGGTCTGATGAAGGGCCAGTACCGCAAGTTCAACATCAAGGCCGATCCTGACGGTACCGGCGGTGACGACTACGCCATGATGCGCGAGGTCCTCACGCGGCGGTTTTCACGGCTGCTGCGCGAGCATGGCGACCAGCGCGACGATGACGAGGCGGAAACGGCAATGTGGCCCGACCTGGTGCTCATCGACGGCGGCGCGGGGCAACTGAAGGTGGCGCAGGAGGTGCTGGCAGAACTGGGCGTCGACGACGTGGCGGTCGCCGGCATCGCCAAGGGGCCGGACCGCGATGCGGGCCGTGAGCATTTCCATTTGCCGGGAAAAGCCTCCTTCATGCTCGATTCCCGCGACCCCGTGCTCTATCATGTGCAGCGGTTGCGTGACGAAGCGCACCGTTTCGCCATCGGCACCCATCGGGCGAGAAGGGCAAAGACAATCGGCGCCAATCCGCTGGATGAAATCGAAGGCATCGGCGCCAACCGCAAGCGGGCCCTGCTCAAGGCCTTCGGTTCGGCCCGCGGGGTGGCGCGGGCAAGTGCCGGCGACCTGGCGGCGGTGACCGGCATCTCCTCGGCGCTGGCGACCAAAATCTACCGGCATTTCCACGAGACGCGCGAATGAGCCAGGCGACGCAAAAGACCGGGCAGCCTGCAACCCCGGCGGCAGCCGCGGCGGTAAACTGGCCCAATATCCTGACCTACGGGCGCATCGCCGCGGTGCCGGTAGTGGTGGCGCTGATCATGTACGGCAACGACCGCTCGCGGTGGCTGGCGCTCGGCATCTTCATCCTTGCGGCCATCACCGATTTCCTCGACGGCTATCTGGCGCGGCGATGGAAGATGCAGTCCTCGCTGGGGCGCATGCTGGACCCCATCGCCGACAAGCTGCTGGTCGCAGCGGTGCTGCTGGTGCTGTCCGGCGACGATACGCTTGCGGGTCTCAACCAGTGGGCGGCGATCATCATCTTGTGCCGCGAAATCCTGGTATCGGGCCTGCGCGAGTACCTGGCCGAACTGCAGGTGTCGGTGCCGGTGACGCGACTGGCTAAATACAAGACGGCGGTGCAGATGGTGGCCATGGGCTTTCTCATCGCCGGCCCTGCCGGTGACAAGGTTCTCGCCTACAATACCCTGATCGGCATCGCCGGCCTGTGGATTGCGGCACTTTTGACGCTCTATACCGGCTTCGATTATTTCCGCGCCGGCATCACCCATCTGACGGAGGACTGAAGAAGTGCGTATCCTCTATTTCGCCTGGGTCAGGCAGCGGGTGGGACACGGCCAGGAACTGGTCGATCTCCCCGCCGACGTGGTGACGGTCGGCGATCTCATTGCGTGGCTCAAGGGCCGCGATGAGGGCTATGAGGCGGCGTTTGCCGACCTCAAGGCCATTCGCGCCGCCGTCGATCAGGAGCATGTGGGCCTCGACCACCGGCTCGACGGCGCCCGCGAGGTGGCGTTCTTTCCGCCCGCCACTGGCGGCTAGATCAGCATGCAATTGGGTGGAATCACCCAATTGCATAAAAGCTGATCGATTCCAATATGTTGAGCATGATGTTGTCCGAAAAGTGGTATCCACTTTTCGGCATCATGCTCGAGGCTACTTGGTGATCAGCGCGGCCTCCAGGATCTTGTCGCGGCCGTAGACGTCGCGGCGGAAATTGACGGTGCCGTCCTTGTCCACCCAGGCGGTGAGATAGGTGACGTAGACCGGTACCGGTTCCTTCAGGTCGACGATGCGCTGCTGGCCGGAATCGACCTGCGCCTTGATCTGGTTCATGGTCCAGCCCTGCGGCCCGAGCAGCACCTCGGCCAATTGCTCGGGATACTGCACCCGCATGCAACCGTGGGAGTAAAAGCGCGAGTCCTTGCTGAACAGGCTCTTCGACGGGGTGTCGTGGATATAGACGTTGTACTTGTTGGGGAACATGAACTTGATGTGCCCCAGGGCATTCTTGTCGCCTGAATCCTGGCGCAGCCGGTAGGGCACGCGCGTTACGGCGTTCCAGTCGACGCTGAACGGATCGACCTCGGTGCCACTTGTCGTCAACAAGCGGATGTTGAGGCGCTGCAGCGCTGCCGGGTTCTGGCGCAACTCGGGCAGGTATTCCTTGTTGGCGATGCTGGACGGCACGTTCCAATAGGGGTTGAAGACGACATAGCGCATCTTCTTGGTGAACACCGGGGTCGAGTGGAAGGGCTTGCCGACCACCAGGCGGGCGGTGTGGATGGTCTTTTCGCGTTCGCCGAGCATCTCGACCACCTTCAGTTCCTGATCGGCGAGGTTGACGAAGACGAAGCGCTTGCCCGGGTCCTCGGTCATCCAGCGGCGGCGCTCCATGTTGACGACAAGCTGGTTGATGCGATCGCCCACCGGGACATTGATCTCGCCCAGGGTTTCAGGGCCGACGATGCCATCGGCCTTGATGCCGTTGCGCATCTGGAAATGCTCGACCGCCGCCTTGAGGCCATCGTCATAGGTCTTCGAGGTGAGATCGGCGGTCTGCGCCAGGTCGCCTTCGGCCGACAGCCTGAGGCGAAGCACCGGCACGCGGTCGCTGCTCATGCCGGGCTTGAGGGTGGGGCCGGCCGCTACCTTGGGCCAGCCTCCCTGGGCGGCGATCTTGCGGTAGCGCGCCAAGGCGTCGACCATGCGCCAGTAGCGCGGGCTCTTGGGCGCCAGGGAATGGATATAGGGGCCCAGGTCGGCGGCCTGCTCGGCGCCGTCGATCACCGTCAGGGGCCCGGTTCCCGAAGGGCTCAGGTGAATGTCGGAATTGACCTCGGACGGCACCACTCTGCCAGTGGACAGATCCTGGGCGTAGTCGACGAACACCGTCGACAGCAGGAGATCGAGCTCGGCCAGCACTTCCGGGTTGGTGCTGGTGATGCGCTGCTCGATGTCGGGAATGGAATAATCGGCCGGATTGAGCCCCTGGTCGGCGGCATTCTTGAGGTACGTGAGCAGCACCTTGGCCTTGGTCTTGGCGCCGTTGTCGCGGGTCCAGATGGGCTTGAAGCTGCGGCCCTGATAGAAGGTGAAGATCTGGAACAGCTTTTGATCGTCGCTGGTGTGGCCGAGCGTGGTCTGGCCGCTGGTGATGAACTGCTTGATGGCATCGCCCACCGACTGGTTGTTGCCGGCAAGGACCGGCATCGCCATGAGGCCGATGATGAGGGCGGCGGCAATGAACAAGCGGCTGAAACCTTGCATGGGTTGCTCCTTGGCGTTCGGACGGACCGGCGATTCAGGCGTTATAGCAAAATAGCGCGTGCGGCGGATTTGTCGACTAGATCAGCATGCAATTGGGTGTAATCACCCAATTGCATGAAAGCTGATCGATTCCAGGAAGTTGAGCATGATGTTATCCGAAAAGTGGTTTCCACTTTTCGGATAACATCCTCTAGCCTCAGGCGGCATCGGCGGCGATGAGATGAGCGGCCTTTTCGGCCACCATCATCACCGCGTTGCAGATGTTGACGGTGACCATGGCGGGAAAGACAGAGGCATCGGCAACCCGCAAGCCGGCGATCCCTTTGACCCGAAGATCGGGGGTGACGACGCTGAGCGGATCGCCGGCGGCACCCATGCGGCAGGTGCCGCAGGGGTGGTAGACGGTCTCGGCGGTGTCGCGGGCATAGGCAAACAGAGCCGCATCGCTGTCGACGGCCGGCCCCGGTGCGATCTCGCGCTTGAGCCAGCGGGCGAGCGCCGGGGTGGCGACGAGACGGCGGGCATGGCGCAGGCCGGCGATGAGGATCTTGCGGTCGTAGCCCTCAGGATCGGTGAAATAGCCAAGCTCTATGGAGGGCTGGATGCGCTGGTCGGGGGAGGCGAGGGCAACGCGGCCGCGGCTTTTCGGCCGCGCCACGTTGGGCGAGATCTTCACCCCGTGCTCGATACCACCATAAAGGGTGCGGCCGATATGCTTTTCCCTGAGGCGCAGCACGAAATGATAGAGCACATCGGGGGCCGGGGCGTCCGGCTCGACGCTGAGGAGCAGTGTTGCCTCGCATGGCGTCAGGCGCCAGGGCGGGGCGGGCGTCTTCAGTTCAAAGGCGATGGAAGCGGCGACATGGTCCATGAGGTTCTCGCCGATGCCGGGCAGATCGGCCATTACTTCGATGCCGTGGCGCTTCAGATCGGCGGCCGGCCCGAGGCCTGAAAGCATCATGAGATGCGGGCTCTGGATGGCGCCGGCGGCAAGGATCACCTCGCGGCGCGCGGCGATCAGGCCGCGGCTGGTTTCGGCCCCGGTGGCGCGGCCATTGGCGATGGTGAGGCGACGGGCATTGGTCTCGGTCCACACCTGGAGGTTTTGCGGCAGCCGCGACAGGGGATGCAGCAGAGCGATGGACGAGGACTGGCGCAGATGCCCCTTGACGTTCAGGGGAAACCAGCCGGTGCCGGCCCTGACGGTACGGCGAAAATTGGTTTCCAGCGCCCCGAGGGCGATGGCTGAGTCGATGAAGGCGCGGCTCAGGGCATTGCCCGGCGGGGCTTCTTCGATGCCAAGGCTCGAACGGACGCGCTCCAGGTAGGGGGCCATGGCCGCTGCCCCCCAGCCGGTTGCGCCGGCCGCCGCCCAGCTTTCGAGGTCTCTGGCGGGCGGCTCTATGAAGGCGCAATCGTTGTGGTTGGCGCAGCCGCCCAGCATGCGGGCGCGGGCATAGGCTATGGGGCCGTGGCTGCCGGGAAAGGGGAGGGCCTCAAAGCCCCAGTCGTAGCTTTCATCCTGTTCCGCAAGGCGCGACAGGTCGCAGGCGACGGGATCGCCCTCGTCGGGCTTGCCGGCCTCGATGAGGATGACCTGGGCGTTTGTCGAGTCGGCGAGGCGGCGGGCGAGGATGCAACCGGCAGCGCCGCCGCCAATAATGAGATAATCGCAAGTGGTGACCATGGCGGCCACTGTGGCACGCTCCGGCCGGTGGAGGAAAGTCCGGCAAAAGCCAACCGGCCCGGAGGGAGGGCCGGGCCGGTTGCCGAGTTTCTGAAGGCGCTGCTCGCCGGATGGGAGGTGGTTCGGAGCGGTGGGGGCGCGCTCGGGGGTTATCCGGTGGCGGGCGCCTTCAGATGGGGTTCAGGCTCAGTAGTAGTTGCAGATGCGCTTGAAGCGCGGCACCTGGATCCAGCCATAACCGTTCCAGCGGGTCTTGTAGCCGACGAACACCTTGTGGCAGGGCGCAA
>Ga0315556_1000174_pt1 | contig 37634 bp, 33 predicted proteins | sample SalMarSW160310MG_FD_202112 | JGI IMG/M metagenome (GOLD analysis project Ga0315556, IMG submission 202112) | Salt marsh sediment microbial communities from the Plum Island Ecosystem LTER, Massachusetts, United States - Salt Marsh Sediment SW1603-10 ...
GGATCAGGGATTGGACGTGGCCCGTGCCGCCCGCGGTCATGTAGAACCACACGAAGCGGAGCCCTACGAGGAAGCCGACCAGGAAGGAGGCCGCGCCGAGCACCGAGAAGAAGAAGAAGGGCCGGTACGTCACGAAGATGCGCAGGATGGTCAGGACCTGGCGCAACACGTAGGCGCCCGTGCTCCGGAAGAGCCTCGACGGGCGGGTCGGCCGGTTCACGGAGATCGGCACCGACGTGATCGCGATCCCCTTGATGCCCGCCTGGATGATCGTCTCCAGCGTGTAGCTGTAGTGGTTGAACACCTTCAGCTCGAGCGCGGCTCTCCGGCTCATGGCCCGGAACCCGCTGGTGGCGTCCGGGATGTCCGTCCGGCTCACGCGGCGGACGACCCAGCTCCCCGCCCGCTGCAGCATCTTCTTGAGCGCCGAGAAATGCTCGACCGAGGCGATTGGTCGTGCCCCGACGACGATGTCCGCGCGCCCCTCGAGGATCGGCGCGACCAGGTCCGGGATGCAGTCGGCCCGGTACTGGTTGTCGGCGTCGGTGTTGACGACCACGTCCGCTCCGAGGCGGACCGCTTCCTCGAGACCCCGCAGGAACGCACGGGACAGCCCCCGGTTGCCCGGCGTGCGGACCACGTGATCGACGCCACACTCGACCGCGACCTCTGCCGTCCCGTCCTGGCTGCCGTCGTCGATCACCAGCCACTCCACCCGGTCGAAGCCGGGGACGACCCGGGGCAGCGCTGCGAGGGTCTCCGGCAGCGTCCCGGCTTCGTTGTAGCAGGGGATCTGGACGATTAGCTTCATGGCCGTCGTGTGGCGTCGGGGCGCGTCGCGGAGGGAAGTCGCCGAGCGGGAATGGGGTGGTGGGCCGCTCCCCCGTTCGCACCGCAGCGAAGGGATAACCCGGCTCGACGGGGGATGCAACACCGTGAAAAAGACGCGGCCGGCTGAAGCGGACGGGCGGGCGAAACCCTCGCGATGACGGTCCTGGTGCTGGCCTCGACGTTCCCGGCTTCCGTCACGGACGCCGTGCCAGCCTTCGTTCGAGACCAGGTCGTAGCACTCAAGCGGGTGCGACCCGATTGGCATTTCGCCGTGCTCGCTCCCCATTACGGAACCCGCACCGTGTCCCACGTGCGGCACGAGCACTTCGACGAGCACCGGTTCCGCTATTTCTTCCCGGGCTCCCTGCAGACGGTGGCCGGAGCGGGGATCGTGCCGTCGATCGAGAAGAATCCGCTCCTGGTCGCGCTGCTCCCCTTCTTCTTCGTGTTCCAGCTGCTGGCCGTCCTGCGGTTGGCGCGAAGGCTGCGCCCCGACGTGATCTACGCCCACTGGTTCACGCCCCAGGGCGTGACCGCCGCCATCGCGTCGATGCTCACCGGCATCCCCTGGGTGTTGACCAGCCACTCGAACGACGTGCGCGCATGGTCGAAGATCCCGTGGGCCGGCCGGTGGGTCGTGCGCCGCTGCCTCCCTCGGGCCCGGAGGATCACGGCGGTCAGCCGTCCCACGCTCGAGAAGATGAAGGGGTTCTTCTCGGACCCGGAGTGGGAGGGGCTCGGCCAGCGCGTCGCGATCATCCCCATGGGCGTGGATGTCGCGGAGCTCACCCGACCGGGCGCGCCGGCGGAGGAGCTCAAGGAGCGTTACGGCTACGCCGGGAGGAAGGTGGTTCTGTTCATGGGTCGGCTCGCGCCCAAGAAAGGCCTCGACTACCTCGTCGAGGCCGTGGCCACGATGGACCGCTCGGCCCTGCCGCCGTTCGTCGTCGTGATCGCGGGGACCGGGCCACTCGCCGATCGCCTCCACCGCGAGGTCCGGGTGCGGGGTCTCTCGGAATGGATTGTCTTCGCAGGCTACGTCGCTGGGGAGGAGAAGCGCGACCACCTCGAGATGGCCGACGTCGTCGTGGTGCCGTCCATCGAGACGGCGTCGGGGGACGCCGAGGGCTTCCCGGTAGTCGTCCTGGAAGCGATGGCGGCCGGGGTGCCGTGCGTCGTCTCCGACGCGACCGGCGCGGACGTTGTGGTGGCGTCCGGCACCGTCGGCTTCGTCGTGCCGCAGCGGGACGCGGGCCGTCTGGCGTCGGCCGTCGCCGAGGCGCTCACGCTGGATGCCGATCGCCGGCTCACCATCCGGAGGTCCGCGCGGACGCAGGTGGGTCCGTTCGACTGGGAGCCCATCGCCGAGCGGCACGCGCGGTTCCTCTTCGACCCGGCCAACCACGAGCCTCCGACCTCGAGGGCGCCCGACCGCCAGGGAGGCGCGGTCTGAACATCCTCCTGGTGACCGACTACTATCCACCGGACAAGATCGGTGGAGTCGGCGAGATCGCGCGTCGCCTGCGCGACGAATACAGGGCTCTGGGCCACGACGTCCTCGTGGTGACCACAGGGGAGCGCCGTCCATCGGAGTGGCAGGAGGGCATCCTGCGCGGCCGGCTGGGGCTGGTGGGCGGGGTCTTCCTGAACAACCTGCGCATCCTCGGGTTGATCCGCCGACGCGAAATCGATCTTGTCCACCTGCATCAGGCGAGCACGACGCTGTTCCTCCTGGCTCGCGCCTTCATGAAGCCGTTCCCCTTCGTGCTGAACTCCCTTCAGGTCTCCTACCTGAGCGAGGCCCGGGAGATCAGAGCCCACACCGTGCTGGGGCGGCGCTTCCGGCCGAGCGGGAAGGAGTGGATCGAGCGCCTGGTGTTCGCCCCCGTCCACGTCCTGCTCGACTGCCTCGGGTGGATGCTCTCGGACACGGTCACCGTCGTCAGCGCCGACAATCGAGCGGAGATGGTGCGCACGTACGGACGCCTCCGGGAGCGCCACCCCGAGGTCGTGCCGAACGGCGTACCGTCGGAGCCCGCGCGGCCGACTTTCCGGGACGAGGAGCTGGAGACGCGGCTGTTGGGCCGGACCGTGGTCGGATATGTGGGCGTCTTTCGCGCCCGGAAGCGGGTCGCGAATCTTCTGCTCGCCGTCCGGGACGTGCTCCCCGACTGCCCGGACATGACGCTCCTCCTCGTGGGCGGCGGGCGTGGATACGAGGAGCCCCTGCGGCGCCTCGCCCGAGACCTGGGGCTCGAGGATCGCGTGATCTTCACGGGCGGCGTTCCCCAGGAGCGGGTGGCCTACTATCTGTCCCTCATGGACGTGTTCTGCCTCGTCTCCACGTACGAGGGCATGCCCGTGGCGCTCCTCGAGGCGATGCGGGAAGGGAAGGCCGTCATCGCCACCGATGCCTACGGCATGCGCGACCTGCTCGCGGGAGGCGAGGCGGGCGTCCTGGTGCCGCCGGACGACATCCCGGCGACCGAGGAGGCGATCCGGTCGCTGGCCCTGGATCCCGGAAGGCGCGGGGAGCTCGGCGCCGCCGCCCGGGCGCGCACCGTCGCCGAGCTCGGGTGGGATGCCATCGCGCGCCGGTATCTCGCTCTGGCGGATGCACGATGAGGGTGCTCTACCTGACGGGATACCGGTACCCCGCCTCCCTGGACGAGCCGCTGATCTGCGGGGACCTCCGGTACAGCTTCAACCTCTCGAGAGCGCTGGCCCGGGCCGGCGCGACGGTCGACGTCCTCACGCGGGGCTCCGGCGCCGACGAGCCCATGCAGAGTCTCGACGGCGTCAGGGTCCACCGGTACCGACCGGAGCTGGGGTGGGTCTTCCCCACCAGCTTCGACATCAGCCTTGCCAGGGCCCGCCTCTTTCGCCGGCTGGCGCGGGACGCGAGCATCGTGATCGCCAACTCGCCACTCACGCTCGAGCTGGCGCTGTCGCTCCGCCGTCCTCTGGTCTACGTGTGCAGCGGCCTGGAAGATGTGAAGAACTACGGAGCCAGCACCGGCGAGCGGCTGCAGGAGCTGGGGATCCGCGGGCTGCGCGATCCGGCACGCCGCTGGAGTTGGCGCCGCGCCGCCCGGGTGGACACGACGGCGGAGCTGGAGGCCCGGGCCCTTCAGCGGCTGGGGGTGGCACCCGAGCGCATCATCACCATCGGCCCCGGCGTCGAGCTCGAGCGCTACGGGCCGCGGCCCGCCCACGAGCTGGCCACCCTGAGGAATGAGCTGTTCGGCGCTGGGGGGGCTGGGTCGCGGATCGTCCTTTCGGTGTCGAGGTTCACCCCGGCCAAGGGGATCATCGAGACCATGGAGGCCTTCGCCGGCTTCCGGACTCACCGCCCAGACGTCCGTCTCCTGCTCGTCGGTGTCCGCCACTCCCATCGCTCCGACTACCACGCCCGCGTCCTTCGTCGCGTGGAGGAGCTCGGGTTGGGTGCGAGCGTCGTGATCCGGGAGAACGTCCCCGAGTGGAAGCTGCCCTGCTACTATTCGCTGGCCGACGTCACCTCGGTTTTCTCCGTAGGCTACGATCCCCTTCCCACCGTGATCATCGAGAGCATGAGCTGCGGCACACCGGTGGTATCGACCGACTTCGAGACGCGCCGCCAGATGATCGCCCACGGCCATGACGGCCTGATGGTGCCGGAGCGGGACGGCGTGGCGTGGGCGGCCGCGGTGGAGAGGGTTCTGGACGACCGGGGGCTGGCTGCGGCGCTGCGCTCGGCGGCGCTGGCCCGGATCGGAGCCGACTTCGACATGAACCGGGTGGCGGACTCCTACCTCAGCCTGTTCGAGCGCCTGTGAGTGATCTGCACCGTCCCGCACACGTGCCCACGATCCTCGTCTGGGGAGGGTGGTACGGCAGCCGGAACATCGGCGACACGGCGATCCTCCTGGGATTGAAGGAGCTCATCGACCGCGTGAACCGGGGCCGCGACTACTACGTCCGCGCACTCTCCACCGACCCCGACTACACCTCTTCGAACGGCGTGACCGGCCAGCAGGCGCTGGTGAAGAGGGAATGGTGGCGCCCATGGGCGTGGATCCGGGTGCTGCGGATCTTCGCGGGCGTCGACCGGGTGGTCGTGAGCGGCGGCACGCCGATCTTCGACTCCTCCCACGCGATCCGTACCCTGTACCTCTCCCTCCCGCTGTTCTTCCGCGTGCCGTTCGTCGTGTTCGGAGCGGGGGTCAAGCCCATCGAGAGCGCATACGGACGCCGCACCCTCCCGTTCTTCCTTCGCAGGGCGCGCTACATCAGTGTGCGCGACGTCGACTCCCGCGATCGCCTTCAGGAGCTCGGCGTCGACGATGTCGAGGTGACGGCCGATTCGGCGTTCTTCGCAAAGCCCGCGCCGCACGCCGCGCTCACCGCGCTTCTCGGCGAGTACGGCGTCGGCGAAGGGGAGTCGCTCCTGGTCGTGGCCCCACGTCTGCTCTCGGGCGAGCGCCGGAGGCTCTACCTCCAGGAGCGGATGGGCGACGGCCTGATCCGCGACACCCCGGCGCGGCTCGCCGCGACGCTGGATCGCGTCGCCGGTCGATTCGACCGGGTCGTTTTGATGGCGATGCACTTCCATGGACCGGACAGCGACGTGCCCATCATCCGGGAAGTGCTCGCCGCGACGCGGGTCTCCAACGTCGTGTTCATCGACCGTGAGCTTCGTCCGGAGGTGGCCATCGCCCTCTTCCGGCGCGCGCGCCTGGTGATGGCGGTGCGCCTCCACGCACTCCTCCTCGCCGCCTCGATGGGCACGCCGGTGGTGGGGATCTCCTACGAACAGAAGGTGCGCAGCCTGTTCGCGCACCTGGGGCTGGCGGGCTACTGCCTCGACCTGTTCAGCCTGAGCACGGAGGAGCTCACGGAGGTCGTGGACAGGGCTCTGGGCGACGAGGCAGGGATCCGCACGCACCTGGCGACACGGGTCGAGGAGCTGCGTGACCGGGTGATGGAGAGCGCCGGCCGGGCACTCGTGCTCGGAGCGGAGCCTCCCCGCGGGGCCGCACCGGATGGGCGCTGAGCACCGGGGGTGGCGGCGAGCCGCGACCGCACTCTTCTCGTTGCTGCTGGTCGCGTTCCTGGCGTATTACCTGAGGGGCGTGGACTGGCGGAGCCTGACCGCGCTGCACCTGTCGCCCGGCTACCTCCTCCTCGCGCTCCCGGTGTCCGTCGCTCCCCGACTCCTGCGGCCGCTCGCCTGGGCGACGTTGATCCGGGGGTGCGGTGCCCGTCCTCCGGCATACCCACAGATCGCACTGGTGTACGCCAAGGGTTGGTTGGGCCGCTACATCCCCGGCAAGGTGGCCGCCATCGGAGGGATGGTCCTCTTCGGGAGCGCGTACGGTATCCGCAAGGGCGTCCTCGCCGTCACGTCCGTGGTCGAGGCCGGATTGCAGATCGTCACGGCGTTGGCCCTCTGCTTCGTCCTCTTCACGGCGGCGGGGGAGACGCAGCGGCTGGGGTCGGGCGTCCGCGGGTTCTCGCTGGTCGCGTTCGCGCTCATGGTTCTCGTCCTCGCGCCCCCGGTGTTCAACCGTCTCATCGCGCGAGGGCATCGTCTCCTCGGTAGGCCTGCACCTCCGGAGGAGGACCACCTCACCTCCCGATCCTACCTGAAGGCGGTGCTGTGGTACCTCGCCGTGCACGCGGTGGGGGCGGTTCCGCTCTTCCTGATCCTCAAGGCCGCGTGGCAGCCGCTGACGGTGTCGGACATCCCCTACGTCACCGCCACGTTCCTCCTCGCCGGCGCGCTGGGTACGCTGGCCGTCTTCGCGCCCAGCGGGATCGGCGTGCGCGAGGGGGTCCTCCTGATCCTGCTCGGCGCGCTCCTCCCGAGGGCGGTCGCCGCTCTGGTCGTTGTGTTCCTGCGGGTTTGGTCGATCGGGGTGGATTTCGTCTTCTACTTCGTCGCGGTGGGACTCGACCGGGCGTATCCGGCCGAGCCCGCTGTGGCGGGGCACGGGCGAGTGGCTCCTTCCGTGGATTCCTGACCGCTCCCGGGCGACGTCCCTTCCAGCCATGGGGACGGCCCGAGCTCCGACGCACCTTGCTCGCATGCGTCGCGGATACACTCTCGTCGAGCTGAGCATCGTGCTCGCGCTGATGGCACTGAGCGCACCGTTCCTCCTGGCGGCCGGCCACCGGATGCGGGACCGGGCCGCGGTGGTGTCGGCGCGCGAGCGCGTGGCCGGTCTCGTCGCCGAGGCGAGGATGGCGGCGATGTCGTGGGGCGGCGCGACGGTGCACCTGACGACCGACGACGGCGCGGCCTGGTTCGAGGCGGGGGGCGCCGTCCGCCGTCGTCTCCTCCTGGCCGACGACCCGGGGGTCGCCGTCGTCCTCCCGCGTGGGCGCACCACATCGGACCTCGCCTACGACGCGCTCGGTATCGGGCGGGTGGCGAGCGAGACGCTGCGGTTCCGGCGGGGCGAGGCCGAGAGCGTGCTCGTGGTGTCGGGATACGGCAGGGTGCGGCGATGGTGAAGCGCGTGGGATTCACGCTCGTCGAGGTCATGGTGGCGCTCGTCGTGCTCGAGGTAGGGCTGCTCGGCGTCGTGGGCACGCTGGTCCTGGCGGCGCGTACGCTCACCAGGGCCGAGCTCGAAGAGGAGGGCGCCGCCGAAGTGGAGCGCGTGTTGGACTCCCTGATCGCGGCCGGTGTGACGTCCGGCGACGGAACGGTGCCCTCGCGAGGGGGGGAGGTGCGCTGGACGGGCACCGCGGATGGAGGGCTTCGGCTGGTCTTCGCCGCGCCGATCGACACCGCGCTGGTCGTCGTGGAGGCCCTGCTCCCCCGAGCGGCCGGGGGTGGCCCACCGTGAAGGGTCCGGGCGGCTTCACGGTGATGGAGACCCTGGTCGCGCTGCTCGTCGGCTGGCTCCTGACGGCGCTCGCCCTCGGCACGCTCGCCCGGCAGCGGACCGCCCAGGCCGAGCTGGCGCGCCGGGCGGAAACGCTGGCCGCTTTGCGCATCGCACGCCACGTGCTGGGCGGAGAGATCCGTGCCGGCGACGGCACCGAGGCGATCGGAGGGGACAGCGTGGCCCTGCGCGCGTACCGCGGCGTCGGCGTCGTGTGTGCGCCCGCGGCGGACGCCCGTGACCTGATCGTCCGCGCGCGAGGCATGCGCGCACCGGATCCCGCGAAGGACTCGGTCTCGGTGGTGGGGGCCGACGGAGTGGCCCGCGTTCTCGCCCTCGAGCTTCGGGGGCCGCCATCCCGTCCGTGCCCATCGGCCGCGGATGAGGACGTCGAGCAGTGGCGCCTTTCCGGGGACGCTCCCGCAGAGCCCCTCGTCGCACGCTATTTCGAGCGGGGCAGCTATCACCTGAGCGGGGCAGCGCTCCGCTACCGGCGGGGGGATGCCGGGCGGCAGCCGCTGACGCCCGAGGTTCTGAGGACGCCTCCCAGCGGTTTCCGTGCCGTCACTCCGGGGGGCGTGGCGCTCGATCTCTTCGCCGGTCGGGACGGCGCCGCCGCGCCGGCGCACGTGTTCTCCCTGGGCCGCCCGGGGGGATTTCCCGATGGCTGAGCGCTGCCTGCGGGAGCGAGGTGGCGTTCTGGCGCTCGTCCTCCTCTTCGTGCTGGGCCTCGAGCTCCTGGCCCATGGCGCGCTCCTCATGGCCAGGCAGGAGGCAGCCGCGTCAAAGGCCGGAACGCACCTGCTCCAGGCGAGGATGGCGGCCGCGGCGGGGCTGCGTTCCGCCTCGCTGCCCGTGGGGACGATCCTCGCGTCCGTTCCACTCCAGGGCGAGATTCCTGGCCCCCGGGGCCAGGTGGGGGAAGGCCGGTACCGGGTCGCCCTCCGCCGCTTGGCGCGCGAGCGGTGGCTGATGCGGAGCGAAGGCCGGGTCGAGCAAGCGGGTGGCGTCCTCCGGACGGGCGCCCTTGCGTGGCTCCCGGATCCGGTGGAGCGGTTGCGGGCCTTCGGGGGCGTCGTGGTCGTGGATCCGACCGCCCCGGTCACCGTCGCCGGGACGGTCGAGACGTCGGGTGTCCGCCGAGACGGCCCCGACCTGGCGGCCGCGCCGTGCCGACCCTGGCTGGACGAGCTGGATTCCCTCTTCGCCGCGGGATCGGTGGAGGCCGTCGCGAGGGTGGGAATGGACGGGGCGGTCGAGCCTTCCCTCGGCCCCCTCGGGAGGGATGAGCTCCTCGCCTGGATCCGTGACGGTGGGGGAGACGGCACGGGCCCCGTCTCGGTTCCGGGCAGCCTGCGGCTGGACGACGTGACGGGAGAGGGTCTCCTGGTCGTCGCGGGAGACCTGGAGCTCGTCGGGGGACGCCACGAAGGGGTGGTCCTGGTTGGCGGTACGCTCACCCTCCGCGACGGCGCCGTCCTGGTGGGATTCGCGCGCGCGGCCGGGGGCCTCGTGGTGGGCGCGGACGCCCGGGTGGTCGGCTCCGGTTGCAGGGCCCTGATCGCCCTCGGTGAAGGGCTCGAGGAGTGGATCCGCCCCCTCCTCCTGCCGCCGGGCACTTTTCCCTTGTTCTAGGCGGACGAACGCGGGTCGCGAACTCGTTGCCGTCGCGCGGAAAAGTATGCGCTGCTTTCGGCCCTACGACGGAAACAAGTGGCGCAGGTATTGGGCTGTCGGCTGGCACGAAACTTGGTCCGGACTCCTGCGGAGTGCCCGGCACGCCCCTCACCGGAGTCGTCATGCGCGGACGTCGCGGATTCACCGTAGTCGAGCTGGTCATCGCCTTGCTGGTCGGGAGCATCCTGACGAGCATCGCGCTGTCCAGCTATGGGAACGCCCAGGGCGGGTTCGCCGTGCGGGGGGCACGGACCACGTTCGCGTCGTTGCTCGCCCGCGCCCGCGCCCAGGCCATCGAGGCCGGCACCCGGGTCCAGCTCTTCGTCGACGTCTCGGGAGACAGCATCTTCCTGCGCCAGGGCGCGAGCAATCTGGAGACGATCCACTTCGCGGACGACCTCCACGTGGACGTGCGCTCGTCCATCGGGAGCTTCCGCATGTGTATGAACTCGCGGGGCTACGCCGACACCGACTGCAACAACTCGACCGTGACGCTGTCATTCTGGCAGAACGCGGACTCGTCTTCGGTGACGGTCTATCCCCTCGGGCAGCTGGTGTATTGACGATGCGCGCCAGCAGCCCTCCCCCCGCCTCGCCCGCCGGCGACCATCCCCACGCCAGCGCGGGCTTTACGATGGTGGAGTTGATCATCGCCATCGTCGTGCTCGCCGTGGGCGTGCTGGGCCTGGCCGGCACCACTGCCTACATCGTCCGCCAGGTCACCCTCGCGGACCTGATGACCGAGCGGGCCGTGGCGCTGCAGAGCGTCATCGAGGAAGTCCAGGCCACGCCCTTCGCCAGCATCGGCTCGGGCGCGGATTCTGTGGGCGCGTTCGCCGTGAGCTGGTCGTCGGCCGCCGAGACGTCGCAGTCGCTGCTGGTGACGGCAATCACGGTCGGTCCCGGCCTGGCGACGGCGGCCTCCAGCCCGTCCCCGGCCCTCGGTCCCAACGTCGCCGACACGTTCGTCTTCAGGGTGATCAACCGATGAACAGGAACGAGCGGGGGTTCACCCTGGCCGAGCTGATCATCGTGACGGTGCTCGGGGCGCTGCTCATCGCGGCGTCCCTGCAGATCCTCGTCACGAACCAGCGCACCTACACCGCCCAGACCGCCAAGATCAAGGGTCAGCAGACCACGCGGGCGGCCATGGACGTCCTCTACAACGAGCTGCGGGAGATCAGCGCCCAGGGGGGCGACCTCATCTCCATGGGCTCCACCTCGCTCACCGTCCGCTCCATGCGCAGGTTCGGCGTGGTGTGCGCCATCTCCCTGACCAGCCCACCCGTCCTCAGGACGCTCAAGGTCGGGGACTGGTTCGAGCGCGAGGACTCCGTCTTCGTCTTCGCGGAGAACGAGCCGAGCATCTCCGCCGATGACGCGTGGATCGCCGCGCGTGTCACGGCGGTGGACACGACCGCCACGTGCGGGGCGGAGAAGGCGGTCAACCTGAGCTTCGCCAGCCAGGGCGGGCTCTTCACCGCGGACAGCGTGCGTGTCGGGGCGCCGGTGCGGAGCTTCGTGCGCTACCGTTACGGCCTGATGACCATGGACGGTGAGACGTACCTCGGGCGCACCGGTGCCGGGGGCACTGCGGTACCGCTGGTCGGCCCGATCCGGGCGTCGTCCGGCGTGGCGTTCTCCTACCTGGACGCGTCAGGAGCGGCCACGGCGACCGCCACGGACGTGCGCCAGATCGTCGTAACCGTCCGGACCGCCTCCAACGCGATGAATTCGATCGGCGGCTTCGTGTCGGATTCCATCACCGCTGTGATCTACACACGAAACTGAGGAACCTTCGGGAGCCCTCCCAAGACCCGGGAACGACCATGAACGAGATACATGAACGACGAGGTTTCGCCCTGCCCGCGGCCATCGGCGCGCTCGTGATCGTCGGGGTGCTCGTGACGGCGGGCTTCTACGTGGCACGGCAGGAGGTGCGTACGGGTGTGGCCAGCCGCTTCTCGGCGATGGCGGTCAACGTCGCCCAGAGCGGAGCCAACGACGTCCTGATCAACCGGACGCAGGCCCTCACCGCGCTCGCCATCGGTGGCAAGACGACCATCGTGGACACCGCGGACGCGGGGATCGTCACGACGGACGTCACGCGCCTGGCGCAGCGGCTCTTCTTCCTGAACACCAGCGCGACCATCACCGAGGGAGGAGCGCTGTGGAGCGGCGCGACGCGGCGCATCGGGCTCGTGACGCGGCTGACGAGCGCCACGATGAGTCCGCCGGCGGCGCTCACGACGCAGGGAAGCCTGAAAGTCGGCGGTAGTTCCATCGTCAACGGCAACGACACCATCCCGGATGGGTGGAGCGGCGCGTGTGATGCGGGCGCGATGACGAACAAGCCCGGGCTGCTCATCGACGATACGACGAACATCACGACGTCCGGGGCCAAGTTCGAGGTCGCGGGCAACCCTGCGACCCAGCAGGACACCACGATGACGACCGCGAGCCTCCTCGACTTCGGAGAGATGACGTGGGAGGATCTCATCGCCCTTGCAGAGAAGATCTACCCGGTGGGCACGACCACGCTGAACGGCATCGCAGGGGACTCGATCGCTGCGGGTGCCAGCTACCGGTGCAATACGGCCACCTCCACCAACTGGGGGAGCCCGGACGACCCCTTCGGCGTATGCGGAAACTACTTCCCGATCATCTACGCCAAGGGAAGTCTGAAGATCACGGGCGGCGTCGGGCAGGGCATCCTGCTCGTCGAGAACAACCTCGACGTGCAGGGCGGATTCGAGTTCTACGGTCCCGTCTGGGTGAAGGGCGAGCTCAGCACGCAGGGCACGGGCGGCCACTTCAACGGAGGCGTCGTCGCGGCCAACGTCGACCTGGGCTCCAGCACCGTCCTCGGCGACGCGGTCATCACCTACTCGAGCTGCGCGGTCACGCGTGCCGTGCTCAACAACTCCGCGCTGACCAAGGTACGGCCGTTGGCCATGCGCAGCTGGGTGGACCTGTCGAACGTCATCGGCAGCTGACGCGGGAAGGAGCCGGCGGCGGGTGGCCTCGCCGCCGGCTCTCGTACGGCCTTTGTTCACGTCAAATGTTTACCAATTCTCGCTGATGTGTCGGGCGGCATGATATTCTTGACAAGACTCGATTTTCGGTGGTAAGCTGGGCCTGACATTCCTGGGAAAATCTGTTCCCTTCCAATCCTCGCGAGCGCACGCATGGGTCTCTTCGGACGCAAGCGGACTTCCATCGGCCTGGACATCGGTTCGGGGTTCGTAAAGGTGGTGGAGGTCGATCACTCGGGTGACCAGCCCGAGGTAGTCCGCGTGGCCATGCGTCCCCTCCTCCCGGACGCCATCGTGGAGGGGGAGATCATGGACTACGGGCTGGTTTCCGACACGGTCCAGGGCCTCTTTCAGGAGATCGGCATCAAGAACGCCGAAGTCGTCACCGCCATCGGCGGCCACGACGTGATCATCAAGAAGATCGAGATGGATCGGATGAAGGAGTCCGACGCTCGCGAGGTGATCCGCTGGGAGGCCGAGCAGCACGTGCCCTTCGACATCAAGAGCGTCGAGCTCGACTTCCAGATCCTGAACCCGCACGACGAGGGTCTCCAGATGGAGGTGCTCCTCGTAGCGGCCAAGCGGGAGCTGGTGGACAACAAGGTCGGACTGCTGCAGGATGCAGGCATCAACCCGATCGTGATCGACGTCGATGCCTTCGCCCTGCACAACGCCTTCGAGCACAACTATCCCGACGCCATGCAGGGGATCATCGCGCTGGTCAACGTCGGCCACGAGACGACCAACGTGAACATCCTCGAGAACGGCGTCCCCATCCTGACCCGAGACATCCCCTTCGGCTCCCGTCGGATCCGGGAGGACCTGCAGCGTGAGCGTGGCCTCACGGCAGAGCAGGCGGAAGACGTCGTCCAGGCGCGTGAGACCGTGGACGACCTGGACCGTTTCGTGGACTCCTCCGCTGACGAGATCGCCGTCGGCATCGAGCGGGCGAGCGCCTTCTTGATGACCCGCGACGACGGAGAGACCCTCGGCAGGATCTTCCTCAGCGGCGGCGGCGCCCGGGTTCCGGGCATGGTAGAATCACTGGGGAGGCGCATGAACGTCGAAACGCATCTCGTCAACCCGTTCGAGCGGGTGCCGGTGCGGTCCGGCGCGGCAGGCACGATCTCCATCGACGAAGCGGCGCCCATGCTGCTGCTTCCCCTCGGTCTGGCACTGCGCCAGTGAGGCGCCAAGGACGGGGCTGAGCCTTGATCGAAGTCAACCTACTTCCGGGTGGAAAGAAGCGCGCCGCGAAGCGCGGCCTCTCCCTTTCCGGACTGTCCATGCCGAAGATGGGCGGCGGCGGTCTGCCGGGCGATTCGTACGTCCTCGCCGCCTGGGGAGCCGCGGTCGTGACCCTCGTGGTCGTCGGGTGGCTCTTCTTCGGCGTACGCGGGGACCGTGAGGACACCCAGGTGGCGATCGACGAAGCGGTCCAGGACTCGCTCCGATTCGCCGACATCATAGCGCGCACCAACCAGCTCACGGCCCGGCGGGATTCCATCGCCCAGCGCGTGAGCATCATCCAGGACATCGACGCGGGCCGCTTCACGTGGCCCCACATCATGGACGAGGTGGCGCGCGCGCTTCCCCAGTACACATGGCTGCGCGAGGTGTCGCAGGTCGAGGCCGACCCGCTGCAGGTCCGCATCGCCGGGGACGCGGGGAGCAACTTCGCCATCACGAACTTCATGAGGAACCTCGAGGCCTCCCGCTTCCTGCGCGGCGTGAAGCTGGAACGCTCCGAGCAGGGGCCGCTCCCCAACAGTCCCGGGGATCTGATCTACCTCTTCGAGTTGACGGTGACGTACGAGCCTCCTCCCCTCGACGAGCTGGAGACCGTGCCGCTCTTCGAAGACGCGACGTCGCAGCCTGCCGCCTCCGACACGACGGGAGGTTGATCCATGGCCTGGTACAATCCCGCCGATCCGAGGCAGCGCAACGCTCTCATCATCGCGGTCCTGCTCCTCGCGCTCATCTACCCGTTCTACCGGTTCTGGTACAAGGGACAGCGCGAGGAGGTGACGGCGATGCAGGCGCACCTCGAGGCACTGGAGGCGCAGAACCGCCGGGCGCAGGTCCTCGCGGCGCGAGGTGGTGGAGACCTCGAGGAGCGCATGGCGCTCTACGAGCGTCAGGTCGCCAAGCTCGAGGAGCTGATTCCGGCCGCGGAAGAGGTTCCGGTTCTCCTGGACGACATGTCGGTCCGGGCCCGTCAGGACGGCGTGGAGATGAACCGGCTCCTCCCGGAACCGTCCGAGGAGGGCGCGTTCTACACGAAGACCTCCTACCAGATCGCCGTGGCCGGGGACTACCACGCGGTGGGGCGCTTCCTCACCGACGTGGCGAGCCTCTCCCGGATCGTGACTCCCGTCGAGCTCGACCTCGAACCTCACCCGCAGCCACAGCTCTTCCCGGAGATCGAGGCTCCCGTGCTGGCGAGCTTCCGCATCGAGACGTACGTGCTTCCGAACCCGGCGGCGGTACCCCCGCCGGCGGCCCCGGGGGGAGGAGGATCATGATTCAGCGTGTACGCAGCGGCCTCCTGCTCCTGTCGGCGGCGCTCCTGCTTCCGGTCGGGCTCGCGGCTCAGCAGCAGACGCAGCCGCAACCGGCCCAGCAGCAACAGGCGTCGGCCCAGCAGCAGGCGCCCACGGAACTGGTATTCGAGCGGGAGGTGTTCTCGTATCCCTCCTTCCAGCGGCGCAATCCATTCAAGCCGTTGGTGGCGGGGGAGGGTGGGCCACGCTTCGAGCAGCTTCGCGTCATAGGTATTCTCTACGACGCGAATCCGGCCGCCAGCGTGGCCGTCGTGGGGACGAGCACGGTGACGGTGTCCGAGACCGGCCAGGACGTCTCGGTCTCGGAGGGGCGGTCGTGGTACCTGAAGGTCGGACAGTCGATCGGTAACGTCCGCATCCTCGAGATCCGCCGCGATCAGGTCGTGGTGGAAGTCGAGGAGTTCGGACTCACGGAGCAGAAGATCATGCAGCTGGAGACCCGGCGCCTGGGAGGCACTCCATGACCTCGATGTTCGCGCTTTGGACGAGCGCCCTCATGGCCTTTGGCGGGCCGGTCACCGAGGTGGCCATCACGCCGATGGCCCGGCAGACGAGCGTCCTGATCGCGGTGGACGGGGGCGTAGAGTATCGGGATTTCACCATGGAAGGTCCCAACCGGCTGGTCGTGGACCTCATGGGAGCCCGGCACGCCCTCCCCCGCGACAATTACAGCGACGTCAACCGCGGCGGCATCCGGTCCATCCGCACCAGCCAGTATTCGGCGGACATCGTGCGTGTCGTGCTCGTCCTCGACGAGATGGTCGAATACAAGGTCGCGACCGATCCACGCGGCCTGCGCATCACGCTGGACAACCCGACCGGGGAGTTCGCCCCCTGGAGCTCGGGTACGACCAGCGCCGCCGCCGTGTCGGCCTCGACCGACGAAGCGACCGCCGCGAGCGCGCCCGCGAAGCGGGGCCCGGTGGCCGAGTCGAACCACGCGCCGCCGGCCCGGCAGTTGAGCCAGCAGCGACGGATCTCCATCACGTTCACGAACTCGCCCATCCAGGACGTCCTGCTCGCGTTCGCGTCGTTCTCCGGAAAGTCGATCGTTCCGGGCTCGAACGTGAGCGGCATCGTGACCGCCGACATCCGTGACCAGCCTTGGGACGTGGCGATGAAGGCGATCCTCTCCGGCCAGGGTCTGGTCGCCGAGGAAGACGACTACGGCATCATCCGCGTAGACAACATCACCGACCTCAACGAGCGCGAGGCGGTGGAGCCGATCACCACAGTGGCACACCGCATCAACTACGGGACGGCCAGCGAGCTGCAGACCTCGATCCAGCCCCTCCTCTCCGAGCGGGGCACGATCACCGCCGGGCAGGGCACGAACACCCTGGTGGTCAACGACATCCAGCGCGTGCAGGATGCGGTGCGTGCGCTCCTGAGCGAGCTCGACGTGCGCACGCCGCAGGTGTCGATCCAGGCGAAGATCATCTTCGTGGATCGCACGGACCTGGATGAGTTGGGCATCGCCTACGAGTTGAAGGACTCGCGGGGCAACCAACTCAACCAGCTCTCCAGCGGGGCCGCCGACCTGAACGGCGACGGCACCATCACGCTGCCCGACGAGGCCGTGCCGCAGGGGCAGGCCGTCGTGCTCCTCGGCGGCAACTCGATCGCCGCGTTGGGCAACGCCAAGGAGCGGCTCACGTCGCCGAGCCTGACGCTGCTCAGCTCGCTGGTCATCGGCCGTCACCAGCTGGTGACGTTCCTGGACGCGCTTTCGTCCGTGAACCTGAGCGACGTCCAGGCCACGCCTCAGGTGACCACGCTGGACAACACGGAGGCACGTATCAAGGTCGGCACCGACGTACCGGTGCGCGTCGTGGACGCAAGCTCGGGCGGCGGCGGTCAGGGCGGGGCGGGACAGGGAGTCTTCCCGAGGGCGCAGGTGTCCACGGAGGAGACGGGCATCATCCTCACGACGACGCCGCACGTCACCGCCAACGGAAACATCCTCCTGGAGCTGAGCGCCGAGCGTTCCTCGGCCGAGCTCGCGCAGTCAGACGTGGGCTTCATCAAGCAGACGCAGGAAGCCCGAACGCGCGTTCTGGTCGAGGACGGCGAGACGGTGGTGATCGCCGGGCTCACCCAGAGCGAGCGGACCGAAGTGAGATCCGGCATCCCCCTCCTCATGGACCTTCCTGTGATCGGCAGACTCTTCCGCGTCAACCGGCATCAGGAGATCCAGCGTGATCTGATCATCCTCGTCACCCCGCACATCGTTCGCGGGTCCAACTGATCGGGTCGACCGGGAGCGTACAGAACATGCCGCGGAATCGAATGATGGGAACGCGCGCCGCGATCACGGCTGCCGCCATGCTGGGCGTCATGGTGGTGGCGGCCTGCCAAGGCGAGAACCTCTTCAGCGGACCGGGGGTGGGTGGGGCCGGAAGCGACCGAGAAGCGCCCCGCGTCACGATCACCTCGCCGCGGGCCGACTCACTGTCCGCGAAGCCGCTCGGCGACTCGATCTACGTCCAGGTCGACCTGAAGGACAACGTCGGCGTGGCGTCGGTTCGCCTGTACGGGGTCGCATTGCGCGGTGACGCCGGCCTCGGCACCGATCAGGTCGTACCCCGCTTCATCGAGAAGACGGTCGATCTGCCGGCAGAGCCCCGCGACACGGTCGTCGAACGCTACCTGCAGGCTGCTCCCGACACGGTGAAGGAGACCGCGTACATCGTCGCGGAAGCCACCGACGCGGGGGGCAACGTCAGCACCGACACGGTCGCGGTGGTGCTGGGTGGTCCGGACGTACAGCTCCTCGACCTGGAGGATGGGCAGCCGATCCAGGCCGGACTGAACCTGAGCCTGCGCGTGCGCGCGCAGGATCCCCTCGGCCTCCTGCAGATGCGCGTGGAGCTGCGCGGGGCATTCGACAAGACGGTGATCAAGGGCTTCTCCACGCCCACGGATTCCGCGGTGCTCGACACGGTGCTGTCGGTGCCGTCCGGGATCGAGGGCGCGATCACGGTCACGGCGCTGGCGCGCAACACGCTCGACGTGCTGGGACAGGACGGGCCCATCACGTTGATCGTGAGCTCCACGAGCGTGGGGGACACGATCGCGCCGAAGCTCAAGCACAAGACCACGACCACTTCGGTGGACCGCATGGAGGTCCAGGATCGGCTCAGGATCGAGGTGACCGGGTCGGACAACGCCCAGGGCAACGGCGTGGCGGAGATCGGGTACACGGTGCTGGCCATCTCCCCGAGCCGGGGAGACACCGCCGTGCGTACCGGCTCCCAGCCGTACGCTCCGCCGCGAACGGGGGCACTGTCCCAGACGTTCGAGGTCCCGGTGTTCAACGTCGACTCGCTCAGCCTGCCGGATACGCTGACGTTCGAGGTGTCGACGTGGATGCGGGACGCGGGCGGCAACTGCGCGGCCAGCGTAGGTGGGGACACGCTCCGATCACTGCCCTGCGGCGCGTACGCCGGGGGAACGATCGCTCAGGGACGCACCGGAGAGCGACTCACCCGCACGATCGTGGCAGGCAAGACGGTCGCGCTCCCAACGGGCGGCCAGATCATGGACGCCGCGGTGGACACGGCCCGTCGCAGGCTCTTCCTGTCCAACTTCTCTACGAACCGCCTGGAGGTCTTCAACCTCACCTCCGAGTCCTTCGAGACGGCCATCGGGGTCGGCTCGGAGCCGTGGGGCCTCGCGGTGACCCGGGACGGCCAGTCGATGTGGGTGGCGAACTCGGGAGGCACGAACCTGTCCAAGGTCGATCTCGCCACGAGGCGCGAGATCGACAACGCGCGCTTCCTCACGCCCGACGTCGTCCTCTTCGACGTCGAGCTTCGCACGGGCGACGCAGGAGTGCAGTATCTCATCACGCCGATCCCCCAGAACAAGTCGCCGTCGTTCTCGGACCGGCCGCAGTACGTCGCGGTGGATTCCTTCGGCAACCTCGTCTACTCGACGAAGACCACGGCCGTCGGAGATCTGGGCACGGCGCGGAAAGGGTTCTTCGAGCCGGGATGGGAGCGCACGGAGGCGAAGATCTTCGTGGAGCACGGGAACTTCGCCCCGCAGGAGAACTTCTGGGCGATCGCGCACATCGACTCGATCACCAGCACCGTCGACACACTCTCGGTGGACTCCGCCGGCGTCGCGACGGTTGCGGCGGTCCTCGGCCTCTTCGACCACGTCCCGGGCTTCCCGAGCGACATCGTCAAGGGTGTGGCGCGCTCCGACTTCTTCGACGCCATCACCGAGGCGGCGGCCGAGCTCGTAAGCCAGGGCTCGGACATCTACATCGTGCCCGGCTCGCGTTGGGACGTCGAGAGCATCCTGTTCCGGGACACCACGTATGTCGCGGCCTCCGGAGATGGGGGGTGGGTCGCCATCGGTGAGGGAGGGGCGGATCCCGTGGGGCGCGTGCTCACGTACCAGGCACGTCCCGGCGAGGAGACGTCGTTGAGCCGATGGATCCAGGTCTCCGACCTCCTGACGAACCCGTCGGAGGAGGTGCGGGGGATTGGCCTGAACTACGACGGCACGCTCGGCGTGGTCCGTGGCCAGTTCGCCGCGTACTTCATCAGCCCGCCCGACCTGAGGCTCCAGGGCGTCACCGAGATTCCCCTCGCGAGCGGTGGGTCCGGCGCGACCCTCCACCCACTGCACGCCGACGCCCGCACGCTCGACAACTTCGCCGGTGAATATCGACCGGATACGCACCTGGCCTTCGTGGCCAGCGGTCAGCGGACGGTGGACATCATCGACACGCAGCGGTTTACGCGCGTCGGTCGCGTGTACATCCGGGACAACATCACGGGCCCGCTGCGGGCGGTGCTCCCGTTCCCGGCGGACAACGCCGCATTCACGTGCGCCACGATCCCGGTCACGGACAAACGCGGGGCCGTCGTGGGGAACGCGGTCAAGCTCTACGACGCTGGGGACTTCGACGCGCCGATCGGCCCGAACGGGGAGACCGAGGACCGCTGTGTGGTGGTCAAGCTGTTCGGCACGACCGAGGCGGGCGGCGTCGTCGTGATCGACGTGCGGAAGGCCGACGTGCTGAGCGAGCATCCCGCACGGGAGTAGGCCGTCCTCTCTGCGCGCAGGGCTGGAAGACGCCCCGGCGGGCCCAGGCTCGCCGGGGCGTCGCGTTGAGCGCCCCGGGGGGCGGGCTTGGAGGAGACGACACGCTCCTCTATATAGTAGGCGCCGCGGAGCAGGTACGTGGTCACGGTTGGGGGCGGCCCGTTCGACGGGCCAGGACAGCCTCGCACAGGAAGCGCAGCCCGGCTCGGCCGGGCTTTGCATTGACAGGTCATCGAAAGGGCCATGCACGACACGATGCACAGACTCGGATTCCGCACGGCCGGGGAGTCCCACGGCCGGGGGCTGGTGGCACTCCTCGAAGGGATTCCGGCCGGCCTGTCCCTCGACATGCAGCGTGACGTCGACCCGGAATTGCGCCGGCGACAGGGGGGATACGGACGAGGCCGTCGGATGCAGATCGAGGCGGATCGCGCCGAGCTCGTGAGCGGGGTGCGCCTGGGAGAGACCCTGGGCTCACCCATCGCCATGCTCGTGTGGAATCGTGACTGGGAGAACTGGAAGACGGCCATGAGCGTGGAGCGGCCGATGGAGGACGGGAACCCCAAGGCGCTGCGTCCGCACTACCTGCCGAGGCCCGGACACGCGGACCTGGTGGGTGCGCTCAAGTACGATCGACGCGACGTGCGCGACGTGCTGGAGCGGGCGAGCGCCCGTGAGACGGCGGCGAGGGTGGCCTGCGGCGCCGTGGCGAAGCGGCTCCTGGCGGAGTTCGGGATCCGCGTGGGGAGCCACGTTGTGTCCATCGGGGCCGTCGGGGCGGAGCTGCCCGATCCCCTCCCTGAGGACCTGAACGGTGCGGTCGCGCACGATCCGGTCCGCTGCCTCGACCCCCAGGCGTCGCGGCGCATGACGGAGGAGATCGACGCGGCGAAGGAGCGAGGCGACACGCTGGGCGGGGTGTTCGAGGTCGTCGCCGTCGGCGTGCCTGCCGGGCTCGGGAGCTACGTCTCCTGGGACGCGAAGCTGGACGGCCGGCTGGCCGGGGCGATGATGTCGGTGCAGGCGATCAAGGGCGTGGAGATCGGCCTCGGGTTCGAGGGCGCGAAACGGCCGGGCTCGGAGGCGCAGGATCCGATCGTCCGGGCGGAGCGGCCCCGCGCGGGGGGCCTGGGCCGCGCGTCGAACCGCGCTGGCGGCCTGGAGGGCGGCGTGACGACGGGAGAGCCCGTGGTCGTCCGGGCGGCGATGAAGCCCATCTCCACGCTCCGAAAGCCCTTGCCCAGCGTCGACCTGCGGGACGGCTCACCGGGGGACGCGGCGGTGGAGCGCAGCGACGTGTGCGCGGTCCCTGCGGCCGCGGTCGTGGGCGAGACGATGATGGCGCTCGTGCTGGCCGACGCCTTTCTCGAGAAGTTCGGTGGGGATTCGATCGGAGAGCTCCGGCGGAACTTCGACGGGTACCTCGCGTACCTGAGCGACCGGGGCTTCCGGGAGCGCTGATGAGAGACCGGCGCATCCTCCTGGTGGGTTTCATGGGCTCCGGGAAGTCCACGGTGGGCCCCCTTCTGGCGCGGGCGCTGTCCTGGCCTTTCCTGGACGTCGACGCGTGCGTGGAAGCGGAGGAGGGCCGCGTGATCCGCGCCATCTTCCGTGAGGAGGGAGAGCCGTACTTCCGGGAGGTGGAGCGTCGGGTGACGGACTCCCTGCTGTCCAGGAGCGAGGTGGTCCTCGCGAGCGGGGGTGGATGGGCCGGGGTCCCGGACCGGCTGCGTGCGTTGCCCAACGGAACCGTGAGCGTATGGCTTCGGGTCTCGGCGGAGGTCGCGGTGGCGCGGGCCGGCGGCGGGGACCGCCCGCTCCTCGAAGGCCCGAATCCCCTCGAAGCCGCGCGGCGCCTGCTTCGGGTCCGCGAAGCCGCGTATGCCCAGGCGGACCTCGAGGTGGACACGAACGAACGAACACCGGATGATGTCAGTGCGACCATTCTGGCGCTCCTCGAGCGCCGTGCCAGCGATTCCGCAGTGGGGATGCGATAACGAATGACGGAGAAGAAGAGTGGCGGGAAGCACCTGGTCATCGTCGAGTCACCGGCGAAGGCCCGGACCATCGGCAAGTACCTGGGGAGGGACTACCAGGTCGCTGCGTCGGTGGGGCACGTACGCGACCTCCCTACGAAGGAGCTGGGTGTCGACGTCGACCACGGATTCGAGCCACGCTACGTCACGATCCGGGGGAAAGGCCCGGTGCTGAGCGAGCTCAAGAAGAAGGCCAAGGGCGCGGCCAGCGTGATCCTGGCCACGGACCCGGATCGGGAGGGCGAGGCGATCGCATATCATGTCGCCGAGCAGCTCGGATACGACAAACGGGACGGGGAGCGGTTCCACCGGGTCCAGTTCCGGGAGATCACGAAGCGCGCCGTGCAGGAGGCGCTCGAGCGCCCCGGCCCCATCGACATGAAGAAGGTCGAGGCCCAGCAGGCCCGCCGTATCCTCGACCGCCTCGTCGGCTATCAGGTCAGCCCCCTCCTGTGGAAGCCCATCCGCCCCGGACTCTCCGCGGGGCGGGTCCAGACGGTGGCGCTCCGCCTCATCTGCGAGCGGGAAGCGGAGATCCGGGCCTTCGTCACGGAGGAGTACTGGTCCATCACCGCCCATCTCGCGAAGGACGGGCAGGCGTTCGACGCGAAGCTGCACCAGATCGACGGCAGGGCGTTCTCACTGGGCGACGAAACGTCGGCCCTGGCAGTCGTCGAGGCCGTTCGCGGCGTGCCGTTCCTGGTCACCGACGTGAAGCGCCGGGAGCGCAGGAAGAACCCGTCGGCCCCCTTCACGACGTCGACCCTTCAGCAGGAGGCGGCCAAGCGCCTCGGCTTCTCGGCTCGTCGCACGATGAGCGTGGCGCAGCGGCTGTACGAAGGTCTCGAGGTGGGCTCCAGGGGCACCGTCGGCCTCATCACCTACATGCGCACGGACTCCACGCGCGTGTCCCAGCTGGCGGTGGACGAGGCTCGCGCATGGATCTCGGGTGAGTTCGGGAAGGACTTTCTCCCTTCGGCGCCCCGCCTGTGGGCCGGCAAGCAGCAGAAGGGCGCGCAGGAGGCTCACGAGGCGATCCGGCCCACGGATGCGACGCTGCACCCGTCCGAGGCCGCGCGATACCTGGAGAGCGACGCGGCACGGTTGTACGAGCTGATCTGGCTCCGCTTCGTGGCCGGTCAGATGGCTCCGGCGGTCTACGACACGACGACGGTGGATTTCGACCTCGCGGGCGCGGAGGGACATCGGTACCTGTTCCGTGCGACCGGCTCGGTCGTGAAGTTCGAGGGGTTCACGCGCCTCTACACGGAGGCCACGGAGGTAGGCGACCACCGCCGCCTCGACGACCTGGAGCCGCTCCCCGCGCTCGACGAAGGCGACCGGAGCGAGCTGAAGACGATCGAGCCCAAGCAGCACTTCACGCAGCCACCGCCCCGGTTCTCCGAGGCGAGCCTCGTACGGGAGCTCGAGAAGCTCGGGATCGGACGTCCCTCCACCTATGCGCAGATCCTGTCGACCATCATCGACCGCGGGTACGTGGAGCTCGAGCAGAAGCGCTTCCAGCCCACGGATCTCGGTGAGGTCGTCGCGAAGCTCCTCGTGCGGATGTTCCCGCGCATCTTCGACGTCGAGTTCACGAGCCGGATGGAGAACGAGCTGGACCGCGTGGAGGAGGGTCAGGTCGAGTGGCGTGTGCTCCTCGCGGGATTCTACCCCGGCTTCCGGGAGCGCGTGGAGGCGGGCGAGGCGAACTCCGACGAGATCATCAAGGAGATCCTGCGGGCGGAAGGCGAGTCGTGCGAGCGGTGCGGCCGGCCGATGCTCGTGCGCTGGAACAAGTACGGTCGTTTCCTGGGGTGCTCAGGATACCCGGAGTGTCAGAACACGCGCTCCCTCGACGGTCCGAGCCCCGAGGGCGAGGCGTTGGGCACCCACCCCGAGGCGGGGCGTCCGGTCCTGCTCAAGACCGGCCCGTACGGACCGTACGTGGAGCTCACGCCGGAGGACGAGGGCGAGAAGCCGAAGCGGGTGAGCCTCCCGGACGGCAAGCAGCCCGCCGACGTGGACCTCGCGTACGCCGTGAAGCTGCTGTCCCTCCCGCGCACGGTTGGGACCGATCCGGCGTCGGGCGAGGAAGTGGTGGCCGGGATCGGCCGCTACGGTCCTTTCGTGCGGCGCGGCAAGACGTTCGCCAGCCTCAACGACGATCAGGAGCTCTGGGACGTCTCGCTCGAGCAGGCGATGGAGCGGATCGAGGCCAAGGAGTCCGGCAAGCGCGTCGCCCTCCGCGAGGTCGGCGAGCACCCGGAGAGCGGGGCCGACCTCGTGATCCTCGCCGGACGGTTCGGACCCTACGTCACGGACGGAACGGTGAACGCGACCCTGCCCAAGGGGACCGAGCCCGAGGACGTGGACCTCGACGAGGCCGTCGAGTTGCTGGCCAGGGCCGCCGCGCGCAAGGCGAAAGGCAAGGGCCGCGGGCGCGGCAAGCGCAGCGGCGCGGGCTCGGGACGGGGAGGAAGGAAGAAGTCGTGACCCCGTTCGTGACCGTCGTGGGCGGTGGGCTGGCCGGGTGTGAGGCCGCCGTACGCCTCGCGCGGCACGGGCACCGGGTGCGCCTCGTCGAGATGCGCCCGGTGAAGGCGACGCCGGCGCATCGCTCGGACGGCCTGGGCGAGCTGGTGTGCACGAACTCCTTCAAGAGCGAGGACCCGGCGAACGCCCACGGCCAGCTCAAGCGCGAGATGAGGGCGCTCGGCTCCGTGCTGCTCGCGTCGGCGGACCGCTCCCGGGTGAGCGCCGGATCCGCGCTGGCAGTGGACCGCAGCCTCTTCGCGGATGCGATGAGCGAGGCGGTCGCGTCCATACCCGGCATCGAGGTCGTGCGCGAGGAGTGTGCTCGGCTCCCCGACGGTCCGGCGGTGGTCGCCACCGGCCCCCTCACGTCCGAGGCCCTGTCCGCCGCGATCGAGCAGGCGCTCGGAGGCGGAGGGCTCGCGTTCTTCGACGCCATCGCCCCCATCGTGCACCGCGACAGTCTGGACGAGTCGATCGTCTTCGAGGCGGGACGCTTCGACGAGGACGCCGACTACCTGAACTGTCCCCTGGATCGTGAGGAGTACGACGCTTTCGTGGCCGCGTTGCGTGCCGCCGAAGTCCACGCGGGGCACGATTGGGACGACGTGCCCTTCTTCGAGGGGTGCCTCCCGATCGAGGAGATGGCGGCGCGGGGAGCGGACACGCTGCGCTTCGGTCCGATGAAGCCCATCGGCCTCACCGACCCGCGGACGGGCCGGCGACCCTGGGCGGTCGTCCAGCTCCGCCGCGAAGACCGCGCCGGGCAGATGTGGAACATGGTGGGCTTCCAGACGAGGCTGCGCATCGCTGAGCAGGCGCGCGTGTTCCGGTCGATCCCCGGCCTGGCCGAGGCGGAGTTCCTTCGGTGGGGGTCCATCCACCGCAACAGCTATCTGAACTTCCCGGGTCGGCTGAACGCGCACGGAGCCCTGCCGGGGCGCCCCGACGTGGTCTTCGCCGGCCAGCTCACCGGGGTGGAGGGCTACACGGAGTCGGCGGCGAGCGGCATCCTCGCGGGCATCAACCTGGCGCGCCACCTCGGGGGCGCGGAGCCGGTCGTTCCCCCGCCGACGACGATGCTCGGAGGACTCCTGCGCTATCTGCGCGAATGCGACCCGAAGCGCTTCCAGCCGATGAACTCCAACTGGGGGCTGGTGGATCCCCTGCCTGGTCGGATCCGGGACAAGCGAGCGAAGCGTGAAGCGCTCGCCGAGCGCGCCCGACTGGACTTCGAGTCGTGGATGGACCGTCACGGCATCGCAGCCGAGGCGCCCGTGGCGCCCCTCGGCTGCTAGCAGCCCGTGTCCTCGTCCTCCCATGCCGAAGCGGCCGGACGGGAGCGCCCGGAGCCGTCCCTCTTCCTCCGCCATCTCGCCGACGAGCGTCAGCTCTCTCCGAACACGGTGAAGGCCTACCGCCGTGATCTCGAGGAGCTGGAAGCCTTCCTGACGGAGTACCTCGGACGGCCCGGGTGGCGCTGGACGGACGTGGACCGCCTCGCGCTGCGGGGGTTCCTGGGTTGGTGCCGCCGGCACGGCCGTTCGCGCCGGACAGTAGCGAGGAAGCTCTCCGCCGTCCGGACCTTCTTCCGCTTCCTCCATCTCGAGGACCGCATTCCGGCCAACCCCACCCGCGCGGTGCGAGCGCCGAAGATCGACCGGCGCCTTCCCGGACACCTGTCCGCTTCGGACGTCCGCGCGGTCTTTGACATCGCGGAGGGTCACGCCGTTGAGAACACCCTGCAGGGCACCCGGGATCTGGTGATCCTCGAGATCCTCTACGGAAGCGGGCTCCGCCTGTCGGAGCTGCACGGGCTGGACCTCGACGCGGTGGACCGGCGTGGGCGGCTCGTGCGCGTGGTCGGGAAGGGCAGCAAGGAGCGGATCGTCCCCGTGACGGCTGCCGCCCTGAGGGCCCTGGAACGCTACGAGCCCCGGCGCACGGAGACCCTGCGCGCCGGCGGGGCGGGAACCCGCGCGGTGCTCGTCAACGCGAGGGGAACGCGACTGTCCCGGCGCTCGATCCAGGAGGCCGTGCGCCGCTGCCTGCGGGCCGCCGCGGGCGCCAGCGGGCTCTCCGCCCACGCGCTCCGCCACTCGTTCGCGACGCACCTGATGGAGGGGGGTGCCGATCTCATGGCCGTCAAGGAGCTCCTCGGCCACGTCAGCCTCTCCACCACGCAAATCTACACCCACACCACCAAGGAGCGCCTCCTCCGGGTCTACCGGGACGCGCACCCCCGGTCGGGCTCGTAGGGAAGCTCTGCACAGGGATGGTACCCCCCTATGCCCGGCACCGTGGAGCGTATGATCTTGAATGTCCGCGGGTTGGGGCGGCACGGCCTCGTCTCGGTCGTTGGACCTCCTCGACGTAGCTACAGCTATGCCTTCGGAGGTCCGCCTACGATTCGTGGCCGTGGCGGCCCCAACCCGGGGTGCCATACCTGTGCAGGCTTCCCTAGTGTGGTGGAGCGAAAGTCCCGTGAGCACCGAGGGTGTCGATGCGCCGCCTCCAGCGGCTGCCAGATCGGCAGGTTTCCCGTTAGCTTATGGGCTCCGCCGTGGGAAAGTCTCCCCCGAACGCCGAAGTCGACCGACGATGACCCTTCCCGAGACCCGATCCACCACCGTCTTGGCGGTGCGCAAGGACGGCCACGTCGCCATGGGCGGCGACGGCCAGGTCACCATGGGCGAGACGATCGTGAAGGCGAGCGCCCGCAAGGTGCGCGCCCTGAAGGACGGCACGATCCTCGCCGGCTTCGCGGGCGCCGTGGCGGACGCCTTCACCCTCTTCGAGAAGCTGGAGGAGAAGCTGGAGCGCTACCCGGCCAACCTCACCAAGGCGGTGGTCGAGCTGGCCAAGGACTGGCGCACGGACCGATACCTGAGGCGCCTGAACGCCCTGCTGGCGGTGGCGGACAGGGAGCACCTCTTCCTGGTCAGCGGCACGGGGGACGTCATCGAGCCGGACGACGCCATCCTGGCCATCGGGTCGGGCGGCAGCTACGCGCTGTCGGCGGCACGCGCGCTGCAGCGGCATTCGGACCTCGACGCCAAGGGCATCGTGAGCGAAGCGCTGTCCATCGCCGGCGAGATCTGCATCTACACGAACCAGGACATCGTCGTGCTGGAGCTCCCGGGAGGAAAGGGATGACGACGCAGCAGATGGATCCCGCGGCGCCGGTGGCGGCCTCGACCGACCCGAACGCTCCGGAAGCCCCTTGGATCGACGAGCTGACCCCTCGGCAGATCGTCGCCGAGCTGGACAAGTACATCGTCGGCCAGGACGACGCCAAGAAGGCGGTGGCGATCGTGCTGCGGAATCGGTGGCGCCGGCAGCGTGTGGAGGAGGAGCTCCGCGACGAGATCCTCCCCAACAACCTGATCCTCATCGGTCCGACCGGGGTGGGGAAGACCGAGATCGCCCGCCGCCTGGCCCGCCTGGCCGGTGCGCCCTTCCTGAAGGTGGAGGCCTCGAAGTTCACGGAGGTGGGCTACGTCGGGCGGGACGTGGAGTCGATCGTCCGCGACCTCGTCGACATCGCCGTGAACCTGGTGCGTGCCGAGCGTGAGGACGAGGTCCAGGAACTCGCAGAGGAGCGGACCGAAGAGCGCTTGCTGGACCTGCTGCTGCCCCCTACGAAAGAGGAGCCCCAGCCGCCGGACGGAGGTGCCGAAGGCGGAGCGCAGGTCTACATCGCCGGCCCCGGGGGCGTCGAGTCCGCGGCCAGCGAGGAGAGCGTGCAGGCACGCCGCAAGCGGACGCGCGAGAAGCTGCGCCAGCTTCTGAAGGATGGGAAGCTCGAGGACCGTGAGGTGGAGATCGAGGTCCAGCAGTCGCCGTCCCTCGACGGGATGATGGTCCCGATGGGGGGGATGGAGGGGATGGACTACAACTTTACGGAGATGCTGCAGGATATGCTCCCGAAGCGCACCAAGCGGCGCACGGTGAGCGTTTCCGAGGCGCGGCGCGTCCTCCTCCAGGACGAGCTGGACAAGCTCGTGGACATGGACGAGGTGGTGAACGAGGCGCTCTACCGATCCGAGGAGATGGGGATCGTCTTCCTCGACGAGATCGACAAGATCGCGGGGGAGCGGGGCGGCGCCGGGCCGGACGTCAGCCGCGAGGGCGTCCAGCGCGACCTGCTGCCCATCGTCGAGGGCTCGACCGTAGGCACCAAGTACGGCCTCGTGCGCACGGACCACGTCCTCTTCATCGCGGCCGGCGCCTTCCACGTGGCCAAGCCGTCGGACCTCATTCCCGAGCTGCAGGGCCGCTTCCCGATCAGAGTGGAGCTCAAGATCCTGACCGAGGCGGATTTCGTGCGGATCCTCCGGGAGCCGAAGAACGCCCTCATCAACCAGTACCAGGCGCTGATCGAGACGGAAGGCGCCAGCGTGGAGTTCACGGACGACGGCGTTGCCGAGATCGCCAGGATCGCGTCCGAGCTGAACGAGCGCATGGAGAACATCGGCGCCCGGCGTCTGCAGACCGTGATGACGACGCTGCTGGAGGACGTGATGTTCGACCTCCCCGAGACCGGCGTGGGGCCGCTGCTGGTGGACCGGGAGTTCGTGCGCGACCACCTCAAGAAGGTTGCGGAGGACGAGGACCTCCGACGCTACATCCTCTAGAACGAAGGAATCCGACGCACGATGACGTCTGCGAAGCGGGACTTCCTGGCCATTCCGGACTTCGAGCGCGAGGAGTTGCTCGCGATCCTGGATCGGGCGCGGCGGATGAAGGGTGGCGAGGAAGGCGGAGCTCCCCTGGCCGGCAGGAGCCTGGCCATGATCTTCCGCAAGAGCTCGACGCGCACGCGCGTCTCCTTCGAGGTGGGGATGACCCAGCTCGGGGGCCACGCGCTCTTCCTGTCCGACCGGGATAGCCAGATGGGCCGCGGTGAGTCGCTGCACGACACCGCCAGAGTGCTCTCGGGCTACGTGGACGGCATCATGATCCGGACCTTCGCGCACGCGGAGGTCGAGGAGATGGCCCGGCACGCGTCCGTCCCGGTGATCAACGGCCTCACCGACCTCCTGCACCCGTGCCAGATCATGGCCGACCTGCAGACGGTCCAGGAGGAGTTCGGGCCGGACCTCGAGGGACGCACGATCGCCTGGATCGGGGACGGCAACAACATGGCGAACTCGTGGATCAACGCCGCCTGGCGGCTCGGATTCCGCCTCCGCCTGGCGTGCCCCGAGGGCTACGATCCCGACCCCGCGATCCTGGAGCGGGCGCGCGCGGAAGCGGACGTCGTTCTCACCCGCGAGCCGGCGGAGGCCGCCACGGGCGCCCACGTCGTCACCACGGACGTGTGGGCCTCGATGGGACAGGAGTCGGAGGCCGAAGCGCGGGCGGAGGCCTTCGGTGGTTTCCGGGTCGATGTAGGACTGATGGAACGCGCCGACGCCGACGCGATCTTCCTGCACTGCCTTCCCGCCCATCGCGGCGAGGAAGTGGCCGCGGATGTGATCGACGGTCCGCGGTCTCGAGTGTTCCCCGAGGCGGAGAACCGCCTCCACGCACAGAAGGCAATCCTGGTGGAACTCCTTCGATGAACGACTCCTTGAAGCGCACGCCCCTCTTCGACGAGCACGTCGCGCACGGCGGCAAGATCGTCCCCTTCGCCGGCTTCGAGATGCCGGTCCAATACCCGAGCGGGATCACCGCGGAGCATCGGGCGGTGCGGGAAGCGGCGGGCATCTTCGACGTCTCCCACATGGGAGAGTTCGTTCTGTGGGGGCCCCAGGCCCTCGACCTGATCCAGAAGGTGACGGTCAACGACGCCTCCAGGATGGAGGTCGGGCAGGCGCAGTACTCCGCGATGTGCCTCGAAGGCGGCGGCATCATCGACGACCTGATCGTCTACCGCTTCGAAGACCGCTACATGGTCGTGGTGAACGCGTCGAACGTCGCGAAGGACCTCGCGTGGATCCGCGCGCACGCGGAGGGGATGGACGTCGAGGTGGAGGATCGCTCGGACGCGACGGGGCTCATCGCGCTGCAGGGTCCGGCCGCTCGCGACATCCTCCGCCCGCTGGCGGACATCGACGTGGACGACGTGAAGTACTACCGCTTCCTGGAGGGTGCGGTAAACGGCGTTCCGGCGGTCATCTCCGGCACCGGCTATACGGGGGAGGACGGCTTCGAGCTCTACGTCGACGCCGGTGTGGCAGCCGGCGTCTGGGGTGCCCTGATGAGAGCGGGAGAGGGGAGGGGGCTGATCCCGGCCGGACTCGGCGCGCGCGACTCGCTCCGTCTCGAGGTCGGCTACGCGCTGTATGGCAACGACCTCGACGAGGAGCACACGCCGTTGGAGTCCGGGCTGGGGTGGATCACCAAGCTCGACAAGGGCGACTTCGTGGGGCGGAAGGCGCTCCTGGAGCAGAAGGAAGCGGGGGTGCCGAGCCGTCTGGTGGGATTCCGCGTGACGGGCAAGGCATTCCCCCGACCCGGATACGCCATCCTCTCGGAGGGCGAGCCCGTGGGGGTCGTGACCAGCGGCACCGTGGCGCCGTCCCTCGGATACGGCGTCGGGATGGGATACGTGCCCCCGGGGCTGTCCAAACCGGATACCGCCGTGCAGGTGGACATACGCGGCAGGACGGTGGACGCGGTCGTGCAGCGTCCTCCGTTCTACACGCAGGGCTCGATCCGCCGGTAGCGGGCGGGGAGCGGCCATGCGTCTGGGCATCCTCACCGTGAGCGACGCCGGCTCCCGTGGCGCGCGCGAGGACCGGAGCGGCGACGCGATCGCCACGTGGGCCTCGGAGCGTGGCCACGACGTCTCCCGCCGCGCGCTGGTGCCCGACGACACGGACCGCATCGTGCCGGTGCTCCTGGAGTGGTGTGACACCGGATCCGTCGACCTCCTGCTGAGCACCGGGGGGACCGGGTTCGGGCCCCGGGACGTCACGCCGGAGGCCACCCGGGCGGTGCTTCACCGCGAGGCGCCCGGCATCGCCGAGGAGATCCGCAGGCAGGGGATCGCGAAGACCGCGCACGCGATGCTGTCGCGCGGGGTCGCGGGGGCCCGTGGCTCCACGTTGATCGTGAACCTCCCCGGGAGTCCGGGTGGTGTCCGGGACGGGCTCGAGGTGCTGGACGCGGTCGTGGGACACGCGGTGGCGCTCCTGCGCGGGGAGGACGCCCCCCACCCGACCGGGGAGCCCGCTCCGTGAAGGACGACGTCGTCCTGATCTCGACACACGACCTGGATCGTGCCGGGTCCCTGCGCGACGCCTTCGTGCGCGCCGGGTACGGCACGGACCTGGTCACGCCGTCCGAGGAGCTCCAGGCCCAGGGCGCGGTCCTCCTCGTGCTGACCGGGGGCGCGGAGGACGGTGGGGGGGCGCTGGCGAGACAGGCGCGTGAGCGCCTGCGGATCCCCGTCTTCGCCATCGCCGCGGGGGAGCACCTCCCCCCCGCCTTGCGGCCGGGCTTCGACGAGGTCTTCACGGCCGCGACGACGGCGGCGGACGTGGCGGCCGTGGGTCGCACCGCGATCGAGCGCCGCCGTCTGCAGCGTATCACGGGCATCGTGGGCGAGACCGACGCGATGCGCGAAGTGCTCGAACGCGTGGTACAGATCGCCCCGACCTCCGCCACCGTGCTCGTCACCGGGGAGTCGGGAACCGGCAAGGAGCTGGTGGCTCGCGGCATCCACGGGCTGTCACCCAGGCGTCACAAGCCGTTCATCGCGGTGAACGTGGCCGCGCTGTCCGAGACGCTCCTGGAATCCGAGCTGTTCGGGCACGAGAAGGGGGCGTTCACGGGGGCGATCGACTCCCGGCGCGGCCTCTTCGAGCTGGCCGACCGGGGCACGATCTTCCTGGACGAGATCGGCGAGATGCCGCTCGCCACCCAGACGAAGCTCCTGCGGGTGCTGGAGCAGCGGGAGTTCCACCGTGTGGGCGGCGAGAAGGCGCTGCGGGTGGATGTGCGCATCATCGTCGCCACCAACCAGGACCTTCGTCAGCTGCTCGCCATCGGGGAGTTCCGCCGGGACCTGTACTTCCGTATCAACGTCCTGCACATCGAGCTGCCGCCCCTGCGCGAGCGGCGCGACGACATCCTTCTCCTCGTGGAGGAATTCGTCCGCGACGCATCGGCGCGGCACGACCGGTCGTTCGCGGGCATCTCGCCGCAGGCGATGGAGATCCTCCGCGACTACGCCTGGCCCGGAAACGTACGCGAGCTTCGCAACCTGATCGAGTCGATGGTGGTGCTCTCGCACGGTCGGACGATCGAGGCCCACGACATCCCCGCCGAGGTCCGCAGCGGACGGGGCCGGACCTTCCTCCCGGCGCCGATCCCCCGGCACGACGCCATGGCTCTCGTCGCCGGCCGCGACCTGCGGCCCGAGTTGGAGTTCGTGTTCCGGACGCTCGTGGACCTGCGCGTCGACATGGACGAGCTCAGGCGCGAGTTCGACGCCTATCGACGAGAGACGGCGCTGGTGGTTCCCGACCACACGTGGGCGCACGCTGCGCCGTGGGAGGTCCCCGCCCACGCCGTGGAGCTCCACGCGGACGAGAGCACCGCGCAGGGGATCGAGGAAGGGGAGAGGGGGGACGGGCTGGGCGAAGGTGGGACCGGGGGTGGCGAGGCGCGTGAGGACGGCGTCGTGGTGTTCCGCCCCGGCATGACGATGGACGACCTGGAGCGCGAGGCCATCCGGGCCGCGTTGGGCTCCGTCGGAGGGAACCGCCGGAAGGCCGCCGAGCTGCTGGGGATCGGCGAGCGGACGCTCTACCGGAAGATCTCCAGGTACGGGCTCGAGGAGTGAGGCGCCGCGTCCGTCACGGGGGCGTTCCCCCGCGGGCCCGCGCCCGGGCTCGCTCGGCCTGGATGCGAGGGAGAAGCGCCCGCCACTGGGCGCTCTCGACCAACCCGTAGGCGACGACCAGGTCCGATTCCAGGTCGACCCTGCCCGCGAAGGCGTACACGGCGGTCTCCGTCTGCCGCTGAGCCAGGCGGCGCCCGCCCCAGCCTGGCGTCACCGGCAGGATCGCGTCAGGCCGCTGTCGCAAGCCCTGGACGATCAGCTGGAGCTCGTCGGGGACGAAGGCCACGTCGGGCGAGTCCGAGTAGAACGAGACGAGGAACAGCGCTGGGTCCCCGCTCCCCGTCTGGCGAACGGCCTCGGCCATGGCTCGGCCGGCGAGCCCGGACAGCAGCCGATACGTATCGGGCGCGGCCGTGCGGATGACGGATTCCGCGAGTGGCGTGACCTTGATCTGCAGGTCTCCGCTCGCCAGTTGGATGGTGATCTCGTCCTGGCGCAGCGTCCCCGAGCCCGGAGGCGGAAGAGCCTCCGCCTCACTCCCCAGGGACGTTCCCGACGTCGCGACGCAGGCTCCGAGCGCGAGCAGGATGATCCCCACCTCCGCCATGCGTCTCACGTGGACTCCCCTTCGTCGTTCTGGAGCAGGGCGTCGAGGGCGTCGAGGAGCACGTCGCGGCCCTCCCCGGTCTTCGCCGAGAACGGTACCACCTGGTCCTCGTCCAATGCGAGCGTTCGCACGGCTCGGCTCACGGCCTCCGCCCGCGCCCCCCTCTTCAGCTTGTCCATCTTCGTCAATACCACGAGGGAGGGGACGCCGAGCTCGCCGAGGTACGAGACCATGGACAAGTCGTGCCGCGTCGGAGGGTGCCGCGAATCCACGAGGTGCACCACGCCGCGGATGTGTCCGGGCTTCGCGAGGTACCAGTCGATGAGCGCCTGCCACGCGTCGCGCATCGCGGAGGGCACCTTCGCGTACCCGTAGCCCGGAAGGTCGACCAGGAAGAACCGATCGTTGACCCGATAGAAGTTGAGCGCGCGCGTCTTGCCCGGCGTGGCGGACACGTGCGCCACCTTCCTGCGCGTGCGGCGCAGAAGCGTGTTGATGAGCGAGGACTTGCCGACGTTGGAGCGACCCGAGAACGCGATCTGCGGGAGGTCCCCCGGAGCCGGCTGACCCGGCGCGGCGATGGTGCCGGCGTACTCGACGTCGCGGATCATCATCCGTGTGACAGGGGCACGCCCAGCTCCGGTCCGGCGGGCGAGCGGGATTGCGAGCGCAGGGGACTGTAGGCCAGCGCGGCGTCCATGACCTCGTCCATGGAGCGCACCATGACGAAGCGCAGCTGGTCCAGGACTTCCGCGGGGAGCAGCTCGATGTCGGACGAGTTCGAGGCTGGGAGGATGACCGTACGCATGCCGCCGCGGAGCGCGGCCACGGCCTTCTCCTTGACGCCGCCGACCCCGAGGACCCGTCCGCGCAGCGTGATCTCGCCGGTCATGGCGACGTCGCCTCGCGTCGGGGTTTCCGTGAGCGCGGAGATCAGGGCCACGGCGATCGTGATGCCGGCGGAAGGCCCGTCCTTGGGCGTGGCACCCTCCGGAATGTGGATGTGGACGTCGATCTTCTCGTGGAACTGGGGCGCGAGCCCGAGCAGGTTCGCCCGCGAGCGGGCGTACGTCACCGCGGCCTGTGCGGACTCCTTCATGACGTCGCCCAGGGTCCCGGTCAGGCGCAGGCTTCCGGTCCCGGGGAGGATCGCGACCTCGACGTCGAGCACCTCGCCCCCGGCGGCGGTCCATGCGAGCCCGTTCGCGATCCCGACCCGCTCCGACGCCTGATCGCGGTCCGGCGGCTGATAGGCGGGGGGGCCGAGGAGCTCGCGCAGGTGCTCCGGTTGGACCGTCCTCGTGGGGAGGGTTCCCTCCGCGACCGCCCGGGCGAGCTTGCGTGCGACGCGGGACAGCCGCCGGTCGAGCTCCCGCACTCCCGCCTCGCGGGTGTAGCGGTCGATCACGACCTCGACCGTGCGGACGGCGATGTCGACATGCTCGGGGGCCAGTCCGTGGCGCCTCGCCTGGCGCGGCCACAGGAAGCGCGTGGCGATCTCGCGCTTCTCCGTGGCCAGATAACCGGGAAGCCGGATCACCTCCATGCGGTCACGGAGCGGTTCGGGGATCCCCTGGAGCGTATTGGCCGTCGCGATGAAGAGCACGTCCGAGAGGTCGTACTCGAGCTCGAGGTAGTGGTCCGTGAACGATCGGTTCTGCTCGGGGTCGAGGACCTCGAGGAGCGCCGCTCCGGGATCGCCGTGGAAGTCGCGAGCGAGCTTGTCCACCTCGTCCAGGAGAAAGACGGGATTCGTGGTGCCGCTTCGTCGCATACCCTGGATGACGCGCCCGGGTAGGGCACCCACGTAGGTCCGCCGGTGCCCGCGGATCTCGGCCTCGTCGCGGACGCCGCCGAGGCTCACCCGCACGAACTCGCGCCCCAGGGCGTCGGCGATGCTGCGCCCCAGGGACGTCTTGCCCGTGCCGGGCGGCCCGACAAGGCAGAGGATGGGCCCCCGCATCTCCTCGACGAGGGAGAGCACGGCCACGTGGTCGAGGATGCGCTCCTTCACTTCCTGCAGGCCGAAGTGCTCCCCTTCCAGGATGGCGGAGGCGTGCCGCACGTCGAGGTTGTCCTCGCTGCGTCCCGCCCAGGGGAGCGCCGCGATCCAATCCAGGTAGGTACGGATCACCGCCGCCTCGGGCGCCACCGGATTCAGCCGCTTCAGTCGCGACAGCTCCTTGTCGGCACGGTCGCGCACGTGGGGCGGGAGAGGCACGTCGCGCAGGGCGTCCTCCAGCTCGGCCCATTCCTCCGCCTCCCCAGGCGGGGGCTCCTTCTGTAGAGATCGGAGCGTCGGCGTCGGGTCTCGGGCACCCTCCACCAGGCGAAGCTGGATCTGTCGGTCCAGCTTCGCCTCGATGCGGAGGATCTCGACCTCGCGTACGAGCATCTCGCGCAGGAGCGAGAAGTGCTCGACGGGGTCCGCCGCCTCGAGGAGCTCCTGCTTCTCGACGGACGGAAGGATCAGGTGGCCGGACACGAGGTGGGCCAGGCGGATCCGGTCTCCCTCGGCGGCGAGGATTCCCGGCAGCTCGTCCGGGATGCGTTCGTGCATTCGGGCGTATTCGGCATACAGGCCCACCACCCCCCTGGCCAGCTCGCGCAGGGCAGGGGGCGAAGGCGGCTCGGTCTCGGCCTCCCGGTCGGTCAGCAGCCTCAGGGAGGCGCGCAGGTGCTCCGACGTCGTGGTCAGGCGACGGATGCGGGCACGGCCGAGGCCCTCCAGCACCACGCGCGCCGTTCCGTCCGGGAGGTTGGAGACCTGGATGACGCGGGCCACGGTACCGATGCGGAAAAGGTCACCGCTCGCCGGCTCGTCGACGGAGGGCTGACGCTGGGCGACCAGCAGAACGAGGCCGTCCCCGTCGCGGGCCTCCTCGAGGGCGGCGACGGAGCGCGGGCGGCCGATCAACAGCGGCAGGACCATGTAGGGGAAGAACACCAGGTCGCGAAGCGCGATCACCGGCAGCCGGTCCGGCACGTCGATCCTGTCTTCTGCCCGATGGAGGGTGGGCATCCGGGGCGTCCTGGCGTCGTGGCCCGATCGTCGGGCCGGACATCGAAGAGTGGTCGGGAACGAGGCGAGGCGGCTCGTCGGCCCTATCGTACGACGACGGTGCGTCCCGGAAAAGGACAAGGCTCCGCGAGCGGTATCTGTCGCGGAGCCGACAAGGAGTGCGAGCCGGACGGGATCCGGTTTCGGCGACCTGCTAGGCCTCCAGCTTGCGCTCTTCCGGCCGCAGGACCAGGAGCGGGGGCACGCCCGTCTCGACGCACTCGGGCGTCACCACCACCTCGCGCACGTCCTTCCGCGACGGGATCTCGAACATGACGTCGCGCATCAGGTTCTCGATGATCGACCGGAGTCCGCGGGCCCCGGTCCCACGCTCGAGGGTCTTCTTGGCGATGGACAGGATGGCCTCGCGGTCGAAGGTGAGCCCGATGCCCTCGAGCTCGAACATCTTCTTGTACTGCTTCACCAGGGCGTTCTTGGGTTCTTCCAGGATGCGAACCAGGGCCTCCTCGTCGAGGTGGTCCAGGTGCACGGTGACCGGGAGGCGTCCCACCAGCTCCGGAATCAGCCCGAAGCGCTGCAGGTCCTCCGGCTCCA
>Ga0315556_1000175_pt1 | contig 37620 bp, 47 predicted proteins | sample SalMarSW160310MG_FD_202112 | JGI IMG/M metagenome (GOLD analysis project Ga0315556, IMG submission 202112) | Salt marsh sediment microbial communities from the Plum Island Ecosystem LTER, Massachusetts, United States - Salt Marsh Sediment SW1603-10 ...
GCAAGCTCTTCGAGGATTCCCGCTCGGGCACGCCGGGCGCGGACGCCTACAAGGTCAAGGGCAACATCCACTGGCTGAGCGCGAAGCACGCGCACGCCGCCGAGGTCCGCCTCTACGACCGTCTGTTCGCGACCCCGCATCCTGAAGGCCTCGGCGACCTCAACCCCGGATCGAAGAAGGTGGTTTCCGTCCGGCTCGAGCCGTCGCTGCGCGAGGCGAAGGCCGAGGAGCGGTTCCAGTTCGAGCGCCACGGCTACTTCGTGGCCGACCGGGAGAACGCTTCCGTCTTCAACCGTACGGTGACGCTGAGGGACTCGTGGGGCAGCGGAAAGTAGCGCCGCGGCGCAGGGCAAGCGCCCTGCAGGTCGCGACGACGATGTTGTGGGCTCTGTTCGCCATCGGGCGCAAGAACACGTGGCAGAAGGACGGCGCAACGATCACGCTGTTCCAGGCGGTGGTCGGCGCGTTCGTCGGCTTGGTCGTCATCGTGGCGCTCCTGATTCTGCTGGTCACGCTCGCCACGAGATGACATCGGGGCGGCGCAGACGCATGTATCTGGGCAGCCTGGCGCTCCTGCTGCTCGGCCTTTTCGCGGCCGCCGTGATCTATGTGACGGCGGAAGACGATTCGAGCGGCGTGATCGGCTACGAGGTGGTCAATGGCGTCGCGTATCCGGTCGCGCCGGCCGACTCCAAAGCCTACCAGCGCGACCTCGAGCGCTTCGGCGGCAAGGCGAACGTGCTCGCGGTCGAGTTCACGCGCTGGTTCGAGAGCCTGTGGCAGGGAAGGCGGCTTGCATTCAGCGTGGGCTTCCTCGGCATCATCGCCTCGCTCGCGCTCTACCTCTTCGCGAAATACCTGGAGCCCGAATGATCCGGCCGCTCCTTGCCGCCCTCGCCTGCTGCCTCTCGGTGGCGGCGCACGGCTTCGACCTCGAGGGCCATCGCGGCGCGCGCGGCCTCGCGCCGGAGAACACGCTGCCGGGCTTCGCGCGGGCGCTGTCGATCGGGGTCAGCACGCTCGAGCTTGACGTGGGCGTGACGCGCGACGGCGTGGTCGTGATCTCGCACGAGCGCGGCATGATGCCCGATATCGCGCGCGGGCCCGACGGCAGGTGGATCGCGCTGCCGGGGCCGCTGATCCACGACGTGACCTACGCCGAGCTCGAGCGCTACGACGTCGGCCGGCTCGACCCGGCGACGCGCTACGCGCGCAAGTTCCCGGACCAGGTGCCCGCCGACGGCGCGCGCGTGCCGCGGCTGGCGGACCTCTTCGCGCTGGTGAGGAAGGCCGGCAACGACACGGTGCGCTTCAACATCGAGACCAAGCTCTCGCCCGAAGCGCCCGCCGAGACGCTGCCGCCGGAGGCCTTCGCGCGCGCGGTGATCGCCGCGATCCGCGCCGGCGGGATGGAGAGGCGCTCGATGATCCAGTCCTTCGACTGGCGCACGCTGAAGCTCGTGCAAGCCGAGGCGCCGGATATCCCGACCGTCTACCTCAGCGCGCAGCAGCGCTGGCTCGACAACATCCGCGCCGGCGACCCGGCGGGCTCGCCCTGGACCGCGGGCCTGAAGTTCGCCGCCTGCGGCTCGGTGCCGAAGATGGTGAAGGCGGCTGGCGGCGCGGTCTGGTCGCCCTTCTTCGGTGACCTCGACGCGGCCAAGGTCGCCGAGGCGCACGCGCTGGGCCTGAAAGTGATCCCCTGGACCGCGGGCACGCGGGCGCAGATTGACGCCATCCTGGCGCTGAAAGTGGACGGAATGATCACCGACCGCCCGGACTGGGCGCGCGATGCGATGCGGCATGCCGGCCTCGCGCTGCCGCGCGCGACGCCCGTGGCGCCCTGAGCGCGAACAGGTGTAATGTTGGTCCGGCAGGCTAGCCGCCATGGACCACGACGCCCTTTCCGGGATCGAAGAGTTCTGCGCCGCGCAGTACTACGCGTTCGACGCCGGGGCCTGGGTCGCGCGTGCGCAGCGCGACGGCCTGCGCCTCGCCGCGGCGGCCGAGTACCTCGCGCTCACCAGCTGGTACGGCCACGAGCAGGAGCTCGCCGAGATCGCCGCGCGCATCCGCGCGCAGGTCGGCCGCGAGGACCCGGAGCGGCTGCCGCTGGCGCGCTTCTCGGCCCGCACCCGCTACCTCCTTGCCCGGCGGCAAAACCGCCCTGACGGCCTGGCCTGATTCCGGTTTATCCTCGCGGTGTCCCGCACCCGAGGAAGCCGCACCATGAGCAAGCCGAGCATCGACGTCGACGCCGCCAGGAAGCTGGTCGACGAAATTTCAGCCAACCTCGAATCGCTGCCCGCCGGCGGCGAGCGACAGGCAGAGCTGCGCGCCGAAGTGGAGGCATTGCGCGCGCTGCTCGAGCGCCCGGACGCGGAGCACCCGGAGATCGAGGACCGGATGAAGACCGTGCACGGCCAGTTCGACCGCTACAAGGAAGAGCTGCAGGCCGAGGGCATGCGCGCCGGGATGTTCCTCTCCGCGCTCGGCCGCATGCTCGGCCTCGACTGAGGCGCGCTCAGGCGAGGGCCAGGTCGGGCTCCAGCCCGAGGAGGTATCGCCCCACGGTCTCGAAGTGGGCGCGGCGGCCCTGAAGCTGCTGCGCCACCGCGTGCAGGTCGCGAAAGCGCCGCTCGAATGCGTTGCGCTCGAACACCGCGGTCGCGCCGGCGGCGTGATAGGCTGCGTCGCCCGCGGCGACCGCTTCCTGCAAGGCCTGGCTCGCGGCGAGGCGGATCGCCATGCGCTGATCGAGCGTCAGGCGGTTCGACTTCTCCACCTCGCGCCAGACCTCGGCGAGCGTGCCGGTGAGGTACATCCGCGCCGCGCGCAGCCTCGCCTCGGCTTGCGCGAGGTCAGCCTGGAACAGCGCGCTCTCGCGCAGCTTCGTCTTGTAGCCGCGAGGCGTCTTCTCCAGCGCGAGCGCCGCGAGCGCGTCGATCAGCGCGCGCGCGAGGCCGGTGGCGACGCCGGCGAAGCCGGCGGCGAACATCGCGCCCGTGGGCAGGCAGTACAACGCGCCCGGATCACGGCGCTCGGCCTGATCGTCGCGCGAGACGCTGAACGCCTCGGGCACGAACAGGTCCTTCACCTCGTAGGCGTCGCTCGCGGTGCCGCGCAGGCCGACCACCTGCCAGATGTCGGTCCACTGCGCCTCGGCGGCGCGAAAGAGCATCGTGCGTCCGTGCGCGGCGCCTTCGATCCTGCAGTAGCCGCCGAGCCAGTTGGCGTGGCGGCCGCCGCTCGCGAACGCGAAAGAGCCGCTGACGCGCCAGCCGCCCTCGACCGGCACCGCCCGCGCGCCGGGGCCGGGGCCCCAGGCGAGCACCGCGCGCGGGTCGCGCCCGAACATCTCGCCGGCCACCTCGGGCGCGACGAAGGCCGCGATCATCGAGCAGACCGAGTTCTGGCACAGGCACCAGGCGGTGCTGGCGTCGTGGCGCGCGATCTCGGCGATCGTCTCGACGAAGCCGACCGGATCGCTCTCGCCGCCGCCGTAGGCCTTCGGCAGCAGCATGCGGAACCAGCCGCCTTCGTGCAGCGCATCGAGCAGCCCGGGCGGCAGGCGCCGCTCGCGCTCGATCGCATCGGCCGAGCGCGCGACCAACGCGGTCAAGTCAACGAGATCCTTCACCTGCCCCCTATCTCTGCGGCGTCGTAGCCGGGCGCGTAGCGCACGTTGCTCTGCTCCGGGTTGCGGTTCACCAGCGGCCGCGCGAACAGCGGGTGTCGCATGCTGCGCACCTCGTGCTCGAGCGTGAACAACCTGCGGCCGCTCGCCGGGTCGACCAGGTCGCGGAAGCGGTACTGGTGCTGGTCGCTTTCCTCGCTGATCAGCCCGTGCTCGAGGAGCCGCAGGTACGGGCCGGAGAAGTCCGCGAGGTAGACCTGGATGTGGTGCCCGTCGTAGGGCGGCGGCTCGCGCTCGCTCTCGCGGTAGACGAGCACCTGGTCCGGGCCGACGTCCACGCGCGCGGCGCCGTCCTCGAGGCGCGCGGGCGCGTCCATGATCTCGCGGTAGAAACGCGCGATGCCCTCGGCGGCACCGCCCGGCACGTCGAGCTCGACGTAGGGCATGCCCAGCCGCATGCGCCCGAAGCGCGGCTGAGGCTCGTGCGCGCGGATCACGTTGCCCCAGGGGCTCACCGCCTCGACGAAGCCTTCGTGCTCGGCGAAGGCGAACCGAGTGCCGTCGAGCGCGTGCCGGGCGCGCGCCAGGCGCGCGAGCAGCGCATCGCGACCGGGGATCACGATCCCCACCCGGCCGCGCAGCACTTCCGGCTTCGAGGTCGGCAGGTGAAACTGGCTGCGCCCGACGTTGACCCACATGTTGTCGGTGCCGGTCATCAGGTAGGGGTCGCGGGTCAGACCGAGCGCGCTTACGTAGAACGCGGTCGCGAGCTGCTGGTCGGGGATCCTGGTGTTGACGTGCTCCAGCGCGACGATGTTGCCCAGGTCTTCCGCCGCCCGGTCATAGCCTTTCCGCATGCGGGCAGATTGCCGCATGCCACGCCGCTTGGCAACGGGCCGGCGTCCCGGCTACTTCACCGGCTGGCTGGAGTAGTAGTCCGCCAGACTCTCGATGATGGCGTCGCCGTAGGGCAGGCTCATCGTGTGCATCATGGAGCTCTGGCGCCTGTTGTCCCGGTAAGCCCGCAGCGCCATGATGAGGTAGTCGCGGTCCTGGCCGTTGATCTTCGGGAACGGCACGTTCGGGTTGGCCGCGACGTCGGGGCCGTGGCAGCGGTTGCACTTGTCGGTCAGGTCCTTGACCAGCGTCTGTCCACGCTCCGCCGGCCGCGACTTCTGGATCGAGTAGAACGCCGCGATGTCCTCGATCTGCTTCTCGCTCAGCTGGTTGACGTAGACGCGCATGCTCGGGCGCTTGCGGGTCGTGCGGTAGGCCTTGATCGCATCGACCAGATAGCGCGGGTCCTGGCCGGCGAGGCGCGGGGTCGCCGTGTCGACGCTCACCCCGGACGGGCCGTGGCAGCCGCCGCACACCGCGCTCAGCGGCTGGCCTGCGTTCGGATCCCCGAACGGCGGCGTCCCGCGTTCGGCGGGAGCCTGCGACGCGAAGTACAGCGCCACGCTCTCCATCTGCAACCGGTTGAGACTGCGCAGCACGGGATGCATCGGCGTGCGAGCGCGCTCGGCGTTGAGGTATTCCTGCATCGCGGCGACGAGATAGCCCGGCTGCTGGCCGGCGAGCGTCGGAATGCCCGCGGTCGTGCTGTTGCCGTCGGCGCCGTGGCACTGCGCGCACTCGGTGGCCAGCTTCTTGCCTTCGTCATAGGGAGAAAAGGCGTGCACCGGCCTGTCCGAGGTTCGCGCAACCGGCGGCAGGCTGGCGTAGTAGGCGAGAACGTTGTGCTCCTGCTTCTCGGTCAGGCCCTCGGCGATCTTCGTCAGGACGACGTGCATGCGCTTGCCCTGCCGGTACTCTTCCATCGCCTCGACCAGGTAGCGGTAGCGTTGCGCGGCCAGGGTCGGGATTCCGGGCGCGATGCCCTTGCCGTCCATCCCGTGGCAAGCCTTGCATTCGCCCTCGGCGACCGCCTTGCCGGCGCTGATGTCGGCAGTGGCCGGCACCCCGCCCCCCGCCTTCGACGCCGCTTCCTCCTTGTTCGAGCAGCCGATCAGAGCTACGCAAAGCACGAGCCCCAGCACAACGCGCGTGTCCATCACAGTCCTCCCGAGATTCCAGATTGCATTTTACTCCGTCGCATGTCCTTTCACGCGAGTCAGGCGCTACCCACGTAGCCGATGATCACTAGCGTCAGCAAGATCAGGCCGATGCTGATCAGCGTGAAGCCGAGAATCCTGGAGCCGATCGTCATCGGGCGTGACGGAACATCGACCATGCGCTTCTCCAGCTCTCCGGACTCGACCAGGCGCTTGTATTCCGCGGCGTGCTCGCGCTTGAACTCCTCCAGCGACACGGCGCCGGTGAACATCACGATGTCGAGCGGGAACTTGTCGGGACGGAAGTGGTTGTTGAAGAAGTGCACGGTGAACAGGAACACGGCCGCGAGAATCGCTTCCTCGCCGTGCACCAGGGTGGCCACGTTGAACACCCAGCCCGGGAGCACCGACGCGACCTGCACCGGGAACCACAGCGTCAGGCCGCTGCCGCCGATGATTGCGAAGCCCCAGAACACCGCCCAGTAATCGAACTTCTCCCAGTAGGTCCAGCGGTCGAAGGCCGGCCGCGGTCCCTTGCCGAAGAACCACCTGAACATGAGCACCATGTCCTTGAGGTCCTGCCAGCGCGGCACGAGCGAATTGGGCCCGAACCACTGGAAGCTCTTGCCCTCGCGGGCGATATGCAGCAGGAAGTAGATCAGGTGCACCAGGAAGATCGTCAGGAAGATCGAGGCGAAGGTGCGGTGCATGATCGCCGCGACCTTCGGGCTTCCGAGCCAGTGCATGACGACCGGAGCCCACGGGCTGGTGCCGTAAAGCACCGACATCCCGGTCAGCACCAGCCCCATGACCGACATCGCGAGCAGCAGGTGCGCGAGGCGCCAGACCGGGCCGAAGCGCTGGACGTACTTGCCCTCGTCCGCCTCGGCTTCGGCAGTCTTGACGTACGGACGGCTCTTGCGCTCCTTGCGGTCCTTGTATTCGCGGTAGAACCACAACGCCATGTGAGTCCAGAAGAACGCGAACACCCCGAACAGCAGGGCGGCCATGAAGTGGCCCGCGATCCAGAGATAGGGATAATGCTTGTAGTCGTGGGCGTTGCCGTGCGGCTCGAAGGTGGCGAAGCCCGCCGACGCGTTCTTGTGGCACTTCTGACAGGTCTTGACCCGGTTGGTCGGGAACACTGTCGAGCGCGGATCGTCGACCCGCTTGATGGTGTGGTGGCCGTGGCAGTCGAAGCATTTCGCCGTGTAGCCGTAGCCCAGCGCGGTGATCTGGCCGTGGTAGGTCGCGAGGTAGGTCTTCAGTTGCTCGACGTGGCACTTGCCGCAGTTCTTGGTGATGAGCACCCTGACCGACGCAGACTTCGGCGATTCGATGTCGTGCATGGTGTGGCAGTCGACGCACACCGGCGCCGACCGAATGCCGTACTTCAGCACCAGCTCGCCGTGGATCGAGGTCGCGTACTCGGCGCGCTCCTTGACGTGGCACTTGCCGCAGATATCGGGCACCGTCATCCGCCACTTTTCCCACTCGGGGCTGCCCTTGGGAAAGACGGCGTGCGCGTCGTGGCAGTTGTAGCACGTGGCGTTCGTGCGCGACTGGTCCGCCAGGCTCGGTCGCGCATGGATCGACTTCATGTAGCCCTTGATTTGCTCGATCACCACTCCCAGGCGTTTGAATTCCTTGGTCTTGCCCTCGACCTTCGCCTTGGCCCAGAGGTTCTCGTGGCACGCCACGCAGCTGACCCTGACCTGCGTGCCCGGCTTGTGGGGGATCTCGGTGATGTTCTTGTGGCACTCGACGCAAAGCCGCTTGCCGTGCACGCTATGTTCGAAGCGATCGGGATTGACGTAGAGCGAGCGGGGCTTGCCGTCCGGTCCGGGCATTTCGAACCCCTGGACGCCGTGGCAGCCAAGGCAGATGTCGTTGGTGAACGGCGCGTCGGCCTGGTCCGACGCCGGCGCCTCGGCCGCCGCGGCCGCGGCAATGCCCGGTGCCGGCAGGCCCGGCACGCCTGCCAGGCAAGCGGCGCCCGCGAGCGCCCAGGCCGCGATCGTTTGGCTCATTCGCATTTTCTTTCCCTGAGTTCCGGCAGTTGTTGTTCTGGCGAGTCGCATCGGTGCCTAAGACTTTGTCAACACTGGGGGTTATAAAGACAAGCCTCCCCCGCCGATTTGACCTAGATCAGGGCGCTGTAAGATATGCTGTGTCAAATTTGCAGCGGTTGGATCCGTAACCCGGCGGGACGTCGGTCACGGCGCCCCGCATAAAGTGGAGGTGAAGCAATGAAGATCTTCAAGAACATGCTGGCCGTTTTGGCGGTTGCGGCATTTGCCGCCCTGGCTCCGAGCGCATCGGCCGTGCCGCCCGGAAAAACGCTCGAGTTCAACGGCGGCCCGATGGGCACGGTCCACTTCAGCGGCAAGGTTCACGCCGACGCCGGGCTCAAGTGCAACGCGTGCCACACCAAGATCTTCAAGATGAAGAAGGGTGGAGACAAGATCACGATGGCCGCGATCAACAAGGGCGAATTCTGCGGCACCTGCCACAACGGGGAAAAGGCGTTCAAGGCGAACGACCCCAAAGACTGCAAGAAGTGCCACCAAAAGTAGTTCGGCAGTCCTGAGCGGCCCCGGGCTTGCCCCGGGGCCGACAATCCCCGAATCCGCTCGCCGCGCGGCCATCAGCGCCGCGCCGGACTGCGCTCAGCCCAGCACGCGCTGCGTGCTCTCCCCTACCCCGCCTCTCCCGGTGACCGCCTGCGGCGGCTGCGAGAGCCACATCTGGTACATCGCCACGATCCACATGTAGACGAACGACAGCGCCATCAGGGCGCCGGCGATGATCACGACCCCGGCGAACGGATGGAACAGCTTGGTGAAGTACCAGGAGCTGACGTCGAGCACCAGAGCGAGGAAGGGCGCGGCCATGACCGTGCACTTGAACCAGACCGGACGCACGAAGGCGTGGCTGAAGATGAGCCCCATGATGAAGAAGACGAACGTGATGCCGAACAGGTGAATGTGCGACACGCGCACCAGCGTGAAGATGCCGGTGCCGGTGTCGATCTCGGTGACTTTCTTCAGGTTGTCGTAGCCGTTCAGGTTGGGAAGGTGCGGGTTGCTGCCGTCGTGGCAGGCCATGCAGCGCTGGTCCAAGATGGGCTTGATCGATTTCTCGTACTGGCCGCGGTCCGAGCCGCGCTCCACCCAGGTGATGATCTGGTTCATCTCGTCGTGCGGCAGCATGCTCGACATCGGGCCGCGCAGCGCGGATTCGAGGCGCGAGGTCTTGCCGCTGCCGCTGTAGGCGACCACGATGTCCTGGTAGGTGAGGATCATGGGATTCCCTCCCGCGCGCCCGGCATAGGTGTGGTAGAGGTAGATCCCCGCGAACAGGTAGGCCAGGGCCAGCACCAGCAGCGCGCAGGTGTAGAGGATGCGCAGGCTGTAGGGCAGCTCCGAGTAATGCAGGTAGAAGCGGTGTACGGGCGTGGGTGCAGCATTCATCTTCGATTCCTCTCGTCCTCACGGACCGGTGCGCCGCGGCGCTCCGGCATCACTGGCACGGCAATTTCACGTACACGACCGGGCGCGCGCGCTGGCTGGCATAGTAGGCCGCCAGCGCCCCGATGTCCGCCGGGGTCAGCAGCGCGGTCATCGCCGACATGATCTCGCTCTTGCGCTTGCCGGTCTGGTAGGCGCGCAGCGCCTGCTCCAGGTAGTCGAATCGCTGCGCCGCGAGCTCGGGGATGCGCGGGTCCTGGCTGTTGCCGTTGTCGCCGTGGCAGCGATCGCAGCGCGCCACCCACTGCTCCGGCGAAAGGGGCGCCCGCACGTTGGCCGGCCGCTTGGGCTCCAGCGAAGCGTAGTATGCCGCCAGGTTCTTCATCGTGGCATCGTTGAGCCCTCCGGCGATGCCGCTCATCGCCGGGTCGCTGCGCGCCCCGCTCTTGTACGCGTGCAGCGACTTGACGAAATACTCGGCGTCCTGACCGGCGAGGCTAGGCGTGGCGGGATTCGCGCTGATGCCGTTCTCGCCGTGGCAGCCGACGCACTCCGCCGCCGCTTTCTTGCCCGCCTCCTTGTCCCCCTTTGCCGGGGTCTTGGCGCGGGCAGGTCTCTGCAGGGCGAAGTAGAGCGCAAGCGACTTGATGTCCGAATCGCTGAGCGAATCGACCATCGGCTTCATCATGTCGTCCTTGCGCTGCCCGTTCTTGTAGGCGGCGATCGCCGCGGCCAGGTACTTGGGATCCTGGCCGACCAGGCTCGGCATTCCGGGCGTGCTGCTCACGCCGTTGTCGCCGTGGCAGCCGGCGCAGCTGGCCGCGGTCGACTCGGCGGTCTTCAGGGTCGAGCCCTTCGCGGCCGCGGCGGCCGCGCCGCGCAACGGCAGCGGCCGCGCCGGCTCGAGGCTCGCGTAGTACGCCGCCACCTGGACCAGCGCCTCGTCGCTGAGGAATTTCACCGCGCGCGTCATCGCTTCGTTGTGGCGCTCCCCGACCTTGTAGGCCTTCAGCTCGCGCAGGAAGTAAGCCGCGCGCTGGCCCGCGATATGGGGAATGCCCGGGATCGTGCTCTGCCCGAGCAGACCGTGACAGGCCACGCACGATTGCTCGGCAACGGCCTTGCCCTGCGCGACATCCTCGGTGCCCGCGTACACGGCCCGAAAATCGTCGCCCTTCTGCGGCGTGATCGTCGTCACCTGGCCCGACGCCACCGAAACGTAGGCCGCAAGGGCGAGCCCTCCGCAAGCGGCGAAGAACGTCCGGATCGCAGCACGGCTCCTGCGCCTCATGAACCCTTCCCCTGAAACGAAAGTTTGGATGTTCGGAGCAAGTAGTTTAACTTCTACAAGGCCGCCAGCCTACTGACCCCCGGGAATGCGCGGTTGACGCACATCAAATTGGACCCTCATCAGGGGCTGCCGGAAAGGAGCCAGCACTTGAACACCGTCGTGATCCCCGAGGGCTTCCGCGCCCTCAACCTGCCGCGCAACCCCTTCATCGAGGCCAACGGCCCTCTCTACGGCCGGCTCGAGGACGGGCGTTTCATCATGGGGTTCCTGTGCCAGACCAAGCACTGCAACCCGATGATGGTCTGCCACGGGGGCATGGTCGCGACCCTCGCCGACATGCTGCTGCTGCTCGGCACCAATATCCAGACCGGGCTCGGCCAGTTCCTGCTCACGGTGAGCCTCGACGTCGATTTCGTCGCCCCGATCAAAGTGGACGACTGGCTCGAGGGCCGCACCGAGGTGCTGCGCGCCGGCAGGAGCATCATCTTCACCCAGGGGCGCATGACCGTGCGCGGAGAAACGGTCGCACGCGTCAACGCCGTGCTCAAGCCGAGCGGCAAGCCGCTCGCCGATTTCACGCCTGGTCGCTACTTCAGCGAGTGAGGCCGTGCCTGCGCCGCGCCGCCACCGCGTCGTCGTCATCAAGGGCGACGGCATCGGCCCCGAGCTGGTCGACGCCGCCCTGCTCGTTCTCGAGGCAGCACGGGAAGCGCTCGGATTCGAGCTCGAGATCGACCTGCGCGAAGCCGGCGCGGAGCTCTACCGCAGGACGGGCGCGAGCCTCGCGCCCGACACCTTCGAGGCGGTCAGACGGGCCGACGCGGCGATGAAGGGCCCGGTCGGCCTGCCCGACGTGCGCCTGCCCGACGGCACCGAGGCCGGACTGCTCGGCGGCGTGCTGCGCATCGGCCTCGACGCCTACGCCAACGTGCGCCCGGTGCGTCTGCTGCCCGGCGTCGAGGCGCCGCTCAAGGCCGAGGCGGGCGAGATCGACTACGTCATCGTGCGCGAGAACACCGAGGGCCTGTACCTGTCGCGCGGCAAAGGCGTCGGCACGAGCGAGGCGATGGCCGACACGCTGCTCGTCACGCGCAAGGGCGTCGAGCGCGTCGCGCGCTACGCCTTCGAGCTCGCGCGGCGCCGGAACGGCGCCCCCGAGGACGGCAAGCGCCGCGTCACCTGCGTCGACAAGGCCAACGTGCTCGCCTCGCTCGCCTTCTTCCGCAAAGTCTTCGACGAAGTCGGCGAGGCCTACCCCGAGGTCGAGCGCGAGCACCTCTACGCCGACGCCGCCGCCCAGGCCCTCGTCCTCAGGCCGCAGCGCCTCGACGTCCTGGTGATGGAGAACTTCCTCGGCGACATCCTCTCCGACCTCGGCGGCGCCACCGTCGGCGGCATCGGCCTGTGCCCCTCCGGCAACATCGGCGACGCCCACGCCTACTTCGAGCCCATCCACGGCAGCGCCCCCGACATCGCCGGAAAGGACCGGGCCAATCCGATCTCCCAGATCCTCAGCGCCGCCCTCATGCTCGACCACCTCGGAGAGCGCGACGCCGCCGACCTCGTCCGCCGCGCCGTCGATACCGCCCTCAAGGAAAAGAAGCTCGTCCTCGGCCGCTACGGCCAACCCGAAGGCGGTACCAAGCGCGCCGCCGAAACCCTCGCCGCCACCGTGCGCGAGCTCGCCGCGCGTTAAGTCGCTCGCCCCTCCCCCCACCAGCGCCGCTCCCACCCGACGCCCTTATCTCGCCGTCCCGTCTACCGCCATATCTATGCCGGCAGATACCTCTATACCCCTGCATATGGTTGCATCCACAAATAGATGCTCCTAGCATCATTCGCATGCAGGCTAATCACTAGTTAGGTTCGCAGGAAGAATTGCACTATGAGCAATGAGGCCACGTTCTTCGACGGCGGATGCACATGCCGCTTCGTGCGCTACCGCATGACAACGAAGCCTCTCTTCGTTCACTGCTGCCACTGCCGCTGGTGCCAGCGAGAAACCGGAGCCTCCTTCGCGCTGAACGCACTGATTGAAGCGGATCGCGTGCAGTTGCTGGAAGGAGAAGTCGAGGTCATCGACACTCCATCCAGCAGCGGCAAGGGTCAGAAAATCTCTCGCTGCCCCAGGTGTCGTATCGCGGTTTGGAGTAACTACGCACGTGGCGGGTCGGTTCGCTTTGTCCGTGTCGGAACGCTTGACGACCCCGACCGCCTTCCACCCGACATTCACATCTTCACAGCATCGAAGCAGCCGTGGGTCGTACTGCCGCCGGGTACACTCGCCGTTCCCGAGTTCTACAAGGCTTCCGAGTTGTGGTCCAAAGAAAGTCTCGAGCGTCGCGTGGCACTTCTGGCGCGGTCGCAGCAGCGGTAAATCGAACGCGATCAGATTCACTCAATGTCATGCGCTTAACCGTCGGCGAACCTAACCACCCGATGCAGCCGACCGCCGGAAGCGGCGGCTGATCGACACGTTATGCGCCGCGTTATCGCGGCCATTTGATGAACGACAGTAGCTGATGAATCAGTATTGTGAATTGAGTGAGCTGGGCTGGAGCGACTGGTTTGCACAGCGGGCAGACTGCAAACCGCCGGATACCGTCGCCCGCGTAGCGGCGGTCGACCGCGACCAATTGCTACTCGTGGATCTGGACGGGAACTTCCGGGCAAAGTTGGCTGGCCGCTATTTGCACCATCACCACTTGAGCCAAGAGCTGCCGTGCGTGGGCGACTGGGTTTGTGTGGAAAAGGGGTCTAGCGACGACCTTGGGGTAATCCACGCGTTACTGGAGCGCAGGACTTATCTGCGCAGGAAATCGGCCGGAAACGCCATGGAGGTCCAGATGATTGCAGCGAACGTTGATTACGTGCTCATCGTGCAGTCTTGCCACTTCGATTTCAATCCAAGGCGATTGGAGCGCTATCTCGTCATGGTGATGGAAGGTGGGGCCGAGCCGTACATTCTGCTGACCAAGATCGACTTGGTGAATCCTGAAGTGCTGGCCACGCAGTTAGCGGCAATCCAGTCTATCGGTGTCACCGCGCCGATAGTGCCTTTGAGTAACGTGACACGAGACGGCCTAGAGGATGTTAAACGGCTGCTGCTGCCTGGAAAGACCTACTGTTTCGTCGGCTCGTCAGGAGTTGGGAAAAGCACCCTGATCAATCAGTTGGTCGGTCGTGAAAGGATGGAAACGAAGTCTGTCAGCGGGACAGGAGAAGGGCGGCACACGACAGTTCGTCGTGAGCTGATACGTCTCGACGGCGGCGCGTTGGTGATCGACAACCCAGGAATGCGCGAATTCGGCATCCTCGGCGCGGAAAGCGGCATAGCGAACAGCCACTCCGACATCATCGCTCGCGCGTCCCTCTGCCGCTATCAAGACTGCAGCCATACTGGCGAGCCAGGCTGCGCAGTACTCGCGGCCGTGCACGCCGGCGAAATCAGCCAGGAATCTCTTGATGGTTTTCTCAAGCTCAAAGAAGAAACGGCATTCAACGACATGTCCTATGCGGAGAAACGAAGAAAGGATCGAGACTTTGGTCGATACCTCAAGTCGGCAAAGAAGGATCTGCTGGACAGATAGCGTGTTCGCGGCGCACAACCCGGCAGTCGAGTGGACCTTCGCGAAAACCCGCGCAGGCCGCTCGCTTCCACGTTGGGCGCCAAGACGATAGACACGAGGTAAAACCGCCTAGAGGCACCGATCATGCCGAATGCAGTTGATCAGGTCACGACAGAAACCCTGCAAGCCTTCGCCGACGCGTGGAATCGTCACGATATCGACGCTCTCATGTCGTTCATGACGGAGGATTGTGTGTTTGACGCCTCCGCAGGGCCGGAGGTCTGCGGTACTCGCTATGCCGGCCGCGAGTCGGTCCGAGCCGGGTTTGCGGAAGTCTGGGCCACGTTCCCCGATGCGCACTGGGGTAACGCGCGCCATTTTGTATGCGGGGACCGAGGGGTATCCGAATGGATATTCACCGGAACGCGGGCGGACGGCACTCGGGTCGAAGCCAATGGCTGCGATGTGTTCACTTTCCGGGACGGCAGGATTGCCGTAAAGAACTCCTACCGCAAGAACCGCCCGCCCGTCAGTGAACCAAGGCGTTGAGCCGGCCGTCTCACATGGCATCATGACGCCCCCGTGTTCGGGCGGACGGCCGCACAGGGCATTGTCGCCGGCATGCCCGCAGGTGATCGGCTGGATATGAGGCCAAAGCCACTGGAGATCATTGAATGTTCAGCCACGTGATGGTCGGGTCGAATGATATCGAGCGCTCGAAGCGCTTCTATGACGCCGTGCTCGGTGTGCTCGGGGCGGGGGAGCCGGTACGAAATCAGAACAGTACCGGGCAAATCCGCCTGTTCTACCGGCATAACGGCGGAACGTTCTGCGTCAGCGAGCCGATCAACGGAGACTCGGCTACTTTCGCCAACGGCGGCACCATCGGCTTCAAGTGCAGCTCGCCGGAGCAGGTGCGGCAGTTCCATGATACGGCTGTCGCGCACGGCGGAACTTCGATCGAGGATCCGCCGGGGCTGCGCGGGGGCAAGCTCGGTCCTCTGCACCTGGCGTACGTGCGCGACCCGGACGGCAACAAGCTCTGCGCGCTTCATCGGCCAAAGTAGGCCCCTTGTGCCGCTGCTGGGGCGCCAGCGCGCGACAGATTAAAGATGCTCAGATTCCATTTCTTCTTCTGCGCGCTCTCCGCAATCCTCTTCGTCGGGCTTGCCTCCGAAGCGCACGCAGGTCTGCTGGAGCGGACCTGTGATCTCGTCTACCAAAAGCTCGGTTCGGGTCCGCGCGAGAGCCTGACGAAGTCGCTCGAAGAATTCGTGGACGGCGGCAAGTCGTATCGAGGTTGCGTGATTCGGCTTTCGGGAAACGCCGACAAAGCCACGGCTGCTCAACGGCCCGACGAACTGTTCGGTCTCCCCCTGCCCTATTGCCCCAAGGGCAGGATACCCGTGGACCTTCCTCGCGATATGATCAACGCGGACGGCTGGTGCGGGGACCGGATGGCGGACGGGCCCGACGGCACTTCCTTCACCGCGATCAAGAGCGATGTCTTCTGCTTCGTCGAAGGACGCTGGGACGGCGGCGACGACAGCGACCCGAAGTACGTGCCGTCCACCCGTTACGACGTCGTGGTGAAGTGCGCGAACAGGTAACGGTGCCGTGCGATTGCATCCGCATCGGGATGCCTCTAGCATCTTTCGCATTGAGTTACGGATAAGTCAGCAATGAACGTGTATCGCGCAGCCCTGCTCCTAGCGTCGGCCGTCGCGCTTGCCGGCCCCGTCCAGGCATCGCCGCTCGAGGAACTCGGCGCGACGCCGGTGTCCAAGCTCGAGTTCGGCAGCTTCAAGCTGGAGGTGGCGCTCACCGGGATCGAGGACTGGCCGTCTCCGGTCGAAGGCGCGAGCGTGACGTACCGGCGAGACCCGGACCAGATCGAGATACGCGTTGCCGTGAAGAAGGTTCCCGCCGATGAGTTTCGCAAGGCGTGCGCCGCGACGGTTGGACGAGTACGCGAGTTCCTGTACGTTGACGCGAACGGGTTCGCCCGCATGGGACGCTCGAATCTGGGCCTGTACTACCGGGGGCTGTGGAAGGGCCCTCGGCGGGAAGCCGCGCTGCGGGAGCTGGACGCGGACACGGTGATCCGGGTCGACGTCGTCGAGCGCGGAAGCTGCCACGCCGCCCTTATCAAGGCCCCGGTCAAGTTCGAGGCGTTACCCTCCAAGTAGTCGTCGGCGCAAACGGGACAAGACATGGCGGACACCCTTACCCTGCTCGGACTGATGCTCAACTTCGCCGGCGCGCTGCTGCTCGCGCTGCACCGCTCGCCCGGGCTCGAGATCAGCGCCGACGGGCGCAGCCTGGTGCCGGCGCAAGACGAGCCCTCTCCCGCGGAGCGCGCGCGCAATCTGCGGCGCTACTGGCGCAACGCGGTAGCGACGCGCGCCGGGCTGTTCTGCCTGTGCGCGGGCTTCGCCCTGCAGATCCTCGGCTTCGTCTATCCCGACTACGGAACCGACGGCGGCACGACGACGATGCTGATGCAGCACAGGGTAAGCGCCGCCGCGCCGCATTAACCACAAGGAGGCAAGCATGGGAAAAACCATCAAATTCAAGCGCCCCGACGGCAAGAGCGTCTCGGGCTACCTCGCCGAGCCGGCCGCCGGCGCGAACGCGCCCGGCCTGGTGGTGATCCAGGAGTGGTGGGGCCTGAACGACCAGATCCGGGGCGTCGCCGACAGGATGGCGGCCGCCGGCTACCGGGCGCTGGTGCCGGATCTGTACCGGGGCAAGTCCGCGCTCGAGGCGAACGAGGCCGAGCACCTGATGAACAACCTCGATTTCGGCGACGCTGCGGGGCAGGACGTGCGCGGCGCGGCGGCGCACCTCAAGGCCACCGGCAGCAAGAAGGTCGGCGTGACCGGCTTCTGCATGGGGGGCGCGCTCACGCTGCTCGCGGCGGTGAACGTGCCCGAGGCGGACGCGGAAGTCGTCTGGTACGGCTATCCCCCGCTCGAGTACGTCGACGCATCGAAGATCAAGGCGCCGCTGATGGCGCACTGGGCCACCGAGGACCAGGCCTTCCCGATCGGCAAGGTCGACGAGCTGGAGAAGAAGCTGCGCGAAGCCGGGGTCGGCTTCGAGTTTCACCGCTACCAGGCCAAGCACGCCTTCGCCAACGAGACCGCGGACGAGAAGAAGCTGCCGATCCTCAAGTACAACCCCGAAGCGGCGAAGCTGGCGTGGAGCCGCACGATGGACTTCTTCGCCAAGCACCTCAAGTAGCCGCATCGGCGCGAGGAAACCAAGGCGCTCGACGGCGGCAGGCGGTGTGTGAGCGCTACTTGCGGGCGGCCTTCTTCGCCGCCTGCCGCTCCTTCTCGAGGCGGATGACCTTGTCCAGCTCGCGTTGCTTGGCGTCCCGCCGCGCCTGCACTTCCTGCAGCCGCTCCTCCTCGGTCGGCGGCTCCCAGTCGAGAAACTTGGGCCGCGACCTGCGGAAATACTCGGCGGAGGACTCCGTCGGCTTCATCCTGATCTTGCCTGCCTTGCTCACGCGCTCCTCATTCGGGAAAGCGGCCCCGCTGGCTCGGACGCACGTTCCGGCTCCGTCGGCCGCAACGCAGTATAAGCGCCTCTGACGGTGCGCACCGCGACGCCGGCCGCGACCGGCCGCGCGTCGCCGTTCAATACGGCGCACCAGAACGCCGGGCGGGCCGGCTTGCCGTCGCCTGCATCCATCCCAGCTTCTCCCTCCGTCTGCTTGCGGCTACTCTAGCCCTTTTTTCCGCACTCCGGACTTTATTTCAAAGGCAAGGCATGCAATCGCTCACCAGTCTCGGCAGCGCTGTCGGCGCGCTGCTCAAGTCGCGCAAAGCAACCCTCGCGGTCGCGGAGTCTTCCGCCGGCGGCCTGATCAATGCGTCCTTGGTCGCCGTTCCAGGCGCCTCGGCCTATTACCTCGGCGGCGTGATCGTCTACACCTATGCCGGGCGCGAGGCGCTGCTCGGGATTGCGAACGAGGAAATGAAGGGCATGCGCTCGGCGACCGAGGCTTACGCCCGGCTCGCCGCGCGGCGACTGCGCGAGAAGCTGGGCGCCGACTGGAGCCTCGCCGAGACCGGCGCCAGCGGTCCGAGCGGCAATCGCTACGGCGACGCCCCCGGACACGCCTGCATCGCGGTCAGCGGGCCGCGCGAAGCCGCGGTGACGCTCGAGACCGGCCGCGCCGACCGCGAGGCGAACATGTGGGCGTTTGCCGAACGCGCGCTCGCGCTGCTCGAGGACTGCCTGCGCCGCGCCTGAGCGCGCCCGGCAGCGCGCTTGATCTGCCTCAAGTCCTGTTCCCAGGCAAAGGCTATCGTCTATTCGGGGCGGCAAGCGCGCGCCCCGACCGGAGAACAGGAGAACATCATGACTGACGTCACGACCGACAAGCTGATGGACGACCTGCGCGTCCTCGCGGCCGATGCCGAGGAGCTGCTCAAGGCGACCGCCGGCCAGGCGGGCGACAAGGTGGCGAACGTGCGCGCCCGCGCTCAGGCGTCGGTGGATGCGGCCAAGCTTCGCCTCACCGCCGCGGGAGAGCGCGTGACTGCCGGCTCGCGCGAAGCGGCCAAGGCGACCGACGCGTACGTGCACCAAAATCCCTGGCAGTCGATCGGCGTTGCAACCGGACTCGGCGTGCTGCTCGGCTACCTGATCGGGCGCAAGTAGCGCACCACAATGACCGATCCCGCGCAGGCCCAGGACGCAGGCGGGGCGCGCGCCGGTCTGTTCGCCTCGCTGCAGCGCGTGCTCGCCACGCTGGTCGCACTGGCGCATACGCGCCTCGATCTCGCCAGCACCGAGATCGAAGAGCAGGCGGAGCGCCTGGTCTCGCTGCTCATGTGGGGGGTAGCGGCGGTGTTCGTCGGTGCCGCGGCGCTGCTGCTGTGCGCGCTCGCGCTGGCGGCGGCGTTCTGGGAAACCCACCGTATGCTGGTCACGATCGGGCTCGCGCTCGCCGGGCTGGCGGTGGCGGCCGCCACGATTTGGGGCTTCGTCTCGCGGGTGCGGGCGCGGCCCCGGTTTCTCGAGGCGACGCTCGCCGAGCTCGCCAAGGACCGCGAGCGTCTCTCGCGCCGATGAGTGCGCGCCTGAAGAGCCTCGTCGCGCGCCGCGAAGCGCTAATGCGGCAAAGCGGTGCCCAGCGCGAGCAGCTCGCGACGCACGCGGCGGAACTGCGGCGCGGACTGTGGTTCGTTGAGGCCACCGCGCTCGGCGTGCGCTTCGCGGCCTCGCGGCCGCTGCTCGTCGTCGCGGCTGCGGGCACGATTCTCGTCCTGGTCCCGCCGCGACTGCTGCAGCGAGGCGCGCGTGTCGCGCTGGTGGTCCTTTCGGCGTGGCGGCTCGGCAGGTCGGTGCGCGAGCTGCTGCGAGCGGGTCCGGAGAAAGCCGGCAGCTAGGCGGCCTGCTCGCCGAGAAATTCCGAGATCAGGAAGTTGCCGGTGAAGTCGAGGTCGTGGTCGGGCGCCATCGGCTCCGATTCGAGCAGGCGCAGCTTCTCGAGCTGCGCCAGCCAGCCTTCGATCTGCGCGTCGGTATAGCGGCGCAACCGGGCTCGGATTGCGTCGGGGTGCGTCTTGTCGACCACCAGCGCGAGGATGTTGCGCATTTCGACCGGAACGTTGGGACTCTGGTTCTGCCAGGCCCACAGTCCCGCTTGGGTTCGCCGGTAGATTCTCTCCGCTGCCGCCATTCCGCCCTCTCTCGAGCATTTCGCCCAAGCTTCGAGCCATGCTTGCACCCCAGCCCAGGCGCGGCAAGGGGCTTGATCCAATTTGACATTGGCGCAAGCTGGCGCGCGGCGTCAGGATTCGTGACGCAGTTCCTCGATCTGAGTAGCATGGCGCCAAAGAGGCGACCGGAGGAGGCCCGTCATGGAAGAAAAACCGAGTTATGTGCACGGGGCGTCGTTGACGCCCCTCATCGGTGAGACGATCGGCGCGCATTTCGACCGCATGGCGGCGAAGTACGCGGCCCGCGACGCGCTCGTGGTCAGGCACCAGGACGTGCGCTGGAGCTGGGGCGAGCTCAAGCGCCGGGTGGACAACCTCGCCTGCAGCCTGCGGCGGCTCGGCCTCGCCCCGGGCGAACGGATCGGCATCTGGTCGCAGAACTGCTCCGAGTGGGTGCTGACCCAGTTCGCGACCGCCAAGGCAGGGCTGATCCTAGTGAACATCAATCCCGCCTACCGCAGGTCCGAGCTCGAGTACGCCCTGAACAAGGTCGGCTGCAAGGCGTTGATCCTGTCGCCCTCGTTCAAGACGAGCAACTACATCGAGATCCTGCAGTCGGTCGCGCTCGACCTGAAGAGCCTCGAGACCGTGATCCGGCTCGGCAAGGAGAAGACGGCCGGCATGCTCAACTTCGACGAGCTTCTGGTCGACGCGAGCGACGCCGAGGTGGAGCAGCTCGAGGCGCTGGGGCGGACGCTGCAGTTCGACGACCCGATCAACATCCAGTTCACCTCGGGCACCACCGGCGCGCCCAAGGGCGCGACCCTGACCCACCACAACATCCTCAACAACGGCTACTTCATCGGCGAGGCGATGCGCTTCAGCGAGAAGGACCGCCTGTGCATCCCGGTCCCGCTCTACCACTGCTTCGGCATGGTGCTCGGCAACCTCGCCTGCCTCACCCACGGCGCGACGATGGTCTACCCCGAAGGCGGGTTCGAACCCAAGAGCGTGCTCGAGGCGGTGCAGGCCGAGCGCTGCACCGCGCTGCACGGCGTGCCGACGATGTTCATCGCGGTGCTCGACCACCCTGACTTCGCCAAGTACGACCTCTCGACGCTTCGCACCGGGATCATGGCCGGCTCGCCCTGCCCGGTCGAGGTGATGAAGCGCGTGGCCGACAAGATGAACATGCGCGAGGTCACGATCGCCTACGGCATGACCGAGACCTCGCCGGTGAGCTTCCAGAGCTCGGTCGACGATCCGCTCGAGCGGCGCGTTTCGACCGTCGGCCGGATCCAGCCGCACATCGAGGTGAAGATCGTCGACGCCGAGGGCCGCGTCGTGCCGCGCGGCGAGAAGGGCGAGCTGCTCACCCGCGGCTACTGCGTGATGCTCGGCTACTGGAACGACGAGGACAAGACCCGCGAGGCAATCGACGCCGCCGGCTGGATGCACACCGGCGACCTCGCCACGATCGACGCCGAGGGCTACTGCAACATCGTCGGCCGCTCGAAGGACATGGTGATCCGGGGCGGCGAGAACATCTACCCGCGCGAGGTCGAGGAGTTCCTCTACCGCCATCCCAAGGTCCAGGACGTGCAGTGCGTCGGCGTGCCCGACGACCGCTACGGCGAGGAGCTGTGCGCCTGCGTGGTGCTGCGCCAGGGCATGAGCGCGACCGAGGAGGAGATCCGCGAGTTCTGCCGCGGCCAGATCGCGCACTACAAGATCCCGCGCTACGTGAGGTTCGTCGAAGGCTTCCCGATGACCGTCACCGGCAAGATCCAGAAGTACCTGCTGCGCCGGCAGATGGCCGACGAGATGGGCCTGAAGGCCCAGAAGGCAGCCTGAGCGATCTCAATTTCCTCTTTTATTATCAGTTAGTTGACGTACTATTTGAACAAAATACATCACATCACGGAGGCGGCGGTTGAAGGCCCCGCTCCGGCAAGGGCATACTCAAGTCAAACAATCGGAGGTGCCCCAATGCAGATCCTGCCCCACGATCTCGACCACGAGTTCCCCGAGTTCTCCGGAGTCATGCATCAGCTCAGGCAGCGCGACGCCAGGCTCGGCAACCTGTTCGAGCAGTACGACAGGGTGAACGGAACGATCGTCGACATCGAGGAGAACGACAAGCCCTTCCAGGACGCGGAATTCGAGGAGATGAAGAAGGAGCGCCTGCGCATCAAGGACGAGATCTACGCCGCCTTGCGCGCCCACAGGCCCGACTAGCGCAGCACGAGCGGCACGCCGCTCAGCACCAGCGTCACGCACACCAGCCGGCGAAACGAGGCCTCGGAGAGGCCGAGCGTGACGCGATCGCCGATCCATATTCCCGCGAGCATCGGCGCCAGCGCCGCCGCGAACAGCCCCCAGGATTCCGCGCTGAACTCCCCCGCCAGCCAGTAACCCACCCCGCGCGCGAAGCTGAGCGCGAGCAGCATCGCCGATCCGGTCGCGCGGAAGGCCTCGCGATTCAGGCGCCGCGCGTCGAGAAACATGGCGTAGAACACGCTCGCCATGGCGCCGAACATGGCGCCCACCGCGCCCGAGAGCACGGCCGCCAGCGGCCCGATCAGCGGCGGCGCGCCCGCGTTCTTTCTGAGCGAGTACGCCGCGTAGAGCAGCACCGCGGCGCCGAGCGCGCGGGCGAGCAGGTGCTCGTCGAGCGAGGCGAACAGCAGCAGCCCGGCGGCGACCCCCAGCGCGCACCAGGGCAGGAAGGCGAGGAAGGCGCCGCGGTCGACGTGGCGGCGCTCCCGTCCGAGGATCGCGAGCGACGAGGTGAATCCGAGCAGCGTCCACACCGGCACCAGCGTCTTGACCGGCACCACCAGGGCGAGCAGCGGCATGCCGATCGCGCCGCCGAAACCGGTGCTGCCGCGCAGGCCGTAGGCAAGCAGGATCACGCCGATGCAGTACGCGAGCTCCCAGGCAGACATCCCGGCAAGGGTGGCGCCGGCGCTCACGCCGCCCTCAGTCCCCCGCCGCGAATCGGCGCTCAAGCGCCTCCGCGACGCGCGCAACGACGTCCCCCCATTCTTCGCGGGGTCCCCTGCGCCAGAGCCGCACCGACGCGTACCACAGCATGCTGTCCCCGCGCCAACCGTAGCGCCAATCGGGGCTGGGCGGCAGCAGCGCCCAGGTTTCCTTGCCCAGCGCGCCGGCGAGATGCACGTTGGAGTTGTCGATGCTGACCACAAGGTCGAGGGCGCAGATCAGCGCAGCGAGCTCCTCGAGATCCTCGGTCACGCCTTCGAACTCGTGCACGCCGAGCGCACGGAGCTGCCCGGGCTCGTCGTCCGACATGCCGGGGCCCGCGTGCTGCAGCGAGACGAACTCGACGCCGTCCAGCCGCAGTAGCGGCTCGAGCTCGCCGAGGGCGATCGAACGCAGCGGGCCGCGCGTGTAGGGCGCCCCTCCGCGCCACGAAATGCCGACCCGGGCGCGGCCGCCGAGGCGCCCAAGACGGCCGCGCCAGCGTTCGAGTCGCTCGGCGTCCGGCACAAGCCAACCTCCCCGCGCCGGGAAATCGTCCGGCGAGCGCCGCAGATAACGCGGCAGCGTTCCGATGTCGGCCTGGAAATCGGGGCGCGGCCAGCCGCCGGGCGCGTCTCCGCCGCGTACTTCCACCCCTGCGAACGAGCGTGCGAAGAGCGGCGCGAGGCGGTCGCTGCAGCGCAACAGGACCTGCGCGCCCTGCGCGGCCAGATCGGGGACGCACGAGGCGTACATGACCTCGTCTCCCACGCCCTGCTCGCCGTGCACGAGGATCGTGCAGCCGGCAAGCGGCTCGCCGCGCCACGGCGGCGCGCCGTCCTGCGAGCGCGAGGCTGCGCCGAGCGCCTCGAAGCGTTGCGCGTACGCCTCCCATCCGCGCGCAAAGTCGCCGCGCAACAGCAGCAGCGAGGCGCGGTTGATCAGCGCGTCGCCGCACTGAGGGTCGAGCCGCAGCGCAGCGTCGTAGGCCGCCATCGCCTCGTCGAAGCGCCCCTGATCCCGCAACGAATGACCGAGCGCCGAGGCCACCTGAGGCAGCTCGGGCGCGAGCTTGCGCGCGCGCCGCAAGGCGCGCTCGGCCTCTTCGGCGCGCCCCAGCCCCAGCAGCGCAAGGCCGAAATTGTGGTGGGCGGCGGCGAGCCGCGGCGCGAGTCGCCGCGCTTCCTCGCCTTCGCGGCGCGCCGCCTCGTGAAACCCCAGTGAGTTCAGGGCGGAGCACAGATTCGACCGCGCAACCGCATCCCGCGGGTTCTCGTCCACGGCGCGTTGCCACTGCGAGACCGCGTCCTCCATTTCGTCCGCACGCGCACTGTCGGCGGTCCTGCGCCTCAGCAAACCGGAAAGCATCCTCAACAACATGTCGCAACCACAGACTAGAGGCCTGCGGGCGAAGCGTCGCGCCGGAACGCCTGCTCGAATGCCCAGCCGATGCGCAACGCGGTCGCTTCGTGGTAGCCGCGGCATGCGATCTGCAGCGAAGTCGGCATTCCCGCAGCGCCCGTGCCGTTCGGCAGCGCGAGCGCGCACCACTCGATGAGGTTGATCGGCCGCGTGAAGCCGGCGGCGGTGCCCGACTGGTCGATCGCGTTCAGTGGCGGCGCGACGCTCGCGGTGGTGGGCGTCAGCAGCGCATCGGCGTCGGCCAGCGCGGCGTCGAACTCGCGCTTGATCCGGTCGCGCTCGCGCAGCGTCAGCAGGTAGTCCTTCACGCTCATGCCGCGCCCGAGACCGATGCGCGGGCGCACGTCGTCGTCTATCGGCAGCGCCGGGTCGTCGGTCAGCTCGCCGACGAAGCTGTAGCCCTCGGCGCCGATGATGCGGCCGACCAGCGCGCCCATCTCGGCGAAGCGGCGCGGCAGGGAGACGTCGACGATCGTCGCGCCCAGATCGGCCAGCCGCCCGAGCGAGGCGTCGTAGCTGGCCAGCACGCCGGGCTCGCAGCCGCCGCGCTCGGCCGCCGGCATGCGCGCAAGGCGCAGGCCCCGAACCCCCGACCTCAACCCCGGCAAGGGGTCCTCGAGCGGGCGGCGCAGAGTCAGGGGGTCGTTCGGATCTGGGCCTGCGAGCACGTTGTAGAGCAGCGCCGCATCCTCGACCGAGCGCGCCATCGGTCCCGGCGTGTCGAGCGTCGTGCTGAGCGGCAGCACGCCGTGGCAGCTGACGCGGCCGATGGTCGTCTTCAGGCCCGTGATCCCGCACCACGACGAGGGAATTCGCACCGAGCCGCCGGTGTCGGTGCCGATGCCCCAGGGCGCCATGCCCGCGGCCACCGCCACGCCGGTGCCCGAGCTCGAGCCGCCGGGCGCGCGGTGCGTCGCCGGGTCCCTCGGATTCCACGGCGTTCCCATGTGGCGGTTGGTGCCGAAGCTGCCCATCGCGAATTCGACCGAGTGCGTCTTGCCGAGCATGATCATGCCGGCGGCGAGCATGCGCCGCACCAGCGTCGCGGTCACCGGCGAGACGCGCTTTTCCCACACCTTGGAGCCGCCGGTGGTGATCCGGCCTTCGATGTCGACGATGTCCTTCACCGCCACCGGGATGCCGTGCAGCGGTCCGAGCGCCTGGCCGGCCCGGCGCGCGGCGTCCGCCGCGGCCGCCGCGGCGCGCGCCTCCTCGGCGTAGACGTGCACGAAGGCGTGCAGCTTGGCGTCCTCGCGCGCGATGCGATCGAGCAGGCTCTGCATGAGCGCCGCGCAGGTCAGCTCGCCTGCAGCCAGCGCCTCGCGTAGCCGGTGAACCGGCAGCTCGGCGGCGTTGTCGTAGGGCGATGACATGCCCTGCATATTACAATGCGCGCAATGGCTGATTGCTGCGAATCCGCTGCGTGCGAGCTGAAAGATGGCCGTCAGCGTGCCACGCTCAAGATCGTCCTCGCCATCAACGCGGTGATGTTCGTCGTCGTGCTCGCCGCTGGGCTGCTGGCGGGCTCGACCGCGCTGCTGGCCGATTCCTTCGACAACTTCGGCGACGCGTTCACCTACGCGCTGAGCCTGTGGGCGGTGTCGCGCGGCGAGCGTGCCAAGGCACGGGTGGCGCTCTTCAAGGGCGCGCTGATCCTCGCCGCCGGGCTGTTCGTGCTCGGCCAGGTCGCCTACCGCGCCTTCGTTCCCGCGCTGCCGGTGTTCGAGGCGATGGGCGCGGTGAGCCTGCTCGCGCTCGCGGCGAACGGCGCCTGCGTCGTGCTGCTGCAGCGGCACCGCGGCGAAGACGTCAATATGAGCTCGGTGTGGGAGTGCGCGCGCAACGACATCGCCTCCAACCTCGCGGTGTTCGTCGCCGCGGGCGGCGTCTGGCTCACCGGCGCGGCCTGGCCCGACCTGGCGACCGGGCTCGCGCTCGCCGCGCTGCTGCTGTGGTCCGCCGCGCGCGTGGTGCGCGCTAGCCTAGGTTCGCTTCGAGAAACGCGCGCGTCCGGCCGTTGGCGAGCTCGCGCATCGCGGGCACATCGGTAGCCGCGCCTTCGCGCGCGAACGCGTGCCCGGTGTCCGGGTAGAGGTGCATGCTGACGAGCGGATTGGCGCCGAGCGCGCCCCGCAGCCGCTCTCGCACCGGCTCCGGCGTCCACGGGTCGCTCTCGCCGATGTGCATGAGCAGCGGCTTCGTCAGCCTCGCTGCCTCGTCCAGGTGCGATTCGATGCCGACGCCGTAGTAGCTGACGTTGCAATCGGCGGCGCCGCGCGTGCCGATGAGGTAGGCGAGCTTGCCGCCCAGGCAATAGCCGGCGGTGGCCACCCGGCCGCTGCACCCCTTCGCCGTGCGCAGCTGCTCGACGAGCCCGCAGAGGTCTCGCACTGCGGAATCGACGTCGAGCCGCTTTCCGGTCTCGAGCGCCTGCTCGCGGTGGCCCGGCGTCTCGGGATCGAGCACGATGCCCGGCTTCAGGCGCCAGTAGACGTCCGGGCAGACCGCGAAGAAGCCCTGCGCCGCCCACGATTCGGTGATGCGCCGCATGAACCGGTTGACGCCGTAGACTTCCTGCAGCAGCACCAGCGCCGGCGCGGGCAGCTTGCGCGGCAGCGCGACGAAGGCGCCGAACCGCCCGCCGCCATGGCCCTCGAAATTCCTCTCTTCCGTCATTGCATCCTCCTTCGTTCGCAGTCTACCGGCGCCCGGGAGATAATCGGGCGAAACAAGGATCGGGAGAGACGTTTCATGCGCTACGAGCTGTTCTACTGGCCCTCGATCCAGGGCCGCGGCGAATTCGTCCGCCTCGCGCTCGAGGACGCGGGCGCCGACTACGTGGACGTCGCGCGCCGGCCGCGCGGCATGGACGCGATGATGCGGCTGATGGAACGCGACCCGGCCGGCCGGCCGCCGTTCGCCCCGCCTTTCATCAGGGCCGGCAAGCAGCTCGTCGCGCAGACCGCGAACATCCTGCACTACCTCGGCCCGCGGCTCGGCCTGGCGCCGAAGAGCGAGCCCGGCCGGCTTTGGGTGCACCAGCTCCAGCTCACGATCGCGGACTGGGTGACCGAGGCGCACGATACGCACCACCCGATCGGTAGCGGCCTCTACTATGAGGAGCAGAAGCGCGAAGCGAAGCGCCGCGCGGAGGACTTCCGGATAAACCGCCTGCCGAAGTTCCTCGACTACTTCGGGGCCGTGGCCGCCCGCGGCGGACGTTTGACCTACGCCGACCTCTCGCTGTTCCAGATGATCGCCGGGCTGCGCTACGCCTTCCCGCTCGCAATGTCGCGGCTCGAGCGCCGCCGCGGCTGGGTGTCGGCGCTGCACGACCGCGTCGCCGCGCGCCCGCGCCTCGCGGCCTATCTCGCCTCGACGCGGCGAATTCCTTTCAACGAGCACGGAATATTCCGTCACTATCCCGAGCTCGACGATAGATAATCGCGGCATGGCGGAAAGAGACAATCCCGCGCCGGCTGCGGTCCTCGCCGGCGCGGCGGTACTCGACGTGCCGGACTTCGCGCACAAGCCGGTCGCCGAGCAGACCCGCCTGCGCGCGCAGCTGGAAGCGCTCGCCGGCGAAGCGATCGGGCCGCTGCCGGACGGCGCCCGGATCGTCGCCGACGCAGCCAACGCCCTTGCGGTCATCGTGCTCGAGGGCCCCGAGGCGACGCTTTCGTTCGCCGAGCGTGCCCGCGCCGCGGCGGGCGAGCTGCCGCTGCGCATCGGCATCGGCTACGGGCCGGTCACCGCGGCGGAGGACCCGGTGCGAGGCACCTGCCTGATCGGCGACGGGCTCGCCGTCGCGCTCGCGCTGGCGCGCGCTGCGCCTCCCGGGCGGACGCTCGCCTCGCGTCCCTATCGCGACGCCCTCGCAGCCGCCGCGCCCTATCGCGCTCGCGCGCTGCACGCCGCGGGCGAGATCACCGACGAGGACGTGCGCAGCCATGAGGTCTTCGCGGTCGACCCGGAAGCGCCGGCGGTGCGCCGGCGGCAGTGGGCCGCGGTCGCGGCCACGCTGGCATCCGCGGTGCTCGCCGTGGGCGTCATCGCGCGCAGCCTGCGCCCGGCACCTCCGCCGCCGGTAAAGCCGGCGGTGCTTCAGTTCGACATCAAGCCCCGAGGCGAGATCTATCTGGACGGCAAGGTGAAGGGCCCGACGCCGCCGCTCGCCCAGCTGGAAGTCCCCCCCGGCTCGCACACCGTCGAGGTGCGCAACGGCGCCTTTCCCCCGCTTCGGGTCGAGGTACACCTCGCGCAGGCGGAGGAAATGACGATCCGCCATACCTTCGTCGCCCCCAAGCCGCGGCCGGCCCCGCCGCGCAGGAAGCCCAAGAAGGAAGTGAAGAAGGAAGTGAAGAAGGAAGCGAAGACGGAACCTGCGCAAGAGCAGAAAAAGGAAATAGACTGGGGCGAGGACATCAAGCAGCAGTACGAGAACGTGCGCCGCAAGCTGGGCTTCTAGGAATGGACGCCTCCGCACCCGAGCAGGTCGGCCGCTATCGCATCCTCGGCGAGCTGGGCCGCGGCGCGATGGGCGTGGTCTACCGCGCCGAGGACCCGCTGCTCAACCGCACGGTCGCCATCAAGACCATCCTCATGTCCTCGGACGCGGCGGTGCGCGCGGAGTACGAGGCGCGCTTCCGCCAGGAAGCGAAAGCGGCCGGAGGACTCAACCATCCGAACCTGATCACGATCTACGACATCGGGCGGGAGGGCGATCTCGCCTACATGGCGATGGAGCTGCTCGAGGGCGTCGAGCTGCGCGAGATGATGAAGTCGGGCCCCCTGGAGCTGCCGTTCGTGCTGGACGTCCTGGCGCAGGTGGCCGACGGCCTCGCCCTCGCGCACGAGCGCGGTGTGGTGCACCGGGACGTCAAGCCCGGCAACATCATGATCGTCGGCGGCCAGCGCGCCAAGGTGATGGACTTCGGCGTCGCGCGCATGCACGTGTCCGAAATCGAGACCCAGGCCGGCGCCGTGCTCGGCTCGCCCAAGTACATGTCGCCCGAGCAGGTCACCGGCAACGTGGTCGACGGGCGCTCGGACATCTTTTCGCTCGGCGTCATCCTCTACGAGCTCGCGGCCGGCACGCCGCCGTTCGACGCGCCGGACGTCGGCCAGTACATGATGCAGATCGCCACCGCCATCCCGGTACCGCCGAGCACGCTCAACCCCGCGCTGCCGCCGATGCTCGACCTGATCGCCGCGCGCGCGCTGGAAAAGGATCCCGACCGGCGCTACCAGAGCGCGGCCGAGCTGGCGGCCGATCTGCGCGCCTGCCTGGCGCAGCCGCTCCCCGCGGCGGCGCCCCCCCAGGCCGTCGACGTCGAGCTCGAGAATTCGGTCGCACCCACCGCCACCGCCAGACTGCCGCTGTCGCGCGCCTTCGCCTCCGCCGGCGGGCTCGAGCGGCTCGCCCTGCTCGCCGCCGGCGACGTCCGCGCGCGCCGCGCCACGCCCTCGCTCCTGCAGCGCCTGAACGAGGAGCCGGTGCTAGCCGTCCTCGGCGCGGCCGTGATCATCTCGGGAATCGCCGCGCTCGTGATCGCCCTGGTCTAGCGAGCGCCGAACCGCATGACACGCCTTTTCCGCGACCCGCTGGTCTCTCTGCGCGAGATGCTGACCACCGCCGGTCCGCTGCTGCTGCTCAGCCTGCTGCTGCTCGCCGGCGCCTACTTCGTGCTGAAACCCGCGCCGCCCAGGCGGGTCGTGCTCGCCACCGGCCCGGAGCAGAGCGCCTACGCCGGGTTCGGCAAGCGCTACGCGGAGGCGCTCGCCGCCTACGGCATCAAGGTGGTGCTGCAGCCGACGCGCGGCTCGCTCGACAACCTGCGCGCGCTGCGCGATCCGAAGCGCGACGTCGACCTCGGCTTCGTCCAGGGAGGCTCGAGCGAAGCCGCGCGCATGGCCGACGAGCAGCAAGGCGGCGTGCCGCTGGAGTCGCTCGGCAGCCTGTTCTTCGAGCCGCTGTGGATCTTCTACCGCAGGCCGGAGCCGCTTGCGGATCTGCGCCAGTTGCGCGGCCTGCGCGTCAACTTCGGCGCGCGCGGCAGCGGCACGCCCGGGCTGATGCGCAAGCTCCTCCAGGCGAACGGCATCGACCGCGACGACGTGAAAGCGAGCAATCTCGAGCTGACGCCGGCCGTGGTCGCGCTGCTCGGCGGCGAGATCGACGCGCTCGCGTTTACCTCGGCGCCGGAATCCCCGATCGTGCAGATGCTGCTGCAGACGCCGGGCGTGCGGCTGCTCGAGTTCCCGCAGGCGGAAGCCTACGCGCGACGCTTTCCCTTCTTGAGCCCCGTCGTTCTGCCCCGCGGCGTGGCGGACCTCGCGCGCGACGTCCCCTCGCGCGACGTGCCGCTGCTCGCGACCACCACCTCGCTGCTCGCGCGCGAAGGCACCCACCCGGCGCTGGTGCAACTGTTCGTGCAGGCCGCTTCCGACATCCACGGCGGCGCCGGCTGGATCTCTCGCGCCGGGCGCTTTCCGTCGCCGCAGCACACGGAGTTCCCGCTCGCGCACGAAGCCGAGCGCTACTATCGCAGCGGCCCGCCGCTGCTGCAGCGCTATCTGCCGTTCTGGCTCGCCAACCTGATCGACCGCATGTGGGTCGTGCTGTTCTCGCTCATCGCCGTGGTGATCCCGCTGTCGCGGGTGGTGCCGCCGGTCTACGAGTTCCGCATCCGCTCGCGCATCTTCCGCTGGTACCGTCAGCTGCGGCAGATCGAGGACCGGCTGGGCCGCGACGACGCGCCGCCCGCGGAGCTGCTCGCCGAGCTGGACCGGCTGGAAGCCAAGGCGCGCGGCATCACCGTGCCGCTGTCGCACGCGGACGAGCTGTACGAGCTTCGCAGCCACATCGCGCTGGTGCGCGGCCGGCTGCAGCAGCAAGCGACATGAGCGAAAAGGGGAGCGCATCGATGTTCGATCTGAACGGAAGAGTTGCCGTCGTCACCGGAGGCAACGGCGGCATCGGCCTGGGGCTCGCGCGCGGGCTCGCCGGCGCCGGCGCGCGCGTGGTGATCGCCGCGCGCAACGCGAAGAAGTCGGCTGCGGCGGTGGCGGAGCTGGATTCGCTCGGCGCCGCCGGCGCGCTCGCCCTGGAAGCCGACGTGCGCGACGAGAAATCGGTCGCGGCGCTATTCGATGCGGTCGCCGCGCGCTGCGGCCGGCTCGACATCCTGGTCAACAACGCCGGCACCAACATCAGGAAGCCCGCGCACGAGCTCTCGCTCGCCGAGTGGCGAGAGGTGATCGACACCAACCTCACCAGCGCCTTCCTCTGCTCGCACGCGGCCTACCCGCTGCTGAAAAAGGCCGGCGGCGGCAAGGTGATCAACATCGGCTCGATGCTGTCGATCTTCGGCACCGGCTTCGCGCCCGCCTACGCCGCGAGCAAGGGAGGCATCGTGCAGTTCACCAAGGCCTGCGCTTCGTCGTGGGCCAAGGACAACATCCAGGTCAACGCGATCCTGCCCGGCTGGATCGACACCGAGCTGACCGTGAAGGCGCGCGCGCAGATACCGGGCCTGCACGACAGCGTGCTCAAGCGCACTCCCGCCGGTCGCTGGGGAGCGATCGACGACTTCCGCGGCATCGCGGTGTTTCTCGCCGGACCGGCGTCTGACTTCGTCACCGGCACCGCGATCCCGGTCGACGGCGGCTACTCGATCCAGGGCTGAGCGCGCTCAGCGGCCCAGCGCGGCGAGATCGTCGCCGGAGAGCTCGAGCGCTGCGGCGCGCGAGTTTTCCTCCAGGTGCGCGAGCGAAGCGGTGCCCGGGATCGGCAGCATCACCGGCGAGTGCGCCAGCAGCCAGGCCAGCAGCACCTGCGCCGGCGTCGCGCCGTGGCGCGCGGCGACCTTCTTCACCCGCGCCGACCCGAGCGCGCGTCCGGCGCCGAGCGGATACCAGGGCAGGAACGCGATGCCGAGCCGCTCGCAGGCGGCGAGCACGTCTTCCGAGCCGCGGTCCTCGAGGTTGTAGCGGTTCTGCACCGAGACGATCGGCGCGATGCGCCGCGCCTGCTCGAGCTGGGCGACCGAGACGTTCGACAGGCCGAGGTGGCGGATCTTGCCCGCGCGCTGCAGCTCGGCGAGGCACCCCACCGACTCGGCGAACGGCACCTTCGGATCCGGCGCGTGCAGCTGGTACAGGTCGATGCGCTCGAGCTTGAGCCGCGCCAGGCTGCCCTCGAGTGCCCGCCGCAGATGCTCCGGCCTGCCGTCCGGGTCCCAGGCATGGCGCGTCGGCCGCAGCAGCCCGCCCTTGGTCGCGATCACGAGCCCGGCGGGATACGGATGCAGCGCCTCGGCGATCAGCGTCTCGTCGACGTGCGGGCCGTAGCTGTCCGCGGTGTCGAAAAAGTCGTGCCCGAGCTCGAGCGCGCGCCGCAGCACCCGGTGCGCCGCGGCGCGGTCCTTGGGCGGGCCCCAGACGTCGGAGCCGCAGACGCGCATCGCCCCGAAGCCGAGGCGATGAACGCGAAGATCGCCGAGCGCGAGCGTCGCATTCATCGTCCCAGTATAGCGAATCGCCGTAGCCGCGCTCGGCTCCCGCAAGCAGGTCGCGGGAAGTCTCGGGTAATATCCGTGACGGCGGCAAGATGCCGCCGATCCTCGGCTCACTGGTGGAGCAGTAAGTGCCCCGCGCACACCCTCCCAAGACGTCGCCCCCCGCCGCGCCCAAGCCGGTTTCGATTCGCGCCCGGGCTTTGCTCAGCAGCGGGAGGAACGCCGCCGGGATCCACGACCTGCTGTCGAGCGGTGACCGCGAAGCGCTGCTTGGAATCGCGACGATCGTCGATCTTCCCGAGCGTCGCCTGCGCGTGTTTTCGCAAGGGGACCCGGCACGGGCGGCGTTCATCGTCGGCAGCGGCGCAGTTTCCGTCAGTCGCCATCTCGAAGGCGGCGAGCGGCAGGTGCTCGAGTTCCTTTACCCCGGCGATCTTCTGGGGCTGGCCCAAAACGGGCGCTACGTCAATTCGGCGCAGACGCTGACCGCGTCGCGCCTGTTCCGCATCCCGTATGCCGCCCTGAAGAACTTGCTGAAAAAAGACACCCATATCCAGTTCGTGCTGCTCGTGAAACTGGCCCACGAGCTGCGTGAGGCGCAGCGCCACATCATCATCATCGGAAGCACGCACGTTGCGCGGCGCCTCGCCATGCTGCTGGGCGACCTGTGCCTGGATTCGCCGTACTACAACGCCAGGACCGGCAAGCTCGAGCTGCCGCTGACCCGTTCCGACATCGGCGATTACCTCGGCGCTTCCGCAGAGGCGGTCACGCGCGCCTTTGCCGCGCTCGAGCGCGAAAAGCTGCTGCACCGTCTGAGGTACAGGACAGTCCTAATCGCCGATCTCCCGCGGTTGCTGCGCTACGGGCGCGGCTCCCGGACATTCTGATAAATTGACAGATGTCAGACTTTTGCCGACCATGGACAATCGGTTAGGCTTGCCGCCGCATCGAGCAAGTACAACAAGGACAAGTGGCTGGCGCCGTCGATGGCCCGTACACGCAAGCGGCCGAAGGAGCGAAAAGCAGCGGCAAAGCGCCGTCGGCGACCCGGTGTGCGCGAAGGCAAATCGCCGCTCAAGCAAACCAAGCAGGAGTTGCAGCGCAAGCTCGCCGCGCTTGAGCAGGACGTCGAAACGAGGACGGCGCAGCTCCGCCAGCTGATTTTCGAGCTGTCGATGACCGAGGATCGCGAGCGCCGCGCGGTCGCGCTCGACCTGCACGACCACCTCGGCCAGCTGCTTTCGGTGGCCAACGTCAAGCTCGCCGCCTTGCGGGCCGGGGGCGCCGCGTCTGCGAATGCCTTGGCGGAACTCAGCGACCTGCTCATGCAAGCCGAACGCGTGGTCCGCTCGCTCGCGTTTCAGATCAGTCCGCCGGTCCTGTACGAGCTCGGTCTAGTGCCGGCGCTCGAATGGCTGACCGAGGAGATGAAGACCGTGTATGGCATCACGGTCACGGTGCACGACGACGGCAAGCCCAAGCCGCTTGGCGAGGCGATCCGCTCCATCCTGTTTCGCGCCGCGCGCGAGCTGCTGATCAACGTCTCGAAGCACGCAAAGGTTGGAACCGCCCGGATCGACGTCCACCGCAGCGACGGCAGCGTTGAGGTGACGATCAGCGACGCCGGCGTGGGCTTCGATCCCGCCGGACTCTCGGTGCCCAGCGCACGGGGCGGCTTCGGCCTGCCGAGCGTACGCGAGCGGCTCGCCGCCATCGGCGGCGAGTTCACGATCCAGTCGGTTCCAGGCGACGGCACGGTCGCCCGGCTGCGCGCGCCGTTTGCGCTTGCACCGCAGCCGCCTCCCATGTTCGCGCCATGACCGTGCGCGTGCTCCTTGCCGACGATCACCGCCTGCTGCGCGAGCTGCTGCGCGAGCAGCTGCAGAAGGAGCCCGACATCGAGGTGGTCGGCGAGGCCTCGAGCGGGCGAGAGCTGATGGAACAGCTCGCCGCTCGGTCGCCCGACCTGGTAGTGCTCGACATCGCCATGCCGGGCTTGAACGGCATCGACGCAATGGCCGAGCTCGCCGCGCGGCACCCCGCCGTCAAGGTGATCTGCCTGTCCGGCTACTCCGACCGGCGCTACGTGCGGGCGATGCTCAAGGCGGGCGCGGCCGGCTACGTGGTCAAGTCCGCGGCGGGGACCGAGCTGCTGCGCGCGATCCGCGCGGTTGCGGCGGGCCAGTCCTACCTGTGCCCGGAGGCCGCCGCCGCGGTGGTCCGCGACGTGAGAGCCCGGGGCGGCGCCTCCGGCGGCCTGGGGTCCCTCGGCAAGCGCGAGATGCAGGTGCTGCAACTGCTCGCCGAAGGCAACCGCTCCTCGAGCATCGCCGAAAAGCTCTCGATCTCGGTCGCCACCGTCGACACTCATCGCCGCAACATCATGCGCAAGCTCGATCTGCACACTGTCGCGGAGCTGACCAAGTTCGCGATCCGCGAAGGTCTGACCCTGAGCTGACTCGCGCAGACTACCCGCGCGCGCCGGTTTACCGGTTTTCCGGTAGCGCGAAATCCCTCGTCTTGAGAATTGTTCCCGTGACCGAGAACTGCGACAGTTGAACGCAACGACGGCAGGTCGAACCGGCTGTCGATTCCCGACCGAACCGCCCGCGATGCTCGACCCTCTCACGTTCTCGACCAAGCCACCACGGCGCGCGGACTCGGTGCGTCGCGAGACTTACGGATCGCTGATCCTCGACCTGTTCGGCGTGGTGCGCTTCTGCAGCCGCGACCTGGCGCGCCTCATGCGCTGCGATCCGTGTGATCTCACGGGACGCGCCGTGCGAAGCCTGCTGCCCGAGCTGGCGTTCAGCGAAAAGACACCCGGCTACAACATCTCCCTGGCCAGGGTCCTGTGCGCCCAGGGCGAGTGGTGCCTGCTTCGGCTTGCGTGCGAGAGCTGCGAAAACCTTCTGGTGGATGCCGCTCTCGAGAGCATCGAAATCCAGGGGCGCAGGCTGTTCCATGTGAACCTGCGCTGGCCTTCGCGGCAATCCACCGCGCCCGTTATACCGGCGCTCGCCTCCCATGAATAGCCCGAGAATTCTGGCGATCGTTCTTGCAGGAGGCGAGGGAACGCGCCTGCGTCCGTTGACGGAGGCGCAGGCGAAGCCGGCGCTGCCGTTCGGCGACGATCGCCGCCTGATCGATTTCGTTCTCAGCAACCTGTTCAATTCCGACATCCGGTCGATTTACGTGCTCGCGCAGTACAAGCCGCGCTCGCTGGTCGTGCACATCGAGCAGGCCTGGGCAGGCCGGCTCGCCGCGAAAGGCGGATTCATCGAAACGATGCTTCCGGAAGAGACACCCGGTGCCGGAACGCCGTTTGCCGGAACGGCGGACGCGGTCTACCGCTGCCGCGGCCTGATAGAGAAGGAAACGCCGGATGTGGTGGCAGTGTTCGCCGCCGATCACGTATACCGCATGGACGTACGGCAAATGGTCGAGTTCCACTTCGCGGCCGGCGCGGAGGCGAGCATTGCTGCAGTACCCGTGCCGCTCGGCAGGGCTTCGTCCTTCGGCATCGTCGCGGTCGATGAGGGTGAGCGCGTGCTCGAGTTCGAGGAAAAGCCCGCGCGCCCTAAAGCAATGCCGGCCGACCCTGCGCGCGCCTATGTATCGATGGGCAATTACCTGTTCGAGCCGGCGACGCTGCTCCAATCGCTCGAGCAGGGCGCGCGGCGCGGCCACACCGATTTCGGCCACCACCTGATGCCCGTCCTGGCGCGCCGGCGCCGCACCTTTGCCTACGACTTCTCGACCAACTGGATTCCCGGGCTGCGTCCCTGGGAGGAGCGCGCCTATTGGCGCGATGTGGGCACGCTCGACGCCTACCGTGAGGCGCTGCGCGATGTCGCGGGCGGCTGGCCGCGCCTGGAGCTGCGCAAGCCCGAGTGGCCAATCCATGGCGTCGGCCCGCGCCTGGCAGCCGTGCTCGGATCACGGCGCCTCAGGCAGGCACAAGATCGGACCCCGGACAGGCAAGAGCCTGTCTCGGGACATGTCAATCCAACGTAGCCATGTAGGAGGTCTTCATGAGACAGCAACGATGGCAGGACTGGGTGATGCTTGCTTTCGCGGTGTGGCTCTTCTTTTCGCCGTTCTTTCTCAACTACACGTCGGCAAGCAACGCAGCAGCCTGGAATTCGTACATTCTCGGCGCCGCAGTGGCAGTGTTCTCGATCTGGGCCCTTATCTATCCCCAGAAGTGGGAAGAATGGGTCAACATCGTGCTGGCACTGTGGCTGATTGTGGCGCCGTTCGCATTGCAGTTCTATCAGACGGAGGCCGTCGCCGCCTGGAACCAGGTCATTCTTGGCCTGCTCATCGGAGGCGACGCGATCTGGGCTCTGGCCCGGAGACCGACCATATCGCACGCCTGACGCAATCCGCCGCCAACGGTGCCCACGGATCCCAGTCACGAAGCGCGGCCGCGTCGGCCGCCGACGTTAACTCTGGTTCGCGGGCGCGGGCGCGGCCGCGCCCGGCACCTGCAGCGTCGAGACCACTTCGCGCACGCCGTCGGTTTCCATCGCCAGCAGCATCGCCCGGCCGACCAGGCCGGCCGAAGCGACCTTGCCCGAGAGGGTCACCCGCCCGTCGGTGGTGTTGACCGAGATGCTGAGCGAGGACAGATCTGGATCGGCGAGGAGCTTGCGCTTGACCTCGGCAGTGATTCGCGTATCCGACGCGGCGCCGGCCGCCGCCTCGCCGATGTCGCGCGCCTTGTGCCGCACCACCCTGCCCGTCTGCTTGAGCTCTTCGCTGATGTCGGCAGCCCGCAGTTGCAGCGCCTCGAGCTTCGCGGCGATCGCCTGCTTCGCGTCCTCGGCGGCCCCGCCTGCCGCCTTGCCCGCCTCGGCGGCTTTCTGCCGCACGCGCTCGGCCGCCTGCTGCGCCGGCGACTGCACCGGCCTCTGGAGCATGAACCAGTAACCCGCCGCGCCGACGATGACCCCCAGAAGGAAAGCAATGAACATGTTCTTCATG
>Ga0315556_1000176_pt1 | contig 37485 bp, 38 predicted proteins | sample SalMarSW160310MG_FD_202112 | JGI IMG/M metagenome (GOLD analysis project Ga0315556, IMG submission 202112) | Salt marsh sediment microbial communities from the Plum Island Ecosystem LTER, Massachusetts, United States - Salt Marsh Sediment SW1603-10 ...
CGGGTTATTGAAAACACACTCTCCCATGGATAGGCAGGATCTGTTTCCTCCCTTCTTAGTTTTACCCCTGCCTCTCTTCAGTAAAGATCACCAGGGCCGTGCTCGCCAGCCTACTCAGCATTGAGCATCCCGCCAAAAAATGGCACAACTTTGATCTACCTTCAGAATAATTATTATAATCATGAAGATGGGCGAAAACTCGGGCCTGGAAAACAAAGCCCGCATCGAAGATTAATACTGCCAAAGAATAGCAATATTTACTCTCTGCCCTGGGTTTTCTGCGACGGTCGGATCAGCCGGACTCACGCAATAGACGCTGAGAAGTGGGTTGGCGAATTCGATGGGGGGGGCCACCGGCTGCCGTCGTACATAGTCGCCCACCACTATGGGTTCCACAAAAAGGTGGCAGAAAAGGGGTCGATGGCAAATATCTATGCGAAGGCTTCTCTTTTGTCACTGCCCCCTATAAATTGGGTAGGTCACCTGGAGATAACTTGATCATGGTCGGCCGGCACGGCGTTCAACGACAGGTCATTCACAGCGCTTGCGTCATGGGAAGATTCCCGCTTCGGAAGTGCCGCGCTGTCCGTACAATTGCTGAGCATCAAAGTGGGCGGCTCAAGAGAAAATGCAAATGGGGCCGCCAGCTTAAGAGCGCTGAGACCCAGGATGTAGCGGGTATGTCCGGGAAATACCGCCGCCTCCACGTTATGTAGCAAGCACGTTTTACCAATGCTCATACTCGATATGCGGTAAATAGGGACGACCTTCCGCGTACCGTCGGCCATAATCCCGGTCAGCTCTTTCACGTAGGTGACGGCGCCGTTTTGTCGCAATACCCCCAGCGCCGCTTCGTTGATAGTCGTATAGCTGGATCCGGTATCCACCATCATATCCACCGCCCCGTATCCATCGAGATAACCTCCCACATAGAACGTGGCGGCTTTGGTGGTCCGCATCGGAATTTGCTTATCGAATTGAGCCGCTTGCACTTTCCCTGACGCCGCTAACAGTAAGGCTATTAAGAGTCCCACTCTCAACATCCACCTCCACTAGCGTAGTCCCGGGATTCTGCACCGTTCAATCTTGAAGACACGAAACGAACCCTATCGCAATAATCGAGCGTCATCTGATTTCCGGCCTACCCTAAGCTATACTGATAATGTCTCCTAAGAGTAACAATCGATATTCAAACAAAATCATGCGCTTAACTTTGTTAAGCAATATCGATGTCATTTTAAGGCGACACTCGAACAATACCCATTCATATGCCACAAGCCATAACCGGATGTTTAAACGGCAATTTGCGTGAGTGGTATAATCGCTGAAGCTATAAACATGATCGGCACAGACGTGCCGATGTTTTACGAGCGGTATTGCTGAGTCTTATATGTCTTTGATGCTATTGAAGGAGAGTGACCATGAATAAGAACTTTGCACCGTCGACCGCTGCTGCACTGGTGGCCGTATTGACACTGGCCGTAACCGGAGTTGGCTGGGCCGAGGGAATGGACAAGGGGATGGATGACATGTCCGGGGGCAAGACTTTGAGCAAGGAAGAACGAGAGGCCTTTTCGCAACTGGATATCAATAAGGACGGCAAAATCAGCCTGGAGGAAGCCAAGAAGAATCCTAAGTTGGCCGAGAAGTTCGACCACGCGGACAGCAACCACGACAAAGCGCTCGACGCAGGTGAATTTGCCCGCTTCGAGACGGATACCGAGCAAAGTAAATGAATGTAAGGTAAGGGCGGCATTCCTCATGCCGCCCTTATCTGTGTGATTCATAGAGATCGTTTCAATCTCCGTAGTTCCAAGTCAACCTTGTAGTTCGGGTCCTGAATACGCTCGGCCTCAGGCGAATAATGCCGATATGCCTCCTCGGAAAGAGGCGTTTCATCCGCCAATTCAAAGTACCTTTCCATCGGTGATTTGCCATGATGCGCACTGTGTGGGCGATCCCAGTTGTAGTAGTGCTGCCACTCCGATAAAAGATCCTCCAATCTTGCATCAGAGAGGTCTACTGTCGCATAGAACTCTGTCTTGTCGGTCTGTTGAGATCGCTCCACCTTCCCATTGAGATGGGGCGAACCAGGTTTGTTCGGGCGAAATTTAATGCCGTATTCCATGAGTTTTTCTTGCACCTTGTGGGCGAAGAACTCTCGGCCACGATCAGTCTGAATCCGCTGTATTGGGAACGGCATTTCATCAACGACACAGTCCAGGAAATCCAGCGTGTTTCCGGCAGTCCTACGGTCGTACAATCTAAGAACGCGGTAACGAGTACAGTCATCGACAGCCGTATATTGGTAATGTCCAGGCCCAATCTTGCAGGTATCCATTTGGACCCTATCACCAGGCACTGGCCTAGCGTAGCGGATGAAGTCCTGTTTTACTCTGAATTTCTTGACAGGACTGGCATGGTTTCGCAGTAGAACCTTATGAATCGTAGCTAGTGACAGAGAAATTCCGTGTTGGCGCAATAGTTCACTCTGCAGCCTTCTCGCTCCAAGGTTTCGGCTTGAGCGAAGCTCCATTATTAGTCTCTCCTGTTCTGCGCCGACTTTAGTTGCTGGGGATGAATGAGGGCGGCGACTTTGGCTCACAAGACCCTCAACGCCGTACTTGCGATATCTTCGCCACCACTTCCTCAACGTTGGCCTAGAGATTCCGCATCGTCTACAGACTAACCCTGCATCACTTGTTTCTTCGTACAGACGGACCCACCGCATTCGTTGTTGAATTTCTTTGCTCATAGCACCCAATTATATTGAAAGGATCTCTATGAATCACACACCTTATCGCACTCCGGAATACATACTCGGACATCGAATACAGTTGTACCTTCCCCGAAGCCTCCCCGCCCCCTTTAACGCCTTCTGAGGTCACCACAGATAGCTGAGGTTTAGCTGGTACTGATTCCGCGTATATTTTTCGATCGGTAAATTTGAGAGGTTATCCGTATATGTATATTCCCCCGTCAAATCGGTATGGCTGCTCAGGCTATAGATTGCCCTGGCGGTAACACGATAGCGTTTGTCGGTACGCGTAATGAAACTGCTATCGAATTGCTTGCTCGCATCATGAAAATGGGAATAACGATACCTAAGATCAATTGAAGCTTTGAGCCGGCTGGTAATGGGGAAGATGTCTCTTATTCCCAGGATATGCCGGGTGGGAGAATAACTGGTAAAACGCGGAACTTGCAGATCTTTCCGGTCATTGTATTCAAAACCGTAGGTAAACCTTATTTGTTGCCACCCCAATCTCAATGTTGAATCGAGCTGCGCTTGATGACGCCAACCAGCCAGATACGCATAGGCTTTGTCAATTGCATCAATGCGACTCAGCCTATATCGCAGGCGCAGCTCGTTATTTTCTGAAAATTTACGCGCCCCGACAAGCTGCAATGTCGCGGTGCTGTTTAAACCATTACCGCCTACAAAGGTTACATCCTGAGATAGACCCGTATCTAACTTCCATTGCTCAAGCTTACCCTCCAAGATAACCCCCAGATAAAGATCATCCAAATTATAAGCACTCAGCTCGCTATAACGAATATTAAATAGACTAGCTTCTATTTGGAGAGCTTTATTCCCAAGCTGGGCGACCTGTTTATTGCCAAAAGCAAAGAATTCAAAAAAACTATCGTCTTGATTTGCAGTCGACGAAGTCAGGACATCCGCCTGCAGGATTACATTGTCATCATAACCCAGCGAGCCTCTTACCATGGCAAATCCCGGATATACTACTTTCTCTTCCTGGACGGGAACATCGGAACCAAGCCGCCTGAGCTGCTCGGCACTCAGCTTTGCAAGTTTATCGGACTTGCTAATAGTCAGTGTTTTTCTAAACCATTCTTCCGCCCGCTTATAATTTTCCCGCTTCAGAGCCACAAGTCCGAGGTTATAGCTAGCCAAGGGCGCCATCTTTGGATCATTTACCAGTTTCAAGAAAGCGCTCTCGGCTTCCGAGAAGTGCCCAAGCTTGTAATTCGTAACCCCCAGGTTGTAGTACAAGCTGATATCTTCAAACCCTTCAGACCGTGCCTGCTCAAAAAATTGGAGAGCCGTTACGTAGTCCTCGCTCCGAAACGCTGCCACTCCTTTCTCGAAGGGGGCCCGGGCCGTGCTCCCCCATACTGGAGACTGCATAGCCAGTAAAATTAGTAAGCCATAAATGGAAAATTTCAGACGGTGGTTCAAGCTGCGCATAAGGTAATTCGTCATGCAAATTTGTTTGATGGCGGTTATTCCCCGTAACCGTAGAAGTAGATTCGGCGTACCTGGCAATAACTTAATATGAATAGAAAAAAAAGGCCCCCTGTTAAAGGGGGCCTTTTGTCTATCCTTTCAACTGTTAGATCTTATTGCCCGGCATTTTCCCTGGCTGAGCCGGCGTGCTCATTGGCATTATCGGCGGCGAGACCGGCGTGCTCATTGGCATTGTCGCTGGCGGCCGCGGCCATTTCATTGGCATTATCGGCAGCCATGGCAGCATGCTCGTTGGCATTGTCACTGGCCGTAGCGGCCATTTCATTGGCATTGTCAGCGGCCAGCGCGGCATGCTCATTGGCGTTATCACTGGCATCGGTGGCCATTTCATTGGCATTATCACCGGCCTGAGCAGCATGCTCGTTGGCGTTATCGCTGGCATCCTCACTATGACTATTGGCGTCAATACGTTCTGCAGCACGCTCGCGGGCCGCATTTGCCGTATCAAGGCCATGCCCCGCGCTCTCATGCGCTTTGTCTGCTGCCTGAGTCGGTAATTCAATGGGGTTCATCAGCTGATCCACAGCCGCCCCACTTGTGTTCGGGTCAGTCGTTCCACTTGTACTCGGGTCCACAACATCCATCGTGACATCGAGAGTCTCGGCATATGCATTCACCGAGATGAACATCAATGCGCCCGACAACAAACTGATTGCTTTTAGTGATTTCATTAACAACTCCTCTACATTAATGTTACGCCATATCGGCGATACGATATGAACTTCTGGATAGATTACCTGCTTCCATCTGAATACCGAGATGGAAGGCTTTTTTGCTTTCCGCATTCTCAATCGAGGTGATCAAATCACCCTCGACGGGACCAGTCGCCATCACAGGCAAGACCAACAGATTCTTCCCCTGCTTTAGCCGTCCCTTCCAACTGACGGCCTGTTGGTGTGGAAACCCTCTTAATGCCACATTGCCGGGGAGCTGCACGGTAAAGGTGGCACCATCGACGTTGTTCTTCGAATTAAAGACCAGTTTGATCTCGTGGATCTGGTCCTTCACCAGCGTAATCTGCGCTACCTCAGCCGGGTTATTCACCGGGCTCGTAACAAGAAGATTCGCCACGACAAAAAGGGCAAATCCGGCCGCTAACGCACCACCCATGGCTAGCCTGCGCCTTGCTCGCCGCTCATGCCCTTGCCGCGCCTTGGCCAGGGCGGAGCGTACAACATCCGGGCGTAGTTCCGGCACCGGCAAGTCCCGCAAGGCGGCCCGCATGCCTTGTTCACGGTCCACCAGTCGGCGACAAGCCTCGCATTCTTTAATATGCGACTGTATTTCCTCGACTTTTAACCCATCCAGGCTGCCATCCAGGAAATCATTCAAATTTTGGGTTGTGGTTTCACAGCTCATAATCGCATCCTTTGCCTATTAACACGTTCCGGCGGCTCAAAAGGTTCCATCGTCGAGCAGATTTCTTAATCGATCACGAGCCCGGTGCAGGCGGGACTTTAAGGTCCCGATGGCGCAATCCAGGACGACTCTCATTTCCTCCAACGAATAGCCCTCCACGTCATGGAGAATTAATACGATCCGATGGTCCTCGGACAACTGCTCCAGCGCCTGCAGCAATTTTTGCTGAGTTATACTGCGATGGTACGCCTGCTCAGGGATAGAATCGGGATCTACGGCCTCCACGCTCTGTGCAAGCTCGGTTAAATCATCGACTGCATCCACAACTGACAGCCTCTGGCTCCTCAGTCTATCCACCCACATGCGATACATCACACGCGCCAGCCAGGGCCGTAATTTTTCCACTTTCTCCAGCTCATGGCATTTTGGATAAAGCTTAAGCAAGAGGTCCTGAACCAAATCCTCTGCTTCCATCGTGTTATTGGTAAATCGATAAGCCAGTTTATAGAGAGGCTCTACATGGGGGCCAACCAGGCGCTCGAAGACGGAAAGCTTATCCCGTCCTGACAAGAATCTTATGATGTTACCCATGATTTCCCAACCCGGATTACCAAAGCTGTTCAGCAATAAAGGCGCGCATCCGGATAGCGGCTCTTATAAGGTTTTTTAAACTATATTTAGTTAATCAGTTATGGTTTGAAATATACGCCAGGCAGCGAATTGAACCCAATTGAGATCAGAGCAAAGCTCCCGCTATCCATTAGAGTAAACTGTGATCTGATCCCCATTATCGTTTACGGCGCATTTAAACTCCCCAAGGCATCCGTAAATGATTCGCCCTGGAATTTTGACGAAACATCAACAATCGAAGCCAGCGCATGGGCTCCGCCAAAATCAGGCGAATACGTGACCTGATCCCTGGCATTAATGGAGAAGGGATATGAACGAGAAGATCAGACAGAAGATCCTCACGCTCTTGGACCAGCACCGGATTATGACGATTGCCACGCTGAGGCCGGACGGCTGGCCGCAGGCGACGACCGTCGGCTACGTAAACGAAGGTCTCACTCTCTATTTCCTCTGCGGATTGGACAGCCAGAAGGCTGCGAATCTGGCATGGGACGATCGGGTATCTTTAACCATTGATCACGATACGTCGGACCTGATGACGATAACCGGACTGTCCATGGCGGCCCACGCGCAAGCGGTGACCGATCCGACAGAGGCGGAAAAGGTATTGCGCATGCTCCCGTTGAAGTATCCTGAACAAACCTCCCTGCCCGTGCAGATGCCTGCACCGGAAGACGTTAAAATATTCCGCGTGATACCGATAGTCATCTCCGTGCTCGACTACACCAAAGGCTTCGGCCACACGGATCTTGTAAACTGCTAAGCATGTTTCGTATATAAGTAGATAAATTGGCCTAACGAGATCAAGCCCAAGATGTGTAAAGAGGCGGTGACAAAGTAAATGAAGGATGACTATCATTTATCAGCTACCCCTTTAATTGCTTCTATTAAGATTAAAAATGAGAGCTGATTGAATGTCGCAGCGGCAGCGCGGAAAAAATATTATAGACACAATTCGAAAGTTCTTATGGCCCATCGGCATCTTTCGCGATGCTTCCAAAGGAGACGAATTCGAACGCGCGGCCGCATACCGTCATAACCGGGACGCCCGCAGATGCTTACCCCATTATATGAGCACCCACCTGCTTGTCGCGATATTGCTGGCCGGCGCGGGCGCCAGCCTGGAAGACGCTCATTACCTCGTCGCCTCTATATTGTGCTGGATTATGTTGACTTACATGATATCGGAGCTAGCGGTACTTTCAGCCATATATCTCGTACTCACCGTCCGGGAACCCTGAATTCCACTTTTCCCTAATCGATTCCAGCGGTGAATCGCTTCTGCAGCGAAAGGAAATAGGATCGGTGAAAATGGAGAATATGAATAATCATTATTTGTCACCTACCGCTTTAATTAATATTCGCGAGCTGGCCCCGGACCCGCTCCATGTCCTTCTCGAACACTCGGCTCACAGCGCACCGGAAAGTTCACCGAATTGGCTATAAAGCATAGCTGCTGCGCCTGCTCATGCAGTTGCACGGCCAGCCCGGCATCCCCACCCGCACTGATTACAATCCGAGGTCTGAGGACAACCTCAGTGAAACAACCACCACCATCTGCTGTTTCCACCATAATTCCGGAGGCCTGATCGAGATACTCAAGTACGATGATCTTGGCTTCCACGCACAGATGCAGGTACCAGAGCATGTGGCATGCCGACAGGGAACCGACCAACAGATCTTCAGGATTATAGCGCGCGGGATCACCCCGGAAGGCGGGGTCAGATGAACCGGAGATGACTGTCTTTCCGGCCGCCGAGATCTCATGATCTCTTGAATAGGCGCCATAGCTACTAGTGCCTTGGCCAAGATTGCCGGCCCACTTCACCTGGACAGAATAATTATGCGCCTGCTGATCGCTCATCGTGACCTTCGCTCAGCGGCCTTTCCCACGGGCCTAAGGTTTATTAAGGCAAGGTTCTGACTAGAGGCAGGCGTAGCCTGCTGTAAGCCAGCACCGTATGATCGCAATGTTAAAACTCACCATCAATCCTGTCCAACATGAGTTTTGCAACTGCGGCGGCGGCTTGATTGCTTGATTGACTCAATTCCGTAATCACGCGCTGCCGGTCTTCGGGAGAGCGGTTCTGGCTGAGTTTGAATTTACCCTGGACACTCGTGATTTCGATCTCGAAGCCAACAATCATGTTGAGAAGTTTTGAGCGCCGCTCACCGCTCAGGTCCGGCTTCCACGGACTAGGCATATGTAATTCATGGCTATGGGTTAACTGTTCAACCAAGGCTTCAACCTCGGACTCGCCTTCAATGATTCGAGGCTTACCACGCAGGTGAACCACTGCGTAATTCCAGGTTGGAACCCCGGGCGATGAATACCACGAAGGGGAAACGTAAGCATGCGGCCCATGAAACACCGCCAGGACCTCTTCCCCTACTGCAAAATGCTGCCACTGCGGATTCGACCGCGCCATGTGGCTGAGCAATCTACCTTGTTAACCGGGGGACCGCTCAAAGAGGAATGGCAGGTGACTGACAGAGGGCACACCCTCAGGGACCGTGATCAATGTCCCGAAGGGATGGTCGTCGATCAGCGTCGATATACACTCTGGGCTTGTTTCCTTGAAATGCTCTGGAAGGTACATGGCTGATGAGTTCTAAGGGCTTGGGTTAATGGCCGATTGATCATATTGGTAAGCGCTCCATTAAATCAAGACTCAAGACCTGACACCAGATGCGCGTTGGAAATAGGAACGATACCCTTACATCACAGACTTAATTTATTTCGTGCCTTCCTTCAAGCGCCACTTCGCATAGCAGTCAGACCCGCAGAAGTAGTAAACATAATCCGATGCCTCATCACTCTTGGCTGCGGACAACGGCACTTCTTTCATGCATACTTTACAGGTAACATGTATTTCTACATCTGGCTTAGATCTTTGTTTATCTGTCATATCCCCTCCTCTGACACACTGATGGATATATCCAGCCCCCCACCTTGCGATTATAAATCAATCGGGGTCTGGGCACAGTTCTGATTTTATTCTGGTTAATATTGAGGGTACCTCAATCTGACCCCAATTGTCCTATCCAGCGGAAACCCGTTCACATTCCTTCTTCAATGTATGCAGGCCATTCGTCAAGGTGGAATCAAGCATTCGTCGCATCGATCGGGAAAAAAGAAGCACAAGCAAGCCATCAAAAGACTCCTCGGTTCGTACGAGCACACCGTCTGCTTGTTCCTCGAACATCCACACATGAATCGCGCGAATGCCCAGTATTTTGCCCGTCCATACAATTCGCTTCTTGGGCTCGACTTCCTGAAGCTCAGAGGTAATCGCAGCGCCGCCAGCCTTCCAACGAAACTCGGTTCCGGGTGAAAGTGGTCCCTCCATATCGACATATGCAACGTCCGGATTCCATCGACTCCACTCCGTGATGTTGGTTTGAACAGACCAAACGACATCCAACGACGCTCGGACGAGAGTCTCGGCGGTTCCAATAGCGGGAGCCTTGCGATTAATATCCATTTGGGTATCTATTATTTAAAGGGACAAAATATAGGGTCAGAGAGGAATATTTGCTTATATTAGCGGATATTCCTCTCTGACCCTATTATTCATGCGACTGGAGACGGACCAAGCATATAGAGGTCAAATTGAGCTGTCCCCGATTATTCAGTTCAGCCCAAACTATCGCACTCGGATATAATTTTTTTCCATATAGGAGTGCTATGTTGCTGTTTTCGATTCGACCAGCGGCAACAAGCGGGAATCTTCCAATGCAGCGGTCCTATGGCCTATGCCCGCTAGATATCCTTGATTCGAGGAAAAGGCAATGAAGTCCGATAATGATTTCTGACGGACAAGCATGACAAGATCCCATCTCTCTTCCTGCGGCCCTATAAGGAAGTTGTCACCTTTCCCCAAGAACACAAGATCCCCACCGCTCTCTTCGAGAAAAGGCAAGGTATGATCGATGTACTTTTGATATGCTTCCGCACCGGATATGGGCTGGCTGGGCATCAGCTCCGGGTTTGCGGAATAATCGGCCACGTCGCGAAAGCGGAGGAGATTCAGCATCACAACCTCACCAGTAATATTTCGACGAAACAAGGCCACCCCTGCCTCCTGTGTAACCTCCAAGAAACGTTCTGTCATCAGGCGCTCTCTTTTTCCTTCATAGCTTGGTTCGCAGGATCGTAGGTTGGGCTAAATAAAAGGAAGCCCAGCAATTCATGCCCGCTATAGTACATAGATAAATATCTATGGTATAGATTATTAATATCTATTTTTATAAATATTTAATCGCCGTTAAGCTACTCCACAGTTAAAGCCAAACTGTTGAGGTAGACAATATGGACGCACTTTATGTTGATGGTATAGAAGATATCTTGGCAATAGCCACAGGCCCTTCGGCCTCCAATGACGAGCCTTTGGAGGATGGTCGCCCCGATGGTACTGTCGTCAAGGGGTCAGTCCTGGGCGAAGAACTCGATGCAGGAGAATGCGAGTTGCTCGCTGCGATCATGGAAGTCCGCCACTTAAGCCCGGGCGAACGCCTGATGACCGAAGGCGACGTTGACAACCGGCTGGTGTTGGTGGCAGCCGGTAAAGTCGCGGTGTTATCCAATGTCGATGGCCGCGAAATCGGCGTCTACACGATGACCCGGGGAGAATGCGCAGGGACAAGGGCGTTTGTTGATGGCACCCCGCGCAAGGCGACGCTTGAGGCTGTCGACGGTGCAACCGTTTATACCTTGAAGCCGGAAGTCTTGGAGTCGTGCATTGATCGGCACCCGACAATGGCTTACAGGATGATGCGGGGCCTGTTCAGGGCAACTCACAGCAACCTGATGCGGGCCAACCAGGAACGGCAACAATTGACCAACTACATCACCCACGCCTGCGGTCGTTATTGATCTGCGCAGTGATAGCGGTAAAGGATATGGGGTCAGAGTAAAAACTTGAACTGCGGCAATTGAGAAGAAGGCGGGTTTTTACTCTGACCCCAAATATTACTCTTACTCTGACCCCAAATATTACTCTTACTCTGACCCCAAATATTACAAATATTAAAGTAGGTTCTGCCTGAACGCATTGTTAGGCACCGTGGATTGCCACAATCATCATGGTCGTTTGCGGCGAAGGCGGTAAAAGCGAGGGTGTGCTTTCTGCACAAAACGGGGAGCCCCGGTCAAATCGAATGCTTCCTCGTCAGCGATCACCCATCCCCCATAATCTTGTTCGATCTCTTCCCTGCTGATCCCTCGCGGTAGCGGTCCTCTGCGACCCGGTGAGAACGCGTACATCAGGAGCGTGGCGTCTTCAGAGGCCAACGCCGTGACCTCACGGCTCACCACCTGCACTTGCTCGGGCGTGAGGCCATGTACGACGCCAAAGTCCAGGATGAGGCGAAATCCAGAACCGATGCCCGCGGCCGTGAGCGCCGTGATGCTACCTTCGACGAATTGACCCTCCGCGCCGGCTGCGCGTGCGCGTTTGCGGGCGATGCGCACCGCCTTCGGCACGATGTCGACGCCCGTTACCTCCCACCCGCGTTGAGCCAGGCGAACTGACCAGAACCCGGTGCCGCATCCGAGATCGAGCGCACGCCCGTAAGGCGGTTCTCGACCGCTCTCCTCTTGGTCAAGGAGCGCGATGGCCTGTTCGCCTATAGGAAGTGACGGCATCCGCTCCCACGGCGTTAAGCCGACCAGATACTGGAACTTGTAGAAAAGGCTCATTTGACCTCCCGGTAAGGCATGGGTGCCTTGTATCTAACGCCTTAGTTCGGCTGCATTTGAGGCGACGGCCGTTTTTGCGGAAGCAAAAATGGGCGGCGGGTCAAACGTCCGTTGCAACGTTTTGTTGGGCGGCAACGCTCCCCGCCCGAAGTGTCTCAACTGTGCCAGGAGCGGTCATCAGCCCTTGGCCTGCGAACCGGCGAGAACTTGCTATTCAGGCTTCAGATCTAGCCGACCTGATTCGTGCGGGACCAGGGAAACTGGAGATGCCGTTCCAATAACACTTATTGTCCGGTATTTTAATTGCCTTCAAGTTCTTCGAGGCTGCTGAGCTGCCCCCTAAAACGAGTCCAGTATTTAAGAGTTAGAAATTAGCTTAAACTACTGACTGAGGAGGTCAATACTGCCTAGAAAACGCTACCAACCAGATGAAATCATCAAGATCCTTCGACTCATCGGAATCGCTGTGTGCGTCGTGGTTGGATGCGTCGGGTTTGCGCTCTGGGCCTACAGCCTGCGGCCCGCGCCCGAGCCGCAGCCTTGCGCGTTGCCGACTAAGGTCGGTGAACTCGGCGCGGTCTGCGGCTTCCGCGACCCCGAAGATCTCGACTACGTCACATCGCTCGACCTTGTCCTGGTTTCCGAAGAGGGGCTTGGCGGACGGCTGCTCGCGCTGCGTCCAACCGACCTAGCCGCAGGCCCAATCGTGCTCTGGCCACACGCCCCCTCAGGCGGGCGCGCGCCGCTTGAGGGCACAGCGCCGAGTGGCGACTGCGCACCACCTCAAGACCCCGAACACTACGCCCCCCACGGCCTCTCGGTGCTCGAACCGAGCACGCCCGGCGACCCCGTGCGCGTGGCGGCCGTCTTCCACCACCTCGACGCGCAGGGCGTCGTGCGGGACGCAGTCCAGCTCTTCGAACTCGTAGACGGGGGCGACACGCTCCGGTGGCAGAGCTGTATCCGCTATCCCGAGCACGCGATCGGCAACGATCTGGCGTGGCTGGGCGGCGGCTCGCTGCTCGCGACCCGCTTCGTCCGCGCCGATACGCCGGACGAAATCCAGCATGGCATTCTGGTCGGCAGCCTGGGCTTCGAGACGGGAAACGTGCTGACCTGGTCACCCCTGCGGGGCTGGTCACCTGTTCCGCACACCGGCGCCGCGATCCCCAACGGCATCGCTGTGGCACGCGACGGCCAGGAGTTTTACTTCGCAGATTCCGGAGGCAGGCGCGTCGCGATCGTCCGCTGGAAAGGTGAAGACAACGAAATCCAGTACGTCGACGTCGGCGGCGCGCCCGTCAATCTGACGATCAGCGCTTCGGGCAGGATTCTGGCGACTATGGTTACGCTGAGCGGCGATATTCCGCTGCCCTTTATCTGCGGATTCCGGGGCCGCACCTGCCGGACCGGCTGGGCCGTGTGGGAGATCGACCCCGCCACCGGGCGCGCGGTCGAAATCCTGGCAGGCAATGGCGAGCGGATTTCCAGCGTCCCGGTTGCCCTCGAGGTGGGAGACTTCACGCTCCTAGGCAGCATCGGGGACAATCGCGTGGGCGTCTTTCGCAGGCGCTAGCATCAAATGGTTTTCAACGGCAGCGTGAGTTTTAAATAAATCTGTCCCGGTTTCCTCAGGTGTAACCCATGTCCTCGGATTTTTTTGTTACCTATCTCCCCGACCGGTCAATGTGCTCCTGATATACATATATGAAACACATAACTAGCTCCTAACTGATCTGGGACACCCACCAATCAACTCTCTCAGTAAATTCCAGGAATCAACCGATAACGCACACGTTGTGCATAGTCTCGATAGCCCAGTAATTCTTCCTGTAAAGTCTGGTCTTCAAGTACTGTTCTAATTACCGTAATGATTGTTGCCACCGCCGCAGGTATCAGTGTCCATACCGAGCCTAGCGCAAGAACAATACCGAACAGTGGAAGAATATTTCCGGCATAACCCGGATGCCGAACAAACCGGTACGGACCGGTATCACACACCACATGCCCTCGTTCCGTCTGAATACGTACCACGCTGGAGAAAAAACGGTTCTCTACCACTGCCCATGCAGCGAAAGCGTAACCGAACGCGATCAATATGAATCCAATTACACTTAACCATAGCGGAAATTCGGGGGACCAGTTATAACGATGGTCCAGCCCTGCCACAATAACCATAGGGTAACCGACACTCACCGCCATCAGTGGAGCAAGCACTTTATCCCAAGCCTTTGCGTTTTGAATATTTTGAATATTTTGTCGTTCGGCCGTCAATCCGGGGTGTCGCTGTTCCGCCCATATACGTCCCCCAATACCAGCGGCTAAGATCAGCAGGGAATAGACCCACGCCTGCCACCAACCGAGGCCCCCACCGCATATAAATAAAATCAGCGGGATAAGGAGATACACCACAACTAATCGGATCCACTGGCGAGGGGATACTGTTTGAGCTGCCTCTTCACTAACCGTCTTAGCTGACATGTCATTCCCCAAAATAAAAGGGATTTGAGTGTGTGCCTAACGACAAGCTGTGGGGCGCAAGCCGCAACGCGGCGCAGCATCCCACACGAGCGCATTGTTAGCAGCTTTTTGCCACATAGTTTTGCAATGCAATGAATAGCCGTCTAAGTTCTTCTGGGTAATATTCAAATTCTGCCTCACCATCTGGGCAACCCAATTCCTTATATAAATTACTATATTGTCTGTATTCTTCTTCAGCCATATTTTCATAATTTTGAAAAGGATACCTTAGCCTGACGAAATTATATTTGTACCATCTTAGGAGCGACTCTATGCGCATTTTTATGTCAAATATTTGTGAGGTTTGTTGAGCTTCACCTATTAACTTCTCTTTTAGCTCTCTGCTCAATGTGCAGTAGACAGCATCATAGTTATGAGAATAATCCTCTTGTCTTTTGTCTATATATAAAGCTGCTTTCATTAACAATTCGAAACCTAATAGCTTTCATTCAAAGGGGACAGATTTATTTGGCGCTGAGTAGCTTGCAACCTTAAGACTACTAGATAAAGCCTCTCAAATAAATCTGAAGATCATGTAGCCAGCCTCCAGTAGCTCACCCCTACTGGAGCGATAAACTGGTTGTCCGGAAAAACACACCAGTGACTAAAGGAGGCGGCTATGAAACTATATGGCGCAATTGATCTTCATTCAAATAATAATGTTCTCGTAGTAATCGATGAAAACGATAACATGCTGTTCCGTAAGCGGCTACCTAAAGATCTGCCCAGTGTCTTAACCACCCTGGTGCCCTTCAAGCCGGATTTGCACGGCGTTGCGGTCGAATCGACATTCAACTGGTATTGGCTGGTCGATGGCCTGATCGAGCACGACTATAAAGCCATGCTGGTTAACACCGTGGCCGTGCAGCAATACAGCGGGCTGAAGCACACCGATGATCAATCAGACGCCTTATGGCTGGCGCATTTAATGCGCTTGGGTATCCTGCCCACCGGGTATATCTACCCGAAAAAGGAGCGCGCCGTGCGCGACTTGCTCCGTAAACGCCTGCAGCTCGTGCGGCATCGCGTCACCCATATGTTGAGCGCTCAAAATCAGCTCTGGCGCACAACGGGGCTCAATGTTCCCAATAACATCATTAAAAAGGCCGATCACTCCGTGCTCAATCTGATTGATGATCGCACTATCCAAATGGCGATTAAAAGCAATCTCACCCTGATCGATACGCTCAATCAGCAGATTGAGCTGCTGGAAAACACCGTCAAGAAGCACATGGTCCTCAAGCCCGTATTCCAATCGCTGCTGACAATTGATGGTATCGGCGACATCCTGGGCTTGACCATCATGCTGGAAACGGGGGCGATCAGCCGCTTCAAACACGTCGGCAACTTCGCCTCTTACTGCCGATGCGTTGAGAGTAAGCGTCTCAGCAATGGCAAAAAGAAAGGTACCAATAATCAGAAAAACGGCAACAAATATCTGGCCTGGGCCTTTGTCGAGGCGGCGCACAGCATCATTCGCCATAGCAAGGTGGCGCATCGCTTCTACCAACGCAAGCGCGCCCAGAAGAACGGGGCGCTGGCGCACAAACTGGCCCGCGCCGCGTACTACGTCATGCGCGACCGGGCGCCCTTTAGACGCGAACTCTTGTTCCAGTAACGCTTTGAATGATAGAGGGAGCCAGCAAAGGGAATGGTCGAACCAGAAATCTGTATGGACTCTCTATCATTCTCCTCTTAACAACGAGTTGACTGATGCGCCTCAGTCGTGAGCCAGTAGAGACTGGAAACTCGGTGACGAGTGAACCATCAATCTGTGAAGCTCCCCTTGGACACGGCTGGGTACCAACGGTCTTCTGGGCCTCGCAAGAGGCAGGGGTGTCACGCAACAGCGTGATCACTTTGATCTCGATGGGTGTCTGGTGCGGATCAGGTCCGTAACCACATTTTGAATGTCTCGGGTGCGTATTATCGACGCGTTGTTTATTGCCAGGCGCCACACCGACGCCTATGGTATTTTATTGCCTATTGACACCGGCTGGCTAATGGGTGTCCCCTTTCGTCATTGGAGACGTGCATTGATCGGCACCCGACAATGGCCTACAGGATGATGCGAGGCCTGTTCAGGGCAACTCACAGCAACCTGATGCGGGCCAACCAGGAACGGCAACAATTGACCAACTACATCACCCACTCCTGCGGTCGTTATTGATCTTGCGCAGTGATAGCGGAAGGATAGAAGGATATGGGGTCAGAGTAAAAACTTGAACTGCGGCAATTGAGAAGAAGGCGGGTTTTTACTCTGCCCCCAAATATTATTTTTCTTTCCTATTTTTCTTTCTGCCTGCGGGGCGATACCCCGTAGTAATACATGCATTCATTTTGCGATAGCGCGGCGCTTCTCGCTTTCTGCGATCATCGCCGACAAATCCTCGGCGGGCCGGATTTCCCAGGATCCCATAAGGAGGCCGGGATGATTCGATATCAACTGAGTTGCCTGATTCAGGTCTTTGGCTTCCAGAATCAACAGCCCTCCCAGAAGTTCCTTTGTCTCGGCGTAAGGCCCGTCGGTTACGGAGATCTTACCGTTTTGGTGACGCAATGTCATGGCGGTGTCAGGACCTTTGAGCCCCTCCCCACCGGCCCAATGGCCGTTTTTCCTAAGTACCTCGTCGTAGGCGAAGCACTTGTCAATCATGGCGTTTTGTTCGCTTTCCGATTTTTTCATCCAGCTCTCGACATCCAGATATCCGAAACAGACAAATTTCATATGCCTTCTCCTTGATTCAATTAGTTAGGAGGACCCACCGCCCAGGCGAGTCCACTGTCACTTCCTAGTCGTATGGGCAGGCATGAATTCGACATCCCAGAAACGCTAACCAGGGTCAGAGTGAAAAGTTTAACCTATGAATATTGGGCAACAGTTCGAGTAGTTTTTACTCTGACCCCAAATATTGATTTTCCAGAATATATTTCTTGATCTGATTTTCCGAATGCAGGCACAAGACTGTAACCAATGCGCGTTTCTTCAGAAAAACCACCCGACAACTGCCCATATTCTTCATTCGTGTTGTACTCGTAATGTGCATAAGCAAGGGCGTCGGGTTGGGCTATGCTCTCTGGGTCGCCATGAAATGCTTGATGATAGAATCGAGATTTATTTTTATTCTCTACACACAGGTTAAGAAGTGGTTTTTCGTATTTTTTGCATTCAATAATTATTCTTCGAGAGCTGTGATATTTTTCGCTATTAATATTTCCGAAATGATAGGCTGTAACATCTATCTCGCGGCTCTTATCTGTTTCAATGTCAACATAAATCTCCGACTTCCCGCATAAATATTTGCGCTTATTTAACTCTGAGAACAAATAGAACTCTAGCGGATAACCAGATTTTTCAAGCCATTTTTTAATTTCTTCATCCATAGCTTGTTTCACACATAACGTGTAAGCTCAGGCGCGCCGCTTTTGGGCGTCGCCTGGGGCGTCTTGTTGGGCACACTGTGCTGTATTCATTCGGAAGGATTTTGCTATTTCTTGATAGTACGAAATTGTCTAAAGAATGCTCGAATGTCTTCGGCTAAAAGCTCTGGCTCTTCCATTGCCGCAAAATGTCCCCCCCGAGGCATGTGAGTCCAACGCATTATGTTGAGATTTTTCTCCGCCCATTCTCTTGGTGGCAACAATACATCCGAAGGGAAAAGTGCTACGCCCGTAGGAACATCAATTCTCCCCAATTGCGGCAACGAATGGGTGTTTTCAAAATAACGATGTGCACTGGGGCCAATGGTATTCGTGATCCAATAGATCATTATGTTGGTAAGTAATTCATCGTTGCCGAATTTCTTGTCAAACTCACAATCTTGATCGCTCCATGAACGGAATTTTTCGACAATCCACGCAGCTAAACCTACCGGAGAATCGGAAAGCCCATAGGCGAGCGTCTGTGGTTTCGTCGCCTGAAGGGAGATGTAACCACCTTCCTCTACAATCCATTTTTGAACATCTGCTTTATATTGCAACTCTTCTTTGGAAAGCGATGCTTCATCATGAGCAGTCATGAGCTGCCTGATTATTCCTAAATCGGTGACGTGGATGCCCACAAGAAGTTCAGGGTGTATTGCAGCCAAGTACCTGGTGACGCCGGAACCCATATCCCCGCCAGCTGCCGCAAATGTTTCGTAACCAAGTTCTTCAGTCATTAACTTGGCCCAGAGCTCTGAAACTGTAGAATTGTTGACGCCACCAACGGTAGGTTTTCCGGAAAACCCAAAACCCGGTATGGAAGGGACGATTACATCGAAAGCGTCATTTGGATGACCACCGTACCGCGCAGGATCTGCAAGATGCGGGATCATCTTCTTGTAGCGTATAAAGCTGTCAGGCCATCCGTGGGTAAGGATGATGGGTAAAGGATTGGGTCCTCTGCCGCGCTCGTGGATGAAGTGCACATCAACACCATCTACAGTGCAGCGAAACTGAGGCAAGCGATTCAGTTCGGCTTCTTGCGCTCGCCAATCATACTGTTCGCTCCAATATGATACGAGTGACTGCAAATAGCCCTTTTCAGTGCCCCGTTCCCAAGCGACATTCTCCAATTGATCGGGCCAGCGGATATGATCAAGACGATACTTCAGATCGATAAGTACATCTTCGGGAATTTGGATACTGAATCTCTCAGCTGTCATAAGAACCTTCTCTCAGGACACATAATCTATGAGTATCATGGCCGCGTTCTTCGCCCAACAGTTAAATAACCGGATTCCGGAATATTGGAATAGACGGAATCCGGGTATTGCGATTCGCTGTGGTCTGGGTATATTGATATCGAGCGTGGTCACGGAACGATTACGTTCGCTTTGTATTTCTTCTGACTGCATGGAGGCTAGCAGATGAAATCCCTCAAATCAAACCAAGAAACGGCGGTAGGGCGTTTCTGGGATAGATATATCGATCTGATTCATAATCAAGGCGTTAAACAGTCTGCGGACCGCTGGTTTGTGAAGTGGGCGGAACGCTATATCGAGCGCTTTAAAGACCGGAAATTGACCTCTCATACCCCAGCGGATGTAAATGGCTATTTCGCGGAGTTGGGGCGGGATACGCGCGTAAAGGACTGGCAATTCGCTCAGGCCGTCGATGCTACACGGAATCTCTTCGTCTTGATGGGGGCGACATGGCTGGATGAGGTGGACTGGCACTATTGGAAAGATTTGTCGCGCACGCTGACGCCGGATCATCCTACCTTGGCGCGCGAGAGCGTGGCCCAAAGACCCGCCTCACCCGCACAAGCGCCCACGGTAACGGAGGCGGAGTCATCTTTACTAATCCCCCTCGTCACGGAGCTGCGTCGTCGCCATTATTCGATTCGGACCGAACAGGCCTATCGGCAGTGGATCATCCGTTTTCTGCGGTTCTTGGGCAAGGCTGATCCCCGCCAAGCCGGGGCGTCGGAGGTTGCCGTCTTTCTTGAGCAGCTTGCCGTAAAGGGAAATGTCGCGGCCAGCACGCAAAATCAGGCGCTCAATGCCTTGGTATTCTTCTACAAAGAGGTCTTGAAGCAGCCGCTGGCGACCTTAGATGAATTCGCACGCGCCAAGCGGCCGAAGCGATTGCCGGTGGTACTCACGCGTGCCGAGGTGGCGAGGGTGCTCAAGGGCATGAAGGGTACGAGTCGGCTAATGGCTGCGCTGTTGTATGGCACCGGGATGCGGCTGATGGATTGTGTCCGGCTGCGCGTTCAGGATGTGGATTTTGACTATCAGCAAATTATGATCCGCGATGGAAAGGGTCAAAAGGACCGGGTGGTACCCCCACCCAATCGATTGGCTGATCCGCTGCGGGCTCATTTACAAAAGGTTCAGCATCTGCACCAGGAGGATCTGCAGCGCGGTTTTGGCGAGGTATTTTTACCCTTTGCACTGGCCAAGAAATATCCCAAGGCAGCGCGGGACTGGCGCTGGCAGTATGTATTTCCCAGCAGCAAATTATCGGCCGACCCGCGCAGCGGGGTGATTCGGCGGCACCATATCGATGAAAGCGGCTTACAGAAGGCGGTTAAATCGGCGGGAGACGCGGTAGGATTGCATAAGCGCGTGAATTGCCATGCGCTGCGCCACAGCTTTGCGACGCATCTATTGGAGTCGGGTTACGATATTCGCACCGTCCAGGAGCTGCTCGGCCATGCCGACGTGTCGACTACCATGATCTACACCCATGTCTTGAACCGTGGCGGGCGCGGAGTGGTGAGTCCCGTGGATCATTTGCCGGCCGAGTAATTAAAACCAAGATGCGAAGGGGGGCGCACTATCAAAACTTTATATCCTCAAAAAACTTCTTAACCCCATCGAACCATGACTTCGCCTTGGGGCTGTGTTTGTGATCGGTTTCCTTGAGGGTATCATCGAACTGGCGCAACAGGTCTTTTTGTTTTTGAGAAAGTTTAACGGGAGTTTCCACCACCACCCGGCACATCAAATCGCCGGTATCCCCGCCGTGGACGGAGCGCACGCCCTTGCCGCGCAGGCGGAACACCTGGCCGGACTGGGTTTCGGGGACGATCTTTAGTTTGACGCGGCCGTCCAGGGTCGGCACGTCCAGCTCGCCGCCCAGTACCGCGGTGGCGAAACTGATGGGGACTTCGCAATAGAGGTTGTTCTCGTCGCGGGTGAAGATGGGATGTTCCTTGACCCCCACGAAGACGTAGAGGTCGCCCGCCGGGCCCCCGTGTTCACCGGCCTCGCCTTCACCGGCGAGACGGATGCGATCGCCGGTGTCGACGCCCGCGGGGATCTTGACCGACAGGGTCTTGTGTTCCTGCACGCGGCCCTGGCCGTGACAGGTCTTGCACGGGTCTTTGATTATGGTGCCGGCGCCGTGGCAACGGGGGCAGGTCTGTTGCAGGGAGAAGAAGCCCTGCTGCATGCGGATCTGGCCGACGCCGCCGCATTGGGTACATGGCACCGGACCGCTGCCCTTGGCGGCGCCGGAACCGTCGCAGGTCTTGCACACGGTGTAGGTGGGGACGCGGATCTTCACCGAGGTGCCGTGTACCGCCTCTTCCAGATTGATCTCCAGGTTGTAGCGCAGGTCGGCGCCGCGCCGCACCCGTGACTGCTGGCCGCCGCGCGCACCGGCGGCGGCGCCGAAGATGTCGCCGAAGATATCACCGAAGATGTCGCTGAAGCTGCCCCCCGCTCCACCGCCACCGCCGCCCGCGCCCCCTTCGACGCCGGCGTGGCCGAACTGATCGTAGGCGGCGCGCTTGCGCGCGTCGGTCAGGACTTCATAGGCCTCCTTGGCCTCCTTGAAATTCGCTTCGGCCTTGTCGTCGTCGGGATTGCGGTCGGGGTGATACTTCATGGCGAGGCGGCGGTAGGCCTTTTTCAGTTCGTCCTCGCTGGCATTACGGGCCACGCCCAGTACTTCGTAGTAATCGCGTTGTGCCATTCAATCATCAACCCTGGTTATTTTAGTAATGTTTTTAACGCCACAAGGGCGGCTCTTGCGAGTCGCCCTTGGTGGCCGCTTTGTGGGTGTGCGTGCGAGTCGTTCCTGACTGGCAATGCTTAGGGATTTTTTAACTCCCCTCACCCTCGGTCCCTCTACCCTCAAGGGCATAAATCCCTGGGGGAGAGGGATGATAGGCGCTTAACGCTTGTTGTCGTCCACCTCTTCGAACTCGGCGTCCACCACTTCTTCCTTGGCGCCTTCGGCCTTTTCACCGCCGCCGGCGGCGGCTTCGGCGCCGCCTTCAGCTTCGGCGCCGCCCGCCGGTTGCTGCTGGGCATAGGCGCGTTCGGCGATCTTGCCGGAGGCTTCGGTGAGGGCCTGGGTCTTGGCCTCGATGTCCGCCTTGTCGTCGCCCTTCATGGCTTCGCGCAGGGCGGCGATGGCGTCTTCGGCCTTCTTCTTCTCGTCGGCCTCGACCTTGTCGCCCAGTTCCTTGATGGATTTTTCCACCGCGTGGATCATGTTGTCCGCCTGGTTGCGCGCCGCCACCAGTTCGTGGAACTTGCGGTCGTCGGCGGCGTGGGCCTCGGCGTCCTTGACCATGCGCTCGATCTCATCTTCGTTGAGACCGCTGGAGGCGCGGATGACGATGGACTGCTGCTTGCCGGTGGCCTTGTCCTTGGCCGAGACGTTGAGGATGCCGTTGGCGTCGATGTCGAAGGACACTTCCACCTGCGGCATGCCGCGCGGCGCCGGCGGGATATCGGCGAGGTCGAAACGGCCCAGGGATTTGTTGGCCGAGGCGATTTCACGCTCGCCCTGCAATACATGGATGGTCACCGCGGTCTGATTGTCTTCCGCAGTGGAGAAGGTCTGCGAGGCCTTGGTGGGAATCGTGGTGTTCTTCTCGACCAGCTTGGTCATCACCCCGCCCAGGGTTTCGATACCCAGGGACAGCGGCGTGACGTCGAGCAACAGCACGTCCTTGACGTGACCGCTCAACACGCCGGCCTGGATGGCGGCGCCCACGGCCACCGCTTCGTCCGGGTTGACGTCCTTGCGCGGCTCCTTGCCGAAGAAGTCTTTTACCGTGTCCTGCACCTTGGGCATGCGGGTCTGACCGCCCACCAGGATCACCTCGTTGATGTCATTGGCGCTGACACCGGCATCCTTCAGGGCCACCTTGCAGGGCTCGACGGTACGCGCCACCAGGTCTTCCACCAGGGATTCCAGCTTGGCGCGGGTGATCTTCATGTTGAGATGCTTGGGGCCGCTGGCATCGGCGGTGATATAGGGCAGATTGATATCGGTCTGCTGGGCGGAGGACAGTTCGATCTTGGCCTTTTCCGCCGCCTCTTTGAGACGCTGCAGGGCCAGGGGATCGTTCTCCAGATTGACGCCCGATTCCTTTTTGAACTCCGCCACCAGGTAATCGATGATGCGCTTGTCGAAGTCTTCGCCGCCGAGGAAGGTATCGCCGTTGGTGGACAACACCTCGAACTGGTGTTCGCCGTCCACTTCCGCGATCTCGATGATGGAGATATCGAAGGTACCGCCGCCCAGGTCGTAGACCGCGATCTTGCCTTCGCCGCGCTGCTTGTCCATGCCGTAGGCCAGTGCCGCGGCGGTGGGCTCGTTGATGATGCGCTTCACGTCCAGGCCGGCGATGCGCCCGGCATCCTTGGTGGCCTGGCGCTGGGAATCGTTGAAATAGGCGGGCACGGTGATCACCGCCTCGGTGACCGGCTCGCCGAGATAATCCTCGGCGGTCTTTTTCATCTTCATCAAGACACGGGCCGCGATCTCCTGCGGGGCCATCTTCTTGCCCTGGGCCTCGACCCAGGCGTCACCGTTGTCGGCGGCCACGATCTTATAGGGCACCATGCCGGTGTCGCGCTTGACGACATCGTCGCTGAACTTGCGGCCGATGAGGCGCTTGATGGCGAACAAGGTGTTTTTGGGGTTGGTGACCGCCTGACGCTTGGCGGCCTGTCCCACCAGGACTTCGTTGTCGTCGCTGAAGGCCACAATGGAGGGCGTGGTACGCGCACCCTCGGCGTTTTCGATGACCCGGGGCTTGCCCCCTTCCAGGACCGCCACACACGAATTCGTGGTTCCAAGATCAATGCCGATGATTTTTCCCATTGTGTTTTCTCTCCTCGATTGAATGCTGTCTGTTCAATCCGCCCGGGGGCGAATCACTCAATAATTACCGTTCACCTTAAAATTGGGGTAATCGGTGCGATTTCAAGCCTTTTCGTCCACGGACGGGCCTTTCTTTTCCGCCGGGGCGCTGGAGACCACCACCATGGCGGGCCGGATCAGCCGGTCGTTGAGCAAATAACCCTTTTGATACACGGTCAACACGGTATTGGCCTCGGCCGTGGGGCTCTCCTGCATGGCCATGGCCTGATGGCGTTCCGGGTTGAACTTCTCGCCCGCGGGGTCCACCTCGCTGACGCCGAACTTCTCCATGGCCGCGCCCAGCATCTTCAGGGTCAGGGCCATGCCCTCGCGCAGCTTTTCCAGCTCGGTGCCCTCGCCCAGCGCCGCCGCCAGCCCCAGTTCCAGGCTGTCTTTCACCGGCAGCAGCTCACGCACGAATTTCTCTAGGGCGAACTTATGGGCGTTTTCCACGTCCCGCTCGTTGCGACGCCGGTTGTTATCCAGTTCGGCACGGGCCAGCAGCAATTGGTTCCAATGCTGATCCGCCTTGGCCTGGGCGTCCTGCAGGGTCAGCAGCAATTGCTCATGGCTCATCTCTTCTGCGGACTCCGGGCTGCCGCCCTCGCCCTGCTGTTGTGAAGTCGCCTCCTCCGTGTTGATGTCGGACTGCTGCCCGCTTTCGGAATGCTTGGCCGTCTGCGTCTCGTCTTGATTCATGCCTCCGTCTCCACTGCTGTATTGATTCGCTTTAGTAAATATTCTGCTAACTCCCTCTCCCTCAGGGAGAGGGCTGGGGTGAGGGGACATAAAAACATAAATTTTGACCCCCTCACCCTAACCTTCCACCCTAAAGGGCATGAATCCCGGAGGGAGAAGGGACTGCAAAGCATTATTTAGCTAGTCCCTGATGAACTCCAGGAATCCTGCTCGATTCCATATATTGCTCACTGTCATTTCGAGCGTTAGCGAGAAATCTTGGGTTTGCCTGTATCACAACTATTAGATTTCTCGCTAACGCTCGAAATGACACGTCGCTGCTCTGCGACACTCCCTTAACAAAAATCCTCCCTACTCCGCCACTTGGCAGAGATATTGTCCTTTCAGATGGGGTCCATCACCGGGAATTCAAGGCTGCGCCCAGCAATCGGGCGGTGATATCGACGATGGGAATGACCCGCTCGTAGGCCATGCGGGTAGGGCCGATGACGCCCAAGACCCCCACCACCTTGCCCTCGGATCGGTAGGGGGCGGTGATTACGCTGCAATCGCCGAACAGATCATAGCCGGATTCGTCGCCGATGAAGATCTGTACACCGTCGCTGCGCAGGCATTGATCGAGAATATGCAGGATGTCGCGCTTCTCGGCGAAGGCATCGAACAGCTGGCGCAGGCGCTCGAGATTGGAAAATTCGGCGAAGCCCATGAGATTGGTCTGACCGGCGAGGACATAGTCCGGCTGCTTCTGTTCGCTGTCGAGCACCTTCTCCGCCGCCTCCATGGCCGCCTGCATCAGGGCGTTGACCGTCTCCTTGACGTCCTGCATGGCCTCCACCAGGCCGTTGCGCACCGACTGCAATTCCTTGCCGACGAAATGGGCGTTGAGATAATTGGCGGCCTGCACCAGTTCGGCCGGGGCGAACTGGCGCTGGGTGTGGATCACGTGGTTCTGCACTTCGCTGTCGTTGATGACAAAGATGGCCAGCACCCGGTTCTCGGACAGGCCGATGAACTCCACATGGCGCAGCACGGCCTGATCCCAGCGCGGCACCGTGACCAGGCCCGCCAGCTGGGTCAGCCCCGACAATAACTTGGAGGCCCGGCCGAGAAGATCGGGCAAAGAGCCTTGCGGATCCAGCTGGCGCTGCAGCTGCAGGACCTCACCGCTGTCCAGCGATTGATACTTTAATAGAGAGTTGACGAAGACCCGGTAACCCTGGGCGGTGGGCATGCGTCCCGCCGAGGTGTGGGGGGCGCTCACCAGGCCCAATTCTTCCAGGTCGGCCATGACGTTGCGGATGGTGGCCGGGCTCAGATCCAGGGCCGAGTGACGCGCCAGCGTCCGGGAGCCGACCGGTTGGCCGTCCTGGATATAACACTCAATCAATGTCTTGAGGAGTCGCTGCGCGCGTTCGTTGAGTTCGCCGGTCGCCACTATACTTTCACCACCTGCAAATAACCGTTACATTAGCACTCATATCAATAGAGTGCTAATCAAACCTATCAAGCGCCCTCGGCGGCTGTCAAGAATATGAATGCCGTAGCAAGTTCAAGCGCCTACGGTTGGCGCACGGCATAGGTCGTGTTAGCTTAGCGGCCCAATAAAGCTCATATAGGGAAAGTACATGCCAGCGGAATTTAAAACCATCGGTCTGATCGGCAAATACGGCGATCCCAGCATCGCCCAGACCCTCACCACCATGGCCACATTTCTCAAGGACCACAAGCTCCAGGTCTGGCTGGACGATGAAACCGCGCGCACCGTTCCCGATCTGGGCCTGGATATCTGCGATCGCAAGGAACTGAGCGAACGCTGCGACTTGGCGGTGGTGATCGGCGGTGACGGCACCCTGCTCAATGCGGCGCGCTCCCTGGCCGACGCCGGCATCCCGGTGGTGGGCATCAATCTCGGCCGCCTGGGCTTCCTCGCCGACATCTCGCCGCTCACCATGCTCGACGTCATGAAGGAGATCCTCGCCGGCAACTATTGTCCCGAGGAACGCTTCTTGTTGCAGGGCGAGATCATTCGCGACGGCCGCACCATTGAGTCCTGCGACGCCTTCAACGAAGTGGTGGTCGCCAAATGGAATATGGCGCGCATGATTGAGCTGGAGACCTATGTCAACGGCCAGTTCATGGACGTGCAACGCTCCGACGGCATCATCGTCAGCACGCCCACCGGTTCCACCGCCTATGCCCTGTCCGGCGGCGGGCCGATCCTGATGCCCACTCTCAACGCCATCGCCCTGGTCCCCATCTGTCCCCACACCCTGAGCAACCGCCCGGTGGTAATCGACGGCGACAGCCGCATCGGCATCGTAGTGCGCGACTGCAAGGTCGACCACTCGCAAATGACCTGCGACGGCCAGACCAACTATGACCTGCGCGACGGTGATCGCATCGAGATCAGGAAGAAAGAGCGGCCCATACGCTTGATCCATCCCGCCAACCACGATTATTTTCATATCCTCCGCGCCAAGCTGCGCTGGGGGTCGAAGCGCGAGTAATAACGGTGGCGGATTATCCGGTTAATAAGAAATATTCACCGCAAAGACGCAAAGGATGCGGAGATAAGGCTGGGATTAATGGGGAAGTCCTGAATCGCTTGATTGGCGCACGCGCCGGAATCCACACTTGCTCAGATTATCCTGAACTAAAAAAACCTTTGCGTCCTTTGCGTCTTTGCGGTGAGATATAACTCTTTGGGAATTATTCATGCTCACCCACTTATACATTCGCGACTTCGCCATCATCGATGAGGTGGAGCTGGAACTCGCCTCGGGCATGACCGCCTTGACCGGCGAGACCGGTGCCGGCAAATCCATTCTGGTGGATGCCCTGGGTCTGGCCCTGGGGGACCGGGCGGACAGCAGCACGGTCCGTCACGGCTGCGAGCGCGCCGAGGTCAGTATCGGTTTCGACGTCAGCGCCCTCCCCGGCTTCCTGGCGTGGCTGAACGAACAGGGCATCGATGCCGAGGTTGAATGCCTGATCCGCCGCATCATCACCCGCGAGGGCCGCAGCCGCGGTTTCATCAATAACCACCCGGTGCCCATGCAGACCCTGCAGCAGGCCGGGAACTGGCTGGTGGATATCCACGGCCAGCACGAGCATCAATCCTTGCTGCGCCGCGATGTGCAGCGCGAGTTGCTGGACGACTTTGCCGGCCATGATGCCTTGCGCCGGGACGTAGCCGAGTGTTACGGCCGATGGCGGGCGCTCACGGAACAATGGCAGACCCTGCAGCAGGCCGCCGGCGAACGCGAGTCGCGCCTGGATCTGTTGCGCTATCAGGTGCAGGAGCTGGATGCCCTGCAGCCGGTCACCGACGAGGCCGCCACCCTGGAAGAAGAACACACCCGTCTCCACCACGCCAACCGCTTATTGGAGACCTGCCAGCGCGCCCTGCAGCTGCTCTATGAAGACGAAGGCGCCCTCAGCACGCAACTCGGCCACACCACCCAGGAACTGGCGCAATTGCAGCGTTACGATGCGCGTCTCGCCACGCCGCTGCAATTGCTGGGCGAGGCGGCGATTCAACTGGACGAGGCCGCCGCGGAACTGCGCAATTATGTCAGCGACGTGGATCTCGACCCGCAACGCCTGCTGGAAGTGGAAGGCCGCATGAACGCCCTGCACGATGCGGCGCGCAAGCACCGCATCGAGGTTGAAAAACTGCCGGACTTGCACGCGCGCCTGCAGGAGGAACTGGCGGGTCTGGAACACAGCGACGTGAAGCTGGCCGACTTGCAGACCGACATCGACGCCGCGGCCGCGCGTTATCGCGAGCTGGCGAAAAAATTGGGTGCCGGCCGCAAGCGCGCGGCGAAGACCCTGGGCACCCAGGTCTCCGCCCACATCCATTCCTTAGGGATGCCCGGCGGGTGTTTCGATATCGTCCTGGCGGCGCGCGCCGCCGAGGATTTCTCGCCGCAGGGCATGGAACAGATCGAATTTCAGGTCAGCGCCAATCCCGGCCAACCGCTGCGCCCCCTCACCAAGGTGGCCTCCGGCGGCGAGTTGTCGCGCATCAGTCTGGCGATTCAGGTGGCTACGGCGCGCAACGTGCGCGTCCCCACCCTGATCTTTGACGAAGTGGATGTGGGTATCGGCGGCGGTGTCGCCGAGATGGTGGGCAAACAGCTGCGCACCTTGGGGGTGTCGCATCAGGTATTGTGTATCACCCACCTTCCCCAGGTGGCGGCCCTCGCCCATCACCACCTGCAGGTCAGCAAGCAGACCCGCGACAGCCAGACCTTTACCGCCATTGTGCCGCTCACCGAGACGGCGCGTTGCGAGGAGATCGCCCGCATGCTGGGCGGTATGGAGATCACCCGCCAGACCCGCGCCCATGCCAAGGAGATGATCGACCGCGCCCGGGACGAGACGGCGCTGGGAGAACTTACCTCTTAGCAGCCTCTTTGGCCTGGCAATCGGCACACTGGCCGTAGATGTGGAGACTGTGGTCGGTGATGGTATAGCCGTGCTGCCTGGCGATGGCGCGCTGCCGGTCTTCTATGACCTCATCGACGAACTCGTCGACGCGTCCGCAGGAGATGCACAGGATGTGATCGTGGTGCTTGCCCTGGTTGAGTTCGAACACTGCATGGCCGCCCTCGAAGTGGTGACGGGTGACCAGGCCGGCGGCCTCGAACTGGGTCAACACCCGGTAGACCGTCGCCAACCCCACATCGTCCCCGCTTTCCAGCAGGGCCTTATAGACATCCTCGGCGCGCATGTGGAGATGGGTATTGTGTTCGAGAATCTCCAGGATCTTGACGCGCGGCAAGGTTGCCTTCAAACCCGCCTTTTTCAGCTCAAGACTTTCCACTCGCGGTTTCCTCCGGGATAAAGCTGGAATTGAAAGGTCATGACAGGGTGCGGCCGATTCGGTTAACATTCGCAGCCTTACAGAAACCCATTATCTACGAAGTTAGCCTGCGAATGCAAACCATTCTCATTTATCTTATTGCCAGTGTGGTCATATTCATCAACGGCTGCACCATCCACATCCCCGATGTGCAACAGGGCAATGTGCTGGAACCGGACGTGCTGGCGCAACTGCATACTGGGCTGAGCAAAAAACAGGTGCAGTTCCTGATGGGTACGCCCATCATCCGTGACGCCTTCCACCCCGAGCGTTGGGATTACGTCTATCTATTCACGTCCCAGGACAGCAAGACGATTCGGCAACGGGTCACCCTGTTCTTTGACCACGATGCCCTCAGCCGAATTGAAACCGATGGGATAGACATACCCAAGGCGGCTCCCGCCACCAAGAACGATCCCCAAGGTTGACTGATGTAGTGCCGGTAATCGCCGGCTACGATCGAGACCCTCTCCCTGAAGGAGAAGGAAGTTTCTAAGCTCTATTGCGGGACTGATGTGGGCATGGAGTTCAAGTCTCAAGAGGCGCGGCGCGCTTCTTCACCGGCATCAGGATTCTGCAGTGTCAGCGGCGGCCGCCTTGTCGTCACCGCCGCCCTTCTTCATGACCTTGCCCTGGGCGGCGCGCTGCTTGCGCACCTCCTTGGGATCGGCGATTAGGTGGCGGTAGATCTCCACCCGGTCGCCGCTGCGCAGCGGGGTGGTGAGTTTACTCAGCTTGCCGAAGATACCCACCTTGTTCACCGCCAGGTCGATCTCCATGAAGTTATGCAGGATGCCGGACAGCTTGATGGCGTCTTCCACCGTGGCCCCCTTCTCCACTTTGACCGGCAGGATGACCTGGGTGTCCGGGAGGGCGTAGGCCACTTCCACCTCGACATATTCAACGTGATCCGTAGACATCGATTGCTCGCTTGCAAAAGGAATCGACCAGGGTATTGGCGATTTGGTTGAACAAGGGTCCCATGGCCATGCCGACCAGTTTATTGGCAAATTCGAAATCCAGATCCAGCGATACCTTGCAGGCGGACTCGCCGACGGACTCGAAATGCCAAAAGCCGTCGAGATGGCGGAACGGCCCTTCGATGAGACGCATTTCGATCATTTTGTTCTTCTGGAAACGATTGCAGGTGGTGAAGGATTTTTCGAAGCCGCCCCGCGACAAATCCAGGGCGGCCCGCACCTCGTCGCCGCTGCGGCTTAGTTCGCGGGCGTTCCTGCACCAGGGCAGGAATTGCGGATAGGACTTCACATCATCCACCAAGGCAAACATCTCCGCCGGCAGGTAGGGCACCAGGGCACTGCGCTTGATCGTGGGCATGGCGACAGTCTACCTTAATGAATCACGCCGATGGCATTGAGGAACACGATCACCACGCACACCGGCGTGACGTAACGCACCAGGAACCGCCATAAACGGTAACCGACGCGATTGACCATCTCCAGTTCTTCCCGCACATCCGCCTCGCGCATCACCCATGCGGCGAAGATGGCGATGAACAAGCCGCCCAGGGGCAGCATAATGTTGGCGGTCAGGTAGTCGAGCAGGTCGAAGAAGGTCTTGCCGAATAATTTATCCTCGGACCACAGATTGAAGGACAGCACCGTACCCACACCCAGGATCCAGGTCACCATGCCGCTCCACACGCAGGCGGTCAGACGCCGCATATTGTGATTCTCCACCAGCCAGGTCACCGCCGGCTCGATGAGGGAGATGGACGAGGTCCACGCCGCGAACACCACTAGGATAAAAAAGATGGCGCCGAACAGACTCCCCGCCGGCATCTGGCCGAAGGCCACCGGCAGGGTCACGAAGATCAGGCCCGGTCCGGCGCTGGGCTCGAGATGATTGGCGAAGACGATGGGGAAAATCGCCATGCCCGCCATCAAGGCCACCAGGGTATCCGCTCCGGCAATGAGGAAAGTGGTCTTGGCGATGGATATGCGCTCCGGCATGTAGGAACCGTAAATCATGATCGCCCCCATACCCAGGCTGAGGGTGAAAAAGGCATGACCCATGGCGATGAGCACGCTGTCCCGCGACAGCTTGCTGAAATCGGGCGTGAACAGAAACTGCAGGCCTTTGACGAAGGAATCGGTGCTCATGGCATAGCCCACCATGATCAGCAACAGCACGAACAGCGCCGGCATCAAAAAGCGCACCGCCTGCTCCAGACCGCTGCGCACCCCCCGCCCCACCACCACCATGGTCATCACCATGAAGATGGTATGCCAGGCCAGCAAACGCTCCGGCGAGGCGAGAAAGTCCTTGAAGATCCCTCCGACCTGCTCGGCGCTGGCGCCGCTGAACATCCCCAGGGCGGCACGGAACACATAGGCCAGCGCCCAGCCGGCGATGACGCTGTAATAGGAAAGTATCAGGAAGCCGGCGATGACCCCGGACCAGCCCAGGATGCTCCAATAACGGCTTCTCCCCGCCTCTTCGCTGAGGCTGATCATGGTATTGATGGGGCTTTGACGGCCACGGCGGCCGATCATTACCTCGGCCATCATGATGGGGATTCCGATCACAGCGATACACGCCAGATATACCAGGACGAAGGCGCCGCCGCCGTTCTGGCCGGTGATGTAGGGAAACTTCCAGATATTGCCCAACCCGACCGCCGAGCCGGCCGCCGCCAGCACAAAGGCCCAGCGTGACGACCACTCGCCGTGAATACTGGTGCGAGGACGCGCCATGATTACTCCTCGAATAAAATCATTGCAGACGACCGTGCGGCATATCCATAGGGTATTTCTGAGTGATTCCACGTCATCATTCGATCAATGCCAATCTTGTATTTCGAGCGGCCCAGCTTGTCATTTCGAGCGCTAGCGAGAAATCTTAATACGGGGTCGGACTAAGCCTGGTGATGTTAGATTTCTCGCTAGCGCTCGAAATGACACCTTGGCACACGGGTTCCTCAACATCCCCTGGGATACGGATACTGTGTTTAAGCGCGCTCAGACGCGCATGCCTGTCGCAACCCCTCTTATCGCGCTATTGTCGGCGAAATGGGCTGATTCCTCAACCGTTTGACCCTACCGGCGGTGAAATGACAATCAACCCTTCTAAGCAAAGAACCTTCACGTATAATGCGTCACCATGTCCAAGGCAGCCAAAAATAAATCGGATTCCAGCGCCACCATTGCCCTCAATAAGCGGGCACGCCATGACTACACCATCGAGGATAACTACGAGGCCGGCCTGGTGCTGGAGGGCTGGGAAGTGAAGAGTCTCCGCGACGGCCGGGTGCAACTCGCCGAGAGCTATGTCCTCATCAAGAACGGCGAGGCCTGGCTGTTCGGTGCCCATATTTCGGCCTTGCCCACCGCCTCTAGCCACGTTCACCCCGACGCGACCCGTAGCCGTAAACTGCTGCTCAAGCGCGAGGAGTTGAACAAACTGATCGGTGCCGTGGAACGCAAGGGTTATACCCTGGTGCCGCTCAAGCTGTACTGGAAGCGCGGCCGCGCCAAGATCGAGGTCGGCCTGGCCAAAGGCAAGCAGACCCATGACAAGCGGGCCACCGAAAAGGACCGTGACTGGAAGCGGGAAAAAGAACGTCTCATGAAAAAACGCTGAATCCTACCTCTTACCTCTCAGCTATTCTTGATATTATTTAAAAGCTTAGACTGTCCACAAAGCGGATTCGCTTTCCCGTTTAATTGAGAACATACTGGCTCGAGCAGCAACGTAGGCATGCGCCTGCATTATCTCCACTTCTCCATCCGTATACCAAAACTATCTCCTTCACCATCTGTTCAGGGAGGATCAAATAGAAACGGCAAACATCAGTATTTTACTTACAGGGAAGGATCACCTCATGAAAACCTCTAACCAGCTCATCGCAATCCTGGCCCTCGGACTGGGCCTTTATGGATGTGCCAGCACACCTAAACTCAGCCAGGAACAAATCCAGCAGCAATACCAACCCATCTCCCAACTTGAGCAGGCCGTGCAAACCGCTCAGAGCAACAACGTGAATCTTCTGGCGCCCCGGGGATACGCCACAGCCGAACAGCGGCTATCCGAGGCCTACTCCGCCGCCAACAAGGGACAAACCGCCGATGCGGAAATGTACGCCAAACAAGGATTAGACTCCATAGACCAAGCTCGCCGTGACGCTGATCGCAGCGCCGAACTTCTCAGCGAAGTCATGGATGCCCGCTCCAAGGCACTCACAGCCGGCGCGCAAGACCTCTACCCCAAAAAGCTCAGCGCACTGGAAAAGGATTTGAGCAATACATCGGCGATGATTGAGAAAGGCGAGATCGAAAATGCCAAGCAACAACGGCCTGAACTACGCCAGAAGTACGCCGACCTCGAACTGAAATCCGTCAAGGAGGGTACCGTACAACGTGCCAAGACTGCCATCGCCCATGCACGCGACAATGATGCAGACAAACTGGCACCCAAGACCTTTAAGAGCGCTCAAGAATCCCTCGCCGCCGCTATCTCCATACTTGACGCCGATCGCACCGCACGTGGCCGTGCCGAGGCAGCCGCCCAGCAAGCGCTAATCAATGCTGAACGCAGTGAAAATATCGCCGAAATCGTCCGTGACTTTGAGCGCCGCGATTACACGCAGGAAGATAATGTACTGTGGTATCAGGATCAGCTCAGTACAATGGCCAGCCCCCTTAATAAGCAGTTGAGCTTCAATGAGCCCAATAAAAAGACCGTGAGCGACTTGCAGCAAGACATCGCCTCGCTCATGCAAGACCGCCAACACCTCGCCGCTGCTAATGCCGCCCTAGCCGAGGCTGACGCCAAGCTCGCCAGTGCTGAGGCCGACAAAAATACCGCCCTGGCTGAGGCCGAAGCGAAGCGCGTCCAATTACAGCAATTAAATGAACAAGAGATCAGTCAGCTCAATCAGAAACACCAGCAGGAACTCGCCCAGCTCAAGAAAGGATTTGCCGGTGAAAAGACGGACCTGACCCAGGCCCAAATAGGGCGGGAAGCGCGCTTCAAGCGCATCCAGCAGTTGTTCAGCAAGGACGAGGCTATCGTCTATCGCCAGGGCGACAACGTGCTCATCTCGGTTCGGGGCTTTAAATTCCCACCAGGCTCCAGCGAGATCCAGCCGCAGAACTTCGGTATCATGAATAAAATCGTGCAAGGCATCGAAATGTTTAAGGCCGCCAAGGTGGATGTGGCGGGCCATACCGACATCACCGGGAGCAACGCGATCAACCAAAGCCTCTCGCAACAGCGCGCCCAAAACGTGGCGCGCTTCCTGACTGATGTGGGTCATATCCCGGCGGATAAAATCACCGCCGAGGGTTATGGCTCGCAAATGCCGGTGGCCAGCAACGCCACCGCCCAAGGCCGCGCTGAAAACCGCCGCATCGAGGTGTTGATCGTCAACGAATAAATGCCTGCGGCAGATCGCGACGGGCGGCGGCCATGCAGGCGCCGCCCTTTTTTTATCCCGCCGCGCCCGCCAGCCCACCCGGCATCACTAAGGTTTTGCCGGGAACTCTGCCCTGCCGTATACTGTCTTAGTTACATACCAATGGGGGCGACCTGGTTTCGACGTGGGTTGCAAAACCTGAGGTGCATGCCGAGGGGCAGATAACCTCGTAAATCCAGCTGCAAACTTATAGTTGCCAACGAAGACAACTACGCACTCGCTGCCTAAAACCCAGTAGGGTGCCCTCTGACCGAGGCCGTGCTTGTGCGCTCGGAGTCCATTTCGGTGGACATTCAGGGGTCATTTCTCACAAGATCGCGGGGACGCACGTCCGGGGCCGAACCGCTAAATCCTAACGGAATCGCCGAACGTTTTCCCTGCCCATCGGGTAGCGGGCGGTTAAATTAATAGATGTGGATAAGCATGTAGAGCCGAAGGCGGAGGACTTGCGGACGCGGGTTCGATTCCCGCCGCCTCCACCATTTAATCATCCAGCCACATCCTCAAACCCGTGTAATAGCGGGTTTTTTATTGTTTCCCCGCCAGTGTATATTCAGACTGCACGCCATTGGGAATGACGGTTCAGTCCATATCGGTACACAACATGAGCCTGGGATCACGCATTTGACTTGTTCACTCTTTGGGATCCCGGCATTGATTAAAAAAATCGTAATACTCCAGGGCTTCAAGTATCCCCGCGGCGAACGGCTTACTGGCAAAATAAATGCGATCAACATCCACCAGCTGGGAAAGTTCTTCGTTATGCCGGTTGGCCACCACCGCCGCCAGGGTATTACCACGCATCATATCTTCGTCGGCGCCCGAACCACCGGCGACGAAGATACGGTCCAGTGGTATTTGCCAGCGGTCGGCGACATAACGCAACGCCAGGCCCTTCGAGGCGCGCTGGGGTAACACATCCAGATACTGGCCAAAGGCGACATGCAGGTGTACGGCCAGTTCTTCCTTGTGCAGCATACTGTTGATCTCGTCGATATCCGGAGCAATCGCAGGATCAATGTAGTAACTGATCTTATAACGACTCTGCTCAGACTTCGGCTGCAGCTCCAAGCCGGGTAACGTGGCCAGCAGCGCTTTAACGTGGTGGGGAGACCAGTGATAATCAATGTGCTTACCCCAGGCCAGATCAGCGAAAAAATTTGGGGCGTAATAGATTTCTGTACCACCACTGGTAATCAGGATATCCGGCTCGGGTATATTGTATTGCCGCATTTTCCTCAGGGCGGAATCAAAACGGCGGCCTGTGGCAATGGCGAACTTCGCCTCCTTGACATGCTGCCGTAGCACGCTGATCAGTTGCTGCAGCGAATCCTCATCGCCGATCAGGTTCTGATCCAGATCACTGACCATGGCCCGGTCACGATAGATCCCCTGACGGCGCTGAATCGGTTTGCGCTGCAACACCTCACTGCGTTCGGCGATAGGGCGAACGATTGCCAGATATTGCTCGGCGTGGGCATCCCATGAATAATGTTCACGTACCCCTTTCAGACCCTGCTCGACACACTGTTCCCAGAACTCCCTGTCCCTTAATAGCTTTAACAAGGCCTCGCTGATAGAGCTGATATCGAGCGGATCAATCAACAGACCGTTATTACAGTTACCGACGATATCCCGCGGTCCGCCGTCTTCGGTCGCCACAATCGGCAGACCAGAAGCCGCTGCCTCAATCAATGTCAGGCCAAAAGGTTCTGTAAGTGCCGGATTGACGAACACACCGCCTGACGCCGCCGTCAGGCGGTAAAACAACGACACCTGTTCGCGGCTATGGTGTTTGGGTAATGATACCTGGCTGTAAATATCATAGCGGTCGATGGCCACCAGCAATTCATGAAACACCTCCTGGGCGCCTTCATCGAGATCATCGATATCTTCACGATTACCCGCAACAATCACCAGATTGGCCAGCTCCCGTAATTCCGGCGACTGGCCGAAGCACTCCACCAGGGCAACGATATTTTTACGTTTGTCCGGTCGCGACAGGGCCAGGATAATGGGCTTGTCACTATTCTTCAGATGCCTGCCGATCTCCACCTCGATTTCCGGAAATGACGCGCCTGGTGCAGGCGGCATAAATATTTTCAGGTCAGTCCCGGGAGGCACCACGCGCATCTGCTCTGGCTGATAATGGTCGTAGAGCTGGTACTGCTCCTCAATCTCCTGATGGGTACTAGTGATGACCCGTTCCGCCGTGGCCAGCGTTAATTCCTCAGCCTCGATACGCCGAACCATATTGTAGCGTCTTTCCACTTCCTCGGCGGAAAGACCACTGGCCAAAAGATGATGGCGTTTTACCCGTCCCAGCGAGTGACCGGTGTGAATCAACGGTATGCCCAGATGATTCGCCAGACTGGCGCCGACATAACCCGCATCGGCATAGT
>Ga0315556_1000178_pt1 | contig 37314 bp, 45 predicted proteins | sample SalMarSW160310MG_FD_202112 | JGI IMG/M metagenome (GOLD analysis project Ga0315556, IMG submission 202112) | Salt marsh sediment microbial communities from the Plum Island Ecosystem LTER, Massachusetts, United States - Salt Marsh Sediment SW1603-10 ...
TGATGATAACGACCGCCGAAATGCTTGAAAGATTTCAGCGGGCTTCTGAATTCGGGTTGTCAGTAAACGGACCGGTGCTCCCCGACATGGAGCGATTAATGGCAAGGAAACAGAAAGTGGTGCAGGACCAGGTCACGGGAATCGTCAAGCTTCTCAATCATCATAAGGTTCGGTGCCTCAGGGGAACCGGCCGTATTGTTTCCCAGGATCATATTCAGGTAAAAAGGGATGGCAGTGAGCCGGAAAAAGTGCAATGGGACAGGTTGGTCCTGGCTATGGGTTCGGAACCTATGGCGATACCCGGATTTCCGTTTGATGGAGAGCGGATCATGTCCAGCAATGACGCACTCAATCTCACAGAAATCCCGGAATCGATTCTGATCGTGGGTGGGGGCGTCATCGGGTGCGAGTTCGCATTTATTTTGTCGTCTCTGGGATCACAGGTAACCGTGGTGGAGGCCATGGACCGTTTGCTCCCTCTCCCGTCGGTTGATGAAGACAGCTCCAAGATCCTCCAGCGTGAAATGAAGAAGCGCAAGATTCGGTTTATGGTGAACCGCATGGTGGAGAGCGTTGATGAAAACGAGGGAAAACTGCGGGTGCTGACGGGACCTTCTCCCTTTGCGAAAGACCTCAAGGAGAAGGATGCAAAGCCAGTAGCAGTGGAAGTGGACAAAGTGCTGGTATCAATAGGGAGACTGCCCAAAACCCTTGACGTGGGTCTGGAGCAGATCGGGGTCAAGACGGACCAGAGGGGCTGGATCATCGCGAATGATCGAATGGAAACCAATGTCGCCCATGTGTATGCCATTGGAGACGTGCTGGGGCCGACCAAAATCATGCTTGCCCATGTGGCGTCGGCAGAAGGGTTCGTAGCGGCAGTAAACGCGATGGGCGGAAATCGCGCCATGGATTATGAGGTGGTTCCTGGGGGAATCTTTACCATGCCGGAGGTGGCTGACGTTGGATTGACCGAGATTCAGGCCGGTGAACGTGGATACATTGTCAGGTCCGACACCGTGCTGTTTCGCACCCTCGGGAAGGCCCAGGTCATTGGGGAGATCGCAGGCCAGGCCAAGATCATCTCGGACGCCGAGACAGGAAAAATCGTGGGTGTTCATATTGTCGGACCCCACGCCACTGATCTCATTGCCGAGGGGACCCTTGCCGTTCAGACAGGATGTAGCGTGAAGGACCTTGCGAGAACAATTCATGCCCATCCCACGCTGTCCGAGGTAATGGGCGAGGCGGCGTTTCGGGCCACGGATATGCCTTTGCATGGGTAAGAGAACCTATGGTATCCCAGTGGAGCGATCAGAACCAGGTATGGAGGAAACTATCAGATGAATGTCCTTTTCATTATCACCAGTGATGACGCAGAAACCATTTATAACTCCATGAGGCTTGCCAACGTGGGAGTGGAAAAAGGAGACGAGGTCAGCGTCTTCATGCTGGGAAAGGGAGTCCTCTTTGAACAGTGCAAGAATGACGATTACGATGTCATGGGGCAGATGAACAAATTCGAAGGCGACTTTTACGTCTGAGGGGTCTGCATGAAATCCCACGGTCTGGTGGGATCAAGCACCTGCCCCATAGGCTGGATGGACGACCTTTACGAACTGGCCATGGAAGCCGACAAAGTTTTTACCTTTTGAAACGGCCCACAAGTGGCCTTTGCCCTTCTGACGGAAGGGCAACATGTAAAGGACTCTGGGGCCGGATTTTGTACTATCCAAACGTAGTATAACAGATGGAATCCCCCTCGGACGCGCGGGCAAGCTCCATGTGTCGCAGGGTTGTAAAGTTTACCCTGAATTCCGCTTCAGAGATGTTCAAGGCCTTGCATATCTCTTCCGCGGACAAGGGACCCTCCTTTTTTATGAGTGTCAATATCTGCTCTTGAACGGGAGTCCATGAAGGATTGCTCCGCAGTTCTTTTTTTGGCGGTAAAGACCGCCCAGGGGTTGCACGCTTTCGGTGCTGCTTTGATATCAAGGCAGCAGTCCTCGCAAAGGGTCCTTCCCGCATACTCATAGGAATCGTCACCGCTCATGTCAGCTCCGCATCTTTCGCACTTCATCATGTCATCCCACTTTCTGTTCTCGCATAACATAATCAGTCCGGCCATAATTAAAAAACCATGGGCACATATCCCTGTTTGATGAAATCCGCGATAATGGTCCCCACGTATTCCACTTTCACGCCGAGCCCTTCAATCTTGTCAGAAATACCATCACGGTCAGAAATAAATTTACACGCGATCGGTTGCTGGACGGCACAAAGCTCTTTTGCCATCTTGGCGATTTCTTCGTTTTCGACCAGGAGACGCTCGGAGGGGCCAAAAAACATCACCTGCACCTCGTCAAGCCATCCCTCGCTCATGGTTTTGAATGCGTACATTACGCCCGTGAGTGCCTTTTCCTCTTCTCCTGTAGCAATAATCACCAGTACTTTTGAACTCATCGCCTCCTCCTTTTCTCATGCATTGAAGTTAACCCGCTTTTCTCACGGGCCTTCGTAGCGAAGCGGTGGAAAGGCCCGTGGATGGCAAGTTGAGCTTGCGAAATCCCGCTATCGGGAGCGTGCGAAGAAAAATGGATGAAGGCGCACTCGCAGTACGTCGAAGTCATTTTTCTAGCGCAACGCAGGAGACATGGAGCTATCCGCCGCCACAGTAGATTGCCTGTGAGAAATGCGGGTCACTATTGTCACTCCAGTCTTCTGAACTTTCCCTCAAGTTTCCTCCTAGGTGATCCTGTGCCCATATTCTTGTTCCAGAAGCTGTATCACCTGCTCCACCGAGTGCCCTTCTCGCAGTTTCATGCGGATAAAGCCTTTTTCTTCGAGTGCGCCGTGGGGCCTATCGCATGAACAGTTCATCAGGGCGGTTTTCCCGCAATGGCCGCAAGCGCATTCAAACTCGGATGCCACCAGTTGGACATTGGTTTCCTCAAGGCCCGTGGGTGGAGTGAGGGGTGTTGTTTGAGAAATTGCGGGATGCTGGGCCGGGGTCGGAGTCATTATTATTTTTGCAATCAGCGCAATACAGAACAATACCGCCAGAATGGCAGTGATCTTCCAGAAAGAAGCCTGGCCTGTTTTCTTGTGAGAAGGATTCCGTTTTCCAGTGCGGAATCGCTTTTTGCTCATATCAGTCCACTCCTTTCCTCTGTATCAATGGGCTTCTGCAGATAAATGTTGAAGGTTGCCTCCAATGAAATTGCCTCGCTTCTACTAAGGTTGTCACATTGCTTATGAGAGAAAAGCCTTCACACCGGTAACATCTTCAGGGCGGCAGAGACTCTTGCTCCGGGCCTGATGGGTGATGCCGTCGGACCGATGGTGAAACGAAACCATTGAGATACCTTGATACACATGCCCGCCAGAAATATGAAGAGCGCAACATACAAACAGATCAGAAAGAACATATCGAAATCTCATGAAGTCGAGAAAATTGTATTCAGACGTATATGTACAGCATTGCAAAAGATACCACAAAGTGGCATATAAAGCAAGCAGAAAATTATCTTTTAGAGATAAAATCCAAGGATAATAGTCGTGAAAAGTATTGATTAATAGGAACGAAGTAAGAGTATGTCCGGAAGGGAGAGGGCACTCTCGGCAGTGGCAGGTAAGAAGACCTCCCGTTCCTCTTTATTTGAGCCATTACACGCGAGAGCAATCCAACAGTCTGTTTGATAAATATGGCCTTGTTTATTATTCTTTTTCTAGATTTTTGATCTGGCTGATCATCTCCGGTACCGCCTTGAAAAGGTCTCCAACGAACCCGAAATCTGCCACTTGGAATATGGGGGCATCTTCATCCCGGTTTATGGCGACGATGACCTTTGATGATTTCATCCCGGCCAAATGCTGGACTGCTCCGGAAATCCCTACTGCTATGTAGAGTTCCGGTGACACGATTTTCCCGGTCTGGCCCACTTGAAAATCACTATTGATAAAACCCGAGTCCACGGCAGCTCTGCTAGCTCCAACCGCCCCGCCGAGCAGGTCGGCAAGTTCCTCGATAATTCGGAAGCCTTCAGAAGATTTGAGACCCCTGCCGCCGGAGACCACCACCTTTGCCTCTGTAAGATCAGGTCGTTCAGAGACGGCCCTCTCAAACGATTCAAATGTTATGCGCTCGAGGACTTCTGAAGGAGGAGGCGGAATCGGAATCACTTCAAGCGGGCTTTTGTCCTCCAGGGGCTCAAAGGCTGGAAATTCTGTCTGTCGCACCGTCACCACGTGCCGGTCAGTCACGATCTCCACCGTCGCGTTGATATTTCCGGCGTACATGGGACGCGTGTAGTGCAGCGTGTCGCCTTGGAATGTAACATCAATAACATCGCTTGCCATACCTGCTTCAAGTCTATGGGCGAGCCGAGGCAGGACGTCCTTGGCCGTGGTTGAAGAAGGGCTCACCACCATACCGTAGCTTCCTTCCTTGACCACCTGCTCAATGATCGGAGCCCAACGTTCGGCCAGGGCCTGGTCAAGACCGGGCGCTTCTCCAAGGATGACCTTCTGTGCGCCGAGTGAGACCAGAATATCACGCGGGGTGCTCAGATCGTCGCCCAGTGCTAGTATGCTGTAGGTGCAGTTGAGGTGATCCGCTACACTGGATGCGAAGGTTACCGCGGAGTGGGTCCCTTTCTTGACACGTCCATCAAGGATGTGTGCAATAACGAGTATGTCATCCATCATTGATCCTCCCTCAGAGAACCTTTGCTTCTTCTTTCAATTTCAAGACCAGCTCCTCAACCGTCTCGAGAATAACACCCGCCTTCCTCTGGGGCGGCAGGGAAAAGGAAAGGGTATGAACGAGGGGCGACGGTTCTATCCCCAACTCCTCCAAGGTCATGGTCTCTACGGCAATCTTTTTTGCCTTCATTATTCCCCCTAATGTTGCATATCGCGGGCCTTCATCGTATGGTTTATCAGGTGGACTCACATTGTTCTGCACACCGCCGGGTGTGACGATACGGACATCAACGGATATGACTGCCGGAAATGTTATCGTGACGTTTATATTTCCCCCGTCGACCTCGCGGGTGACCGTGGCTCTGGCGAGGTCCGGGGAAGCGACAATCCTGCCTGCAAAGGTGGCCTGGGGCCACCCCAAAATTTCTGCCAGGATCTGAGCTGTCTGGTTGGACTCACCGTCCACTGTCTGTTTCCCCATGATCACCAGATCAGCTGCTTCTTCTTCTACCATCTTGGCAAGGATCATGGCAACGACCGTGGCGTCAAGGCCCTCATCCCTTGCTTGCACCAGGATGCCTCGTTGGGCGCCCATGGAAAGACACCAGCGGATCTGCTGTGTAGCCTCCTCTGGTCCGATTCCAACAACCAGTAATTCTCCACGCATCTCCCCGGTGGCGGTATTCTCCAGTAATCGGAGGGCGGTTTCGACCGCGTATTCATCGAAGGGATTCACTTTCCATTCGAGATTCCCTTGATCGATACTCGTATTGTCACTACCGATCCGAACCAGATCCGCTTTGTCCGGATCCAGTACCCTTTTTACCGGCACAAGAATTTTCATTCAAAATTTCCTCGTAATGTTTAAAAGGAGTTCCGTATTGACATACCATGCCACACTGTGGTATTAAATGTCAAGGTACATGGAGAAATCTGTTGAGGGTGATTTTTGAGGAGGGTATTCGTGGAACCTGGTGAGTTAGCAACTATTCGGAAAAGGCTGAACAAGACCCAGAAGCAGATGGCCGAATTGCTGGGGGTTTCGATCAAGGCTGTGCACAGTTATGAACAGGGGTGGCGAAAGGTGCCCGCCCATGTGGAAAGACAGGCCTTTTTCCTCCTGTCCAGGTCCCGGGGAACCAGGGAAAACCTGAAAGCCTGCTGGACAGTGAAGAAGTGCCCTGCTGATCTGAAGAAAAAATGCCCGGCCTGGGAGTTCAGGTCCGGGACCCTCTGCTGGTTTATCAACGGCACCATTTGTGCGGGAACGGCCCGCAGTGATTGGAAGGAAAAGATGAAGGTATGCCGAGAATGCGAGGTCCTGGCGTCGTTGTTTTCCGGACCTGAAAAATGAAAGATAAGAGGGGAAGTTGTCCGTTGGAAATAGGCGCTCCCTGTGGGCAACCTCCCCAGGGGATAACGAGGCCTTGGACCTCTGAACCTGGATCCTTTCTTTACAGTATGCCAAGATTCTCCAGGATATAAAACAATACGATCAGGCCTGCACCCAGGATAGTTGCCCCGATCACCCACGGGGTAATCTTCCGCGCATCATGGTGCACTCCGGATCTTGAAAACAGCAAGCCCAATCCAAAGAAGAGCACCAGCAAAACGACCCCCTGGCCGATCCAATGGTTCCAGAAGAGAAAGGTCAAGACATCATGGATGCCTTTTGTACTCTCTTTGAAGATAGTCAGCACTCCATTGAAGATGCTCACTATAATGAAAGAATAGGCAAAACCCTGCGTATAATTATCGAGATATTGTTCCTGAGTAGACATATTTTCACCTCGCTCTCTATTTTAGGAGTCCCTGTTTGACCCCCATGGCTATGATGGCACCAGCTCCCTCCATGGCCTGCGCCAGGAGAACGACCATACCGGACACGGCAAGTGCCAGGTTCCTTGCATGCCTATTCTGGAGCAAATTATTCCTTTTTACGATAATGGGCAGAAAAGTAGCAAGAAGAAGCACCAGGAAAAAGACGTGCTCTTTAATCTCCATGAAAAAGCCATGTGCCCATGGCCAGCGTCCCGCCAATATAATGGCCTTGTCTGCCCCGTAGTGAGTGACATAGAACCACCCACCAACGAGGTATGCACCCCATACAAGCACTAGTGTGATTATGGCAGCGCATCCAATTCTGCCAGTGTTATTCTCGTTTACGTTCAGCAGCTCAATGAATACCCATAGGGCAGCCAACGAGCTTAGTCCCCCGAGCATAGCATGAAGTAATATAGCAGTTTGCGGCATGTTACCCCTCCTCCCTTTCAAGAATATGAATAAAATCCCAGTAACCGATACATCTTGCACTTGTTTTTCCTTTTAACCACCCCCTTATGCGGTCATTGTCAACTGGAAAACCTTGTTCTCAGTGGAAGCATTTCCTCGACCCCTTCTTTAGCCAACCATTTCATAAACTTTCGGCGCACTAGAAATACGCCGGATGCTCGCCAGCTGGATAAGGGTATCCTGGAATATATACCACATGGTGGTATTTGTCAACTACCAGGCTTTCTGTAATGGCAACATCGTCCTCATCAACCCGGGACCCGGCTGAAAAGGATGCATGATCTAGTTCTAGTGATGCACATTCCGCTGCTTTAAAGGGTCACCGGAATTGTGAATATCTTGCAGTCAGTTTTTCAAAAAAGTGCCGACCCAGGGCGGACCAATCCCCGGGCCGGCGCTTGATGCAGGGTGCCCAGCGAAAGGAGGTAATGCCAAGCTGCCACCCGGCCTTCCATTGAGAAGAAATAATTACGCCGAAAACATCTTTCTTCCGGTGTCCTCGATCGCGATCTCTTTCCCCGCAATTTCAGGTTGACATATCATACCACAATGTGACATATATGTGCAAGCTTTTTTCGATTATGGAGGGGAAAAATGGGGGAGGGAAGAAAAATGCCTAATCATTATAGGTTTGACACACTTGCGCTTCACGCGGGGGCAAAGATAGATGAGACAGGTTCACGGGGAGTTCCCGTCCACAGGACCAGCTCATACCTTTTCAAGGACACAAAACATGCAGCGGACCTCTTTGCTCTAAAGGATTTGGGGAATATCTATACACGCCTGATGAATCCCACCCATGATGTTCTCGAACAACGAATGGCAGCACTTGAGGGTGGTGCAGCAGCGCTTGCGCTCGCCTCGGGGACCGCGGCCATATTTTATGCGGTGATCAATATCTGTGGGATGGGCGATGAAGTGGTGTCGGCGAATAACCTTTACGGCGGCACGTATACCATGTTCGACAGTATCCTGCCGGAACTCGGGATAAGAACGAGATTTGTTGATCCGGCTGATCCAACCAATTTCGAAACAAAGATCAATGAAAAAACCCGGATGCTTTACGTGGAGACCATCGGGAATCCGGTCCTGGACGTGGCTGATATTGAAGCGATCGGAAAGGTGGCGGACAAATATCATCTTCCGCTCGTGGTGGACTCCACGTTCACCACTCCCTATCTTTTCAAGCCAATCGAGCACGGCGCACATATCGTGATCCATTCATTGACCAAATGGCTTGGGGGCCACGGCACGGGAATCGGCGGTGTTGTCGTGGACAGCGGCGCATTCGACTGGACCGACAAAAAATTTCGCTTCTACAATGATCCTGACCCATCCTACCACGGCATCCGGTATGCACATGACCTCGGTGACTTGAATCCCCTTGCCTTTATCCTGCGGATGAGACTTGTTCCCCTGAGAAACCTCGGAGCGTGCATCAGCCCCGACAATGCGTGGATGTTTCTCCAGGGAATCGAAACCCTGTCGCTGAGAATGCAGCGGCACTGTGACAACGCCTTAAAGGTTGCTCGCTTCCTGGACGACCATGCGCTGGCCAAATGGGTGCGATACCCCGGGCTGGAAGAAGATTCTGCCCACGCGGTCGCCGCCCGGCAATTCAAGAATGGGTTTGGTGGCATGGTGGTCTTCGGCATTGAAGGGGGCAGGGCGGCCGGTGAAACCTTCATCGACAACCTGAGGCTCATATCCCATCTGGCCAATGTGGGAGACGCAAAGACCTTGGCCATCCATCCCGCCTCCACAACCCACTCCCAGCTCTCAGAAGAACAGCAGCAGGCAGGGGGCATTTCTCCGGATCTTATCAGACTTTCTGTAGGGATTGAGGATGTAGAAGACATTATCGAGGACCTGGATCAGGCTCTGCGCAAGGCCGGATGAACGGGTTCATGGGCCAACCAAAAAGACAGGCGCAGGGCATAAGGCGTAAACCATAAGGCAAAAGAGGAAGAGTAATATTTTATCGAAAACGGGCCAATGGGCCAACGAGAAAACATGAGCGAATACATAGAACATGACAGGAGCGGCAATTCCATAGGGCTGGTGGAGAAGAAATTCTTCACTTTCGTGCATCCTCCAAACGAGATGTGTCTGGAAAGCGGGGCCAGGCTGGGGCCGGTGACTCTTGCCTACGAGACGTACGGGACGCTGAATCGCGAGAAAAGCAATGCAATTCTGGTGTGCCATGCCCTCTCTGGGAATTCCCATGCGGCCGGCTACTACTCGAAAGATGATCCCAGTCCGGGATGGTGGGACATCATGGTTGGTCCGGGAAAAGGGATCGACACGGACAAGTATTTTGTGATCTGCTCCAATATTCTCGGAAGCTGCATGGGCTCAACGGGTCCCTGCTCCATTGATCCGCGAACAAACAGGCCGTACGGCCTCAACTTCCCTCTGGTGACTATCGGGGACATGGTGAAGGCACAAAAGGCACTCTTGGACCATCTGGGGATAGAGAATCTCCTCACCGTAGTGGGTGGATCCATCGGCGGAATGCAGGTCCTGGAGTGGTGCGCACGTTATCCGGACTTTGTGGTTTCGGCCATTCCCCTGGCTACCACTACCAGGCACTCCGCCCTGGCCATCGCCTTTAACGAGGTCGCAAGGCAGGCTATCATGGCAGATCCCAACTGGAAAGGAGGGAACTACTATGAAGGTCCGAAACCTGACACGGGACTTGCCGTGGCCAGGATGATCGGTCACATCACCTACCTATCCGATGAGGCCATGAGGCACAAGTTCGGACGGCGCCTTCAGGGGAGGGAGAAATTCTCCTTTGATTTTGATGCAGATTTTCAGGTGGAAAGCTATCTCCGGCATCAGGGGAACAAATTTGTGGAGCGGTTTGATGCTAACGCTTTTTTGTACGTCACCAAGGCAGCAGACTACTATGATCTGCCGAGCCAGCATGATTCGGGATCTGCTGTGAAGGCCTTCTCAAGGGCAAGGGCAAAATTTCTAGTGGTCTCTTTCACATCTGACTGGCTTTATCCCACGTATCAATCGAAAGCCATGGTACAGGCCATGAAAAAATGTGGCCTCGACGTGAGCTTTTGTGAGATCGAAGCCGAATGGGGCCACGACGCCTTTCTCCTTCCCAATGTTCGTTTGACTTCCCTCATAAAAGGGTTCTTGGCACGTATCACAAAAGAAACGGGGAAGGAGAAAAATGCGGTTTGATCTGGAAAAAATTGCGTCTTTTGTTTTGCCCGGGTCCACGGTCCTGGACCTGGGCTGTGGGGACGGCGACCTCCTTTCCTATCTCGAAAGAGAAATAGGAGTTACCGGGACCGGTATTGAAAAGAGCGAAACCAAAGTGGCCCACTGTATCGAACGGGGTCTATCGGTCCTCCAGGGGGACATCAATAAAGAGGTCCTTGATTATCCGGACGGTGCATTCGATTATGTGATCCTGAGTCGGACCTTACAGCAGGTTTACGATCCGGCCGGGTTAATTCGTTCCCTGCTGCGTGTGGGAAAAAGGGGCATTGTCAGTTTTCCTAATTTCGGCCATTGGCGTGTTCGTATGCAATTACTGGGAACGGGTTACGCCCCTGTTACCAGGCAGCTTCCCTATGAATGGTATGACACGCCCAATATCAGGGTAATTACGCTCAAAGATTTCAGAAAATTTTCCAAAGACGTGGGGTTTCGGATACTGAAGATGGCGGCGATTAGCAGTGATTTTAACGGCATGGATGGCCACACGGTGATATTCATGCCCAATCTGCGGGCCACCTATGGAATTTTCCTGATCGAAAAGGGATGAGCAACAAAGAAGAAAGCCAAAGATGAATACTTTTGAATTCCAGAATCTGCCCTGCCTGGCATGAAAAACTTGCTGAAAGGGTCATGAGTAGTTACATTAATAAAAACAGGTAGCGTCACGACTTATGAAAAGGAGAGAGAAAATGGGAAAGATGTCAGAGGATGTGATAGGCGTTGTGGGAAATACGCCCCTGGTGCGACTGAACCGTGTGACCGGCGGATTCGGCGCGGCAGTGTACGCAAAACTGGAATCACAAAACCCTCTGGGGTGCGTGAAGGAGCGAATCGGAGTTTCCATGATTCAGGCTGCGGAAGAACAGGGACTGATCGGTCCGGGTGCCACGATCGTGGAGCCAACGAGCGGCAACACGGGTATTGCTCTTGCCATGGTGTGTGCCGTCAGGGGATACCGGCTCATCTTAACCATGCCGGAGACCATGAGCATGGAGCGGAGAAAGCTCCTCAAGCACCTGGGGGCGGAACTGGTCTTGACGCCGGGCGCTGGCGGCATGAAGGGGGCAATCAGCAAGGCTGAAGAGATCCTGCAGAATACCCCCGGTGCCTATATGCCCAACCAGTTTACCAACCCGGCCAATCCTGATATCCACCGGAAGACCACTGCGGAAGAAATCTGGCGGGACACCGACGGCAAGGTGGATATTTTTGTTTCAGGGGTAGGGACCGGCGGGACCATCACCGGTGTCGCCGAGGTAATCAAGGAGAGGAAGCCGTCATTTCGGGCGGTTGCTGTTGAGCCGGCGGACTCCCCGGTGCTTTCAGGTGGAAAACCCGGCCCCCACAAGATCCAGGGGATTGGTGCGGGATTTGTGCCCGAAGTCCTCAACACCGCTATCATCGATGAGGTTATCACCGTTTCCAACGAGGATGCCTTTGAAACGGCCCGACAGCTGGGGAAAGAGGAAGGAATCCTGTGCGGCATTTCATCTGGGGCGGCGGCCTGGGCAGCGCTGGAAGTGGCCCGCAGGCCGGAGAATGAAGGGAAACAGATCGTCGTCGTCCTGCCCGACACCGGGGAACGTTACCTGAGTACGGATCTGGTTATCAGCTGAAGAGATCAAAGACGCAACGTATGATATTTGTTGCAATAGTCCGCGAATTGTTTGCTGTCCAGTGCCGCGAGTTTTGCATAGAGATTTGTGATGAATGTTTTTGGCAATTTTACCTTTGCATTTGAAAGTACGGACTTATTGTCCTTCAGCATTTTCCAGTATTCTATCCCCGAAGCCAAAATGAAGCGGATGAAATATTCAAATGACTCGTTGCCGGGAGGCAGGTAGGTATTGTAGTCGATGGCTCCCGGTAAATCATTTTTGAATGTCTCATCTAACATTTTATTGAGTATTTTCAAAAGGTCTTTCTCTTGCTCAAAATAGATCCGGGGCCAGAAAGTCCTGTTCCTGGTTGTCTTATCTTCAATAAAATCTCTAATGATGTTCAACTTTTGCAGAAATGTTCCAAAAGACACGGCTCTTTCCTTCAATTTCTCAAAGGTTTCCTCGGTAACATTTGCTCCTTTTAATTGCAAGAGTTCCGTCAGGTAGCTCCCAACAGTTCCAGCTACATAATAACAATAGCCATTCAGGTCTTTCGGGGTATGGATAACCCGTTTGAGGTAATGGCACATCCCTTCAGCCATTTCCAAAGTCCATCTTTTCGATAGGGCTTTTTCCTCTTTTGAGAGGGTGTTGTAAAGGCTTATGGTATGCTCGTAATTGCTGAAAACAAAAGACTCATCCGGAGGAGTAATCTGGAGCATTTGTTCTTTTATTTGCGGAGACCAGGTATTTTCTTCGATGTGTTCGCAAAAAGCCTTGATCAAACCAGTTTTTTCTTCCACTTCCAGGGCAGTTGAGTCTTCAATGGTATCAATAGTCTTGTTGAGGTTATATTGAACCATGACTGGGGTTCTGAAACGGTCATCCAGTTTGAGAAGCGGGACCGAAAAACTCCGGGATTGCTGAATGAGGGTTTCTTCATTAGCATTTATCCACAAGCGAACTTCGGGGTCTTGGTTGCTTTTCGTTTCAATCATGGGGTTTCTCTGTCGTAAAGCGGTTCTTGCCCAACAATATCATAAATCGAGCCGGCACCACGAAGTCATGCTTATCCAAGCAAAGCATTTCCTTACATTCGCGATGTCGGCTATTTACGGTGACCAGGCAAATAGCTTCAGTGAATGGGTTGATGGTACCAGAAAACTATATTATATTTACTATAAAAAGTTCAACAATCTTTTTGTTCGCTATTTTCCGAACACCTTGCTAACACTGGCGTAGGTGGGCAGTTCTGAAAGTGTTGTTTGAATGAAATACCACAATGTAGGATGATTGTGGTGAACAAGCGTTGTTGAAAAAACCTGCTATTGGATGAGGAGGATAAATGGATGCCTGAAATACTGCTCAGGGAGGTGCTGAGCCCGCAGATTGTCAGACTCAGAATTGATGCGCCGGTCATTGCCAAAAAAAGAAGACCGGGGCAGTTTGTTATTCTCCGTGTTCATGAAAAGGGAGAGCGAATACCCCTGACTATTGTTGATTCCGATCCCGACATCGGCTCGATCACCCTCATCTTCCAGGTGGTGGGCAAGACAACCCATATGCTTTCAAAATTGGAAAAAGGTGACAACATCCTTGACCTGGTAGGTCCGCTGGGGAAGCCGACTGCGATAGAGCGGTTTGGCACTGTCGTGGTCGTTGGAGGAGGGATAGGAGCAGCGGTAGCATATCCTATTGCCAAAGGGATGAAGCAGGCGGGAAACAGAGTGATCACGATCCTCGGTGCAAGGAATAAGAATTTGCTCATTTTGGAAGGAGAACTCGCTTCGGTTTCAGATGAAATTATTGTGACAACGGATGATGGGTCCTACAAGCGGCGTGGAATGGTGACGGAACCTCTCAGAGAGCTCCTGGAGAAAGGAAAAATCAATGAGGTCCTGGCGATCGGTCCTGTTCCCATGATGCGGACGGTCAGTGAACTGACAAGAAACTTTAACGTCAGAACGCAGGTGAGTCTCAATCCCATCATGGTGGATGGGACAGGGATGTGCGGTGCCTGCCGGGTAAGTATCGCAGGCAGGATAAAGTTTGCCTGTGTTGACGGACCGGAGTTTGACGGCCACCAGGTGGATTTTTTAGACCTTCAAATGAGATTGACCGCATACCGTGAAGAGGAAAAACAGTCCTATGAGCAGTACGTAAAATTGCAGGGATCAACGTAACATTTTGCGGAGAAATCTGTGGAGAAAAAACCAGAAAATAAGAAAAAAATAAGACCATACCGGGTGCCGGTGGGAGAAAGGGCACCGGAAGAGCGGGTGAAGGACTTCAGGGAAGTCCCCCTGGGATACACCGTGAGCCAGGCAAAGGACGAAGCCGGGCGATGCCTTAATTGCAAGAACAGGCCCTGTAAGGGAGGATGCCCGGTGGGAATCGATTGCGGTGGATTTGTTGCCAAGGTCCACGAGGGGGATTTTCTGGGCGCCGTAAAGCTCGTGAAAGAAAAAAATTTGCTCCCCGCGGTAACCGGACGCGTCTGTCCCCAGGTGGAGCAGTGTGAAGGCCCCTGTGTTATCGGGAAGAAGGGCACTTCAGTGGGCATCGGGAATCTGGAGCGGTTTGTGGCGGACTGGGAGCGGGAACACGGGATAGTACTCCCGGCAAAAGCGCTCCCTACCGGGATGAGTGCCGGGGTCGTAGGGTCCGGGCCTTCAGGGCTGACGGTCGCCGCGGACATGATCCAGTTGGGCCACGCAGTCACCATTTACGAAGGGCTTCATGAACCAGGCGGGGTTCTTGTTTACGGCATTCCCGAGTTCAGGCTCCCAAAAACCATCGTGGCTGAGCAAATCGCATCCCTCACCAAGCTCGGAGTCGAGATAAAAGTCAACCAGATTATCGGCAGGACCCTCACCGTGGACGATTTGCTTCAAATCCATGACGCTGTTTTTATCGGGGTGGGGGCAGGTGCTCCCATTTTCATGGGAATCCCAGGAGAAAATCTCATCGGGGTCTATTCCGCGAATGAATTTCTTACGCGGTCCAACCTGATGCGCGCCTACAAGTTTCCGGAATGGGATACGCCCATGCGCTTCGCAAAGAAAATCGCGGTCATTGGCGGTGGAAACGTTGCCATGGACGCGGCAAGGACGGCACTCAGACTGGGAGCGACAGATGTCTCGATCATCTACAGGAGGTCACGGGAGGAAATGCCTTCGAGGCCTGAAGAGGTCCGCCATGGGGAAGAGGAAGGCCTCCGGTTTGATTTCCTGAAAGCTCCCACAAGGATAGTGGGGGATGCGGACGGGCGTGTAGTGGCTATCCAGTTCACGGATATGAGACTCACTGAACCGGACGCCTCCGGAAGAAGACGCCCCGTCCCCATAGAAGGCTCGGAACATCGCCGGGATGTGGATACAGTGATTGTGGCAATCGGGCAACGGCCCAACCCAATGATTGCTTCATCCACACCGGGCCTGGAGGTGGAAAAAAGAGGATATCTGGTGGTGGATGAAGGCACGATGGCAACAACCCGCAAGGGAGTGTACGCAGGCGGAGATATCGTGGGCTGGGGGGCCAGCGTAATCAGGGCCATGGGCGATGGCCGGAGGGCAGCAAAGGCAATGCATGATTATCTCACTCTGACGCCCTGATTTCCACGTTGTTTTTTTGCAGGTATTCCTTCACGGCCTCAATCGGGACTTCATTCCGATGAAAGATGCCCGCGGCAAGGGCGGCCTCGGCCTGGGTTTGCGTGAATACTTCGTAAAAGTGATCCACGCTTCCGGCACCGCTTGAGGCGATGACGGGGATGGTGACCGCCTTTTTCACTGCACTGATCAGCTCAATATCGAATCCGAGGTTTGTGCCGTCACGGTCGATACAGTTGAGGAGGATCTCACCGGCTCCCAGTTTTTCACATGCCTCGGCCAGGGTAACCGCATCCACTTGCCTGCCTTCTCGACCACCCTTGATGGTGCACTGGTACCAGCAATATTGTTCCCCATTGGGTCCGGGGTGTGCTGTCTTGATCACGGGATGTACGGTTTCATCCGGGGAGTTCACATACACCTTCCTGGGATCAATGGAGATAACAACGGCCTGGTTGCCGTATACCCATGAGATTTCCTCGATGGCGCTTTTCCCGCTTTTTTCACCGGTTTTCAAATAGTCTTCGACGATCAGCACGGCATCACTGCCGATGGAGACCTTATCCGCACCGGATCGAAAGTACCCGGATGCAACCTGCAACGCGGAATAGGCCCGGCCGTTCACATCAGTGTAGTCACGGATCCCCCCCCCGATAGTCAGGGGAACAAACACGTTCTTCGAGGTCTGTCTCAGTACTTCCAACATGGGCATGTCTTCCAGGGGGAAGTCCCGGAAACCCGTAATGTTCAGAAAAGTGATCTCATCAGCTCCTTCTTCATAGTAGCGTCTCGCCAGTTCCACCGGATTTCCGAGGTTCCTGACTTGGCCTTTTTCACGGACATCGTACTGGTCTCCCTTGGTCACCACCAGGTCACCGCGATCGGTGGAGCGCACATCAAGACAGGCAATGATCCTCTTGGCAAGTTTGGTACCTCCCTGGAGGTCCGGAGGCTGGGCCTCGACTGAGGTTGCTTCCAGAAAATTTTTCAGGATTCGCAGCCCTGCGTTCCCGCTTTTTTCCGGATGAAACTGCGTGGCAATGACATTTCCCTTTTGAATGCTGCTGACGAATGGGTACCCGTAATCAGTGGTGCTGAGAACCACGTCCTGATCTTCGGGAGCCACGTGATAAGAGTGGACGAAGTAGAATTTTTCCTGGCCCGTAAGTCCGTTGAAAATCCTGGAGGGCTTTTTAATGGAAAGCCCGTTCCACCCAATGTGGGGTACGGAAAGGTTCACGGCGAAACGCCTTACCGAACCTCGAATAAACCCGAGGCCTTGAACACCGAATTCCTCCTCTTCACTTCTTTCAAAAAGAGCCTGGAGCCCTATACAGATTCCTAAGAAAGGACGGTTCGAATCGAGGTAAGCCTTGAGCGGTCTTACATACTCCTTTTCGTAAAGGACCCGCATCATGCTGCCGAAGGCCCCCACGCCGGGAAAGATGAGCTTTTCGGCCGAAAGGATGTCGTCGGGCTTCTGGACGAAGGTAATCGTCTCGCCCAGGCTTTTCAAAGCGTTGACAAGACTCCTGACATTCCCGGCGCCATAATCTAGAAACGTAATCATGTTTTATCCTACTCTCAGCTGGTGTCTAAAATCTTTCAGCCTTCAGCCTATATACTTTCGTAGTTATGAAGTGGTTATCTCGAATTCGGGGGGATCAATCATATGTTTCTTGACCGCGCAGAGGTCCATGGATTTGATAACCGCCTTCCTGTACTTATCAGAAAAATCCTCGGGTAACTTGAGATCGATTGAAAACTTTTGATACCTTTTTTTCTCCTCGTCCCACTCACATTCCATGGTCAACGACATGGCATCGGTGTTGATCTGGCGGCTCTGACAGAAACTGAGCGCGTAAATGCCAGCACAGGTGGCAATGGACGCGAGAAACAGCTGGAATGGTTCCGGAGCCGATCCGTCACCGCCAGAGATTTCTGACTGATCGGTTTTTATCACAAAATTTGCCATTTTTGCGTCAACTCTCTTCCCTCCCGGAAATGATGCGTCAAGTACGGTTTTTTTCATATTGTTGTTTCTCTTTCTTCCTTTTTTGTTTTTTGGATCTTTTTCATTGCCTGCGCTTCTTTCGAGAGTTCTTCGAGAAGTACGGCAATGGGCCATTTTTCAGAAACGGGGGTCAACGTAGCCCACAATTGTTCCGGCAATTGATGCTGCCTGTACGCTGAAATGAGTTTGTGGAGATCATTGTGGGTAAAGCCTGACAGGATTACGGCCCTGGTCATATTGGAACCTTCACCAAATCCCTCTTTATCCCCACGATTGAATAATATTTCTAAAGAAAGCTGAAGGTCCTCATCTGTCACGAAAACGACAGGAAGGTTCCTAAAATTGAGGTCCTCGAGGATTGAGAGAAATGGCCCCTGGTCCTCAACAGGATATCCACAGACAAGAAGCTTCCAAGGGCCATACATCCTCTCCTCGGACTTCCCTACCTTTTGAAATTCTCCTTTTTCCATTGGGTATTTTTTCTCCATTCAGCGCTGATGGCTGCGCAAAAAATCTGATTTTGTCCATTTTTAGTCATTGCCGCAGAAAACCTGCCCAAGCGAAGAGGAAGGCGGGAATCTATTGGTTTTGATATGTTCTGGATGCCGGATCGAGTCCGGCATGACGAATCTGGGACTCTTAACCGGTTCGTCAGGTTTGCTCTATGAAAAATGGTCATGTCCACACGGGGAGCTTGATGCACAAGTGATCAGGACACGTCCACGATAGGCCGCACTTCAGTGATCTTGAAACGAATTGCAGCGTGGATCATTCTGGCTGCCTGCTCTCCTGCGGCCTTGGCAATATTCTCCCTTATCTGGTCGTAAAAGCCTCCTCCCGTTTCGATGGCCAGTGCTTCGAGGTATACCCTGGCGCCCTTCCAGTCCATCACGGTTTCCCCCGGTTCCATAACGATGAAAGCCGCCTTGGGATTCTCGCGCAGGTTACGAAAAGAGCGATTTTCACCGATACCCATGACCACGGTGTTTTCGTCAATCATCTGCGGCGAGCCGAACACAGCCACGTTGACATCGCCCCGGGCGTTCGCCGTACTGAGCGTCCCGATCCGGGGGCGTTTATTGAAAATTTCCAGCAGTTTTTGTCGATCCATCATGCTCCTCCTTGTCCGTTTCTCCAATGGTGGTTCTTCTCAATACTATGTTTTTTTCCATCCAGACGCAAGCAAAGAATCCATACCCACAGTTATTCTGTTGACCCAGAAACCCGACTATTTTATGATCAGAAAAAATGGGGAGATCATTGGACAGTATTCACCAGTGCATTGGAGGGAGAAGATGAGACACGCCGGTTCTGCGTTTCTGGGTATTTTGTTCGGGTTTGCCATGCTGTTTACTCCGTTTTACGGCATCTGCAGCAATCAACCGAAACCCTACCCTGATGTCACTCGGATGTCGCCGGGGCAATGCATTAAGCAGTTGCAAAACGTTCCCCCGCCCATTGTCATAGATGTACGATTGCAAGAACAGTTCAAGGAAAGCCTTCAGAAGATCCCGGGAGCCGTGCATGAGGACCCGGGAAATGTCAAGTCATGGGCACACAAATATAAGAAGGACAGCCATATCATCCTATATTGAGCGTGACCGGATGAGGCCACAAGTGCCCGGGTGGCACAACAATTAATGAAACTCGGTTTTAAAAACGTATGTGTTATCGAAGGTGGGTATAACGGCTGGGTGACATCGAGACTCCCTCTTGAGAAGAAATGGAACATCAAGAGGGAATGTGTCACGTGCCATGAGAGTGTGACCCCTGAAATTGTCTCCGACTGGAGGCTCAGCAAACACAGCAAGAAGGAGGTAACCTGCTCCGTCTGCCACGGCGACTATCATTCTTCCGAAGACGATGTGGAGAAGGCGCGGCCGGTGACCCCGGACCGGTGCATCTTGTGTCACCAGGTGCAGGGTGATCAGTTCAAGGCGGGGAAGCATGCCAAGGCGTGGTATGCAATGAAGGCCCTGCCCGCTGCCCACTGGAAGTCCATGAGTTCGCTTGAAGACCTGAAAGACTGTGAGAGCTGTCATAGGATTGGTATCAAATCGCCAAGGATCATCAAAAAACTGTTGAAGAAACGAGCCGGTTTCGGCATGGCCTCCTGTGACGTCTGCCATACCCGGCATACCTTTTTTAAGAAGGAGGCCCAGCAACCCCAGGCGTGCCAGACCTGCCATAACGGCGTCGACCACCCCCAATGGGCCATGTATTCCGGGTCCAAGCATGGGGTAAGGTATGGACTCAAGCAAATGGGGATTATTCCCAAAACGACCTCCGCGCCCACCTGCCAGACGTGCCACATGGAAAAAGGCGATCATGAGGTGAGAACGGCATGGGGTTTCCTGGCCGTGCGGCTGGAGATGAAGGGTGATAAGGAATGGGTTGCGGCATCGGATACGATTCTGCGTGCCTTGGGAGTATTTGATCCTGACGGGAAGCGGAACCGCAGGATGAAGATTATGAAACGGAGGGACGTGATCCGTCAGACCGACGGGGACTGGAAAAAAGAACGGAAAAAGATGCTCATGGCATGCAATCAATGCCACTCCATTACGTTTGCGGAGCAGGAACTCAACAAGGGAAACCTCATGATCCGCAAGACTGATCTCCTCATGGCCGACGCTATCCGTGTTGTTGCTGGTCTCTATCAGGACGGCATCCTAGAGAAGCCGGAAGAGTTTACCCAACCGTTTCCCGATTTTATGGCCCCTCTGAAAAAACCAAGAAGCATAGAATTGAAGCTCTGGCGCATGTTTGGTGAGTATCGCATGCGGGCATTTCAGGGCGTCTTTCATTCAAATCCGACCTATGCGTTCTCGCTTGGGCTGGGTGAAATGGAACAGGCCCTGTGCGAGATCAAGGAAATGAGTGCGGCGCTTCGCAAGAACGCCGGCAATTAAGCATAAAAGAAGGGGCCGGAATTACCCGTTGCCTTGTTTGTATCGAGTTTCTTTTTGACAGAGAGTAGTTGTGTGATTAAAGTCTATGATAATAGCATAGAATATAAAACTGGAAAAGCGGCTGCCTAAGGGGAACCTCTTCATGAAACTTTCAACGAGAAGTCGATATGGCACGAGATTGATGCTGGACCGGGGATGAGGGAACACAACAGGAGACACATGAAAGGAGAATAGCATGAAAAAAAGGGCTTTTTTTGCCATGGCGGTGCTTTTTCTGGCTGCAATATTTGTTTCTGGAGGAATCTCAAACGCCGGAGATGTAGAGAGGATTTCGAAAGAATCACTGAAAAGCCTCCTGGGCAACCCCGATGTAATCGTGCTGGATGTCCGGCTCCCCAAGGATCGCAATGCTAGTCAACTGCAGATCAAAGGGGCCATAAGGGAAAATCCGTTCAAAGTAAAAGAGTGGATGAAAAAATATCCAAAGGACAAGACGCTGGTTTTCTACTGTGCCTGACCCAACGAGTACACGAGTGCCCGTGTGGCACGAGAGTTCCTGAAGGCGGGATACAAAAAAGTATTTGCTCTCAAGGGGGGATGGAAGGCATGGCACAAAGCCAATTATCCCACAGAAAAGAAATAATAGGGAATGAGAAACGAACATGAAAACCAGGAAAGCTGGGGACCGGTAAGTGCCTCGGTTTGTTGAATGCGGGGAATAACAAGGAGATGGAATGGAGATAGTGTCTATCGCTTTGAGCAAAAAAAAGGGGACACCGAAGGAGACCGTGGAAACGGCTGACCTCCTGGTTGACCACGGCCTCCGGGGTGACGCCCATGCCGGGCCGTGGCACCGCCAGGTAAGTTTTCTGGCGGCTGAGAGCATAGAAAAGGCCCGTGGACGGGGGCTCGATGTGGGCTTCGGGGACTTTGCCGAAAATATTGCCACCAGGGGGGTCAACTGGCTTGAAGTCCCCATTGGGACCCTCGTGAACCTGGGGAACTCCGCTGTTGTGGAAATTACCCAGATCGGCAAAGAGTGCCATACCCGATGCGCCATCTACTACCGGGCCGGGGATTGCATCATGCCGAAGGAAGGCATCTTCGGGAAGGTGCTCGAGGGGGGGAGCATTCGAAAAGGGGACGCCATTCGAATCGTAGCTAGTGCAGCCCCATGAGCACATCCTTCCCTACCTGTTGGACATTCGGGGCTCCCACCATGCTGAGGATTCGTTTTAATTCGCTGGTGATCGCGGTCACCACATCCCGCACTCCCTGTTGCCCGTCTGCAGCGAGCCCGTAAAGAATGGGTCTGCCCAGGCCCACCAGGGAAGCGCCGAAGGCGAGTCCCTTGAGGACGTCGCTTCCCCGCCTGAAACCTCCGTCCACCATGATGACGACCCTGCCTCCCACCTTTTCCATGATCTCTTCCATCACCTGCAGCGGGTGTGGGAGATAGTCGATGGTGTGGGCCCCATGGTTGGAAACGATGATTGCGTCCGCTCCCGTCTCCACGGCCTTGACTGCGTCCTCGCTACTCAGGATCCCCTTGAAAATGAGCGGCAGGTGAACGGCCTTGCGAATGTCCTTTAACTCTTTTTGGGAGAGGGGCGAGCAATCAAAGACCATCTGCCGGTCGAGGATCTTGGTTCCCTGGCCGGAGTCAATTTCAATTCCCACCCAGTCTACTCCTGCTTCCTGTATTTCATCCAGGGCCTCGTACATCTTTTCCCGGTCTTTCAAAGGCTTGACATTTGCAGCCAGGGGGACACCCGTGGCCTTGATGCCTTTCAGGTTCCCCGGGATGGGTGATCCGGTCCACATGAGGCTCCCGGCATCTTTGAGCCCCTTTGCCACCTCCATGAGTCCATTTTCGGTAATGGCCGGGATGGGCATGGTCATGGCCGACATGATGACAGGGGTCCCGAAGGTGAGGCCGAGGACTTCCAATCCGGTCTCAGGTGCGGGCGCAGCATCAATGGCCTTCTGTCTGAAGGTGTATCCATCCATGATCCGGCGGTTGTGCCGCATGACGAACTCCGTTTCCACACCGCCCAGAAAGACTCCGATGTCCTTTGCCAGTAACGTTTCTTTCCCCTTCTTGTAGATTTCTCCCAGTTCCATGTCCATCTCCTCCGTTATCCTGGCAGTGCTCAGTATCCAAGATTTTGACCGACCAGTTTTACATGAATGCGTCCTTTGATCATATGCCCTTCAATAATACTCCACATGTTGCAGATACGCTGCGGTGATCTGCAGTCTGAACACAGGCCAGTTTCCACGCATGGAGTATTGATACCCAGCCGAACAGCATTGACCGGCCCGGCGTAGTTCTTTACTCTGGCCATGGCAGATTCCAGATCAGGGACCACCTTATTCATGCCGATTACCAGGATGACTTTCTTGGGGCCGAATATCATGGCTGCTACTCGATTTCCCATGCCATCCAAGTTCACCAACTTCCCATCCAGGGTAATAGCATTGGAGCTGGAGATCATCACATCGGCCTTCATTCCATTGCGCCTGCGTGCCAGGCTCTCTTCCGGTGAAATTCCAGGCTCGTACGGGTCAATGTGCTCAACTCCTGCAAGCTTGGCTATATCTTCCCAAAAGCCCATATCTACCGTTGTCATCGAGCCACACTGAAAAACTGTGGCCCCTTCAGGAATCATTGCCACTATTTCTTTTCTGGCTTGAGCGATCGTGGGGGCGTAGGTACCCTCCATCCGCCGCTTCTCTAAGTGTTTGATAATATCCTTTGCGACCTTCTCGTTCCAAAGCATCTGGTGCGTGTCCATGTCTTTTCCTTTCTCAAGTTGGAAGTTTGCCCCATTTTGGGATTTCATTCAAAAACCGATTAATCTGCTTGCTCGCGTTCTCTGCTTATACAATATACACCTTTGCCCTGCATTGCAGGAGAAAAACATTGATTATCAGATTTGCATTCAGCCTTGCGTAAGTCTCCTGACTCCCAGCGTTTAATCAAGTCTGGTTCTCTGATCAATGGACGGCTCATGGATATGTAATCTACTATGCCCTTATCCACCATTTGTTCAGCAACTTCGAAAGACCTCATTCCACCAACCAGTATTAAGGGAATATCAATTTTCTGCTAAATTTCAAGATGGATTCTTGCCCTGTTCTGTATGGCTCCGCCGTATTCGTCACTGCGCTTATTAAATATTGGAGAAAGAAATTGGCTTAAAAGATAGCCATGTGCACTATGAATCTCTACACCATCAAAATCGGCATCTTTAGCCCTTTTAGCAGCATCAGCAAAATCAGAAACAAGTTTTTGAATATCTTTAAGTCTCCTGTCATTTCTCTAAGCCCTGGAACTAATTCATCTTTATAAATTCCAAGCTGCCAGGGAGAAGCCTGACCCTCAGGCTGAACATAGGCATGGCTTGTAATAATCATGCCAACGCCGCCTTTGGCAAGGTCTGTCATGGTCTTAATTAATTTCGGAGTAACACTCCCATCTTCATCGGCCATTCCTTCCCGCGTTGCAGATCGTTCAAAACGGTTTGCCAGCGCAATATTATTAATTTTTGTCTTCTTAAATAGTTGGCTCATTTTCTTGCTCCTTAAGTAAAAAGTCCATCGATGGGCACGTTGTTGGCATTTTTTGTGAAGTCATCAAAATTCCTCCATCACCGCTTCCCAGGTACACCTGATGCAGTCTTTCACTGTCTGATAGGCCGGGCATTTCTCCGCGTACACCGCCAGGACGCGGTCGGCCTTTTCCCTCGTTCCCGCGGGAATTTTGAAACGGTACCGGATACGGATGTTCGTTATTTTCAGGACATCGTCCACATCTTCGATATCTCCTTCCACCTCCGCGACCAGATTTTCGGCCGACTGTATGCCCCGCACCTCCAGTGCGGCACCTAGGGTGCCGGTCAGTCAACCCCCGACGCCCGCGATGACGTGATCCAGTGTGGCCGGGTATTCGGGCCCGCTGATCTCCCGTCCGTACTTCTCCTGGTAAAAATGCTTGATACCGCCATGGATGCCGAAGTGGATGGGCTCGGCAAAGTCCTCCACATGGGCTGTGCGGTGCGGGCCTTCGTGCTTTTCGATTCGAATATGACTGGTGTGTGCTACTGTCATTTTTGCCTCCTTTTGTTTTGGATCGTTTGCAGTCAGATATTGTTTGAAACGAGCGAGCGCTCAAGAATGGACTTACATCCATTCTCAAGCCCTCACCGGCTAGAAGTTATGCAAATGAGCTTATTCCTTTCCCTCTTTTTCTTCCTTAAGGGCCACTTTCCTGCCACACAGATCACACTTGCTGTCTTCAGTAATGCACGGTTGCTTGGGAGCTTCGCCGCCGCAGATTCCACATTTTGCCATAGTCTTTCACCTCCTTCCTCTTGGAATAGGTTTTATTCGAATCCCACCTCACAAATAAAATCAGATATGTGATTTGTTTATCACCTAAAAGCTGCAGTTAGCTTTTAGGTATTAGCCGTTAGCTTAAAGAATTCAAACATTTGAATGGTTTCTTCCTATATAGAAGCCCGATTTCTTGATGCAATGCTATTGAATAGTAACAAATTGATATTATTTGACTAATAGCTAACGGCTAACCGCTAATTGCATTTTTTAAGTGTTACATTCCCAACAGGGCACGCAGGGAATCCAGGCAGTCTTTAAGATCGTCCTCATTTTTGCTTAACCTGGCCATCATAATTCCTCCCTCAATAGAGGCGACAATCTGTTTTGCGAGCAAACGAGGAGAGATCTCTGAGCCCAGCTCTTCGGTCTGCTGAGCCTCAGTCAGAAGACTGACTATTTTATCCACCCACGTGTCGAAGACATTCCTAATGAGGCTTGAAAACTTCGGGTTACGATCACTCATTTCCAGAGCCGTGTTGCCAAAAATACACCCACCTATGAAGTTTGTTTTTCGGTGTTTTTCAAGCACAGCATCAAAAAAAGAGGAGAGTTTTTCCAAGGGCTTTTCGCCTTGGAAAGAGTCTGATAAAAACTGAAAGAAATCGTCCGCAGCATCCCTCAGAATGGCCTGCCCGAGTTCTTCCTTGCTTGAAAAATGAAAATAGAGATTTCCTTTCTTAACCCCGGTAGTTTCGATGATATCGTTGATACTGGTGTTGCTGAAGCCCTTCTTATTTACCAGCCATCTTGCTGTTTCGATCACCTTGGTGCGAGTAATCTCACCTTTGGTCTTGGTGTCCATTTGCCTCCTCACTAAACCGACTGGTTGGTACAATATATCATTTCATTGAATTGTCAAAGGTTTTCTTGTGATGCACATGCAGTCAGCTTTTTTGTGCCTTAACTACAGCTGATTGCGGCCAATTAGTCTTCAATGATGATGGCACCGGGCGCACATTCCCTCGCCGCCTCTCTCACCAGGTCCTGGTATTTTTCCGGCATTTCGTCCAGAAGGGCTCTGGAGAACAACTGGTCTTCATTCTACTGAAAAACCTCGGGCAAAGGTGATCACCGTTCGCGTTCCCCATGCAAAGCTCTTCTTCGATTTTCACTTTCATGGGCTACTCCTCCCGAGATATTTCAGCTTTCTGTATGCATTGGTTAATGGGTTGTTCAATAAATGGGAAGGGGGGTGGTTTGCCAGGGCACCCACACAGAGGTCATGGCCCAGAAGCATCTTGAGAATTCGAAAACGGTTCTCATCTGCCGGGGCCTTTAGAATTGGGATGAAATTTCCCGTTATTTGTGAAGATTTCTATATTGCTTTCCAGTTTCTGCCCCTCCATCAGGTCTCCCATGGCGCGAAGGTACTGATCCGTCTTGATACCGGGGATGATTCTGTGGCGGTCCAGGGCCGCCAGAACGACTGTATTTTGCATACGGCTGTCCTTGAGCTCCTGCTTGAAAGCCTTGACTTCCTTTATGCGGCGTCTTCGACATTCATCGGCGATTGTCTCTTCAGTGACCTCCGGCGTCTTGTTGAGCCGAACTTCGAGGGGCTGCCACACCGTATTGTAATAGACCAACGTGCCACCGTCCTTCAGGAAGCCATTCATGGCGCGCAGGGCTTCATGGCGTTCAAGGGCGATGACCACATCTGCTTCTCCCTGGGGAATGAGGGGCGAAAAGACTTTACCCCCTATGCGGAGCTGGGAGATGACGACTCCTCCCCGCTGGGCAAGTCCATGGGTATCCACTCCCTTGACCTTAAGCCCCGCGTGATCAGCGGCCCTCATTATCACCTCCGTGAGGAGACCGATCCCTTGGCCGCCGACACCGGCAAGATAGACATTCAGGTTTTCCATTATCCCCCCTGTTATGGCCTATGATGGTACCGCTGGTTTTGGAATTGCGCCGGTCGGGCATACCTGGATGCACGATCCGTCTCCAATACATAAGTCTTTGCTTACCTCGATCGTTCCATCCGGTTTTCGCTGGAAAGAGGGACAGGCGAATTGCTCCACGCACACATGCAATTGTTCACATCGGGGCTGGTCGATTTCCACGCTTCTTCTCCGGTATCCAGGTTGTCTCTGCTGTTCTCTGGTGAATTTCAGCATGCAGGGATGTTTTGCAATGACCACGCTGAAATGCTCATCAGCAATTGCCTTTTTGACGAGATCGGTCAGCTCTCTCTGGGCATAAGTATCCGTTTCATAAATATGTTCTACGCCAAGGCCTTCCAGCACCTGACGGATGGGAATCTTCTCCGTCGGCTCATTGAAGTTCCTGCCGGAAGCCGCATGATCCTGGTGTCCCGTCATGGCAGTGGTGCCGTTTTCCATGACGATGAGAGTGAGATTATGCTGGTTGAAAACAGCGTTGACAACCCCCGGCAACCCGGCATGGAAAAACGTGGAATCTCCCAGGAAAGCAATTACTTTTCTCGACTGGTTGAACAGAGAAAGCCCCGAGCCAATCCCCGTAGATGCTCCCATGCACATGAGGATTTCACCTACCTGGTAGGGAGGGAGAAAGCCGAGAGTGTGGCACCCGATATCCGCAACGGTGATGTATTCGTCTTTCAGAGCCTTCCGGATGGCATGGAAAGCGCTCCTATGCCCGCATCCGGGACACATCTGGGCAGGGCGGTTGGGTACGGAAGGCAGGCCTTTATCCGGAACGTTGCGCCGAGGCAGGAGATCCGGCCAGGTTTTTTCCATGATATCAAGGACTTTATCCGGCGTGTATTCTCCAATCCAATCTTCAGGGTCGGTTTTACCAATAATCCTGGTGGAAAGCTTTTCATCATAGGCCAAGGCCTTGATCTCCCTTTCCATCACGTCGTCCAGTTCCTCGAGAATCTTGATTTCCTCGTGTTCGCGCAGAAATGCGATCACCCGGTTTCGAGGGATGGGATAAACCACGCCCAGCTTCAGAATATCCGGCTTTGCATGGGCGCGCTCAAGCACGTCCCTAAGGGAGAGGAACGGCAGCCCGAAGGTGATCAAGCCCCGTCCCTTGTTCCCGTTGTCGAGCAAGTCGCACATTGAAGGAGATTCTGCAAACATCTCCACTTCCCGGAGTCTCTGGAGCGCCCTCCGCTTCATGGGAAAGACTTCCTTGGTAAGGGGGATGTACGGGCCGTTTGCGGAGTTGAATCTCGGTGTGTCGTCTGCGTGGCTGGGATGCCATTCCTGGAAGGACACCTTTTCCTTGGCATGGCATACATGGGTGGAAAGGCGGACGATAACGGGCATCCTTTTTTCCCGGGAGAGCTTCGCTGCCTCCCTGTAATAGACGTAGGCTTCCGATGGACTTGCCGGTTCCAGCACAGGGGTGTAACTCATCCGTGCGTAATGGCGATTGTCCTGTTCATTCTGAGAGGAATTAGCACCCGGATCATCACCAAGGATGATCACCATGCCGCCGATAATGTTCATAAGATTGAGCTGGACAAAGGTATCAGAGGCTACATTGAGACCGACACTTTTGAAAAATACGGTGGAGAGATGGCCGTTGAGCGCAGCGCCATATGCCACTTCCGTGGCTACTTTTTCATTCGTGGAAAATTCAAAATAGAATGGCCTCTTTTCCCCAGGGATACTCTTGATGGCCGCAGCGATTTCCGGGGTGGGAGAGCCCGGATAGGAGGTGACCACCCGTGTACCGGCCTCTATCATAGCACGGACAAGGGCCGTATTCCCCATGACTATTTCGGAGAAAGGCTTTTCCTGCAGTAGAATATCTCCAAGTCTTTTCATGGGCTCCTCCCCTCCGGCAAACAGAAGGCATTTTTCCCCCTGTTAGCCTTCCACCCTCAGCCTATCCACCTGAGTGGTCCTAATTACTCTTCAACGATGATGGCGCCGGGCGCACATTCCCTCGCGGCCTGTCTCACCAGGTCCTGGTATTTCTCCGGTATTTCGTCAAGGAGGATCCTGGAAACCAGTTGGTCCTCATCATACTGAAAGACCTCAGGGCAAAGGTGATTGCAATTTCTGTCTCCCATACAAAGTTCCTCATCAATTCTTACTTTCATGACAATCTCCTTGTCAACTGTATATGACGGTGTAGGGTTTAGCAAAACATCCTGGATGAGCGATTCGAAAAGCAGCGTGCTTTCGTGTTGACGTGCCGTCTTTCTCTTTGACTCGCATCATCGACTTTCCTATAATGTCGCAGAAACAAGGCCCCTTGTCAATCTATGAGAGCTCAGGGGTGAAATCAGAGGGATTTGCTTCTGCTGGAGTCAAGAGGGAAGGATAACGATAAAACCTGTTACAAAAAGAGTCGCCCTCTTTGTGTCGATAATGATAGGCCTTGGAACGATATACGGTTGTGCTTCTGTGCCGAGGATGAAAAAGGAAACCCTGAGGAAAATGCTGGGCAATCCGGATGTGATTGTGGTGGATGTCCGGCAAGCCAAATATCGAAATAAGAGTGGACGTAAGATAAAAATAAGTAGTTCCAAAAACCACAAGGTTTCGCTATCTTGAACAGGCCCCGGTCAAAAAAATCTAGAATTTCTGACTTGCCGATGTTATAGATAAAACTTGATGGCTTCGCAAGAAGTCATCAGTGCGCCCATGGAGGGGCGCGCAAATCAATGGGGTGCAAAGCAACCCGTTGATTTGCAAAGAGTCCGAAAATCGCATTTTTCGGATTCCGTCAGTAAAAAGTCCATGGACGGACTTTTTACGATTCCATCAAACTTGGCCTCATTTTCCTGACGAAGGTTCTGCGGTACAGGTGTTGCTGCGATAAATGAAAAGAGAAAAGCGTTAGAGGAGAGAAACGAATGGAAACACAGGATGTCTGTTACACCCGCGAAGTAGCAATTGAAAAAGCGATCGAGATGGAGGATCAAAGTTTTACTACTTATAAAGATCTCTACTTCAAGGTCAAGGATCGTCTTGCAAAGGATGTTCTGAAAGACCTTGCCCTTGACGAATTAAAGCACAAGTATACGCTTGAAAAGGCCTATTTTGAAGATACGGTTGAACTGCACGATAAAGGTGAAACGGATGGGCCGAGCATGAACCTGACCTTGCTCCTGGAAGAAAAACCGCTTGATCATGCGGCAAATGATCAGGATGTGATGGTTTTCGCCATTCATGATGAAAAACGCTCAGTCGATTTCTACCGAGCCATGGCAGGGCAATGTGGTGGCGCTCCCATGGAAAAGATGTTCTCCCGGCTGGCACAGGACGAGGAAGGTCACCTTTCAAAACTCGAAACCTTGTATGAGAGCCTGTACATGCAGGATATGTAGCCCCGTAGAGCGCCAACTTATCAATGCATCCAGCTCCTGTGAACTGATCCGTATGAACGAGTCTAAAAAAGAGAAAGAAGTTCAGGACCTCGACCCGAAGCTGTGGGTCGACCAGTACGGCGATTATCTTTATGCCTTTGCCCTGACACGGCTTGTGGACAGAAACGCGGCTGAAGATGTGGTACAGGAGACCTTCGTTTCCGCTCTCCATTCCATGAAAAACTTCCGGGGACATTCCTCTGAAAAGACCTGGCTCACCTCCATCCTGAAGCACAAGATACTAGATCATTTCAGAAAAAAGAGCAGAGAAGAAAAACATCATTTTGAAACAGTGGGGGATAACATCCGGCAACTCTTTGATGGAAAAGGCCACTGGAAAGAGGGTCCGGAAAAATGGAAGACCAGCCCGAAAAAGCTCTTTGAACAAAAAGAGTTTTTGAAAACATTGTATGCCTGCCTTGAAGAACTCTCAAGACGAGTGGCAAAGGCCTTTGTCCTTCGTGAAATTGATGGCCTCAGCACGGAAGAAATCTGTAAGGTATTGGATATCTCCGCGACTAATTGCTGGGTTATGCTGTACAGAGCAAGAACGCTTCTGCGGCAGTGCCTTGAGTTAAACTGGTTTGAAATATCGCCGGGCGGAGCGTCCTAGTGCACCACTGGATGTTTAATTGCCATGAAGTCACACGTTTGGTGTCAGAGTCTCTGGACCGCAAACTCCCGCTTTATCAAAGGATGGGAATTCGAATGCACCTCCTCATGTGCAAGTTCTGTTCACGGTACAGGAAACAGTTGCTGCTCATGAAGGAAATTTTAACACGCTACAACGAATCCGATCGTCCGAAAGATATTTTCGAGCCCCTCTCTGAAGAAGCCCGGAAAAGGATGAAACACCTGTTAAGTCATCTTGAAGGTCACAATCACGTCCACTAAAATAGCCTTTTTCCCTTGTCAGACGCACAAATTTATCGACCCAACAATGAGAAAAACACCAGGAGTTTGCCATGGTTTCACCTGAGACATCCAAAAGAAAAGACAGGCGCAATTTCTTAAAGGGTCTGGGGTTCTTGAGTATTTTTCTGAGGCTCCTCTCCTGGGCGTGGGCGTTTTTTATGGAACGATTCCCCGTGAAGACCGTCGAAAAGAAAGGGTTCATGTTTGAGCCTGGAAAAGGGATGTTGGAATGGGAGAACGGCAGAAAAAAGCCGGGTTGAGTTCGCAAGAAAGGCGCGGCCTGGATGGTGGACCCTTGCAAACCCCATCTACAAGATTGTCGCTCGCGTCCCGCGAGACCGGCTCAGAAAAAAGCCTTCCTTGTTTGCCCAGAAAAGATTCTGAACAAACAAGGAAACAGCACATTTTGACTCGGAGTTTCATAGAAACATATCAAGAAGTATTCACAATATGAGATGAATTAAACTCTGTGTGCCCTGTGACTCTGTGGTAAAGAAAAGGATTTCCCGGAATAGCCGACGAATTCATAAAGGGTTTTTGTTTCATGAATAGCCAATGGTTGGAGAGAAGATTGGAAAATGGGAAAAAGAAGATTTATTCCTTAGTCGGACCGTAACATCAAAGATGAGGAGCAGAAAAATGCGCAAGGCGGTTCTGGAAAAGCGAGAAAGCAGTCAACAATTGGTCCTGGGAAGGTACGCTGATATCCATAAAGCACGTCTGGACAAATGGGTCACTGAGGCCGTCTCCAGGCGTATATGGCGAAAGGACGGAACCGTGTGGGTTCCGGATCCTGAGGAAGCGACTCGAACCGCTGATCTGACTGGACGGATGGACTGGTTGAGCCTACCGGAGGTCATGTCCGATGAACTGGAAAATCTACAGGATTTTTCCCGTGAGGTAAGGGATGCGGGATTCTCTCGTGTGGTGCTGTTGGGAATGGGAGGGAGCAGCCTTGCCCCTGAAGTTTTCATGAAGACCTTTGGAAACAGGCCGGGCTATCCTCGGCTCATGGTGCTGGACAGTACGCATCCTGCTGCCATACAGCAGGTTCTGCAGGAGATCGAGTTGGCAAAGACGCTCTTTATCGTCTCCAGCAAGTCGGGGGGAACCATTGAAACCCTGTCCTTTTACAAGATCTTTTTTGACGCGGTCAAAGCGAAAAAGGACGAGGCGGGCCGGAACTTTGTGGCTATCACGGATCCCGGTTCGGGCCTCGAAAAACTGGCCCGAAATGTGAAGTTCCGGCGTATCTTCTCCTCTCCTCCCGGGGTAGGCGGACGCTATTCGGCCCTAACCTATTTCGGCCTGGTTCCGGCGGCGCTCATCGGCGTCGACCTGGGGAGTATCCTGGACAGTGGCGCGACTATGGCCCGGGCATGTTATTCCTCTGTTCCTGCCGAACAGAACCCAGGTCTATCACTTGGTGCGGCCATGGGAGAACTGGCACTGGCCGGAAGAGACAAACTCACCTTTTTTGCCTCGCCGGGATTATCTCCATTCGGGGTGTGGGTGGAGCAGCTCATCGCGGAGAGCACGGGAAAGCACGGCACCGGAATCGTTCCGGTTGCGGATGAGATTCCGGGGGCTCCCGATGTGTATGGTGGTGATCGGTTGTTTGTCTATTTGAGACTCTCGGGAGATGACAATGCAGAACTGGATCAAAGCGTGAAAAGACTGGAGGAGGGGGGGCAGCCCTTCATCAGGATTCAGTTGGAGAAAAAAACGGATATCGGGGGAGAGTTTTTTAGGTGGGAGATGGCCACTGCCGGCGCGGGCGCTGTGCTGACCATCAACCCCTTTAATCAGCCCGATGTGGAGGCGGCAAAGATCAAGGCCAGGGAGCTGATGGGCGTCTATCGCGAGACCGGCCGTCTTCCCGCGGATGAGCCCACATTGCGTGATGGGGGTCTGGAAATCTTCAGTGGGCTCCATGGGGTCCCCCATAACAGTGATGACCTCATTGGACGTTTTTTCCAACAGAAAAACGAAGGGGATTATGTGGCGCTGATGGCCTACATTCCCCGTTCCAGCAGCACGGATGAGATTCTCGATCGTATTCGGATCCGCCTGCGAGATAAATTGAAGGTTGCCACAACTGTTGGGTACGGCCCCCGGTTTCTTCACTCCACCGGCCAGTTGCACAAGGGTGGAAGCAACAGAGGGCTTTTCATCCAGATCACCAGCACACCCGAATCAGACCTGCAGATTCCGGGCGAACCCTATTCGTTCGGTACACTGATTGCTGCCCAGGCCATGGGCGACTCCCAGGCCCTGGAGGAAAGAGGCCGAAGATTGATTCGCTTCCATTTGAGTTCGGATATCGTAAACGGATTGAAAAAATTGTGGGAGATCATAAAGGAAACAGCTTGATACGACTTGCTCAGATTTTTGAGCAATTGAAAGGGGGATCAACTGGGCAAGATTGGGGGGATATTTTTGGATGCGAATGACCTTAGAGACTTTTTCAGGGGAAACCCTTCAAGTCCCTGAAGGGCCCAGAAAAGGGTATGGTGTCCTATTGATCTATCGAGGACACTGGGGACCTTTCTGCAGCCAGCAGTTGGCTGATTTCCAATCCCTATGGAAGGAGTTTCAAGCCGAAGAAATCGCTGTCATTGGTGCGTCGATAGATCCATTGGAAAAGGCAAAAGAAACCGTCGAAAAGCTGGGTATTGCATATCCTGTGGCATTTGGGTTGGATTCGGAAGAGGTCTCCAGGCTCACAGGAGCATATTGCGATGTAAATAAAAAAATCCTCCATGCAACCGGTTTTCTGGTGCGGCCGGACCTGACTATTGAAATAGTCTGTTACAGTTCCGGGACCATAGGACGGTTTGTGGTGAAAGATGTGCTTAGCCTTGTACGTTTCTACAAGAGCAGGCAGAAAGAGTAGGAGATGAGGATGCAGTGAAATGAAGAGATTTCTCTTGTGCTTGTCGGTCATAGGTTTCCTGGTGATATTTCCCTTGCTGCATACGACCTCCCATGCAGCGGGTATTGAAGTGGATAATACCTTGTATGCGGAACTCTTGAGCAGGTATGTAAAGAACGGGGTGGTGAATTACCGGGGCCTAAAGAATGAGGAAGGGAAACTGGGCGATTATCTCCGGGTCCTGGAAAAGACAGACAGCAAGGCCCTGTCACGAAACGAGCGGTTTGCATTCTACATCAATGCCTATAATGCATGGACCCTCAAGTTCATCCTGACAGGGTATCCCGGGGTGAAATCCATCAAAGACTTTGGAACCATTTTCAGGAGCCCGTGGGAAAAAAAGATCGTCCGCATTGATGGTAAGATTTTTTCCCTGAACCATATCGAGCATTCCATTCTTCGTCCGCAGATGAAAGATCCGCGTATCCATGCGGTGGTCAACTGCGCCTCAAAGAGCTGCCCTCCATTACGGGAAGAACCTTTTAGGGGCGTGGACCTGGATCGGCAGCTGGATGAGCAGTTCCGGGTGTTTATCAACGATCCATCGCGGAATCGCCTAGAAGGGAACACTCTCTTTGTGAGCAGGATATTTGACTGGTATACGGAAGATTTCGGGGGAGATGTCCTGGGATATTTCCTGAAGTACGCGAAAGGGGAGTTCAAGAAGCGGCTTGAGGCAAACCAATCGAACATAAAGATCAGATACCTTGAGTATGACTGGTCTCTCAATGGGAATTAGGAGAGTCCCGGAAAGGATATCACGTTCTATGCTAACATATTCTTGGGGGATACAAATCGGGTGGTATCCATGAAACCAGCACGCAGTCAAACGACATATTCCAGAAGCTACGCTCCCTCCGTCGTCCCTGACCCCGGTCGCTGCGGATTTTGGGCTGCCACTGTCCCGTTCCAGGGCCAAAATGACGCCGCTTCAGGAACATCCCGTTCGCCTGCTTTTCATTGGAGCTTCGCTCGTGATTGAGACAATCGATTCCACATCGTATATCCCGTTTTGCCTATAATAGCGGGTTTGAGAGAGGAGAAAAGAATGCCATCGTATGATTATGACATAGGGATCATCGGCGGAGGAGCGGCGGGTCTGACCGTTGCGGCCGGCTCAGCACAGCTGGGTGCCAAAACCCTGCTCATCGAAAAAGAGAAGGAGCTGGGTGGCGACTGTCTCCACTACGGGTGCGTCCCCAGCAAGACCCTGATAAGAACGGCCCAGGTCTATCACCTGATGAAAACCTCAACGAAATTCGGGTTGCCCGGGGTGAAAGTCCCACCGGTTAAATATACTCATATAACCAAGAGGATACAATCGGTGATCGGCACCATCCAGGAACATGATTCCGTGGAACGTTTCTGTTCCCTTGGTGCCAAGGTAATCTTCGGGACTCCAGTTTTTTCCGATGACCACGCCATCAGAATGAATGGAGAGACCTATACCGCCAAACGATGGGTCATTGCCACAGGGTCTTCACCGGCGGCTCCTCCTTTCAAGGGGCTCACTGAAACCCCGTACCTCACCAACAAGGAGATCTTTTCCCTCGATCGGGTGCCCGAATCCATGGTCATCCTGGGCGCCGGGCCCATTGCCACGGAAATGGCCCAGGCCTTCTGCCGCCTGGATACGGAAGTCCACGTGGTTCAGCGGAGCGGCCAGATCCTGAGCAGAGAAGACAAGGACATGGCAGACCTGGTCATGGAGGCCCTTCGCTCAGAGGGAGTCAGATTTTATCTTAATAGCACAGTCCAGCACATATCCAGCCATGGTGAGGATTCGCAGGAAGTGGTGATCAAGCAGGGAGACAATACACCAGTCTCTCTAAAGGCTGAAAAGATCCTGGTGGCCATGGGAAGAAAACCAAACATATCGGACCTGGGCCTTGGCGGGATTGACGTGGCCTTTGACCGGAAAGGCCTCAAGGTGGATGATCGCCTGAAGACCACCCGGAAACATATCTACGGGGCCGGTGACGTGACCGGTGTCTACCAGTTTACACATGCGGCCGGGTACGAAGGGGGTATCGTAGTGAGTAATGCGGTATTCCACCTCCCGAGGAAGGTAAACTACAAGTGGATTCCTTGGTGCACCTATTCGGACCCGGAACTGGCTAGCATCGGTATGAACGAAAAGAGGGCAAAAGAGGCGGGGATCAGTTATTCGACCTTTACAGAACCCTTCGCGGGAAATGACCGGAGCCTGGCCGAAGGAGAACGTGTTGGGAAAATCAAGATGCTCCTGGACGAAAAAGAGAACCCGATTGGCGTCCAGATCCTGGGACCGCACGCAGGGGAGCTGTTGAATGAATGGGTTGCGGCGCTGAACGGAAAGGTGAAACTTTCTACGCTTGCCTCGGCCGTCCATCCCTATCCGACGCTGAGTGAGATTAACAGGAAGGTGGTGGGGGCCTACTTCTCTCCCAAGATATTCTCCGACAAGGTCAAGAAGGGACTGAAACTTTTCTTTCAATTGAAAGGAAGGGCGTGTGAGAGTGAGGCGTAAGGCGTAAGGCATAAGGCAAGAGAAAAACCAAATGCCAAATAGGTCATAATGCAATGAGGGAATCTGACATCGGGCTCAAAGGAATCGACAGCGTTTTCTTGAACGCGCGAAGCATTTTTTGAAATTTGGGCTTTGGGATTTGTCATTTATTCGACCGGAAGGAGAAAAACATGCAAGTAGCGATGATTGGACTGGGGCGGATGGGGATGAATATGGCGCGGCGTTTTCTGGAAAAAGGGCACGAGGTGGTTGCCTACAACCGCACCGCCAGGAAGGCGGAAGAACTTGCGGGGGAAGGGGCGACTGCCGCTTACTCGCTGGATGAAATCCCGGGCCTCCTGGATAGACCACGGTCCGTGTGGATGATGCTCCCGGCCGGCTCCACCGTGGATGATCATCTGGCCAAGCTGTTGAATCTCCTTGATCCAGGAGATATGATCATCGATGGGGGAAACAGTTTTTACAAGGACGACCAGCGGCGCGCCGGCGCCGCGGAAAAGGCCGGGCTGTCCTATGTGGATGCAGGCGTTAGCGGAGGTATCTGGGGCCTCAAGGAAGGGTACTGCCTGATGGTCGGCGGCCCAAGGGAAGCGTACGATCATCTGGAACCTCTGTTGAAGTCCCTCGCACCGGATGAAGGGTATCTCTACTGTGGGGCCGGCGGCGCCGGCCATTTCGTGAAGATGATCCACAACGGCATCGAGTACGCCATGATGCAAGCCTATGCCGAAGGGTTTGAACTGCTCGACTCGTCCCCTTATGGGAAAAACCTGGCGTATGACTCCCTGAGCCACGTGTGGAACAGGGGAAGCGTCATTCGATCTTGGCTGCTGGAGCTGGCAGAAGGGGCGTTTCAGGCGGAT
>Ga0315556_1000179_pt1 | contig 37192 bp, 33 predicted proteins | sample SalMarSW160310MG_FD_202112 | JGI IMG/M metagenome (GOLD analysis project Ga0315556, IMG submission 202112) | Salt marsh sediment microbial communities from the Plum Island Ecosystem LTER, Massachusetts, United States - Salt Marsh Sediment SW1603-10 ...
AACCATTACGTGCCCAACCTGACCATAGGTCCGCTGGTGTGCGACGCGCTGCGCAAGCACGGCGTGACTGCCCCCATCGACGTGCACCTGATGGTCAAGCCGGTGGACCGCATCATTCCCGATTTTGCCAAGGCTGGCGCCAGCTACATCACCTTCCATCCCGAGGCTTCCGAGCATATCGACCGCACTATCGGTCTGATCAAGGAAAGCGGCTGCAAGGCCGGCCTGGTGTTCAACCCGGCTACCCCGCTGGATGTACTGGAATACACGCTGCCCAAGCTGGACATGGTGCTGCTGATGTCGGTGAATCCCGGTTTCGGTGGCCAGAAATTCATTCCCTACGTGCTGGACAAGGCGCGCGCCGTGCGCAAGATGATAGATGCAGGCGGCCATGACTGCCGCCTCGAGATCGACGGCGGCGTGGGCCCGGCCAACATCAGGGAAGTGGCCGAAGCTGGCGTGGACACCTTCGTTGCCGGCTCCGCCATCTTCAGCAAGCGCAACGAAGCCGATGCCAACCGCTACGACACCGTGGTCGGCGAGATGCGCGCGGAGCTGGCCAAAGTAGCGAAGTAATGGCGTTCAAGGATTTTCCGCTGGCGGTTTCCGCCATCGTCATTGATCTCGACGGCACGCTGCTGCATACCGCACCCGAGCTGGCCGAATCGGCCAACCGCATGCTGCGCGATATGGGACGTCCTGCCGTGTCGCAAGAGCTGCTGATGAGCTACATCGGCAACGGCATCTCGTGGCTGGTGAAGCGTGCGCTGACCGGCGACATGCATGCCGAGCCGGATGTCGCGCTGTACGACCAGGCGCTGCCGATTTTCGAGAAGCACTACACCGAGCTGCTGCTGCAGAGCAAGCCGTTCGCCGGCGTGGTCGAAGGGCTCGACGCGATGAAGGCTGCCGGATACCGCCTGGGCTGCATCACCAACAAGCTCGCGCGCTATACCGAGCCGCTGCTCAAGGGCATCGGTCTTGCCGGTTATTTCGAGATCGTGCTATCCGGCGATACCCTGCCGGAGAAGAAGCCGCATCCAATGCCGCTGCTGCATGCCGCTGAATTCTTCGGCGTGCCGGTGGAACAGGTGCTGCTGATCGGCGATTCGCTGAACGACACGGTTGCCGCGCGCGCTGCAGGTTGTCCGGTATTTTGCGTGCCTTATGGTTATAATCACGGTGAACCGGTGGACGGCCTCGACCTCGATGCAGTGATCGACAGCCTGCCCGCCGCCATGAAACTGATCAAACGAGTCTGAACGATGACATACGACAACCTCGAATTCTGGAGAAAGCCTGCTAGCTGGCGATGGTGGTAACCGTCATGCCCAGCCGCTGCAGCGCGCCTTGCGCCGCTGTTTTTTCTCGCAAGATTTGAGGAGTTTTTATGTTGTCCCCCATTACCGAACAAGAATTCAAGCAACTGGCCGAGCAAGGCTACAACCGCATTCCGCTCGCGGTGGAGACCTTTGCCGATCTCGATACGCCGCTCTCGCTGTACCTGAAGCTGGCCAATAAACCGTTTTCCTACCTGCTGGAATCGGTGCAGGGCGGCGAGCGTTTTGGCCGCTATTCCTTCATCGGCCTGCCGGCCGAAACGCGCCTGACTGTACGCGGCAAACAGGTTACGCTGACCCATCCGAATGGCGAAACCGTACATGACGTAGACAACCCGCTCGACTTCATCAAGGAATACCAGTCGCGTTTCCGCGTGGCAAAACTGCCGGGGCTGCCGCGTTTCACCGGCGGCCTGGCCGGCTATTTCGGCTACGACACGGTGCGCTACATCGAACCGCGCCTGGCCGGTGTTGACAAGCCGGATGTGCTCGGCACGCCGGACATCCTGCTGATGCTGACCGAGCAGTTGGCGGTAATCGACAACCTCAGCGGCAAGCTCATGCTGATCGTCTACGCCAATCCTGAACACGCCGATGCCTACCAGCTTGCGATGCAGCGGCTGGAGCAACTGCAGCGCATGCTGCACCAGCCGGCAACCATTCCGCATGCTGCGCAGATGATGGGTTACGAGGCCAAATCGGAATTCGGCGAAGCGGCATTCAAGGCTGCAGTGGAAAAGGCCAAGCAGTACATCTACGACGGCGACATCATGCAGGTGGTGCTGTCGCAGCGCATGGCCCAGCCGTTTCCGGCCTCGCCGCTGTCGCTGTACCGCGCGCTGCGCAGCGTCAATCCCTCGCCCTACATGTTCTATTACGACATGGGCGACCACCACGTGGTCGGCGCCTCGCCGGAAATCCTGGTGCGGCTGGAAGGCGATGTGGTCACCGTGCGCCCGATCGCCGGCACCCGCCCGCGCGGCAAGACGCCTGAGCAGGACAAGGAGCTCGAGCAGGACCTGCTGGCCGATCCCAAGGAGCTGGCTGAGCACCTGATGCTGATCGACCTCGGCCGCAACGACGTCGGCCGCGTCGCGCAATACGGCTCGGTGAAGTTGACCGAGAAAATGGTGATCGAGCGCTACTCGCACGTGATGCACATAGTGTCCAATGTCGAAGGGACGCTCAAGCCGGGATTCGATGCGATTGACGTGTTGAAGGCGACATTCCCTGCCGGTACGGTCAGCGGCGCGCCCAAGGTGCGCGCGATGGAAATCATCGACGAGTTCGAGCCGTCCAAGCGCGGCATTTATGCCGGTGCGGTCGGTTACCTCGGCTTCAACGGCGACATGGATGTGGCGATCGCGCTGCGCACGGCTGTGGTCAAGGACGAAACGCTGTACATGCAGGCGGGCGCGGGTATCGTCGCCGACTCGGTGCCGGAAAGCGAATGGATCGAAACCCAGAACAAGGCCCGCGCCGTGCTGCGCGCCGCCGAGATGGTGCTCGACGGCCTTGACGCCAAACTGCACCGCTAGGAGAACACCATGTTGCTGATGATCGACAATTACGACTCCTTCACCTACAACCTGGTGCAGTATTTCGCCGAACTTGGTGCCGACGTGGTGGTGCACCGCAACGACGAAATCAGCGTGGAACAGATCGCCGAACTGAATCCGCAACACCTGGTGATTTCGCCGGGACCGTGCACGCCGAACGAGGCCGGCGTTTCGGTCGCCGCGATCAAACAGTTCGCCGGCAAGATTCCGATCCTCGGCGTGTGCCTCGGCCACCAGAGCATTGGCCAGGCCTTCGGCGGCAAGATCGTGCATGCCAAACAACTGATGCACGGCAAGACCTCGCTGATCCACCACCACGGCAACAGCGTGTTCACTGGCCTGCCCAACCCGTTCACGGCCACGCGCTACCACTCGCTGGTGATCGAGCGCGAGTCGCTGCCGGATTGCCTGGAGATCACCGCCTGGACCGACGACGGCGAGATCATGGGCGTGCGCCACAAGACGCTGACAGTGCACGGTGTGCAGTTCCACCCGGAATCCATCCTCACCGAGTACGGCCACGCCATGCTGAAGAATTTCCTGGAAGGAGTTGAGTGATGAATTACTCTCAAACCCTGACCCACTTGATTGAGCGCCAGGATTTGCCTTTCGCCGAAATGCGCACACTGATGCAGCACATCATGGGCGGCAACTTCACCACCGCGCAAATCGCTGCGGTGCTGGTTGCGCTGCGCATGAAGGGAGAAACAGTGGAGGAAATTGCGGCGGCGGCGGAAGTAATGCGCGAACTTTCCAGCAGGGTCGAGGCCCGGCATACGGACCATCTGGTAGACACCTGCGGCACCGGCGGCGATGGCGCGCAAACCTTCAACATTTCCACCGCCAGCGCGCTGGTCGCGGCGGCGGCCGGGGCGCACGTCGCCAAGCACGGCGGGCGCTCGGTCTCCAGCACCTGCGGCAGTGCCGATGTGCTGGAAAAACTCGGCGTCAACGTGAGCCTCGCGCCGCAGCAGGTCGCGCATTGCGTGGACAGCATCGGCGTTGGCTTCATGTTCGCCCCCAACCATCACAGTGCCATGAAATATGCCGCGCCGGTGCGCAAGGAGCTGGGCGTACGCACCTTGTTCAACATGCTGGGACCGCTCACCAACCCGGCAGGCGCGCAAAACCAGGTAATCGGCGTATTCAACCGCGCGCTCACCGGCAAGCTCGCCAAGGTGCTGGATTCGCTCGGCAGCCGCCATGTGCTGGTGGTGCATGGTTCAGACGGCATGGACGAAATCTCGATCAGCGCGCCGACCTTCGTTGCCGAGCTGAAAGACGGCAAGGTGCACGAATACAGCATACAGCCCGAACAGTTCGGTCTGCAGCCCGGCCCGCTGAACGCGATCCAGGTCGGCAACGCCGACGAAGCAAAGAACATGCTGCTCGCCGTGCTGGACAACCAGCCGGGCGCGGCGCGCGACATCGTACAGCTCAATGCTGGCGCGGCGATCTATGTTGCGGGCAAGGCGGATTCGCTGGAGCAGGGAATACAAAAGGCGGATGAGTTAATTGCCAGCGGTGCTGCGAAGGATAAATTGCATCAATTGATCGAAATCAGCAACCGCATCTAAACCTGCACAACTAAAGCCCGCTCAGTTCCCTGATGTGGGCCAGCGCGCTACGGCCCAGCGCATGCAGTTCATAGCCGCCTTCGAGCAGCGACACAATGCGACCGCTCGCATATTTGCCGGCAACCTCCTTGATTTGCCGCGTCACCCAGGCGTAGTCCGTCTCCAGTAAGTTGAACTGTGCCATGTCGTCGTCGCGATGGCCGTCGAAGCCGGCGGACACGAACAGCATCTCCGGCTTGAAGTTCTCCAGCGCCGGCAGCCAGTGCTCGCTCACTGCCGCGCGGAAAGCCGTACCATCGGTGCCGGCGGGCAGCGGCACGTTGACGATGCGTTCGTTGCTACTGTCTGCACCGCGGTAGGGATAATAGGGATGCTGGAAGGTGGAGCACAGCATTACGCGCGCATCGTCGCGGAAAATCTGTTCGGTGCCGTTGCCATGGTGCACGTCGAAATCGGCGATGGCGATGCGCTGCAAGCCGTACTTTGCCGTCGCGTGCGCCACGCCGACCGCGACGTTGTTGAAAATGCAGAAGCCCATGGCGCGTGCCGATTCGGCATGATGGCCGGGCGGGCGCACCGCGCAGAACGCATTCTCCACCTTGCCTGCCATCACCAGATCGACCGCCAGCACCGCCGCCCCGGCCGCGCGCAACGCCGCCTTCCAGGTATGGGGATTCATCGCCGTATCCGGGTCGATCTGGAACAGTCCTTGTTGCGGAGCAGCCATATGGATGGATTCGATGTATGCCCGCTGGTGCACCCGCGCTAGTTGCTCTATGGTGGCCAGCGGCGCATCGTGCTGCTGCAGGTAGGGCAGCAGGCCGGTAGCGATCAACTGATCCGTGATCGCGCCGAGCCGTGCCGGACATTCCGGATGGCCGGCACCCATGTCGTGCAACAGGCAATCCGGATGGCTGATGTAGGCGGTTTGCAATTATCTGTCCTCGATTCATGCGCAAAAGTGAGTTTGTAACCGCGCAGTGCTATATTCACCCCAAGCAACCTGGAGGGCAAGCCCGTGGGACAACATTACCTCAGCATGCTGTTCGCGCCGAAATCGGTCGCGGTGATCGGCGCCAGCGACCGTGCCGATGCGGTGGGCGGCATCGTGTTCCGCAATATGCTGGAAGGCGGCTACCAGGGTGCACTCTATCCGATCAATCCCTCGCATCCCGAAGTGCAGGGCAAGCGCGCCTATGCTTCGATCGAGCAGATCGGCGAGCCGGTCGAGCTGGCGGTAATCTGCACCAGGGCGGAGACGGTGCCCGCCATCATCGAGGCCTGCGGCAAGCACGGCGTGCGCGCTGCGGTGATATTGTCCGCCGGCTTCAGCGAAACCGGCAGCCACGGCGCGGAACTCGAGCGTGAAATGCTGGCTGCAGCAAAAACCTACGGCGTGCGCATCATCGGCCCCAACTGCCTAGGCATCATGCGTCCCGGCATCGGCCTGAACGCCACTTTTTTCAAGGGCAGTGTCAAGCCTGGCAATCTGGCGCTGGTGTCGCAGTCGGGCGCGCTGTGCACTGCCATTCTCGACTGGGCACCGCCCAACGACATCGGTTTTTCCAGCGTGGTGTCGATGGGCGCCGCGGCCGACATCGACTTCGGCGAAATCCTCGACTACCTCGCTTCCGACGCGCAGACGCAGAGCATCCTGATCTATGTCGAGGGCATCCGCATCGCGCGCGGCTTCATGAGCGCCTTGCGCGCCGCCGCGCGCAGCAAGCCGATTTTCGTGATCAAGGTCGGGCGCCACGATGCCGGCTCGAAAGCAGTGCAGTCGCACACCGGCGCGCTGGTCGGCTCCGACGACGTGTTCGATGCCGCGTTGCGCCGCGCCGGCGTGGTACGCGTGATGTCCATCGGCGCGCTGTTTTCCGCCGCGCAGTCGCTGGCCTCGCGCCACCGCTACAGCGGCAACCGGCTGGCCATCGTCACCAACGGCGGCGGCCCCGGCGTGATGGCGATCGACCGCGCGGTCGATCTCGGCGTCACCGTTGCTTCGCTGTCCGGACAATCGGTGGAAAAACTCAACCAGGTGCTGCCTGCCACCTGGTCGCACAACAACCCGGTGGACATCATCGGCGACGCCACACCGGAGCGCTACCGCGATGCGGTCAGCATCTGCATGGAAGACGACGGCGTGGACGGCGTGCTGGTGATCCTCACGCCGCAGGCGATGACCCAGCCGCTGGAAGTGGCAGAGATGCTGCTAAAAACCGCAAGCCATTTCAGCAAGCCGCTGCTCACCTGCTGGATGGGCGACACCCAGATCAGGGCGGGGCGCGCGCTGTTCGCGCAATCGCACGTGCCGGCGTTCCGCACGCCGGAGGCGGCGGTCGAGGCGTTTTCCTACCTCACCGATTTCTACCGCAACCAGCGCCTGCTGGCGCAGACCCCCGGCCCGCTGTCGCACCACGACGAGCCGGACGTGGAGGGCGCGCGCATGCTGATCGAAACCGCGCTGGCCGAGCGGCGCAAGACGCTGTCCGAGATGGAATCCAAGGCGCTGCTGGCTGCTTTCGACATCCCGGTCGCCAGCACCATGGTCGCGCGTTCTCCCGGCGAGGCGCTGATGCTGGCGCAGGAACTGGGCATGCCGGTGGCGATGAAAATCAATTCGCCCGACATCACCCACAAGAGCGATGCGGGCGGCGTGCGCCTCAACCTGGGCAATGCCACCGCAGTGCGCGCGGCCTATCACGAGATCATCGAAGCGGTGCAGGGCAATCGCCCCGATGCACGCATCGACGGCATCGCCATCCAGCCGATGGTGGTCAAGCCCAACGGCCGCGAACTGATGGTGGGCGTGACCACCGACCCGGTATTCGGCCCGGTGATCACCTTCGGTGCGGGCGGCATCACGGTGGAAGTGATGGGCGACCGCGCTATCGCCTTGCCGCCGTTGAACACCTTCCTGGTGCGCGAACTGATAGCCGGCACACGCATCTCGAAATCGCTGGGCCAGTTCCGCCACATGCCGCCGGTGCAGATGGACGCGCTGGAAAGCCTGCTGTTGCGGATTTCCGAGATGGTGTGCGAGCTGCCATGGCTGAAGGAAATGGACATCAATCCGCTGATCGTCGACGAGCACGGCGCATTGGCGGCCGATGCGCGCGTGGTGGTGGACTTTGCGCCGGTGTCCGGCGACCGCTATGCGCACATGGCGATCTACCCTTATCCGACGCACCTGGTTTCGCACTGGCAGCTGCCGGACGGCACCGACATCACCATTCGCCCGATCCGCCCCGAGGATGCGAAGATCGAGCAGGATTTCGTACACAACCTTTCCGAGGAAGCGAAATATTTTCGCTTCATGCACGCCGTACAGGAGTTGTCCGATGAATTGCTGGTGCGCTTCACCCAGATCGATTACGACCGCGAGATGGCGCTGATCGCGGTGACCGAACAGGACGGCAGGGAAGTGGAAATCGGCGTATGCCGCTACGCCATCAACCCGGACGGCGAATCATGCGAATTCGCGCTGGTGGTCAGCGACGAATGGCAGCACAAGGCAGTCGGCCACAAGCTGATGGGCGGCCTGATGGATGCCGCGCGTGACAAGGGGCTGAAGACCATGGAAGGCGAGGTGCTGGCGAGCAACCATAACATGCTCAGGCTGGTGGCCACGCTCGGCTTTAGCGTGGCGGACAGCGAAGAAGATTCGGTCAAGAAGATCGTCAGGGCGCTATAAGCTGAAACGCACTGCCAGAGAAAAACCAATTATTTTTTTGCTCCGGCTATCTCCCAGAACACAACCACTGGCCAGAGAAAAAAGGCAAAAAGTGACATCACTGCCAAATTCCTGATTTCCAGCACCACCCGGGAAAAACCAGCTACATTTTCATTCAATGGTTTGGTTAGCCGTCCGGCTGTTACCGGGAGTTTTTTGTAATCCCAGAGGACTGTCAGGAACATGGCCAGGCCAATGAATAAATAGATTTTCACTAAAGACATGACGCCCCTCATTGGCCGGTAAACAGCCGCTCGATTTTATGTTTATCAACGATCAAAGTCGTACCTGTGCCAGTCATTTGAGATTGGCCTGACCGGACTTCGGTCGTAAACGCCCCTCCAATCTTACGCTTGGCGAGGCGCCAATCGTGCCCTTTCCTGCCATTCAGCACCCCCTGGGAATCCTTGGCGGCTCTCTTGCGTTTCGAAACCTGAAATATAAATTATTGACGTGCCTGCTTAGCTATAAAACAATGGTGAAAACTATTGTTACCCGGATCGCATGTTACCCGGATCGCATGTTACCCGGATCGCATGTTACCCGGATCGCATGTTACCCGGATCGCAAGAATCAACAGGAATGAAAATACTTTCACACCAAAGGATTTGGCCGAAAATTAATCGCCCCATAGGTATTCTGTTGGTCGCGATGCTCTGCACTGGCTGTTCCATTTTTAAAACAAACAAGCAGGGTGACAATTCCGCCTCCAGTATTCAAGTGGATAGCGCCAGCATCGGCCGCAATGTCTTGATTTCGGTGCCAATAGAGTCGGCTATGGAGCGCTTTGCGATGGTCGACCGCGAAGGGCGCCGGTTTTCCTATGTGGCGTTTACAGATACCGATTATGGTGGTCTGCTGTTTCTCAACAACCGGCTCTTCGGCGTCGTTTCAAAACGGGATGCGCTCGCTTTTTACAGTTGCCGCGGCTACATCTCGGCAACGCAATATTACTGGGCGAGCGATGCATCCGACTGGATTGACTCGCTTATGAAGGTAGCCACGCCTGAGACTCATGTGACGCTTAAGTTCACCAGCAAGGACGCCATGCAGCGTGTCGAGGAAGCCGCCAGCAACCCGCTGCTGTCAACAGTAAATTCATTGGCGAATATTGGCACCAATCCTTTCAGTATTTTTCGCACTCTGAACATGAATCGCAACAAATTTATCGCGCGAGAGAATTACGAAAAAACCCTGCAAGCTTTAAACAAGCTGATGCCGGGGGATAGCGAATCGAAGTTGGCAAAAATTGTGCGGCCGGAAGATGTATCCTTCACCAGCAACGGCATAGTAATGGCGTACCCGAGTTTTTTACAGGATTTCTACGTCAATGATGGAATCGTGAAGGTTCAGCAACAGCCTTCTTTCTACCAGTTGTCGCATCTCCATGCCGCTATTTTCTATGTTCGCGACATGCACTGGGATAAATGCAACCCCCAACACTGGCGCCAGGCCATGCCGCCGGACTGGAAGTCACCAGAACCTGACGAGCAAAAAAGCAGTGGCATCACGGCCGACAAGATGTCAAAAGAATAGCATTTTGTAGTTAGCACAACTCCTGAATTGTTTTTTGCACTACATTGGCTACAAATTGCCGGTCTTCGGATTTACTCCCCAAAATGTTATCCCGGTGCAAGTGCACACAGGCAGATTTGTGACCCGTTTTCAGATTCAATGTCTGCAACCCTTATGGTCGAGGAACTGTTATTCATTGGGGTGTTTAATCTAGCTGGGCTCAGTAAAGGATTTCGAAGCTGGTGTAATCGCCGTCGCCCGTTTCGCTGTCGACGTGGTCCACGCGCGCATGCGGGGGGCCGCGGCGTGCCCAGTGCAGGATGGCTTCCACTGCGGAAGCTTCGCCCTGCACCATGGCTTCCACCGTACCGTCGTTGCAGTTGCGCACCCATCCCGTCACCGCCAGCCGTCCTGCCTCGCGTTGCATCGAGTCGCGGTAGAACACGCCCTGCACGCGGCCGTGGATGATCAGGTGTAGTGTTGTCTGAGCCATTGTCTACTCCGGTTGCTATGCCATGGCCACATAAAACAGGATGGCAAAGTAATGCAGGCTGCTGCCGGCCAATACAAACAGGTGCCAGATGCCATGCCAGTGTGTGAACCTTTCATCATTCAGGTAGAAGATGGTGCCGACGGTATAGGCTATGCCGCCGGCCGCAACCCAGGCGAAACCTGCCCAGGACAGGGTCGCTGCCAGCGGTACGATGGCGACAACTGCGATCCAGCCCATGAGGAGATATATCACCAGCGACACCGCCCGGGTTTTTCCGGGCAGCCATATTTCCTGCAGTATGCCAATCAGCGCCAGTCCCCATACCACACCGAACAGCGACCATCCCCATGGCCCGCGCAGGCTGACCAGCACGAAAGGTGTGTAGGTGCCGGCGATCAGCAGGTAGATGGAATTATGGTCAAGCATGCGCAGGATTCGCTTGGCCCGGCCTTGCCCGGCATTGTGGTACAGCGTGGAGGAGGTGTACATCAGCACCAGGGTTGCGCAGTAGATTGAGAAACTGACGATCTTCCACGCATCCTTGCTGAGTGCGCCCAGCACAACAAGAACCACAGTGCCCACCAGTGCAAGCAACGCACCAGCCAGATGGCTATAGGTATTGAACTTTTCGCCGTGTTCCATCGAATTTCAATCGCTGCGCAATTGGTTATCGCCTGGTCCGGGGATATCCGACGAGACCGGCGATGTCCTTACAGGCCGGATGAAAAGAACTGGTAGTTGTTCTTCCCCATTTCTTTTGCCTTGTACATCGCATCGTCCGCGTGCGAAACCAGGGCTTCCATGTCATCGCTGTCATCCGGGAATATGGATATGCCGATGCTGCCGCCTATCGTGCAGGTGTGGTCATGAATGATGAACTGTTCGGTGAGGGCCTGGATGATCTTTCCGGCCACGATGGCGGCATCCCCGGCATGGGTAACATTGTTGAGTATGACGATGAACTCGTCTCCGCCGGTGCGTGCGACGGTATCTTCGCCGCGTATGTTGTGGCGCAAGCGTTGTGCCACTTCCTGCAACAATGCATCTCCGGTGTCATGTCCGAATCTGTCGTTGATCAGCTTGAAACCATCCAGGTCAAGGAACAACAGTGCCAGTTTCTGGTCGTGGCGCTTTGCCTGGGCGATAGCCTGCCGCAGGCGGTCGTAAAACAAGGGCCGGTTGGGAAGGCCGGTCAGGAAATCGGAATGTGCCAGATTCCAGATTTTATCTTCCACTTCTTTCTTCAGGGTAATGTCGCGGGTGACGCCGACCATGCGCAGTGCCTTGCCGGCCTGATCGCGGCGTACCGCTCTGCCATGCCCCAGGACCCACCTCATTTCGCCGGATCGTGAGCGAATACGGTATTCAACCTTGTATTCTGCCGTCCATCCCTCCACGTGATCACTCATCGCCTTGAGCACGCGATCCCTGTCCTCGGTATGTATCAGCGCGACCCAGTCGTCGAAGTAATGCGGTCTTTCCTGTTCGGAGCTATAGCCGAGAATGTCGCCCCACAGGGAATCGAAATTTATTTTCCCGGAAGGTATGTCCAGGTCCCAGGTTCCCTCATCGGCGCCGGACAGGGCGAGTTTCAGGCGCTGTTCGCTTTCGTACAGCATTTTTGTTGTCTGCTTGTCATGCACGAGCGTCACACCCACCCGGCGGATAACCAGCATGCCGAAAAGAATATTGGATACGGCAAGGCCTGCCAGCAGCCACCAGGCCAGGTGAATCAGCCGGGAGGACTTGCTTTGGGCAGATTCGGCCAGGTTTTCCGCCCGTTGATGGGCAGAGGCAAGTGCCGCGTTCAGGCTTGTCTCCAACTGGCTATATGTTTGCGCGGCCGGGCCGGTAGCCAGTTGCAGCGCCTGGTCCCGATGGCCGCGCCGAACCAGTTCTGCAATTTGTTTTCTCTCGGCCTGCCAGTCATCCAGCGCGCGCTCGATCATGGAAATTCCATGAACAGTGTCCGAAAATTCTGCCTTGATCAGCGAAACATCCTCGCGCAGATTCTCGTCCAGTTCCTGCATGGTTCTTTGCAGTTGTCCGGATTTGGCAGGGTTGCTCGCCAGAACGAATTCCATCGTACGACTGTTCAGGCGCGCCAGATCGGAATGCGTATCCGATATTGCCTTGTAGGCAGCCAATGGGCGGGCGTAGGTATCGGGAATGGCAGATTGCCAGCGTGACAGGCTGTAAACGACAGCCGAGCCAAAGCCGACCATCGAAATGAGGATAAGCAACAGGACCGAGGCGATCAGAAAGGAAATTTTTCGCTGAGCCACTATCGTGCCTTCTAACGCTTACTCTGGTTACTGACTGCGGTCAGTATACCCTGCAGGATGGCAACAGGAGAGGGCGGGCAGCCGGGTACGGCGACGTCCACCGGAATTACGCTGGAGACTCCGCCGCAACTGGCGTAGCTTGCGCCGAAGATGCCGCCGTCGCAGCCGCAGTCGCCCAGCGCCACTACCAGCTTGGGTTCTGGCGTTGCGTCGTAAGTGCGCTTCAGCGCTTCTGCCATGTGGCGCGATACCGGGCCGGTGACCAGCAGCAGGTCGGCGTGGCGCGGGCTGGCAACGAAGCGCATGCCCAAACCTTCGATGTTGTAATAGGCGTTGTTGAGGCTGTGGATTTCAAGTTCGCACCCATTGCAGGAACCGGCATCGACGTGGCGGATGGCCAGCGCGCGTCCGACATGATGCAGGATCTGTTCGTTTATTTTATGCACTTCGCGGCGCAGCGCATCGTCCGGCTGCGGCGAGGCTTCGGTCTTGATGCCGGTACGAAAAATTTGTTTAATGATCTGTTCCATCGCTATAAATCCACGCCGCTGTAACTCAGGTTGAACGATTTGTTGATCAGCGGAAAATCCGGCACGATGTTGTCCATGATCGCGTGCTCCAGCACCGGCCAGTTCTGCCACGAGGGGTCGTGCGGATGCAGGCGCTGGATGCGGTTATCCTTGCCGGCGTGCAGCGCGACCATGATCTCGCCGCGCCAGCCTTCCACCCAGCCGATGCCCAGTTCACCATCTTTTGCCGTGCCGCATTTTGCCAGCGTGTCGCCTGACGGCAGCCGTTCCAGCATCAGCCGGATCAGGCGCATGGATTCCACGACTTCTTCGAAGCGCACGATGACGCGCGCCGCGACATCGCCGTTGCGATGTGTGGCCATGTGCGCGTCGAGTTGGTCGTAGGGCGCGCAAGGGAATTGCGCGCGCACGTCCCAGGCCTGGCCGCTGGCGCGTCCAGCCATGCCGGTGAGTCCGAGTTGCGCGGCCAGCTCGGGTGCCACCCGCCCGGTAGTCAGGAAACGGTCCTGCATGCCGGCGTGGTCGTCGTAGATGTCTTTCAGGATGGCGGTTTCATGTTCGATGTGGCGCAGCGTCCCGGCGAGGTGCAGCATGCCGGCGTGGTCGAGATCGCATGCCACGCCGCCCGGCACGATACGATCCATCAGGTAGCGATGGCTGAACAGTTCATGGTTCATGCGCAGCAAATCTTCTTTCAGTATCCCGAACTGCGAGTGTCCGAAAGCTAGGCCGGCGTCGTTGCCGAGATAGCCGAGGTCGCTGAGATGGTTGTGGATACGCTCCAGTTCCAGCAGCAGCGCACGCAGCCACAATGCGCGCTCGGGCGGTGTGCAGCCAGTGATGCTTTCCGCCGCCTGCGCATAGGCCCAGGCATAGGCCACGGTCGAGTCGCCCGAGATGCGTCCGGCGAGCTTTGCGCCCTGTTCCAGGGTCATGCCCTCGAAGCGTTTTTCGATGCCCTTGTGCGTGTAGCCCAGCCGTTCTTCCAGACGCAGCACGCGCTCGCCGACGATGGAGAAACGGAAATGGCCCGGCTCGATGACGCCCGCGTGCACCGGCCCCACCGGAATTTCATGTACGCCATTGCCACTGACCGGAACGAACGGATAGTCGTCGGCCTCGGCCTCGCACACCGTGTTGCCGTCGAATGCCTTGCGCAACGGATGTACGCTGCCCGGCCAGGCGCCGTGGCGCAACCATTTGCGATGATCCTCGGCGCCGATGGCGTGCAGGCCGAGCAGGTCGCGCATGGCGCGCTGCATGCGGCTGGCCGCCGGGAACAGGTCGCTGAGGTCGGGGATGGACGGCCGTTCGTGATCCACCGGCATGGTGAGCAGCAGCATGCCGGGCGCGGTGACCAGTGCCACGTGCAGGGCATAACCAGGATTCAGGATTCTGGATTCAGGATTCAGGGATGGGGGAGGCGCTTCGAATAACGAGGTTTGCGGGTTGGTAGCCGACCCTGGTTCCTGCTTTGTGCCCGTTTCTTCTGAATCCTGGTTCCTGAATCCTGAATCCTGTCCCCTGTCTTCTCCCCACAGCGCGAGCAGTTTGGCGCCGCCGCGCTGTGCCTGTTCGCACAGCCCGCGCAGGTCTTCGGCATTGACGATGCCGTGCCATGCCGGCATCGCGCCGGGTAGCCTGGTGAAAGTGGTGGGAAATTCGTCCAGTTTCATCGCATCATCCTAAAAGTGCCGTGGCCTGCCGATACCACTCGGCAAGATAGGGCGGAATGTACAGGCCCAGTAGCAGCACCAGTAGCAGGTGCACGAATACCGGAATCAGCGCCGGCGGGTGCGGCAGGCGCTGGCCGCTGGTCTCGCCGAACACCATTTGCTGCATGCGACCGAAGATGGCGGCGAATGCCACGCCCAGTGCGGTGAGCAGGAACGGCATGCTCCACGGATAGGTGTGCATGGCGGTGGTGAGGATCAGGAACTCGCTGGTGAATACGCCGAACGGCGGCATGCCGAGGATGGCCAGCGTGCCCAGCGCCAGTCCCCAGCCGATGGTGGGATTGGTACGGATCAACCCGCGGATGCCGTCCATCAATTGCGTGCCGGATTTCTGCGCGGCATGGCCGACGGTGAAGAAGATCGCCGACTTGGTCAGTGAATGCACGGTCATGTGCAGCAGGCCGGCAAAGGTGGCGACCGGTCCGCCCATGCCGAAGGCAAAAGTGATCAGTCCCATGTGCTCGATCGAGGAATAGGCGAACATGCGCTTCACATCTTTCTGCCGCGACAGGAAGAACGCCGCCATCACCACCGACAGCAGGCCGAAGCCCATCATCAGGTTGCCGGCCAGGTGCGAGCCCAGCGCGCCGTCCACCAGCACTTTGGAGCGCATCACCGCATACAGCGCTACGTTCAGCAGCAGGCCGGACAGCACCGCCGACACCGGCGTCGGCCCTTCGGCGTGCGCGTCCGGCAGCCAGTTGTGCAGCGGCGCCAGGCCGACCTTGGTGCCGTAGCCGACCAGCAGGAAAACGAAGGCGAGCGACAGCACGGTCGGCTCGATCTGTGTCTTCACCGCGTTGAGGTGCGTCCACAGCAGCGCATTGCCGCCGGCACCGAGGATTTTTTCCGCGGCGAAATACAGCAGGATGGTGCCGAACAGCGCCTGCGCGATGCCGACGCCGCACAGGATGAAATATTTCCACGCCGCCTCCAGCGAGGCCGGGGTGCGGTACAGCGACACCAGCAGCACGGTGGTTAGCGTGGCCGCTTCCATCGCTACCCACAGGATGCCCATGTTGTTGGTGAGCAGCGCCAGCAGCATGGTGAAGTTGAACAGCTGGAACATGCTGTAGTAAAGCCGCAGCATGTTGACGGTGAGCTTGCCGTGATGTTGTTCGATGCGCATGTAGGGGCGCGAGAACAGCGAGGTAGTGAAGCCGACGAAGGCGGTCAGCGCGACCAGGAACACGTTGAACGCATCAACAAAAAACTGTTCGTTCCAGGTCGTGAACGGGCCGCTGGAAATTACCCGCACAGTGAGCACGATGGCGGCAACAAACGTGGCGAAACTCATCGCCGAATTGATCTCCGGCGCATCCTTGCGCGTGCCGAACACCGCCAGCAGCAGGCCGCCGAGCAGGGGGGTGATCAGTACGAACAGGATTTCCATCAGTCTTCCTTGAGCTTTTCCATATGCTTCAGATCCAGGCTATCGAACGCCTCGCGGATCTGGAAGAAGAAGATGCCGAGGATGAACATGCCCACCAGCACGTCGAGTGCGATGCCCAGCTCCACTACCATCGGCATGCCGTAGGTGGCACTGGTGGCGGCGAAGAACAGACCGTTTTCCATGGACAGGAAGCCCACCACCTGCGGGATCGCCTTGCTGCGCGTGATCATCATCAGGAACGACAGCAGCACGCTGGCCATGGCGATGCCCAGTGTGCTCTTGGTGACGGTGCCGGCCATCTGCGAAATCGGCGCGGCCAGGTTGAACGCGAATACCACCAGCCCGATGCCGATCAGCATGATGGTGGGAATGTTGAACATGGTTTCCACGTCCCACTTCACGTTCAGTTTGCGGATCAGCCGGTGCAGGATCGCGGGCAGCACCAGCACCTTCAGCAGCAACGTCAGCCCGGCCGAGTAATACAGGTGGTGCTGGCCGGAATAGGAGGCGACGATGGCGGTGCTGATGCTGAGCACCAGTCCCTGCGTCGCGTACAGGTTGATCAGCGACAGGATGCGACGCTGCGACAGCATGGCGAACGCGATCAGCAGCAGCAGTGCTGCACACAGGTTGATCAACTGGGCGGAGAGCGGGAGGTTCATGCGCCGGACTCCAGCAGGAAGTGGGTGAGCAGCCCCAGCACCGCGAGCAGGAAGGCGGTGCCCATGAATTCCGGCACGCGGAAAATACGCATCTTGGCGCTTAGTGTTTCCAGCAGCGCCAGCCCCGCACCGACGATGGCCAGCTTGAGGAACATCAGCAGCATCGCCCCCGGCAGGGCGCCCCAGTCGCCGATGCCGGCAATGCCCCAGGGTACGAACAATGCGATGCCGATAGTGGCATAGGCCAGCAGCTTCAGCGCGCTTGCCCATTCCACCAGCGCCAGGTGGCGCGCGGAATATTCCAGCACCATCGCTTCGTGGATCATGGTCAGCTCCAGGTGGGTGGTCGGGTTGTCCACCGGAATGCGTGCATTTTCGGCCAGCAGCACCATGATGAAGGCCACGGCGGCAAATGCCATGCTCGGATACAGCACAAATTGTTTGTGCGCCAGCGTTTCCACAATGGTGATCAACGAAGTCGAGTGGCTGATGGCGGAGGCGGTGAACAGCACCATCAGCAGCGCCGGTTCGGCGAGGAAGCCGACCAGCATTTCGCGGCGCGCACCCATGGTGCCGAACGAGGTGCCGATGTCCATCGCAGCCAGCGCGATGAACACGCGCGCCAGCGCGAAAATGCCGACCAGCGCAATCACGTCTACCGCCGGGGACAGCGGCATGTCGGTGGCGATCACCGGCACGAGGGCTGCGGCCAGCCACATGCAGGCGAACAGGATGTAGGGCGTGGCGCGGAACAGCGCCGAGGCGTTGTGCGCCAGCACCGCATCCTTGTGGAACAGCTTGAGCAGGGTGCGGAACGGCTGCAGCACGCCGGGTCCGCTGCGGTTCTGCAGCCAGGCGCGGCACTGGTTGATCCAGCCCAGCAGCAACGGTGCGGCCAGCAGCACCAGCACGTTCTGGAACAATTGGTGGAGCAGGGCCGAGATACTCATTTGACGAATGCCAGCAGCGCCAGCAGCGTGAGGAAGCTATACAGCAGGTAGACGTGGATGCGCCCATGCTGCAGCTTGCCGACCTGTGCGGATATCGCCTCGTTCAGGCGCCTGATCGGGACGTAGCACAACTCCCACAGGCGGTCGCGCGTTTCGGCATGGTAGTGCGGGTGCAGGTCGTTTGGCGCGGGCAGCTTGCGCACCACTTCGACGAAATTGGTGAATATGTGGCGGATCGGCTGGCCGAAGCCCTCGGCGGAATCCTGCATGCGCGCAGTCTGCGCTGGGTAGCCGCAATCCCATGCCGCGCCGCGGCGCAGCCGGCCGTGGTAGAACCGCTTCACCACGCTCACGGTCAGCAGCACGCCGATGACGATGCAGAACAGCAGGATCAGTGGGCCGTAACTCGCGCTTTCGGCATTGATCGGTGTGAGCAGCAGCCAGCCGCTTTTCGCTGCGCTGGGGGCCAGCGACTGGTGTACCAGCATGTCGGTGACGTGGTCCAGATGCAGGATGACGAACACCGGCAGCACGCCGAGCGCGATACAGCCGATCGCCATCCAGGTCATGCCGATGCGCTCCCAGATGCCGGCGTCATGCACCTGCGCAAGTTTTTCGTCGCGCGGCTGGCCGAGGAAAATCACGCCGTAGAACTTGACCATCACATAGCCGGCCAGCGCTGCGGTCAGTGCCACTGCCGCCGCTGCGATCGGCACCAGCATGCTGATGTAGTCGTGCGGCAGGCCGGGCGAGAACAGGAACGCCTGCAGCAACAGCCATTCGGACACGAAGCCGTTGAGCGGCGGCAGACCGGCGGTGGCCAGCGCACCCACCAGCATCAGCAGCGCCAGCCTGGGCATCTTGTGGATCAGTCCGCCCAGCCGGGCCAGGTTGCGTTCGCCGGTGGCGTGCAGCACCGAGCCAGTGCCGAGGAACAGCAGCCCTTTCATGAAGGCGTGGTTGACCGCGTGGTACAGCGTGGCGGTCAGCGCCAGTGCCGCCAGCGTATCCTTGTCGAAATGATGGAAGATCAGCGCCAGCCCGAAGCCGACCAGGATCAGGCCGATGTTCTCGATCGAGGAATAGGCCAGCAGCCGCTTCATGTCCTCCTGCACCGCGGCGAAGATCACGCCGAACAGTGCGGTAATCAGCCCGAGCGTCAGCGCGAGTACGCCCCACCACCACAATTGCGTGCCGAGCAGATCGAAGGTGACGCGCAGCATGCCGTAGATCGCGGTCTTCAACATGATGCCGCTCATCATCGCGGATACCGGTGAGGGAGCGGCGGGATGCGCCTCGGGCAGCCAGGCATGCAGCGGCAGGACACCGGCCTTGGCACCGAAGCCGAACAGCGCCAGCAGGAAAGTGACGCTGGCCCAGAACGGCGACAGGTGGGCGTGGCGCATGGTGTCGAAAGTGTAGTCGCCGTGGCCGCCCTGCATTACGCCGAAGGCCATCAGGATGGCAATCGCACCGACATGCGCGATCAACAGATAGAGGAAGCCGGCGCGGCGCACCTCAAGTTTGTCGTGGTCGGTGGTGACCAGGAAATAGGAGGACAGCGCCATGCTTTCCCACGCCACCATGAACAGATAGGCGTCATCCGCCATGAACACCAGCGCCATCGCCGCCATGAATACGTGATACTCGAGAGTGAGCAGCGCCAGCGCGCCTTTTTCCATGTTGCGGAAATAGCCGGCGGAGAACAGCGAAATGCCGACGCTGGCGCTGCCCAGCAGCAGCAGGAAGAAGGAAGTCAGCGCATCCATGCGCAGGTGGAACGGCAGGCCCGGCAGGCCGAAGGGCAGGATGGCGCTGCTGGTTTCGGTCAGGCCGGCCAGGCCGGCGAGCGCCAGCACCAGAGAACCAAAAGCGCTGACCGGGAAAACGTAGCGCGTGATGTATGATGGTTTCAGCGCCAATCCGGACACACCAAGCAGCAGCCACGACACGATTACGCCCATGGCAATGTCTACCGGCAGAATTCCGAATTGTTCGAACACGGACTGACTAACCCCCCCTTAAGGTGCGAATTATATTCCCTGATATGGGGAAGGAAATGCAGACATCATTTGATCCGCATGCCGGGCTGTGCGCCGCTGTCGGGTGACAGGATGTACAACCCCGGTGTGTCGCCCGAAGCGGCCAGCACCATGCCTTCCGACAGGCCGAACTTCATCTTGCGCGGCGCCAGGTTGGCGACCATCACTGTCAGCCGCCCGATCAGTTCCTCCGGCGCATAGGCCGACTTGATTCCGGCGAACACGTTGCGTGGTTTCTCCTCGCCGATGTCCAGCGTCAGCCTCAGCAGCTTGTCCGCACCCTCCACATGCTCGGCGTTGACGATCTTCGCTACACGCAGGTCGACCCTGGTGAAGTCGTCGATACTGATGAATGTCCCGGCATCTTTTTCCGCTTGCGCCGCTTCTTTCTGCGCCGTGTTTTGCTGGTGCGCAGCATGGCGCTGCCGCGACTCCGCTACCGGTTGCAAACTTTCCTTGTTGGCATCAACCATGGCTTCGATCAGCTTGGGGTCGAGGCGGGTCATCAGATGTGCATATGAATTTATAGACTGACTTGGGTCCAAATTGCCTGACCAGTCATGCCACTGTAGTGATGTAATGCCCAGAAACTCTTCAACAGCCTGAGCTGTTCTTGGAAGGATTGGTTTGAGGTAAATAGTCAGCAACCGGAATGCTTCTAGCATTGTGCTGCAGACTAAGTGTAAAGAATCTTTATTCTCCTCGGATTTTGCCAATACCCAAGGCTTTTCTTTATCGACATAAGCGTTAACTCGATCGGCAAGCTCCATGATTAAGCGAACTGCTTTGGCGTACTCACGCTTTTCATAATGGTTCGAAATAACATCCGCTTCGAGTCGCAATTCATCAAGTAATTTAGATTTATTATTGGGGTGATTGGCATGTACCTTGCCGCCAAAGTTTCTGACAATGAACCCAGCTGCCCGGCTGGCGATGTTGATGTATTTACCGATCAGGTCACTGTTCACCTTGGCTACGAAGTCGTCCAGGCTGAGGTCGATGTCCTCCATCGTGCCGTTCAGCTTGGCGGCGTAGTAATAGCGCAGGTATTCGGTATTCTTGACGTGCTCCGCGTAACTCTGGGCAGTGATGAAGGTGCCACGTGACTTGGACATCTTCTCGCCGTTGACGGTGAGGAAGCCGTGTGCGAACAGCTTGGTCGGCGTGCGCAGGCCGGCATGCTGCAGCATCGCTGGCCAGAACAGCGCATGGAAATACAGGATGTCCTTGCCGATGAAGTGGTACATTTCGGTTTTGGAATCGGGCTTCCAGTATTCATCGAAATCGAGATTGGCTTGCTTGCACAGTTGTTTGAAGCTGCCCATGTAGCCGACCGGTGCATCCAGCCACACGTAGAAATACTTGCCTGGCGCACCGGGAATCTCGAAGCCGAAGTAGGGTGCATCGCGCGAGATGTCCCAGTCGGTCAGTTTGTTCTCGCCCTCGCCGCCCAGCCACTCCTGCATCTTGTTGGCGGCTTCGGGCTGCAGTGTTCCGCTCCTTGTCCATTCCCGCAGAAACATCTGGCAGCGCGGGTCGGACAGCTTGAAGAAATAGTGATCGGAGCTGCGCAGTTCGGGTTTGGCGCCGGAAACGGCGGAGTAGGGTTCTTTCAGCTCGGTCGGCGCATAGGCCGCGCCGCACACCTCGCAGTTGTCGCCGTACTGATCCTTGGCGCCGCACTTGGGGCATTCGCCCTTGATGAAGCGATCCGGCAGGAACATCTGTTTTGCCGGGTCGTAATACTGTTCGATGGAGCGCTTATCAATCAGTTTGGCTTTATCGAGCTTGCGGTAAATATCCTCCGCGTATTCCCGGGTTTCGTCGGAATTGGTCGAGCCGTAGTTGTCGAATTCGACGTGAAAGGTGTCGAAGTCGGCCTTGTGTTCCTGCCATACGCGGTCGATCAGCGCCTGCGGGGTGATGCCTTCCTTTTCCGCACGCAGCATGATCGGTGTACCGTGGGTGTCGTCGGCACAGACGTAGTGGCATTGATTGCCCTGCATTTTCTGGAAACGTACCCAGATATCTGTCTGGATATATTCGACCAGGTGACCGAGGTGGATGCTGCCGTTGGCGTAGGGCAGCGCGGAAGTGACCAGTATCTTGCGCGACATGTATTCAAAACCTCTCTAAAAGTGCGGCAATTGTAGCAAACTCGCGCTATAGGCGTGGGGTGGAATCTTGGGTAGAATGCCTGCCCTTAGTGGTTTTTTTATCTGGAGCAGTCATGAGTTTTACTGAAGCGGACGTGCAAGGCGCGCTGAAACAATTGATCGACCCGAACACGAAGAAGGATTTCGTCAGCGGCAAGTCGGTGAAGAACATCAAGATCGAGGGTAGCGACGTGTCGCTCGACATCCTGCTCGGCTATCCCGCGAAGAGCGTGTGGGACGAGATCAAGTCGCTGGTGGAAGACCATCTGCGCACCAGCCTGCCGGGTGTTGGCAAGATTGCTGCCAACGTCAGCAGCAAGGTGGTACCGCATGCGGTGCAGCGCGGCGTGAGTCTGGTGGATGGCGTGAAGAACATCATCGCGGTGGCCTCCGGCAAGGGCGGCGTCGGCAAATCCACCACCACCGTCAACCTGGCGCTGGCATTGGCCGCAGAAGGCGCGCGCGTGGGTATCCTGGATGCCGATATCTATGGCCCGTCGCAGCCCACCATGCTGGGCATCAAGGGGCGGCCGGTATCGAAGGACGGCAAGTCGATGGAGCCGATGCAGGGCCATGACCTGCAGGCGATGTCGATTGGTTTTATGATTGAGGGCGAGGAAACGCCGATGATCTGGCGCGGCCCGATGGCGACCCAGGCGCTGGACCAGTTGCTGCGCCAGACCAAGTGGGACAACCTGGATTACCTGGTGGTGGATCTGCCGCCGGGTACCGGCGACATCCAGCTCTCGCTGGCGCAGAAGGTGCCGGTGACTGGTGCGGTGATCGTCACCACGCCGCAGGACATCGCGCTGATGGATGCAAAGAAGGGGCTGAAGATGTTCGAGAAAGTGGACATCAAGATCCTTGGCATCGTGGAAAACATGAGTACCCACATCTGTTCCAAGTGCGGCCACGAAGAGCATATCTTCGGCGCCGGTGGCGGCGAGAAAATGTGCGCCGACTACAACACGGAATTCCTCGGCTCGCTACCGCTGGACATCCAGATCCGCGAGCAGGCCGATTCCGGCATGCCGACCGTGGCGGCCGATCCGGATGGCAAGATTTCCAGGGAGTACCGGCAGATCGCGCGCCGCATCGCGGTGAAGGTGGCGGAAATGGCACAGGATCATAGCGCGGCGTTTCCGAAAATCGTAGTGCAGAATACATAGGGTACGGGATGAGCATCAAGTCGGACAAGTGGATACGCAGCATGGCGGAACAGCACGGCATGATCGAGCCGTACGAACCAGGCCAGGTGAAGGAAGTGGACGGCAAGCGCATCGTGTCCTACGGCACTTCGAGCTATGGCTACGATATTCGTTGCTCGGACGAATTCAAGCTGTTTACCAACATCAACAGCACCATCGTCGACCCGAAGAATTTCGATCCGAACTCGTTCGTCGAGGTGAAAGCCGATTATTGCGTCATTCCGCCCAACTCATTCGCGCTGGCGCGCACCGTCGAATATTTCCGCATTCCGCGCAACGTGCTGACCATCTGCCTGGGCAAGAGCACCTACGCGCGTTGCGGCATCATCGTCAATGTCACCCCGTTCGAACCGGAATGGGAAGGCTACGTGACGCTGGAGTTTTCCAATACCACGCCGCTGCCCGCTAAAATCTATGCCAACGAGGGCGTGGCTCAGGTGCTGTTCTTCGAAAGCGATGAAGTGTGCGAGACCTCGTACAAGGATAGGGGCGGCAAGTATCAGGGTCAGGTCGGCGTTACGCTGCCCAAGATGTAATATTGGCATCAGTTCATCCTTGCATCACGGCGTAAATCTGCGACAATCCGCGCCTAGTTTGCACATCTGGGAGTAAGCCATGAAATTCAGGTTCCCGATCATCATCATCGACGAAGACTTCCGCTCGGAAAATGCCAGCGGACTGGGCATACGCGCGCTGGCTTCGGCGATCGAGGCCGAGGGCATGGAAGTGCTGGGCGTCACCAGCTATGGCGACCTGACTTCGTTCGCGCAGCAGCAGAGCCGCGCCTCGGCGTTCCTGCTGTCAATCGACGACGAGGAATTTGGCGGTGGCAGCAAGGAAGAAACCGAAGCGGCGCTGAAGAACCTGCGCGCCTTCATTGCCGAGCTCCGCTTTCGCAATGCCGACATCCCGATCTATTTGTACGGCGAGACGCGCACCTCGCGCCACATCCCGAACGACGTTCTGCGCGAGTTGCACGGCTTCATTCATATGCACGAGGACACGCCCGAGTTCGTGGCGCGTCACATCATCCGCGAGGCGCGTTCCTATCTCGACTCGCTGGCGCCGCCGTTCTTCCGCGCGCTGACGCATTACGCGCAGGACGGCTCCTATTCATGGCACTGCCCCGGTCATTCCGGCGGCGTGGCATTCCTGAAGTCGCCGGTGGGGCAGATGTTCCACCAGTTCTTCGGCGAGAACATGCTGCGCGCCGACGTGTGCAACGCGGTGGACGAACTCGGCCAGCTGCTTGACCACACCGGGCCGGTGGCGGCATCCGAGCGCAATGCCGCGCGTATTTTCAATTCAGACCACCTGTTCTTCGTCACCAACGGCACTTCCACCTCGAACAAGATCGTGTGGCACTCGACGGTGGCGCCGGACGACATCGTGGTGGTCGACCGCAATTGCCACAAGTCGATTCTGCACGCGATCATGATGACCGGCGCGGTGCCGGTGTTCCTGACGCCGACGCGCAACCACTACGGCATCATCGGGCCAATCTCGAAATCGGAATTCGAGCCGGCGAACATCCAGAAAAAGATCGACGCCAACCCGTTCATCAAGGACAAGGGCAAGCGTCCGCGCATCCTGACCATCACCCAGAGCACCTACGACGGCGTGGTGTATAACGTGGAAACGCTGAAGGACATGCTCGACGGCAAGATCGACACGCTGCATTTCGACGAAGCCTGGCTGCCGCATGCTGCGTTCCACGATTTCTACAAGGACATGCATGCGATCGGCCGCGGACGACCGCGCGCGCAGCAGTCGATGATCTTTTCCACCCAGTCCACGCACAAGCTGCTGGCCGGGCTGTCGCAGGCTTCGCAAATCCTGGTGCGCGAACCGGAAGGCCGCAAGCTGAACAGGCATGTGTTCAACGAAGCCTATCTGATGCACACCTCGACCAGTCCGCAATATTCGATCATTGCCTCGTGCGACGTGGCGGCGGCGATGATGGAGCCGCCGGGCGGCACCGCGCTGGTCGAAGAGTCCATCCTCGAGGCGCTCGATTTCCGCCGTGCGATGCGCAAGGTGGAGCAGGAATTCGGCAAGGACTGGTGGTTCAAGGTGTGGGGACCGGAAAAAATTGCCGAGGAAGGTATCGGTTCGCGCGAGGACTGGATGTTGAAAAGCGGCGCCAAATGGCACGGCTTCGGCAAACTGGCGCCGGGCTTCAATATGCTGGACCCGATCAAGGCCACCATCATCACGCCGGGATTGAACCTCAACGGCAATTTCGACGAGCACGGGATTCCGGCCGCGATGGTCACCAGATATCTTTCCGAACACGGCGTGATCGTGGAGAAGTGCGGGTTGTATTCCTTCTTCATCATGTTCACCATCGGCATCACCAAGGGTCGCTGGAACACGCTGCTGGCCGCGCTGCAGCAGTTCAAGGACGACTACGACAAGAATTCGCCGATCTGGCGCATCCTGCCCGAATTCGCGGCAAGGTATCCGAAGTATGAACGCACCGGTCTGCACGACCTGTGCCAGCAGATACACGACACTTACAAGAAATACAACGTCGCCAAGATGACCACCGAGATGTACCTGTCGGACATGCAACCGGCGATGAAACCTTCGGACGCCTTCGCCCATATGGCGCACGACGAGATTGAGCGCGTCGAGATCGATGACCTCGAAGGCCGTGTTACCGCAGTGCTGCTGACACCCTATCCGCCGGGTATTCCGCTGCTGATCCCGGGCGAGCGTTTCAACAAGACCATTGTCGATTACCTCAAGTTCGCGCGTGAATTCAACCAGCGCTTTCCCGGATTCGAGACCGATATCCACGGCCTGGTGGCAGAGGAAAACGGCGAGAGAAAATATTACGTGGATTGCGTAAAGCAGGATTAACGTGTCTGTGTTGCATGCAATAAGGGCTGACATCACCACGCTGGAGGTGGATGCCATCGTCAATGCGGCGAACGAATCGCTGCTCGGCGGCGGCGGGGTGGACGGCGCGATCCACCGCGCCGCCGGTCCGCAACTGCTGGAAGAATGCAGCACGCTGGGCGGTTGCTCAACCGGCGAAGCGAAGCTGACACGCGGCTACGATCTGCCCGCGCGTTACGTCATCCACACCGTAGGTCCAATCTGGCATGGCGGCGGCCATGGAGAAGTGGAATTGCTGGCCTCCTGCTATCGTCGCTCCCTCGAAATCGCCAATGAACATGGCGTCCGCTCCATCGCCTTTCCCTCGATCAGCACTGGCGTTTACAGCTACCCCGTCGAGCAGGCTGCAGCCGTTGCGGTGAGCACCGTGCGCGAAGTCTTGCCGCAAACCGACATCGGGGAAGTGATCTTCTGCTGTTTCTCAGAACACGACCTCGAGGTTTACAGGAAACTGCTGGAAGCTGCATGAGCGAAGAGGCCGGCAAACTACGCATCGACAAATGGCTGTGGGCCGCGCGTTTTTTCAAGACGCGCCGCCTCGCCGTCGAGGCGCTGGAATCCGGCAAGGTGCTGGTCAACGAAGCGCGCGCCAAGCCGGCCAGGGCGGTGGCCGTGGGCGACATGCTCGACATCCGTGTCGGCAACCATCGATTCGAAGTCGAAGTGCTGGGCCTGTCCGGCAGACGTGGCCCCGCGCCGGAAGCGCAGAAACTCTACCGTGAAACCGATGACAGCAAGGCGCGTCGCGAAGCCATCGCCGCCGAACGCCGCGCGCAGCCGCAACCGGCAGTCAAGGGACGGCCGACCAAGCGCGACCGGCGGGAGATCGAGAAAGTCAGGGGTGAGAGAGGGAAGTCGGTTTGGTGAGTTCAGCAGTGATTTTGTACTTCTGTAAGGATGGCTGCTGTGTGCCCAAAGCTGCCATCAGGCATCGACTTTTCGCTTCCCCAAACCGGCCATTCGCTAGCTTTCGCAATCGACCCGAAGGGGGCATATGATCATCTAAACTCGCTGCCCGGCGCGGTCGTTGGTGATATACAGCTATCGACACAGTGGAGACGTTCAAGATTCTCAGCAGTGGAATGCAGAACGCATTCAGATGCAAGAGCTAGGCACTTTCCATCGATGAATCCCATATCATCACACAATTCCGCCCTGCGGATTTGGCCGCATAAAGAGCTTTGTCGGCGCGGTCTATGGATTTTTCAACTGAGATATCCGGCTCGAGGAGCGTCAAGCCGAAAGATGCAGTAATGCGGAGGGGTTCCTTTTCGCCGATGTCTATTTCCAACGCGGCAAGACCCTTATTGATTTCCTTTATCCGTTCAAAGCCTGGCCCTAATTCGGTATATGGCATGCACAGCACGAATTCTTCTCCGCCATAGCGGAACACCTTGTCGTAAGGACGGAGATGCTTGATCAGGTAGTGGACAGTTGCGGCCAACACTTTGTCACCTGCAGCATGCCCGTGAAGATCGTTAACAGCTTTGAAGAGATCCAGGTCCATCATTGCAATGTAGCAAAGCTGGGCATGACGCTTCACCAACTCTTGTTGTTCACGCAAAGTAGGCAATATACCGAAACGGTTGATCGCGCCAGTCAGCGCATCATGGTTGAACAACGAGTTTTCCAGTTCGCGCTCCAAAGCCGATATTTCAAGCCGCAGACGTTCCAGCGCATTGGCAAAGTTGTCGAAGTCGAGAGGAGTAATCAGGTTGTCGGCATCCGCAGAGATCAACAACAACTTGGCCATGTGATGCAAGCGCTGATGCTCCTCACCCAGAGCGATGAAACCGGGATGTTTGCGTAATTTTTCAGGCGCTTTACTGTAGTACCATTGACCAAAGCGACATTCCGTATGGGCTTTATCGCTGGTGTCGTGCTTGTCGCCCGGCAGTCCGCACACAAGCGTGCGAATCAATGCCCCATGCCATTGCTGGTGGTTATTCAGGGACTCTTTTAGTTGTGCAATGACGCCTCGTAATTCATCGCGCGTGACTTCGTGGAGTGCCATAGTTTGCCTTCCTGAATTGTTTGAATCACCCAAGCGAGGTTCGGTAACGCGAACTATTTTTCAGCAGCGATACAATTATATGGACGCTACATGACTATGTATATATAAACAGTATGTTAAACGATTCGATAGAAGGCTTAACTTGATAGAAAGGCTGTTATTGGCACAAACACAAAGTTCATCTTGCCAAACTGCCTTCCACAAAGTGGCCTGTCGCGACCGGCAGAAATTGGCCGGCAGCGGAAGTCTATCCCGCATTATTCACCACATCAAAGCTGCCGTCCGCTAACTTCCGTTTGTGGGACTAAACGGACACTACCAGCAGAAACTCGTACCCACAATATGCCAAAAGGCCTAGATAATTTGCATCAGGCCGGAAATGCAGTCCCGTAAATCAGCCAACCGGACGCCGGTGAGGGTGGCCTGAACGCAGGCGATTCGCACCAAAATATTCATGATTTTGCCCTCTAATTGTGCGCGAAACCGTTACAGATTTACGACGTTTTTAACAACACCCTGACTTGATTAGGGATGTTTTTCTGGCGTGGTAATTGCTTATAAGGTGAAGGTAGGCAAATGGCATTGTGCTGCCATTAACAAGCAATGAGTAGGGTGACCAATTATGGACACACGTTATCACGTTATATTCGACAAGGTTGGTAAAGGTGTGATGATTTTCGATTCGGAAACAGGTGCCGTTCAACACCCGGCCTGCTGGCAGGATATTGCTGCCTATTACTATTACCTTGTAGGTCGCGGCAAGATTGATGAGTCGCAAAATTTACTGGCTGAAAGCATGGCCGGCCATAAGCCGATTACCAATATGGTAGCCACATCTCAATCGCCATCCACTAACAACACCCCGGGTTAGGCTGGCCGTTCGTCCGGGGTGTATTTGAGATATACGCCGGACACGCATCCTGTGCCGCTCTGCTGGGCCTGGTGCATGGCGCTTTCGGCGCGAATGAAAACTTCGGATATGGATGCCGGCGCCTGTTCGAAACTGGTGTACCCGATGCTGGATGAGACGGGGAAGGAGGCTTCCTCCATTCGCTGCGTAATGCTTGCGGAAAGTTGTTGGCATAATGCCTCGCATTCGGCAGATTTCGTATTCGGCATCAGGATTGCAAACTCATCGCCGCCGAGCCTGGCGACTGTGTCGGAGGGTCTGCCACTTGCCTGTATGACGCTTGCCGCAAGTTTCAGGGCCTCGTCTCCCGCCAGGTAGCCTTTTGTATTATTGATCTCTCTCAGGTTGTCTATATCAATGAAGGCAAAAGAAAAGACGCCTCCATACTGTTTTTGTCTTTCGAGTTCGGTATCCAGTATGGACTCGAAACTCAAGCGGTTGCGCAGCCCGGTCAACCTGTCGAAGGAGGCAAGATGGCTGACTTCCATGAAGTTTGCGCGTGCGATTCTGGATATATAGGCAATCATGACGTTCGTTGGGAGCACCAGCACTGCAATGGCGAGTTTCGTCAGGATTGAAAGGTTGGCGTCAACCATCAGTATGAGGCCCTGAAGCGCCAGCGATAATATAACCGCGGCATTAACCAGGACCATCCGTTGGCAATGAAAACCGACCATGATCAGGGGAAATATATAAAGCAGGTGCATCTGGATTTTTGTTTTGGTGATCATGTCCACCGCAAAAATCAAAGCCATCAGAATATAGCTGCCGGTCGCGACAAAATTCTGCGAGAGCGCCCCGGGAATTGTCAGGCGCTTCCATCGCCTTAAACGTCCATTACTGATGAGTGCGGGATCAATATCTGACCGCTCGCGCAGCATGTTTTCCCGACATTCGCGTAAATCCTTGGATAATTCATCGGCATTTGCATAGCGGTCATCCGGATTTTTTGCCAGGCACTTGAGAACGATACGGTCCAGCATGTCCGGGATTTCGGAGTTCAGGGAACTGGGTTTGGGAGGAGCACGGTTGACAATCTGGAACATGACCGCATTGACACTGTCCCCGGAAAAAGGGGCGCGTCCGGTCAGCATCTGGTACAGGACTATCCCCAGTGAAAAAATATCCGAGCGCGCATCGAGCGGCTGACTTTCGATTTGCTCGGGCGACATATACAGGGGCGAACCTATAATCATGCCGGCCTGCGTAAGCGAAAGCGTAAGCGTAGACGCCATTCTTGCGATACCGAAGTCGGCAATTTTGACGTGGTTGTCGCCCAGCACCATGATGTTCGAGGGCTTGATGTCGCGGTGCACGATGCCGCGCTGGTGCGCGTAAAACAGGCCGGAGGCAATCTGCAGGGCAATATTTAATGTTTCTTCTATTGAGAGGCGTTTCCCGCTGTCCAGAATTGTCTGTAATTCCCGGCCTTCCATGAGTTCCATGGCGATGTAGGCCGTGTCGCCGCTCTCCCCCAGATCGTGAATGGTAACTATATTGGGATGGTTCAAGTGCCCTGCCGCCTTGGCTTCCTGATAGAACCGCGCCTTGTATTTTGATTTTTCCTTGTCGGGCAGGATTTGCAGATTGATGGTCTTGACGGCAACAAAGCGTTCGATCAGCGGATCGTGCGCCTTGTAAACAAGGCCCATGGCGCCGCGTCCCAGCTCATCAATAATTTCATAACGCCCGATATGACTGATCATCAGTATTTTTCCCGGTTTTCCCTGGGCCGGGGCAAGCCCAGCCGTGATTCCCTGTATAAATGATACGGGGGTTGCGGGTATATGGATAGACACCCTGCCAACAATATACTCGAAGACAGGAATGCTTCGTGTCCGGTAGATCCCGTGGATCAGGAAACGGGGTTGGCGAGGATGGCGCCGGTGACGATCACCAGGCCGCGCGCGAGCAGCAATGCCTTGCCCTGGCCGTGGTGCGTGGCGCGGGCCTCGGGGTCGCCCTTGAAAATTTTAAGTGCGCTGCCGATCTGCACGCCGTACAGCACGTACAGGGTGATGAACAAACCGAAGTGCATCCACACCAGAAAGGAAAAAATGTCGCCCTGCTCGAACAGGCGGTGGTACCAGTGGCGGTGGGTGTAAAGGTAGATCGGCATGCTGATATCAAACAGCAGGCACGAGATCATTACCGGGATGTGGAAGTAGCGATGGCGCGGCAGGTAGTACGCGGCCAGCATCAGCAAATAGGTCGCGGAAGAGGTGGTAAAGGGGGTCATCGGCCAGGCGCGGGCTGCTTGCGCCGGCAGGTGACGAAGTGGTATTCCAGCGGCTGCGGTTCCTGCTGGCTGCGCCGTTCACGCGATTCCTCGATCCACTCGTTGCGGTCGAATTCCGGGAAATGCGCGTCGCCCTGAACGTCCTTCTGGATTTCCGTGATGTAAAGCATCCCGGTTAGTGGCAGGGCTTGTGCGTAAAGTTCCGCACCACCGACGATAAAAATCTGTTCGTCTCCTGCGCAGGCGTCGATTGCCTCCTGCAGCGAATGGACAATGATGCAGCCTTCGATTTTCAGCTCCCTGTTGCGCGTGACCACCACCGTGGTGCGTCCGGGCAGCGGTTTGCCGATGGAATCGAAGGTCTTGCGCCCCATGATCATGTGATGACCCATGGTCAGCGCCTTGAAGTGCCTGAGGTCTTCCGGAATGCGCCACGGCAGGGTGTTGTCGATGCCGATGGTGCGATTGGTCGCCATGGCGACGATGATGGAAAGCGAGGATTCAGGATTCAGGATTCGGGATTCAGTGTTGGGCATGGTTATTATTCTGAGGCGGATAGAGACTTCTTCAGGCCATTGAGCATTTTTCCGATTTCGTTTGTGCGGGTTTGCAGTGCGGCAATTTCGTCTGCGTCGACAAAGCCGAGTCTCGGTGCGATTTGTAATTGGGTTTCGAGTTCCATCAACGAGCCGTAGGCAATGGAGAGATGGTTCAGGTATGCACCTGTCGCTTTGCGGCCATGGCCTTCTGCGATATTGGAAGGAATGGAAACAGCAGCCCTTCTTGCCTGTGACGCAAGGCCAAAGCGTTCTTCGGCAGGGAATGCAGAGGTGGCCCTGTAAATTCCAGTCACCAAATCCATCGCCTTCTGCCAGACTACCAGTTCAGTGTAATGCATCGTTGCGCACAGCCCCTGAATCCTGAATCCCGTATCCTGAATCCTGTAATGCTACCAGTGGAGGGCGCGCATGCGTGAACTCTTTTTCTGCTGATGGGATTGCATGCGCGCGACGACGTGGTCGAGCACGTCGATGGCGTCGAGCACGAATGGGCCCTTGTTCAGCATCACGCATTCGGCGCGCTCGGCCATTGCGGCATCGGTGACTTCGGCGCGCGAGGGCAGGTTCTGCTTGACCAGTCCTTCCAGCACCTGGGTTGCCCAGATCACCGGGACATGTGCGGATTCGCACAGCCACATGATTTCCTCCTGGGTTTCCGCAAGCCGTTCGTAGCCGACTTCCACCGCCAGGTCGCCGCGCGCGATCATCACGCCGAAGGGATGGCTGCCGGCGCCGCGCACGATGATTTCCGGCAGGTTCTGCAGCGCTTGCCGGGTCTCGATCTTGGCGACGATGCCCATTTTTTTCGCGCCGCGCTCGGCCAGCGCATCGATCAGCAGTTTCATGTCCGCGCCGGACTGGACGAAGGAGTAGCCGACGATGTCCGCATGCTGTGCGATGAAGTCGAGGTCGTGCCTGTCCTTGTCGGTCAGTGCGGGCAGCTCCAGTTTGGTATCCGGAAAGTTCAGGCCCTTTTCCGGGGCCAGCTTCGAGCCCTGGGGTTTTGCGCGGGTGATTTTCAGCAGGGCGCCGAGTTCGTTCAGCGATTCCACCACGGCGCCGATGTGGCCGTCGTCGATCAGCACCTGTTGTCCCGGTTTGAGATAGTCGAAAATCGAGGGCGGGGCACAGGAAATGTGGGCGGGGATAATGGTGTTGTCGCCTTCGTCGATTTCGGATGGTTCGCCGGCGACCAGTGCGCGCGTAATCTGCAGTATGTCGCCCTCGTGCAGCCGGATCGGCATCGGCGGGGCAAGCATCGGGCCGAGAGGGGTTTCGTATGGGGTGCGGCGAGGTTTGTCATGGGCAAAATGCAGCAGCGCAATGCCTTCTTCCAGGTAGGACGAGTTGTTGGTCAGGGCGACGACTTCCAGTTTCGACAGCCGTTCGTCGACTGTCAGTTTCCCGGCCTTCCCGCGCAGGTCGGTGAATTCGATGGTGTCGCCCTTGTTCAGGCGTTTCAGCCAGCCTGGATCTACGTTCAGCCGTGCGCGGTGTTTGTGGCCAAAGGCATCCTTGATGGCGTTGCGGCCGAGTATGCCGCTGCCGTCGAGAATGACGGCAGCCGGTTCCTTGAGGGCGCCCCGGCTGTTGCGTCTGGGTTTGAGGTGAACCACGCTCTGGTCGGGTATGACCGTGCCGGTACGCAGCTTGGGGCCGGCCAGGTCCATCAGGATTTTGCAACTGCGGTCGGTCTCGCGTTCCGCCTGCCGCACGAACTCGATCATTTTCAGCCAGGCATCGGGTGTGTCGTGAGCGCAGTTGATGCGCGCGCAATCCATGCCGCGCCTGACCAGTTCGCGTACGAATGCGTAGTCGGATGCAGCTTCGCTGGGGAAGGTCACCATGATGCGTACCGTGCGGTGCCTGGGGGCAGGGCCGAACAGCCGGTTGGTCTGTCTGTCGAGCAGTTGCCCGGCTTCGCTGTAGGCTTGTGCGCCGGCAAGGATTTTTTTCGGTGCCACGCTTTTTCCGCTCAATGCCTCCAGTGTATGGATCACGGCATCGAGGTTGGCCAGTACGTGTCCTTCGCTGCGGCCCAGCGAAGACAGGCCGAGCGCTGCGAGTTGCGACTGGATGTCGCACAGGTCATGGCGACGCAGCCCGATATAGGCGCCCATGTTGTCGGCCGATGAGCGGAAGCCGTGCCAGTGGATGTGCGGGCGCCAGACCTTGAGGCATTCCTTCTGGGTCTTTTTCGATTCGGCGCGAATGCGGCGTAAATTGCGCAGCAGTGCGGATAACTGGCGCTTGTTCAGTACGCTGTCGTGGGGTTCCATGGAGTTTACCGGTACGTCCTGGAAAGGTTTCATACGGGATTATGCACGAAGAACGGCCGGCAAAAATTGCAAATTTATTACCGGGAGGGGTGGCTTACACTGCGACGGGCGCCTTGATCGCCGGATGCGGGTCGTAGCCTTCGAGTGTGAAGTCTTCGAACTTGAATCCGAAGATGTCTTTTACTTCCGGGTTGATCTTCATCGTCGGCAGTGGGCGCGGTTCGCGCGACAGTTGCTCGCGGGTCTGTTCCATGTGGTTCGAATACAGGTGCGCATCGCCGAAAGTGTGCACGAAGTCGCCCGGCTCAAGGTCGCACACCTGCGCCATCATCATGGTCAGTAATGCGTAGCTGGCGATGTTGAATGGCACGCCGAGGAAGATGTCGGCGCTGCGCTGGTAGAGCTGGCAGGAGAGCCTGCCGTCCGCGACATAGAACTGGAAAAAGGCGTGGCAGGGTGCAAGCGCCATCTGGTCGAGGTCGCTCACGTTCCAGGCCGAGACGATGATGCGGCGCGAGTCCGGATTGTTCCTGATCTGCTCGACGGCAATTTTGATCTGGTCGATGGTGCGGCCGTCGGGTGCGGCCCAAGAGCGCCATTGCTTGCCGTATACCGGGCCAAGGTTGCCGTTCTCGTCGGCCCACTCGTTCCAGATCGATACGCCGTTATCCTTCAGGTACTTGATGTTGGTATCACCCTGCAGGAACCACAGCAGTTCGTAGATGATCGAACGTAAATGGCATTTCTTGGTTGTGACCAGCGGAAAGCCTTGCGACAGGTCGAAGCGCATCTGGTAGCCGAACACGCTGGTAGTGCCGGTGCCGGTGCGGTCGTTTTTCTGGGTGCCGTGCTCGAGCACGTGCTGCATCAAATCCAGGTATTGGCGCATGGACGTATAATCGCGGAGTTAATTCAGAATCGAGGACGCAATGCTAGCACAACTCACCGTTTCGCCGACCCTGCCGAAAACCCTGCCCGGACAACACCTGCTGGTGTTGCTGCCGAAAACCAAGGCGTTGCCAAAAGATTTGCCGCACGGCGAACTGCTGGCCGCCGTGCTCAAGCGGCGCGGCATGAAGGTCGGGGAGCTGGCGAAATCGGCGGTCTCGGCCAATACTGCAAACAGTGCGCTGGTGGTGTGGGCGATGCTGGATACGGAGAAGGATGTTTTTGCACAACAGGTGCAGGTGCGCAAGGCGCTGCAACCGTTGCTCGACGAACATCCGGGCGGTATCACCATCGCGGTGCTCGGCGATACGGCACAACGCGCGGCCGAACTGGCGGTATATGGCGCGTGGGTGAACGGTACATCGCTACCGACGCACAAGAAGAAGGACGAGCGCAAATCATTGAAGAAAATTGTGCTGTACGGTCGGGTTGAGCGAAAAGTGCTCGACGCGCTCAAGGCGCAGGCCGTAGGCAACCTGTTGTGCCGCGAGTTGACTACACTGCCGCCGAACGAACTGACCCCCGGCATGTACCGCGCGCGCATCAAAAAGCTGGCCCAGGATAACGGCTGGAAGCTGGAGGAATTCGATCTGAAAAAGCTGCGCAAGCTGGGGGCGGGTGCCTTCGTCGCGGTGGCGCAGGGCAGCGAGACTGAGGACGCGGCCATCGTACATCTCAGCTATAAGCACCCCAAGGCAAAAAAGAATATGGCACTGGTCGGCAAGGGCATCTGCTTCGACACCGGCGGCCACAACCTGAAACCATCGCGCTACATGCACAACATGCACGAGGATATGAACGGCTCGGCGGTGGCGCTGGGTATCCTGCTCGCCGCTACACAAAGCAAGCTGCCGGTGAACATCGACTGCTGGGTGGCACTGGCGCAGAACCATATCAGCCCCAAGGCCTACAAACAGAACGACATCGTGAAGGCGCTGAACGGTACGAACATCGAGATCATGCATACCGATGCCGAAGGGCGCATGGTGCTGGCCGACACGCTGACGCTGGCGTCACGCGCGAAGCCGGACATGATGGTCGACTTCGCCACGCTGACCGGCAGCATGGCGGTCGCACTGGGGGCGCGCTACTCGGGGGTGTTCGGCACGCGCGAGGAATTGCTGCAGCACGCGGTGGCTGCCGGCAAGTCCAGCGGCGAACGAATGTGTGCGTTCCCGCAGGACGAGGACTACGAGGCCGAACTCGACTCGAAAGTGGCCGACATCAAGCAGTGCACCCTCGGCGGCGACGCCGACCACATCCTGGCCACGCGCTTCCTCAAGCGCTTCGTCGAGCACGACGTGCCGTGGCTGCACGTTGATCTTTCCGCCAGCCGCTGCGAGGGCGGGCTGGGTATCGTGGCGGGAGAGGTGACCGGATTCGGCGTGGGCTGGGGTCTGGAGATGTTGCGCTGATTAGAACCTGTCCCAAAATTACTGCGCTCGCTACATTTTGAAACAGGTTCTATAACTGGTCGGCCGGCGGTGCAACCTTGAGCACTTCTTCCAGTGTGGTGATGCCGGAGGAAACTTTCGTTGCACCGGAGATGCGCAGCGGTTTCATGCCTTCCTGGCAGGCCAGTGCGCGGACGCGGGCGAGGTCGGTGGCAGGGGTAATCAACTTGCGTAGTTCGGGCGACATCAGCAGGATTTCGTAGATGCCGATGCGGCCTATGTAGCCGGTCATGCGGCATTCCAGGCAGCCGACCTGATGCTGCAATTGTTGCGGCCGGGAAAGTTTCCACGGCGTGACCAGGTTATCCCATAGTTCATTCTCGTAGGCCTGCGGCGGTTGTGGCTGTTTGCAGTGCGGGCACAGCGTGCGTACCAGGCGCTGGGCCATGATGCCGAGCACGGTGGCGCTGATCATGTAGGGTGGGACGCCGAGATCGAGCAAACGAGTGATGGCCGAGGGCGCGTCGTTGGTGTGCAGCGTGGACAGCACCAGATGGCCGGTGAGTGCGGCCTGGATCGCCATCTCCGCGGTTTCCAGGTCACGGATTTCGCCAACCATGATGATGTCCGGATCCTGGCGCATCAGAGAGCGCACGCCGTCGGCAAAGTTGAGGTCGATGCCGTGCTGTACCTGCATCTGGTTGAACGCGGGTTCGACCATTTCGATCGGATCTTCGATGGTGCAGACGTTGACCTCCGGTGTGG
>Ga0315556_1000181_pt1 | contig 36994 bp, 36 predicted proteins | sample SalMarSW160310MG_FD_202112 | JGI IMG/M metagenome (GOLD analysis project Ga0315556, IMG submission 202112) | Salt marsh sediment microbial communities from the Plum Island Ecosystem LTER, Massachusetts, United States - Salt Marsh Sediment SW1603-10 ...
GTTCGGACACAAATGGTGTTGATGCCGGCGCCGGGCCGGCGGTGCTACCGGCACCGGCAGTTGTCGCCGCCACCAAGCTGAGCGCCGTGCTCTTGGTGATGGGCGGATAACACAGACCGGCGTCGGCGCAGCCTTGGTAGTGAGCTACCAGGGTCAGGTTGTGGGCGGCGCCGGCACCGACCTGCAGAGGCAGGGCAACTTCCATTTGATTGTAATAGACTTCGCTGTGACCGAAAGTCTCATCAGTTTTGGCCACGCCGGTGGGCAGGGTGTATTCGCCCAGAGAAATTCCTTTGGCGTCGCGCAAGGTGAAGGAGAATTTCTTGCGATAGAGATAGTAGCCCTTGGCGATCTGCCAGCGCGCCAGGATATGGTTCGGATCGGTGGCCTCGGCCTGGTACATGAAGGCCTGATCGGGATCGAGGAACTTCTGCTTATTGTCACTCAGTCCGAGCCGGTCGCTGAGTGCGCTGAAAAAGCCCTTTCCACCTTCGTTCTGAGGGGTGGCGAAGGGGGGCGCGACGGCGGCCAGACGCAGCGCGGCCTGTTGCGGATGAGGCGGAAAACATACACCCGCGTCGGCACAGCCCTGGGAAGTGGCGGTGAGGGTGAAGGCCAAGGCATCAGTGCCGCGCTGGCGCAGCACTGGGATGTCCACGCTCAGGGAGCCGCGGTATATGGCCTCTTTGCCAAAATATTCATCGTTCTTGATTTCGGTGGGCGTGGGAAAGACCGGGTCGGCCAGCTTGACGTTGGGGTTATCGGACTTGAAATTGATCTTGTCCCGATACATGTAATAACCGTCGGCGATCCGCCATTGCACCCGCACCATATCCGCGGCAATGGGCTGGGCGGAAAACTGAAAGGCTTGTTGCGGTGACAGGAGATCCTTGGGATCTATGCCGGCGGCGCCGGCGACGCCCGCCCACAACCATAACAGGCCAATGAGCCAAACGCGCAGCGGCAACAAGGCAATGCGATGGGCGCTCAACGGCATGGCATCAATTGGAAAGTCATTGCTAACGAAGGCCCTCATTCCTTGTCTGAACTTACATTCAGCCGCGGTAGTCTATAACGGTGCAGCGGTGTTTTGGGTGATCCATGTCAAATAAGCGGGAAGACCGGCTGCAATTGGGACTGCAATGATTTCAGGAAGTTCATAGGGATGCAACTCGAGGATGGCCTGTTCAATCGACGGGTAAGCGCTGGCTAATGTCTTTATCAGCAGCAAATGTTCTTCACCGGACTCACACACGCCCTTCCAGGTGTAGAAGGACTTCACCCCAGGCAGGATGTTGATGCAGGCGGCAAGTTGGCGTTCCAGCAGTACGCGCGCAATGTTCTCCGCGCTGGCCGCATCGGGACAGGTACTTAATACTACGCAATGGTCGCTGCTCATGGAGCGATGGATTGTAGCAAAGCGGCAGGTCACTGTCGCTCGGCAGGCGAGCCTTGAGTTCGCCGACTAGGCACGTTACCTTCATAAAATGATTTTTCAGAAATTCTCGCTGGTCGTGCTGCTGGGAGCCTTGGGCGAACTCTATTTATTCTTCAAGGTGGCCGAGTGGATTGGGTTTCTGCCCATGGTGGTGTTGGCGGTTGCCACCTCGATGGTGGGGGTGGCCATGTTGCGCATGCGGGGGATGGCGCTGCAACAACAACTCAGCCTCGCCCTGACGCGGGGGGAATTACCGACCTCGGCCCTGGTTGAGGCCGGGAGTGGCTGGATCAGTGCGGTGTTGCTGATTATTCCGGGGTTTTTTACCGATGCCCTGGGGATCTTATGTCTGATCCCCATGGTGCGCCGAACCCTGATTCGGAAGCTTTTTCCCAAAGCTCCCCCTCCCGGCGGCCCCGGGCCCCATTCCCCGCGCGGCGGGCCGCGTACCATCGAGGGTGATTTTACCCGCGAAGAAGACTAGCGTTAGCCGGCCCCGGTCCTGAGCGCTGGGATTCCGGCAAATCCCTTCCCAAAAAATATTGTGCTCCTTAAGCCTTGACTCTGGCGGATTCGCCCCTATTATTATTAGCACTCATTGAGCGCGAGTGCTAACAAATGGCTGCGGGCGCTCGGGGATCGTTGTTAACCAATTGTTTTTAATTAATAAGGGAGATTCGCGAATGAAGATTCGTCCATTGCATGATCGTGTCATTATCCGCCGCCTCGAGGATGAGCGCAAAACGGCGGGTGGGATCGTGATTCCGGATAGTGCCGCCGAGAAGCCGGTTCGCGGCGAGATTGTCGCCGTGGGTAACGGCAAGATTCTCGACAACGGCGACGTGCGGGCCCTGGACGTCAAGGTCGGCAACAAGGTGTTGTTCGGCAAGTATTCCGGGACCGAGGTCAAGGTCGAAGGCGAAGATCTGGTAGTGATGCGCGAAGACGACATCATGGCTGTATTGGAAGATTAAACAATAAGTTTGCACATTTTTTGGAGGATTGAATATGGCTGCAAAAGAAGTACGCTTTAGCGACGACGCCCGTACCCGCATGGCCAAAGGCGTGAATATCCTGGCCAACGCCGTCAAGGTCACCCTGGGTCCCAAGGGCCGTAACGTGGTCCTGGAAAAGAGCTTCGGCGCCCCCACCATCACCAAGGACGGCGTGTCCGTGGCCAAAGAGGTGGAGCTCCAGGACAAGTTCGAGAACATGGGTGCCCAGATGGTCAAAGAGGTCGCCTCCCAGACCTCCGACGTGGCCGGCGACGGTACCACCACCGCCACGGTCCTGGCCCAGGCCATCCTGCGCGAAGGCATGAAGTCGGTGGCGTCCGGCATGAATCCCATGGATCTCAAGCGCGGCATCGATAAGGCCGTCATCGCGGCCACGGAAGAGCTGAAGAAGCTGTCCAAGCCCTGTACCGACAACAAGGCCATCGCCCAAGTGGGTACAATTTCCGCCAACTCCGACGAGGCCATCGGCAAGATCATCGCCGATGCCATGAATAAGGTCGGCAAGGAAGGCGTCATCACAGTGGAAGAAGGTTCCGGCTTGGAGAACGAGCTGGACGTGGTCGAGGGTATGCAATTCGATCGCGGCTACCTCTCCCCTTATTTCATCAACAATCAGCAGAGCATGAATGCCGAGCTGGAAGACCCCTACATCCTGCTCTATGACAAGAAGATCTCCAATATCCGCGAATTGTTGCCGGTACTGGAAGGCGTGGCCAAATCCGGCCACCCCTTGATGATCCTCGCCGAGGACGTAGAGGGCGAGGCACTGGCCACCCTGGTGGTGAATACCATCCGTGGCATCGTCAAGGTCTGCGCAGTGAAGGCCCCGGGTTTCGGTGATCGTCGCAAGGCCATGTTGCAGGATATCGCCATCCTGACCGGCGGCCAAGTGATCTCCGAAGAGGTGGGCCTGAGCCTGGAGAAGGCCACCCTCAATGATTTGGGGCATGCCAAGAAGGTGACGATAACCAAGGAAAATTCCACCATCGTCGACGGAGCCGGCAAGAAGGCCGATATCGAGGCCCGCATCAAGCAGATCAAGGCTCAGATCGAGGAAGCTACCTCCGACTATGACAAAGAGAAGCTGCAAGAGCGCGTCGCCAAGCTGGCCGGCGGCGTGGCGGTCATCAAGGTTGGCGCCGCCACCGAGATGGAAATGAAAGAGAAGAAAGCCCGTGTGGAAGATGCCCTGCACGCTACCCGCGCTGCGGTGGAAGAAGGTATCGTCCCCGGCGGCGGTGTGGCCTTGATTCGCGCCCTCATGGGAATCAAGGGTCTTAAAGGTGACAATCATGACCAAGACGTGGGCATCAACATTGCCCGCCGTGCCATGGAAGAACCGCTGCGTCAGATCGTGTCCAACGCCGGTGAAGAACCGTCAGTGGTGCTGAACAAGGTTCAGGATGGCAAGGGTAACTACGGTTATAACGCCGCCAGCGGCGAGTACGGGGACATGGTGCAGATGGGTATCCTGGATCCCACCAAGGTAACCCGTTACGCTCTGCAAAATGCCGCTTCCGTGGCGGGTCTGATGATCACCACCGAGTGCATGGTGGCCGATGCGCCCAAGGAAGACAACGAGTCTGCCATGCCCGGCGGCATGGACGGCATGGGTGGTATGGGCGGCATGGGTGGCATGATGTAAGCGCTTACGTCGCTAAGTTAATGCCTTAAACGAAAAGGCCCTGACGCGAAAACGTCAGGGCCTTTTTCATGTGGGCGGCATCTTGGGCGGAAATACTAGCGTCCCAGGTTCGATTTCACGTCATCCTCATCGACCAGGCTCAGATTCAGGCCCGAGGTCAACGCCGATGCAACGGAATTCTGAGAAGGCGCTGCCGCCTTTGCCGGCCTGGGAGGCTGGGCACTGGCACTGGAAGGGGCAGAAGCAGGGGCGGGCGCCGGCGCCGGCGCTTCGGTTTTTTCCTCCAGGCTGATGCGCAGGCGCAGATTGTTTTGCGAGTCGGCGTTGCGCAAGGCCTCTTCCAAGCTGATCTGGCCGGATTTGTAGAGCTTGTACAAGGCCCCGTCGAAGGTCTGCATCCCGATGTTTTCCGATTTCTCCATGATCTCCTTAATTTTGTGGACCTCGCCTTTCAGGATCAGGTCGCAGATCATGGGGGTGCCCAGCAGTACTTCCACTGCGACGGTGCGCTTGCCGTCAACGGTCGGGATCAAGCGCTGTGAAACGATGCCGCGGATGTTGAGCGACAGGTCCATAAGCAACTGGTTGCGCTTCTCTTCAGGGAAAAAGTTGATGATACGATCCAGGGCCTGGTTGGCGTTGTTGGCGTGCAGCGTCGACAGACACAGATGGCCGGTCTCGGCGAAGGCGATGGCGTGTTCCATGGTTTCCCGGGCGCGAATTTCGCCGATCAAGATCACATCGGGTGCTTGGCGCAGGGTGTTTTTCAGGGCCTCGGCGTAGCTGACGGTGTCGATGCCCACCTCGCGTTGGTTGATGATGGATTTTTTATGGCGATGGACGAATTCAATCGGGTCTTCGATGGTGATGATGTGGCCGCCGCTATTGGTATTGCGGAAGTCGATCAGCGAGGCCAAGGATGTGGATTTACCGGAGCCGGTGCCGCCGACAAACAACACCAGCCCGCGTTTCTGCATCACCAATTTGGTGAGTATGGGGGGTAGGCCCAGGTTTTCCCAGGCCGGGATCTCGCTCTTGATGGCGCGGATCACTAAGCCGACATGATTGCGCTGCATGAAGATGTTGACACGAAAGCGTCCTATGCCCGGTTCCGAGACCGCCAGATTCATCTCGGGATTAGTTTGAAATGCCCGGCGTTTTTCTTCGTCCATCAAGGACAGAGCAATATCGCGCAGGCGGTCCGCGCTCATCGGCGTGGATTCCAGCGGTATCATGACGCCCTGGATACGTCCCATGGGGGGGGCGCCCATAGTGAGGTAAAGGTCGGAGGCGTCTTTCACCACCATGTATTTCAAGTAATCGCGGAATTCCATTGCAGCTCCCGGTATGCAGGAAATTGAGCCTAAAGAGGTATCGGCGTGCGAGGGGTTGGCTTGAGTGGTGATAAGATGGCGAGTAGCCCCGAGGGTGGCGGTTTTGCCGTCTAGTTAGGTTTTATCTTTATCTATTATGAATTTTCTGTCCCAATTCCAGGCGCTGCCGTCTCCTCAGCGTGAGCAGGTCACTCTGTACTGGGAGCAATTCCGGGCCGCTGTCCAGAGCCAGGGCCTTGATTTCAGCATCGATGAACGGCTGAGCGCGACGCTGCCCGCCGTATGGGCGGCGAGCGCCTTTGTCGCGCAAGCATGCATTCACTCCCCGTCTCTGTTGTCCGATTTGAACGCCGTCGGCGACCTTATGGCCGCCTACGGTGATGGAGATTACCGGAAGCGGTTGGAGGCTGCGTTACTGGGGGTGGAGGACGAGGACACCCTGCTGAAGGCCTTGCGCCTGTTCCGGCGGCGGGAGATGGTGCGCATCGCCTGGCGGGATCTGGCGGCATGGGCCGACTTGGCCGAGACCCTGGCCGATCTTTCGGCCCTGGCCGCTGCTTGCATGGACTGCGCCTTACGGCGTCTGGATGACTGGCAGTCACGGGATCTGGGTGAGCCGCGCGGCCACAGCGGCGGCGGGCGTTTATCCCTGGTCGTGATCGGCATGGGTAAATTAGGCGCCGGAGAACTGAATTTTTCCTCGGACATCGATCTGATCTTCGCCTATCCGGAGGAGGGAGAGACCCACGGCGGCAAAAGCCCCATCGGCAATCAGGAATATTTTACGCGCTTGGCGCGGCGTTTGATTCACGTATTGCATACCCCGACCGCCGAGGGTTTTGTGTTCCGTGTCGACATGCGCCTGCGGCCCTTTGGTGACAGCGGGCCGCTGGTGATGGATTTCGATGCCATGGAGGAGTATTACCAAAGCCACGGTCGGGAGTGGGAACGCTATGCCTGGATCAAGGCGGCGGTCGTCGCCGGCGACGGGGACGCCGGGGCACATTTAATGGCGCTGCTGCGTCCCTTTGTCTATCGCCGTTACCTGGATTTCAGCGCCTATGAATCCCTGCGCGACATGAAGCTCTTGATCGAGGCGGAGGTACGGCGCAAGGGCATGGCGGACAATATAAAGCTGGGCGCCGGCGGCATTCGTGAGATTGAATTTATCGGTCAGGCCTTCCAGCTCATCCGCGGCGGACGAGAAACGGAGTTGCAGATCCGCCCCATCCTGAAGGTGCTGGAGCGCTTGGTGGCGGGCAGCTATTTGCCGGCCTATGCCGGCGCGGAGCTTGCCGAGGCCTATCGCTTCCTGCGGCGCGCCGAGAATCGCCTTCAGGAATATGCCGATCAACAGACCCATCGTCTGCCCGCCGATCCCCTGGCCCGCCTGCGCTTGGCCTCGACCATGGGTTATGCCGACTGGGAGGGTTTTGCGCGGGATCTTGAGCGCCACCGCCGGCGGGTGCAGGGTCATTTCCAGCAGGTGTTCGCAGCCCCGCAGACGGAGGCGGCGGCGAGCGCGGGTCCCGATCTCGGCCAGCTGTGGGCCGGCATTCTCAATGAGACTCAGGGTCACGAGGTGCTGGCGGCTGCCGGTTATACACAGATTGAAGAGACTTCGACGCGGATCAGGCGCTTCCATGAATCTCCCAGTTGCCGGCAACTGACCGCGCGGGGACGGGAGCGTCTGGATAATCTCATGCCCTTGCTGCTGGGGGCGGTTGCCCATGCCCGGGGTCCCGATACCACCCTGAGCCGGGTCCTGGACCTGGTAGAGAAGATCGCACGCCGTACCACCTATCTCGCCTTGTTGGCGGAAAGTCCCATGGCCTTGTCCCAATTGGTGCGCTTGTGTGCGGCCAGTTCGTGGATCGCAGGTTTATTGACGCTGCATCCCTTGCTGTTGGATGAATTACTGGACCCGCGCACGCTCTATGCGCCGCTCAAGCGTCAGGCCCTGGAAGAGGAGCTCGCCACGGACCTGGCGCGCCTGGGTGCGGATGATCTGGAGCAACAGATGGAGGTGCTACGCCATTTTCAACAGGCCAATACTTTGCGGGTGGCGGCTGCGGATGTGGTCGGCGCCTATCCCTTGATGGTGGTCAGCGACCACTTGACCGAGATTGCCGAAGTGGTACTGCAGGCCGTGCTGCGGCTCTCCCGTCAGCACCTGATCGACCGCCATGGCGCCCCCTGCTGCCGCATCGACGCTAAGGAGGTGGAACCGGGTTTTGCCATCCTGGCCTATGGCAAACTGGGAGGGATAGAGTTGGGTTACGGCTCCGATCTGGATCTGGTGTTTCTGCACGGCAGTGAGGGGGAGGAACTGGGTACGCAAGGTGCCAAGGCCATCGATAACAATGTTTTTTTCGCGCGTCTCGGGCAGCGCATCATCCATATGATTACCGCCCATACCCCGGCGGGCGTGTTGTATGAAGTGGACATGCGCCTGCGTCCCAACGGTGCTGCCGGGATGTTGGTGAGCAGCATGGCGGCCTTCGCCGAGTATCAACGCCATGCCGCCTGGACCTGGGAGCATCAGGCCCTGGTTCGCGCCCGGGTGGTGGCCGGGGATGCGTCGGTAGCGGAACGCTTCGCCGCCATCCGGCGTGACGTGTTGGGGCGGCGGCGGGATGGGGCGCAACTGCGCCGCGAGGTGCGGGAAATGCGTGAACGGATGCGTGCCGAGCTGGGGCAGCGCGACGCCACTAAATTTGACTTGAAGCAGGATGTCGGCGGTATCGCCGATATTGAATTTATGGTTCAATATGGCGTATTGGCGTGGGCCTTTACGCACCCCGAGCTCCTTCGTTACACCGATAATATCCGCTTATTGGAGGGGCTGGCGCGATCCGGCGCGATGACCGCGCAGGATGCCGATTTGTTGAGCGATATCTATCGTGTCTATCGGGCCAAAGTGCATCAACTTACCTTGTTGAAGGAACCCATTGTCGTCGATGCGCAGGCATTCGACGAGCAACGGCAGGCGGTAGTGCGTATGTGGCGGACATTATTGGAATGTGACGAATAATTACGCGTAGTAGCAACAATAATACTTGAGGAGAACAATGCAATGACGATGGCTGACCGCGATGGCGTCATATGGATGGATGGGACCCTGGTGCCTTGGCGCGACGCGAAGGTCCATGTGCTGACCCATACCCTCCATTACGGGATGGGCGTGTTCGAAGGAGTGCGCGCCTATAACGCCGAACGCGGGACCGCCATCTTCCGTCTGCAGGATCACACCGATCGCCTGTTTCGTTCGGCGCACATCCTGGGCATGCCCATGCCTTACGACAAGGCTACCATCAATGAGGCGATTCGCACCGTGGTGCGGGACAACGGGCTGGAATCCGGTTATATCCGGCCCATGTGTTTCTATGGCGCGGAAGGCATGGGCCTGCGCGCCGATAAATTGCAGACCCATGTCATGGTGGCGGCCTGGGCCTGGGGTGCCTATATGGGCGAGGAAAACCTCAAACGCGGTATCCGCGTGCGGACCTCCTCTTTTACCCGCCATCACGTCAACATCATGATGTGCAAGGCCAAGGCCAACGCCAATTATCTCAATTCCATGCTGGCCTTGAACGAGGCGCTGGCCAGCGGCTGCGACGAAGCCATGCTGCTGGATGCGGAAGGTTACGTGGCGGAGGGCAGCGGAGAGAATATATTCCTGGTGCGTGACGGTAAGATCTACACGCCGGAGCTGACCTCGGCCCTGGACGGCATTACCCGCGACACCATCATCACCCTGGCGGGCGAGATCGGTGTGCCGGTAGTGGAAAAGCGTATTACCCGCGACGAAGTGTACATCGCCGACGAGGCGTTTTTCACCGGTACCGCGGCGGAGGTGACGCCGATCCGCGAAGTGGACGGCCGCGTGATCGGTGCCGGCAGTCGCGGCCCGATCACCGAACGTCTGCAGACCATGTACTTCGATCAAGTGCATGGCCGGCGCAGCGAGTATCCGGAATGGTTGAGCTATGTGAATTGAGCGTGCCGCGGATAAGTAATCGGGAGCGAGATGGCGATTCGCGACCAGAAGTAGTGACTGCTATGGGGAAGGGAAGGGGATATGACACAGATGGCAACGAGTGATCACGGTAAGAAGGGGGCGATTCCGCCCAATGCGCAAAATCGTTATGAAGTAACGCGCGCCGATCTGCCCTTGCATTGTCCGATGAACGGCATGAGTTTGTGGAATTCGCATCCGCGGGTGTTTCTGCCCATCGAGGATACCGGTCGGGCCAAGTGCCCGTATTGCGGCGCCGAGTATGTTCTGAGCGATCACGGTGGTATGTGAGCGAAACCCAGGGTAGCGGGCGCGGCGCCTCCCGCGAGGTAGTGGTGTGGTGGTTTCGCGGTCAACTCTCGCTATATGAAGATCAGACCCGCGGTCTGCTCAAGGCATTGGAGTCGCAATGTCCGCTGCGTGTGTACGCGGCGCCGGTAGTGGGGGCGGGGAAGGCCTGGCGTTCCATGTTGCGTCGCCATTATCCCGCCACCGATCTCCCCGATCCGGATATTTTGATCGGCGCCGGGCGCGATGCCCAGCGCGCGATGCTGGCCGCCCGCTGGGCGCGCGGCGGGCGCATCGTGACCTTGAGTAATCCCTCCTGGCGGCGCTGGTGCTTCGATTTGTGCATCGCGCCCGCTCATGACGGCGCGCGCAGCTCGTCACGGATGATCGCCACGCGCGGCATGCTGCCGCCTCCCACCACGCCGCGGCCCAAAGTGGCGGGGACGGGTTTGATGGTGATCGGTGGGCCGGCGCTGCAATACCGCTGGTCCGATGATGAACTCATCGCCCAGATCGCCGAGATTATCTCCCGGCACCCCGATTGCCGCTGGTATTTGACCACTACCCAGCAGACCCCGCTGGAGACGGAACGGCGCTTGCAGGAATTGGCCGGACAGAATGTGTTCTGTATCCCTCATCACGAGCTCGATCAGAAATGGCTGTTCGGCCGCATACAGGACGCGGAACAGGTGTGGTTAACCGAAGATAATTTGAGCGTGATCTATCAAGCCTTGACCGCCGGGGCCGCCATCGGCGTCCTGAGCATTCCACGCCGCAAACCCAATCGCGAAGTGGCGGCCTTGGAAGAGCTGGTGGTGTTTTTCCCCGCCTGGCAGGCGGGTACTCCCTTGCATGCACCGCAACCAGCGTTCAATGAATCCGCGCGTTGCGCGACCGAGATATTCCGGCGGTGGATAGGATCTGCCGACCTTGTCTAGGCCGCCGCAACGCGCGCTGACCGTGGTACAGGTGCTGCCCGCCCTGGAGATGGGCGGCGTGGAGCGCGGCACTCTGGAAGTGGCGCGTCGCCTGGTCCGGGAAGGACATCGCTCCATCGTGATCTCCGCCGGCGGGCGCATGGTGGAACAATTGCAAGCCGAAGGCAGCGAGCATCTGAGTTGGGATGTGGGCGCCAAGCGTCTCGCGACCCTGCGCTGGATACCCCGCGTCAGGCGCATGCTGCGCGAGATACAACCGGATGTGCTGCATCTGCGTTCGCGACTGCCGGCGTGGATTGCCTACGGAGCGTGGAAGAGTTTGCCGTTTGCGAAGCGGCCGGCACTGGTGACCAGCCTGCATGGTTTCTATCGTCCGGGGTGGTACAGTTCAGTCATGGTGCGTGGCGAGCATATCATCGCCATCTCGGCAGCGGTTCGCGACCATATGTTGAAGTACTATCCGTGGCTGGATGCGGCGCGGATCCGGATCATCCATCGCGGCGTCGATCCGGTTGCATATCCCTATGGATATACGCCGCCCGAGTCATGGCTGGTGTCATGGAGAGCTCAGCACCCCGAACTGCAGGGTCAATATATATTGACCTTTCCGGCGCGTCTGAGTCGCCGCAAGGGTCACGAAGATTTCATTGCTGTGATTGCGGGGCTGAGGGAGATCGGCATCCCGGTACATGGTTTGATCGTGGGTGGTACGCACCCGCGCAAGCGTCATTATGAAGCCGAGTTGCGTACCTTGATTCGGGAAAAAGGTCTAAGTGAGTCAATTACCCTGCTGGGACATCGCAGCGATCTGCGTGAGATAATGGCGATATCCGCCGTGGTTTTGTCACTGTCGCGCGAACCGGAAGCCTTCGGCCGCGTCAGTCTGGAGGCCTTGAGCATCGGCAGGCCGGTGATCGGCTATGATCACGGCGGCGTTGGTGAGCAGCTCGCGGCGGTTTTTCCGGAAGGACTGGTGCAGCTGGATGATCTGAAGCACATCATAGAACGGATAAGAACCTGGCAGCGGATGCCGCCTCAGGTACCCACACAACAACCGTTTACCTTGGAGCGTATGTTGACAGCGACCCTGGAGGTATATGAAGAGGCCGCAGCGATGCACGCCGCCCGCCGAGCAGACAGCGCATGATGGCTGTAAAGAGTGTGGCAGGCGTGGCGGAAGCGCCCTTGGCGATATTGTTACCCCGCGGCGAGTCCTTCCAGAGCGCCGGCGCGGGCGCCGTCACTATCTGTGTGCGCGATGCCTTGGCGGTCAGTGCCCTGGCGCCGCAGATCAAGGTGCTGGGAGAAGCGGTATCCGAGCCGTTTGCCCCGGCGCATTTCATCCCCCTGGCGTTGGCGTCATGGCTGCATGGGCGGCGTACCAATCGCTATGTGCAGGGGGCGATCCGGGTTTTGCGCGAGTTGGCGCCGGCCTATATTGAAATACATAACCGTCCTGTCCACGTCGTGCCCATGCGTAAGGCCTTTCCCGACGTGCCCATCCTCCTGTACCTGCATAACGATCCCCGCACCATGCGCGGTATTCGCGACAAGTCGAAGCGGGAGCAATGTCTGGAGCAGGTGTCCGCGGTGGTGTGCGTGAGCGAGTTTATCCGCAGCTGCATGCTCGATGGACTGGAGCAGCATCCTTGCGCCGCCAAGGTGCGGGTAGTGATGAACGGCGTCGATACCGCTGCGATACACCCAAACCCCGCTATACCGCGGCGCAAACAAATTCTATTTGCCGGACGCTTGATTCCCGAAAAAGGCGGCTTGCTGTTTGCGCAGGCGGCGCAAGCGTTGAAAGACCGCTTGAAAGATTGGCGTTTCATTCTGGTCGGGGCTGCGCGGAGTTTCGGCAAAGGTACCCAGATGGGTGGCTACGATCAACAGGTCATCGATACTATGCAGTCGCTGGGAGCGCAAGGCGAGCTTACCGGATATATGCCTCGTACCGAGGTCATGGCGCGGCTGCAGCAGGCGGCGATCGCCGTCATCCCCTCGCTATGGGACGATCCCTGTCCTCTCAGTGTCATCGAGGCCATGGCCAGCGGCTGCGCGGTGGTGGCAAGCCCGCGAGGCGGTATTCCCCATCTCCTCGATGATGCCGGTTTGCTGATAGATAGCAGCGATCCCGTGGTCTGGGCCGAGCGCTTGCTGCAGCTTGCGCAGAATGCAGAGTTGCAGAGGCACTATCAAGAGAAGGCGCGCGCCCGCGCCGTGCAAAGCCTCGATATCCACCATACCGGCGCACGGCTCGATGCCATTCGCATGGAATTGATGAGCGGCACAAAAGAAGGAAAACCATGAATCTTAGAGCGGAAGGCGGCTTGCTGCTGGCGGCGCGTATCTTGTTATTGATTTTACCTATTTGCCTGATGGGCGGCAGAGTCGCCGTTGACGCCTCCATGTCGCTGACGGCGATCTTGTTTTTAGTGAGAAGTTTCAAGGCTCGGGATTGGCAATGGCTGCATAACACCTGGTTTAAGGTCGCCGTCGGTCTTTGGTTGTGGACAGTGTTCATCAGTTTTTTCGCCTTTGATCGTTCGCTGTCGTTCAGCCAGACGGTACCCTGGCTGCGATTTTTGATCTTTGCCGCGGCATTGGAGGTGTGGGTATTGAATGAGGTATGGATGCGCCGGCTGTTGTGGGTGACGACGGGCGTGCTGGTCTTCACTTCGCTTGATGCCCTGCTGCAGTATGTTCATGGCAGCGATGTTTTCGGGCATCCGCGTTGGAGCGCTGAACGCCTGACGGCGATGTTTGACCGGCCCAAGGTCGGTATATTTATCACCAAGCTCATGTTCCCCGCAGTGTTCGGCGCCTTCGCCTGGCACAGCTGGCGTCGCGGACGATTGATGCCGAGTATAGCCTTCGCCGGTTTGGTGCTGTTGCTGATGGCGGCTATCTTCGTGAGCGGGGAACGCATGGCGTTATTACTGGCCTTGCTCGGCCTGGTCATGGGGGCGGTACTGCAAAAGGGGCCATTGCGGATTCTGGTGGGAGGTACCTTGTCGCTGGGCCTCGTGGGCATGGTGGTTTTGTCTTTATTGAATCCGCTGATGATTAAGCGTCATGTGGATGAGACCTACGATACGGTGGTCCATTTGGCCGACTCACCCTATGGCATGATATGGAATAGTGGATTACATCTTGCCATGCTGAACCCCGTGCTCGGTACCGGCATGAAGAATTTCCGGGTGGCATGCGCCGGCCTGGACTTGCCGCAGAGCCCGGAAGATCGCTGTGGAACGCATCCGCATAATCTTTATCTGGAATGGGCGCTAGGGTCGGGTATTCCCGGATTGCTGGGTTTCCTGTTGCTGATCGGCGCTTGGTTCCACAGAATGTGGCAAGCGGCTTCACACCATGGCTTCGGCGTTTGGTTAATGGGGCCGCTGATATCGATGTTTATCCAGCTGTGGCCGCTCGGTCCTACGGGGAGTTTCTTTTCCAATTGGGCCGGCGGCATGTTTTGGTTGGCGGTGGGATGGGCGCTTGCCGCGGTTCGCCTATTGGAGCAAGCGCCTACGTCGCCGCGCCATGCCGAGTCCGTCTGAGTTTCCGCCGAACGCGCCGCTCCGGGAATAGCATGAAGATATGCCAAGTATTAGCAAGCCGCGGTTGGGGTGGATTGGAACGCCACTTCAGCGATCTGTGCAACCAATTGGCGGATCGTCATGAAGTGATCGCCATCGCCCATCCTGATTTCAAATCCAAATTGAGCGCACATGTTCATCTGGAGCCCGTGGATCTTGGCGGTTGGCGTTATCAGCCCGCGGCGCTATTCAATCTTTACCGGGCCTTGCGCAAACACCGGCCGCAACTGGTTCATGCGCAGGCCAATAAGGCCGCCGCCATGGTCGGCGCATTACGCCCCTTGCTGCGCATCAAGTCCGTCGCCACCATCCACAATTTCAAGCGCAGCACTCGCATGTACCGTTCTTTTGATCGGGCCATAGCCGTGAGCCATCATACCGCGAAGCAGCTTGGACATCCGCGAACCGACGTGATTTACAACGGCATCGAACCGCCCATGCCCGTGGTGCGAACCGGGCTTGCTTATTTGCGGGAAGCCTTGGGCAGGGAGCTTGCGCAACCGGCGGTAGTGGCGGTCGGGCGTTTAGTGGCCGCCAAGGGTTTTGAGTTGTTATTGCATGCCTGGGTGGACGTGCCGGGGTTTCTGGTCATTGTCGGCGACGGACCGCAACGCCCCCGGCTCGAGATGCTGGCACGGGAGCTGGGGCTGAGTGAGCGCGTGATGTTGGCGGGCTATAGGGAGGATATCGTGGCCTTGCTGGCCAATGCGGATATGATGGTGATTTCATCTTTCAAGGAAGGTTTTTCCTATGTGCTGGCGGAAGGCCTGCATGTCCGCCAGGTGGCCGTCGCGACCCGTGTCCCGGTGGCGATGGAGATCCTGCCGGAGGATTTCCTGGTGGATTACGGCGATCCGCGGGCACTTGCCGCGACCATCAAGCACGCACTGCGCGATCCGGATGCGACGCGGCGCGCCTTCGAGCCGGTATGGGAGTTTGCCGCGCGGGAGCTGACTTTAAAACGTATGGTGGAGAAGACCGAACAAGTCTATCAAAAGCTGTTGTCCGTCCAATGACGCAAACGTCATCACGGCACGACGGGCAGCCGCATAGCAGATGAGGAAATAGCCATGGAGAAAATCTCCGTATGCATTACGACCTTCAACAGCGGGCGCACCCTGGGCGCCTGCCTGGAGTCGGTCAAATGGGCGGATGAAATCGTAGTGCTGGATTCATTCAGCAGCGACGACACCCTGGAGATCGCGCGCGCCTACCAGTGTCGCGTCTCCCAGCACAGCTTCATGGGTTACAGCAAACAGAAACAAATGGTGCTCGATGCCGCAAGTCATCGCTGGACCTTGCTATTGGATTCCGATGAGGCTATTTCTCCGGCCTTGCAGGAGCGGATTCGTGAATTGCTGCGCACGGGGCCGACTGCCGACGGCTATGAGTTTCCCCGTCTGGAACAGGTGTTTTGGCGGATGAACAATCCCCGGACGCGCCTGAATTATTTTATGCGCTTCTTTGACAGGAGCAACTGTCGCATGAGCACCCACACCGTACACGAATCACCCCAGGTGAGCGGTGTCGTTGTGCGCCTTGAGGAACCTTTCTATCACTATAGCGAGACCGACCTGCGCATTAAGGTCGACAAGGTCAACGCCTATTCCAGCGGCGCGGTGGCCGACAAAGTGGCCAAGGGGAAAGTGCCCAGTCCCTGGATCCTGGTGTTTTACCCGCCCTTCTATTTTGTGCGGCTGTACATATTCAAGCGCAATTTCCTGAACGGCTGGGCGGGATTTATTGGGTCCGTGGTGGGGGCGTTCTACGCCTTTCTCAAATACGCCAAGCTCTACGAATATCATCAGCGTCGTCGTTACGGCGACAGCTTGCTGCCGCAGGGGGCGCCGTCTTCCCAGCCAGAGCAAGTATCGGGCTGACCGATTTCAACCCAAGGGATGATGATGGCTCAGGCGAAGGGGTTGAGCTGCTTGAGGCGCGCCGACATGCGGTGACGGGACAGTTCATGTTCCACGACCTCGGCGTCGGTCACCCAGTTCAATTGGATCGCGCGGCGCTCGCCCACGAACGGCTTGTGGCCGTGATAGGAATTCTCCGAGCGGTGGAAGGCCAGCAGCGTCCCCCATTCGGGCGGCACTTCGGCGACCATGTCTTCCAGATTGTCCGCGCTGCGCAGCAGACGCAGCCGCCCGGTTTCATTCTCCCAGCCCTGATTCATATAGATCAGCACCGTGATGATCTTGGTCTCGGTGTCGGTATGGATGCGGCCGTCCTTCTGCTGGCAACGGCCGCGCACGGTGACCATGGTCGGACGGTCGGTGAGATCGAGGGCAAACTTCTCTTCTATGGCAGCCTTGAATTCCGGTTCCTGGATTTCTTCGAGCAGGGCTGCGAATTGCCCGCCGAAGCTGACCTCGCTCACCGGATAGCTGCCGGGTTTGGCGATGTCGGGAAAGTCGGCGTTGAGCGCCTCGCGCGCTTCCTGACGCAAAAAACCCGGCACGATGATGAACTCGAACGGATCGCGGGTCAGCGGGGTGGCACTGAATTTTTCCAGATTGAGGAACGACATCTCATGCCCTCCAAGGCGAAGTATGACGCCGGCGGGCCGCAATGATGGGCGACGGCCGGCAGAGCGAAATTTTGAAGCGCTAACTATAACAAATTGCCACAAAGCAAACACGGGTTTAAGGGCGGGGTTCAGCGTTGCGCCAGGCGGCGGCGTACCTCGGCGGCGGCGAGCGCCGTGTCGTTGAGCGGCGCGTAATGCCAGTTTGCCAATTGTCCGCTGAATTCACGGGTGATGCCGTCGGCGCGCAGTTCCTGGTGGAAGCGGTTAAATTTCTGAGAGCCGCCCTCAAGTTCTATCACGTAGACCGGCTTGCCGGTGGAGCAGGCCTCGGACACCATGGACACCGAATCCGCGGTGACCACGATGTGATCGGCCAGACCCAGATAAGCGAAGTAGGGATTGTCTCCCTTGCCGTCCCAGATTACGTTAGGCACATCCGCCAACTTGTCGCGCAGCACCGCCTCGGCAGCGGCGCCGCTGCGGCGCGACAGGGTGATGGCGAGGCCGGCGCCGGTCGCGCGGCTCATGGCCGCCAGCTTATCCGCCAGCTCATGGAGGATCTGCGGGGTCAGGCGATAGATCTTGTTGGAGCCGCCGATCAACACCGCCACCAAGGGTCGCGGTAAATGCGCCAGTGCCGGCGCAAAGCGTGCCGCTTCCGCGGCCAGGCGTTGCGCGGTGACACGATGCAGGGCGCCGCGGGTGAGGAAGACATTGGCGCCGGCGCAGTTATCATGGCGCGGCGGAATCACCAGGTCGAAATGGCGGAACGCTACACCAGGATTTTGAATCTGTACCGTGAAGGTGCGGCCGCGGCTGGCGCGACGGATGGCAATGGACGCGGCCACCGTGGCCCGCCCCGTCGCGATCAGGATATCGGGCCAGGGCGCGACCAGCGGATCGCTGTTGGCGCTGAAGGCGTGGAGTGGCGCCAGCCACAGGCCGGGTGGCAAATATTTCCAGGGCGCTCGCGGGTAAACATGTTTGCGGACCGCATCCAGGCCCAGTGCCTCGGCCAGGCCCAGGCACTGGTTCTCCATGCCGGGCTTGGCGTCGGTCATGACCCAGCAACTGCTAACGGCCATTAATCAGGTTCTCTCGACTATACGGGAAAGTGCATGGCGGGGCCGGCGGCCGAGCTTGTTCAGACATAGGTTAAAAAGCTTGGTCATTAAAAATGGGTATAAGCACTATTCTTCCGCATGCTCCGAGGCGGTGATCACGGATTTGGACAAGAAGCTGCCGGTATCATAGCAAGAGTGTTCGGCCGGCGTCCTTGAAATGGCGCGGGCGAACACGCATATCGATTACGATATTGCGATCAACGATCTATTGCGCGCAGTCTGCGCGCGCCTAATGATCGGTCGCAAACTCCTGGTCGTAATGGCATAATTCATCGAAATCCGCGCGATATTGTGCGATCGGATAACTCCCCAAGGATACCGCTATGGGCCTCAATATAGCCACTTTCAGCAACGTTACCGGGGGTAATGCGCTGTTCAAGGCGCTTACCCATCCCAAGGCCGCCGACGAGGCGCGAACCTTGATCGCCGCGCTGCGCGCCGCCGGCCCCGTCGCGATCTACGATCCGCTCGGTCATGCCGAGGCCTTCGCCAATCTCCACAGTCTCAAGGACGTGAACATCACAGAACTATTCGTGCAGCGTGTCGAGGATGTAGGCCGCGGCTTGTTCGGCCAGAGCGCCCGGGTGGTGACGGAATTGGCGCAGTGCCGGGCGAAGGCGCTGTTCGTAGTGGCCTTCGACGCCCAGCGTCAGGTACAGCAGGTGCAGCATCTCATACCGGAGGGTATCAAGGTGGTGACGCTGGACAGCATGCGTCTGCCGGACAAGATGCTCACCAACACCCGGCGCTATCTCGACCCGCTCAACTTCGCCACCAATTTTGCCTTGTTCCGCGACAAGGCCGGCCACCATACGCGCTTGATGACCAGCAATTACTGGCACGGCTACGGCGCCAAGGAAACGGGGATGTGGCTGTGCCTGTTCGATCATGAAGGCCAGGTGCTGGCGCAATGGTCCCTGGATATGCCGCCCAGCTTGGGGAGCATCGTTATCGACAGCGCCGAAGTGCGCAAGCGTTTCGGCCTGGCGGAATTCGAGGGCAGCCTGTTCATGCACATCACCCGGGTCGCCGGCCACGACATCGTGAAATATGCGCTGGACACTTACGGCGACGATCCGACGGTGTTGTCCTGTACCCACGACGCCAATTCCTGGCCGTCGGAATTTTACGGCGGTCTGCCGGCGCCGCAAGACGACGAAAAGGTGGTGATGTGGATCGAGAACAGCCTGCCCATCCCTATTCCCGCCGGCAGCGTCGGCCTGCGCAAGATGGGCGTGGACGGTGGGACCCGTTATCTGCAAAAAGAGATACCGGCCTTCGGTACCTATGGCCTGGACGTGGCGGAGCTGCTACCCGAGCCGCGCTGGCCCGAGCAGCTCGAGGTGTGTGCGGGAAAATATTTCGTGCGCCCCCGCTATGAGATCTTCAAGCACCAGGGCCGCAGCCGTATCGCCCATGCCAACGTGGAGCGCAGCGATCTCAGCTACGATCCCAACTATCCCAAGGTGGCCGGTTTTTTAGGCAAGGGGTATATCCTGCCCGCGCCGATCCTGCCCACCCAGCAGTTTCGTACCGAAGTGCTGCCCACGCCCATGGCCACCTGTCAGCAGGAGTTGGCGCTGGCGGCGGTAGTCTACGATGCCAAGGGCACGGAGGTGGCGCGCCATGCCTTCGGGCGCATGCCGCGCAATGAGATGAGCCTGCTGGACGTGAATGCCTTTCTCGCCCAGGCCAAGACAGCCCTGCCCAGCGGTTACGGTCACGTGGAGCTGGCCTACGATCTTGCCGCGGGCGATAAGCTCGACGGCTGGCTGCACGGCTTGTTTCGCTATCAATCCATTGAAAACGGCCATATCGCCGAGACCAGTTTCGGCGCCCATATGTTCAACATCCCGGTAGTGTACAAGAACGAACCCCAGTCCTACGCCGGTCCGCCGCCGGGCCTGAGCACCCGCTTGTTCCTGCGCCTCGGCGACGCGCCCTGGGATTCCATGTGCCAGTTGATCTATCCCAGCTCGGGAAGCTGGCATCCCCATTCCACCACCGACCTGATCCTGTGCAACAAGGAAGGTGTGGAGATCGCCAAGTGCTCGGTGGCCATCCCGTGCAGCGGTTCGCTGCTGTGGCGTTACAGCGAGATGTTCGATGCCAGGACCCGCCAGACCGCGGGCAACGGTGCCTACGTGATGATCCGCGATCTGAGCTGCCGGCTGTTCGGTTATCACGGCTTGATGAATCAGGAAGGCGCGTTCAGCTTCGATCACATGTTCGGTTTCTGATGCTGAGACAGCGCGCGACGGAAGAGATAGGGCGTGTCTGCTTAGGGGCCTCTGTCTAGGTTGTCATTTTGAGCGTCAGCGATTTATGCCCTGTGGGTAAAAATCTTCCGCTGGGATGTTCATGCATTAAGCCGGCATTACCTCACTGTTCTAAATCGCGCTGGTCGAAAATAGTTTCCTTGGTGTTAATCAAATAATCGATCGCGTCCTCTTTATTGTCGAAGACATTTAAATCAAACCCCTTGTTCTTATATACGTTCTCCATAAATTTGAATTCTTTAAGATATATCTGTGGCGCCACCGCCGCGGAATGATTGGTCCTCAAGACGCCGATGTATTCCGATTGATCCGGGCGGCTGTAAATGTCAACGGTGTTCAAAATACTGGTGATCTGTGTGAAGTCGAACAATATCTTTCTGCAACTGAATCTACGCAGCAGGACCCAGCGTTCGATGGCCATGGCGTTGAGTTCGTCATGAGATAAGGGCCCGCTTATTATTATTTCAAGATAATTGGGCTCTTGGCGGTAATGAAATTCCCAGTCCATATTATGGCACCCGTCGTTCCTGTGATGAATTGCCTATTGTTATGATGTTTTGGAGATGCGCTCCTACGCCTGCCGCGAACAAAGGCCAGGCAACTGGGGAATAAACGGCGGTTTTTCTCCCGCACCACCAGAACCCCGGCCGGGACCGGGGGCTGAAAGGCAGTTCTATTCAGTTTTGTATTGGGCCGGTCAGCCCCACACGTGCACCATATAAGAGATATCCAACGCTACCAACACGACCACGGCGATTGCTGCCAGATAGCTGCCGGTACTTTCGCGAACCGTCGATTGCATAGCCATGTCTCCTTTGTTGTTAGGATGAGATATACACACAATAAGAGGACGGTTAATGCCGTGCTGCTTATCTTGAGAAGTATAGTAAGGATTGCTCGATATGCCAGGTCGAGGGCAATAGATCATAGATGCGGAGGCGGGTGCCGCGTCTTCGCCATGTAATCGGCGTTCAGCCTTCGGTGAGGGTCAGCAGGATATCGGCGTACCAGGCGCAGTTCAGGCCGAGTGCCTCGTCCAATTCCAGGTCGCGGGTACCCACATCTAGTCGCGCCGAATGCACGCCGAGCAGTATCCACGGCAGATCACCCTGCCCCGGTTTTTGCCCGGAGGCGCGCATCACGACCGGCGAACCACTGGTGCCCCGATGGGTGCGCGCATCGGTGAGGAAGTAGCCCTGGCCCTGGAAGCGCAGGCCGAATGATGAGGCAATCGTCGCCTGGCGCGCCACGGGCATATGGTGCAGGGTGTCGTGGAAGCCGAGCGGAAAACCCACCACCAGCAGTGAGGTGCCGATTTCGACCTGGTCTAGGGTGCCGAGCAGGTGCGCGGGGGTGAAGGCATAGTAGACCGTCGATGCGGGCAGCGCAGCGCGTTCGATCTCGATCACTGCCACGTCGACTCCGCCCGCCGAGTCGAGGCCCTGCCGCCACAGGCTTTGGCCGTTGCGATACAGCGGAATCGAGAATCCGGTGGATTGCGCCATGTTGTCCGGATCGATGTGCAACTCGATCTCGATACGATCGGGGAAATGCTTGCTCGGTTCGTCGATCATCACATGCCGGCTCGTCACCAGGAACAGGCGCTCGTCGCGTGCGAAGAAAAAGCTGCTCGCATTTGTCAGCGCCCGTTGCTGCTCGAAGGTGGTAACACGCGCCGCGGTCAGCAGTAGGGATTCGATCATCGCTGTGTCAGTGCCTCGCTTGGGCGCGGACCGCAGGGCCGCGCTTATTCATCGTCCCAATAGCCGTGATGTCGCTTCATCCGTTCGGTGACCTCATCATGGAGTTTCTTTTGCTGCTCCGGTGTGAGGCTATCATAAAAAGCGGCGAAGGCGCTCACCACTTGCGGCGCCTTAGCGTTCACTTCCTTTGTGCGGTCCTTGATCAGCGCCAGGGCCCGTGTCTGATCCAGGGTCGGTTGCGACAGCATTTCGCCGATCGCCATTTTAGTATCGCTGCGCTTCTTACGGTAGTCGCTGCGTACGGTCAGCAGTTCGTCCTTGAGCGCATTGAGTTTGCTAAGCTGCGCGTCGTTCAATTTCAGTTCATCACTGATTTTATTGACCAGCCAGTCCGCGCGTTCTTGCGGGCTCTTGTGCCTAAAGCCGTGTGCGCAACCGCTCATCGCGCCGAGCATGCCTGCGGCGACCAGCATGATCATGGTGAATTTAATAAAGGGTTTCATATCTCGTCCTCCTTAACGGTGGGCAAAGGCACAAGCCCCATGACCGGGTCATGGGACAATATCTTTCCCGCCTCTGGCCCCGCAAGCGGGAATATTCACATCATCGTCGGGCCGGATGGCCGCGGCCGAGGTGCACCAGGCTAGCCAACAATACGGCGACCAGTCCGGTGAGGAAAATACCGTCGAACTTTCCGGCGCCGCCGATGGAGGCGACCGGCGCGCCGAGACCCTGAATCTTGTCCAGATTCAGGAGGTCGGCCCCGATCAGGGTGCCCATGCTACCGGCCGCGTAGGCGAGCGGCACGGCGTGTTCGCGGGAGATAAACAGCGCGGCCAGCGCCGCGATCAGCGGCGGCACGAACACCGGCTCGGCGATGCCGACGCCGGGTACCGGATACGCCATCGTATGTACGACGGCCGCCACGATGGCTATCGCGATCAAGCTCTCGATGTAGAGCCGATTCTTCACGATGAGATAGAGGGACAGCAGCGTCGGGACGATGGCGCCGCCGACGTTGACCGCAATGATCGTTCCCGGCGCTTCGGTCACCATGGGTACGACGTAGGGCATGCCGAAGAAATCCACGATGCCATGGGCGTAAATGCGCTCCGGTGGTAAATGCGTTATGCCGATATTGATATAGCTGCCGAGAAAGGACAGCAGCAGCAAGGACAGCAGCAGGCGCGGGTTCACGCCCACACTCTCGTAGACGAACTGGACGACCCGCAGCTCGATCAGCAGGGCGACGAAGGTGAAAAACACGAACAGCGCGATGAAAAACGGCGGCGCGATCGGCAAGTAGTTCATTTCTTATCCGCTTCAGACGAAAGTGAGGTGACGGAAGGTCATCTTAGTTCGCAGTCGTTCAATCTATACGACTTTTTTCCGCCTTATTGGTTCTGTCGCTATAACATAAGGGAGGTCTGAATAATTTCATGGTGTCATTCCGGCGCATACCCTGAAGGGCATGAACGCCGGAATCCAGTAAGGTCCTGAATTTAAGGCGCCGGATTCCGGGTTTCCGCCACACCCGGAGTGACGAATTAATCAGATCGCCGAACCCCTCGCGAATCAAACAGAAGAAGGCATGAATTATGAATGGTATGCTGATCCATCTTCATGTGCATTGACTCTCCGGAGCATAGGGTGCTGATCCGAAAAATTCAGGAAGCGGATTTCGCGGCGATGCTGGCTATCATCAACGACGCCGCCCAGGCCTATCGCGGGGTCATTCCCGCCGACCGTTGGCGGGAACCCTATATGCCGTCCGATGAACTCGCCAAGGAGATCGCGGGCGACGTCTCATTCTGGGGTGTGGAGCAAGACGGGCATCTGTCGGGCGTGATGGGGATGCAGGACAAGGGCGAAGTCACGCTGATACGCCACGCTTATGTCCTGCCAAGCGCGCAGGGAAAGGGTATAGGGACAAGACTCCTGCGCCACGTGGCGGAACTCACATCCAAGCCTATATTAGTCGGGACCTGGGCGGCGGCTGGCTGGGCCATAGCCTTCTACCGGCGGCGGGGATTCGTTCTGGTGCCCCAACAACAAAAAGACATCCTTCTGCGCAAATATTGGTCGATCCCGGAGAGACAAGTGGCAAGCTCGGTGGTGCTGGCCGATAGCCGCTGGATGGAAACCCAAAATGCCTTAGCGGAGGACTGAGGATCAATATAAGGGCTCTGACCCTTTATCACTTTGCTATATGATCCCACTACCGGGACCCGCCTCGCGCAAGCAAACGTATGATGAGATTTCCCCCGATTTCTGCGAATTGCTCTTTTGACAAAGATGGGTTTTTTAACGAATCTACGCTGTAACTATTGGAAGTAAATAGCGCAACATGTTTCCATGTCCGCCTCCACAGACGAAGACGTGGCTTCAATATAGTTGAACACGAGACTAACGGAACCATCCCCTTGGTCTTTGACAAATGCTGCAACAACCTTCATCTCAGGGCCCCATTAGAAATGGGCATATAACTATTATTTAGGCGGCACTTTTGCCGCCTAACCAGGCAAGCTACGCCGCACAACCAAGGCTGTCAATTCAAACTCCCCGTGTTCTAATCGATGGCTGTTCTTCTTTGCGTCATTCGCGGTTTTACGGTGAATGGCATCTATTTATAAACAGATTTTTCACCCGGCGGCCGGGTCTTGAAGCGCCGATGCACCCACAGGTATTGCTCAGGGATTTGCCGCACATGGCCTTCGATGATGTGCAGGATGCGCGCCGCGTCACTTACTTCGTCTTCGCCGGGGAAATCATCCAGCGGCGCCTGCAGGGTGATGCGATAGCCTTGGTCGTCAGGCAGGCGTTGCGCCAGCACCGGTAGCACCCGCGCGCCGCAGGTCTTGACGATGCGTGTGGTGGCAGTGATGGTGGAGGCGGGGACGCCGAAGAAGGGCACGAAGGCGCTGAGCTTCCCGGCGTAGTTTTGATCCGGCGCATACCACAGGGCTTCATTCTTTTTGAGGGCGCGAAACATGGCGCGAAAATCGGTATGGGCGATGATATCGCCCCTGCGCCGGTATACCCGTTCGAACATCGTCTCGTAAAGTTGGTTTTTATTCTGGCGGTATGTGACGTGCAGTGGAATGGTGTGAGCCAGCGCGCGGGCGATAACTGGCATGGTGGTGAAATGGCCGATAAGCAAGATCGCGCCGTGGCCTTGTTGCAATGCGGCGTGGAGGTGCTCCATGCCTTCGATATGTACCAAGGATCGCAGCTTGTGCGTGGGCATCCACCAGCTGAGGGCCATTTCCATCATGGCCATGCCTACGGCTGCCAGGTGGCGCGCCAACAATTCCTCCCGTTCCGCTATGCTCAGTTCCGGCAGGCACAATGACAGGTTGACCCGGGCAATATGCTTACGGGACTTGCCGATCCGTCCCATGAGGCGGCCCAAGGCGCGGCCCAGCCTCATCTGGAGGCGATAGGGTAGTTGGCCGAGAAACCACATGAAGCCCAGCGCCAGCCAGGTGGGCCAGTAGCGCGGTGCGAGGAATCGCCATGAGAAGTGGGCGGTGCTGATCACGAGGCTCGTCGGAAAAGAAGAAATTCTACAGCCCAAGCGTGACGCTGTCCAAAAACCAAGCCGCAATCACCATGCTAAGATACGCGCTGGACGCGGATCGGTGAGGTCACGGGGGGTGGCATGAAGATACCAATCCCCGATTTCGAATCTGTCCGGCCGGCTGAAACTTTGGATGCCTGAGCCGAGGCAGGGGGGCTGGACTTTCTCCCTTTTGTTTGGGGAGATGTAGATTGATGAATTTGAAACCCCTCTCCCTCAGGGAGAGGGTAGGTGGAATTCAAATTCAGTAGATTTACTGAAGTTCTAAGGAAGGTCCTCGCGGCGTGCCGCGAGGGGTATGGATGAAGCGAACCACCGACGAATATCATCTTGCGCTATATATACAGTCTATTGCTCTATCTGTTGGTACCCTTCGTCATCTTGCGATTGCTGTGGCGCAGTCTCCGCGCGCCCGCTTATCGGCGGCGCTGGGCGGAGCGCTTCGGTTTCTTTCCGCGCCTGCCGGTGACGGGGGCGGTATGGGTGCATGCCGTGTCCGTGGGGGAGGTGCAGGCGGCCCTGCCTCTGATCGCCTGGCTGCGGCAAGACCGGCAGGTGGCGGTGATGGTGACGACCACCACCGTGACCGGTTCGGAGCGGGTGCGGCAGCAGTTGGCGGATCAGGTTTTTCATGTCTATGCGCCCTACGATCTGCCCGGTGCGGTGCGGCGTTTTCTCAGGCGGGTGCGGCCTAGCGCGGTCATCATCATGGAGACCGAGGTCTGGCCCAATCTGTTTCACCGCTGCCGCGTCGCGGGGATTCCGCTGATTCTTGCCAATGCACGGCTGTCTGCGCCTTCGGCGCAAGGCTATCGTCGGGTACGCGGCTTGACCCGCTCCACTTTGCGCAACGTCACCGAGCTGGCCGCCCAGGCGCGTCCCGATGCGGACCGCTTTATTGCCCTGGGCATGGATGCCCAGCACGTGCATGTCACCGGCAATATCAAGTTCGATGTCCAGTTGCCCGCGGAGCTGCGCGCCCGTGCCGAGCAGTTGCGCCGGGAGTGGGGCGAGAAACGACCGGTGTGGGTCGCCGCCAGCACCCATGCTGGCGAGGAAGAGTTGATCTTGAGCGCCTTCGACATGGTGCAAAGGCGTTTGCCGCAGGCCTTGCTGGTGTTGGTGCCGCGTCATCCTGAGCGCTTCGACAAGGTGGCGGAGTTGTGTCAGCGCCGCGGCTATGTCGTGGCGCGGCGCGGCGCGCACGGTGTGGTCGGCGCCGAGGTCACGGTGTTCCTCGGCGACACCATGGGTGAATTGCCGCTGTTTTACGCCGGCGCCGATGTGGCCTTCGTCGGCGGCAGCCTGGTACCCACCGGCGGCCATAATGTTCTGGAACCCGCGGCCCTGGGCGTGCCCATCGTGGTGGGGCCGCATACCTTCAATTTTCTGGAGATCACCCGCGCCCTGATTAGCCACGGCGGCGCTGAAAGGGTGGAGACCGTCACCGAGCTGGCGACGGTGGTGGTGAGGTTGTTGGAAAACGCCAAGCTGCGCGACGCGACGGGTTCCTGCGGACGGGAATTGGTGGAACGCAATCGCGGGGCGATGGCGAAACTGGAAGCGGTATTGATCCCTTATCTGCCGGCACCGGATGCGCTGAGCCGCGCCGACGACTGACACCGGTCGGCGATCACTTCAACCAGCGATTGATCTCTTCCAGATCGGCGGGGACGAGCATGCCCGCCGCCTGTTTCAATTGCAGCGAGCTGATGATGTAGTTGTAACGGGCCTGCGAATAATTGCGTTGCGCATCGAAAAGATTGCTTTGGCTTTGCAGGACGTCGACGATGGTGCGCGTGCCCACCTCATAACCGGCCTGGGTGGCGTCCAGAGCGCTTTGGGTTGAGACCAGCGCCTGCTTGAGGGCATTGACGCTGTTGATGGCATCGAGCACGGTGAGGTAGGCGCTGCGGGCCTGGCGATCTGTGGAGCGCCGTTGTTGTTCCAGCGCCTCCCGGGCCTGGGTCAGGCGATAGACAGCGGCCTGTACCCGCGACGAAGTCCCGCCGCCCTGATAGAGCGGCAGGGTGAATTGCAGGCCGATCTGAGTGTCATTGGTGGTGCTGCCGCCGAACAATCCGGCGCTGACATCGTTGTAACCGTAACTCGCGACCGCGTCCAGTCTGGGGTAGTGGCCGGCACGGTTCAGCTCCACGTCTTCACTCGCCTTGTCCACGGCGGCTTGCGCGGCCATGAGCTGATAATTCTGCTTCAATGCCGTATCCACCCATTTCTCCACGTCGGCCGGTTCGGGCGAGGGCAGCTGGATGTCTTCTTTGAGGGGATCCAGGCTGGCGTGGAATTTCCCCGTCACCTCGCGCAGTTGTTCCTTGGCGATGGCCAGCTGGTTTTGCGCGGTGATCTCCTGTGCCACCGACAGGTCATAGGCGGCCTTGGCCTCCTGAACGTCGGTGATGGCGATCATGCCCACATTGAAACGTTGCTGGGCCTGTTCCAACAGGTGTTGATTGGACTTCTTGGCGGCCTGGGCGACGTCGAGATTGTCGACGGCGGACAGGACTTTGAAGTAACGGTCGGTGGCGCGGATCTCGAGATCCTGTCGGGCGGCCTGGTAGTTGGCCTGGGCCTGGGCCGTGGAGGCATCCGCTTCCCGCCGCTGCACGAACAGGTCGCGACGATAGAGGGCCTGGGTCAGGTTCAGGCTATAGCCCTTAGTGGTGGAAAAATAGGTGGCCGGTTGAAAGCCGGGAAAGGGCGCGCTGATACTGGTGTATTCCTGGCGATCGCGGATCAGATTGGCGCCCAGCGAGATCTGCGGCAACAGCTGCGCCCGGGCCTGGGTCTTGGTCTCCGCCACCGCCTGGTAGGCGGCTTCCGCCTGGCGCAGCTGGGGGTCGCTGGCGGTGGCCAGTTTATAGATGTCCAGCAGGGTATCCGCGCCGGCCAGGCCGGGCACGACCAGCAGAGAACACAGCAGCGCCAGGCGACGGGTGGCGGTCAGGGTCATAGCAATTCCCTTTGGTTAGTAAGTCGGCATGTCGGAGTCCACCTCGCAGGCCCAGGCATGAATGCCGCCGGCGAGATTGAGGACCTTGTCGAAACCGACCTGTTCCAGGTAATTCGCGACGCGCGCGCTGCGCATGCCATGATGGCAGATTACGATAGTCTCACGTTCCGGGTCCAGTTGGTCCAGGGCCTGCGGAACCTGATTCATGGGGATATGGTGCGAACCGGCAATATGGCAGATAACGAATTCCTGCGGTTCGCGCACGTCCAGAAGCAGCGGCGGCGGATCGGTGATCGCCAGGTATTCCTGCAATTCGCGAGCTGTGATCTCTAACATCGTATGCTTTCCAGTGCTCCGCTCGACGCGGCCCTGGCTGAATTATACTACCGAGCGCTGCTAGAGTTAAAAGATGAAGCGCTGCGGTTGCGGGGCGTTGATCAGAGGCGGCAGAACGGTTTCGAACAAGGCCTGCTTGACCCATCCCTGTTCCGCGTTGCGCGTGATGAGATAGGCCTCCATCACGGGTGCCTGCCCGGTGACGACGAACAGCCGCCCTCCAATCTTCAGGCTTTGCAGAAAGCTGTCGGGCAGCACGGGCAGCGAACCGGTAATGGCGATGACATCGTAAGGTGCGTGGCCTTCCCAGCCGTTGACCGCGTCGCCGCTTTCCAGGGTGACGTTGCTTATGTCCAGTTCGGCCAGCTTGCGGCCGGTGCTCTCGACAAAATCGGGATAGACGTCCACGGAATAGACGTGTTTACCGCTGCGGGCCAAGAGGGCGGTGACGTAGCCGCTGCCGGTGCCGACCTCCAGGATGGTGTCGGAGCTCTTGATGTTGAGGGCCTGCAGCATCCGCGCCTCGACCTTGGGAGGCATCATGACCTGGCCGTGGTTCAAGGGGATATTGATGTCCGCGTAGGCGAGCTTGAGATAGGCCGGGGGCACGAACTTGTCCCGCGGCAGGCCGTCGATCAGTTCCAGTACCCGCTGGTCCAGCACATCCCAGGGGCGGATTTGTTGTTCGATCATGTTGTGGCGGGCTTGGGCCAGGTTCATAGTGCTCATCATCCCTCTATCCTCAGTACACAAAGCCCATCAAGATTAAGCGGTTTGCCTGGACTAGGCAAGGGACAGGGCGGCTTTGTCTTGCAAATCCGCGGCGCATGGATTAGTTTTGGCCCTCTGCCACGGCTGAATGTCCGTTGGCCAGGCTAGGGGTGCCCGTAACGGGCTGAGAAACACCCTCTGAACCTGATCCGGTTGATACCGGCGTAGGGAAGCCGTGCACCGTGCCCGCTCTGCGTCCCTATCATCCCCTCTACCCTAAGGACAGCGATATGAGCGCACGCGCCGACGTATTTTTGAGTGAGACCGCCCAGGTCGACCAGGCCGCCATCCGGCCCTTCCCCAACTCCCGCAAGATCTACGTCCAGGGCAGCCGCCCGGATATTCGCGTCCCCATGCGGGAGATCAGCCTGGCCGCCACCCCGGCGGGCATGGGGTCGGAGCACAATCCGCCGGTCACCGTCTACGATACCTCCGGACCCTATACCGATCCCGAGGTGCATATCGATATTCGCCAGGGTCTGCCCGAGGTGCGCAGCCGCTGGATAGCGGAACGGGGCGATACCGAAACCCTGTCCGCCCTGACCTCCGAATACGGCCGGCGTCGCGCCGCCGATGCCGACTTGGATCGTTTGCGCTTCGCCGGTCATCAGCGCCGCCCGCTGCGGGCCAAGAGTGGTGCCAATGTGACCCAGATGCACTACGCCCGCCGCGGCATCGTCACTCCCGAGATGGAATACGCGGCCATACGCGAGAATCAGCGTATGGAGCTGTATCGCGAGCTGCTGGTGCAGCAGCACCCCGGCCATGATTTCGGCGCCAGCCTTCCCAAGGAGATCACCCCGGAATTCGTGCGTTCCGAAGTGGCGCGCGGCCGGGCCATCATCCCGGCCAACATCAATCACCCCGAATTGGAGCCCATGATCATCGGCCGCAACTTCCTGGTGAAGATCAACGGCAACCTAGGCAATTCCGCCCTCAGTTCTTCCATCGAAGAGGAAGTGGAGAAAATGACCTGGGGCATCCGCTGGGGCTCCGACACCATCATGGATCTGTCCACCGGCAAGAACATTCACGAGACCCGTGAGTGGATCATCCGCAACGCGCCGGTGCCCATCGGCACCGTGCCCATCTATCAGGCCCTGGAAAAGGTCGACGGTAAGGCCGAGGAACTGACCTGGGAGATGTTCCGCGACACCTTGATCGAACAGGCCGAGCAGGGCGTGGATTATTTCACCATCCATGCCGGTGTGCTGTTGCGCTACGTGCCGCTCACCGCCAAGCGCCTCACCGGCATCGTCTCCCGCGGCGGTTCCATCATGGCCAAGTGGTGCCTGGCGCATCACCAGGAAAATTTCCTCTATACGAATTTCGCGGAGATCTGCGAGATCATGAAGGCCTATGACGTGAGTTTCTCGCTGGGTGACGGGCTGCGCCCCGGTTCCATCTACGATGCCAACGATGAGGCGCAGTTCGGCGAACTGGAAGCCCTGGGCGAACTGACCAAGATTGCCTGGCAACACGACGTGCAGACCATGATCGAAGGCCCCGGCCATGTGCCCATGCACATGATCAAGGAGAACATGGACAAGCAATTGGCGGTATGTGATGAGGCGCCGTTCTACACCCTGGGGCCGCTGACCACCGACATCGCCCCCGGCTACGATCACATCACCTCCGGCATCGGCGCCGCCATGATCGGCTGGTTCGGCACGGCAATGCTGTGTTATGTCACGCCCAAGGAGCACCTGGGCCTGCCCAATAAGGACGACGTCAAGGAAGGCATCATCACCTATAAGATCGCCGCCCACGCCGCCGATCTCGCCAAGGGCCATCCCGGCGCCCAGATCCGCGACAATGCCTTGTCCAAGGCGCGCTTCGAATTCCGCTGGGAGGATCAATTCAATCTCGGCCTGGACCCGGATCGCGCCCGTGAATACCACGACGCCACCCTGCCCAAGGACTCCGCCAAGGTGGCGCACTTCTGCTCCATGTGCGGCCCGCATTTCTGTTCCATGAAGATCACCCAGGATGTGCGCGACTACGCCGCGTCCCGGGGTTTATCCGAGGAGGAGGCCCTGGCGCAGGGTATGTCGACCAAGGCGGAGGAATTCGTGGAGCAGGGTGCGCAGCTCTATCGGCAGATATAAGGCCTGCTCGTTAGCAGTAGTTTGATCTTCGCGGTGTGTGTCTGGGTCTTTGATCGATTCAGCGGGTTTTAAACGGCCTGGATCCTTGGAACTGAAAATGCCTCGAGAGTGAGGCATTACGCTGCGTCGGGTTTGCCGACACTCTGCAAGCGTCCCGGTCCTTCTGCTTCGGTATGCTGCCCCAGCAGGCGCGCCTTGGCCGAGTTGTAGACAACTTCCGATAGAATCCCGTCCTCCCTTAATCTCCTATGTTCGCGCAGTTCCGCCCCCAGGCGTTCCTGGGGGCTGTCGCCGCGGCGATTGCCCATGCCATGGATTACGCCCGTCAGCGCCTTAATAAATTCATCCACAGCGCGGCGCTTGGGCTTGGTAACCAGCAATTCGAACCAGGGGAGGCGGGCGTAACGGCTATAGAACACTATGCGGTTCTTAGAACGTTGCGCCAGCACCAAGGCCGCCAGCACCGTGCCGCACAGCAGGGGCACCGCGACCGAGAGCCAAAATAAGGGTTGGTGTGACAGCCACGCGACAAGAAAAAATATGATTGAAAGCACACCCAGGCCGGTCGTCACCCATAGCGCCGGACGGTCCAGCGTGAAGATACGCATGGGCATGGACTCCACGTATCTCAGATCAATCCAATAATTAACCGGCCGTCTGAACAGACGCTTGGTATGGATGGACACGTAATGTCCGCCAAAGATCGTAAAATGGGCCGCGTATGCCTTGGTGAAGCTGACTTGCAACAGCTCGATTAGCCCGGGTGTTTCGGCGGCCTTCTCGGGATCATCAACATTGCCGCGGCTGGACTCCGGTGGCTGGGAAGGAGCATCTCCCGCTATGCGCAGCGCCTCTATCATGTGTGACCCTCCCTTAATTTAAAGATATCGCAGTTGAAGCCGTGGTCCGAAGCGGCGTGAATGTTGAGCTCACATACTTATCGGTCTGCCGTAGGCGCCGCTTAATATAGACTTAAACATCATAGGCATTCAGATGAATCGGTTTGGGAACTGGTTAACAGATTTTGACTGTATGAGGATTAGACAGGGTGTTCACCCGGCGTCGGCGCAATACCCCCGCCACCACAATCCGGGGGGGGAGTGCGTGGGCACTCGTCTGTTCAGCGCCGCAGACCCAGGGGATCATCGGGATCCAGTCCCGCCATGAACGGCAGACGACGGTCCTGGTTGGTGATCTGGTAGACCTTGCCGATCCAGTTGTTGATGACCGCCTCCGCGGTATCGTGCCAGGTGTTGTCGAGTTTATTGAGCAGCAATGATTCCGGCAGGTCGGGGCCGGTACGGCCCGCGTCGCGGGCCGCGATCACCTGCGCGCGATATTCGTCGAGGATGGCCTCGGATTGCTGCGAAAAATAATTATCCGGATAGGGAGGGTAATCGGGGCGTTCGCCGCGGCTGAAGCGGCGTATCTCGCGTTTGTATTCTTTCAGGATGCTGATGATGTCGTACTCGGGGTGCCCTTGAAAGAACACCAGGCGGAACAGGTCCTCGCTTACCGCGAGATGCACGCCCGCTTCCGCGCTTTCCGCCAGTACCTGCAGGCCGGCGGCCTCGAACTGGGCGCGGCTGACATCGTTGAAGCGGGAATGCGGGACGTCGAAACGGGTATTGACCCCCAACACCAACGGGTGATGGCGGTCCAGCAAGCGATGGGAATAGACGCCCCAGCGCTTGAAGCCCATATGCCGGCGGATTTGGCCGTAGCGGAACTGCAACACCGCATGGGTGGCCAGGCACGAGCAGAGAGTGGAGGTGACATTGTCATAGGCCCAGTCGATGACTTCGATGAGCGGCGCCCAGAAGGGTTCCTTGTCCAGATTCGGTTCGGTGACATTGGCGCCGGTGATGATGAGCGCATCCAGTCCACTGGCCTTGATGTCTTCGAAGCTTTCGTAATACTGCGACACATGGCTCGCGGCCTCGGGGCCGCGCGGCAATTCGTTGAGGGTGAACGGGTGCATATAAAATTGCGCGATCTGATTGCTCTCGCCCACCAGGCGGAAGAACTGCCGTTCCGTGGCCGCCAGCGCCGCATCGGGCATCATGTTGAGCAGGCCGATGTGAAGCTCGCGGATCTCCTGGTGCAGGGCCACATCCCCAGGTATGACCGTTTCGCCTTCCTGACGCAGGCGGTCGAAGGCGGGTAGATTGGAGTTGGCGACCAGCGGCATTGGGCAAGGCTCTCTTAACGTTAATCCTACAATTAAATCTTAAAATACAGTCTTTCACCGTAGAGACGCAAAGGTCTCCGCGCGATAAACGACATTTTGTTCATAGCGCCCTTTGCGTCTCTGCTGTGCAGAACCATCAAAGGCATTCCTAGGATTGTCTGAGCAGCGCCGTCTCCACCAGCTTGAGGAAATCGCCTTCATCCTGCAAGTCATGCAGTTCCTCGGTGGTGATGGTGTAACCGTATTTTTCAGCGATGGCCTCGTAGCGCGGGATGCGCGAATAAAACAGGCGCGGGAACATCCAGCACACAAAGGCATCGGGATCGATCATCGCAACATAGGGCAGCCCGTTATCACGCATGTAGATCTCCAGCTGCTGATCGAGAAACGCCTCGCGATAATAGAGCGGTTTAGGATCGCTCTCGGCGCGGCGGATCAATTCCTGTTCATCCTTGGTGGAGGCTTTGATATAGAGAATTACGGTATGTTCCGCCAGCACCTTCAGGGTTTCCGGATCGTCCAGTTCGCAGACGCTGCCGCCGGCGTCGTTGACGAAGTGTTTGTAGCCATAGATGGCCTGAGTCTTGCGGATGAACTCCGGTACATCGCGCATGGCGGCGATCTCCGCCTCAAGGTGCAAGTCCTGGCGGCGCTTGAACTCCGGCAGCGGCAGTCCGCCCAGCTCGGGATTGCCGAGCTTGCCCAGAAAGCTGGACACCGGCTTGAGATTGTCCACGGTGATGTTGTTGGCGATGTAGATGGAGTCCGAATGCAACAGGTCGCGGAGGAAGGGTACCTGCATAGCCTGCTGTTTGATATTGTCCAGGATCGCCTCGCCGAGATATCGGGTGCCGATGCGGTAATCGCCTGAGTAATGAAACCAGTTGCGTTTGCGCAGGATATTGGCCAGGCGGGTCTTGCCCACCCCGCTCATGCCCAGCAAGGTGATGCTTTTATGTTCCCAGCCCCTGAATTCTTCGATGGTCAATCTCACAAAACAGCTCCCGGTCTCTTTGCTATAGCCTATTGTAGTGTACCGTCCCGGGCTTTCCGAGTCCTACAATATTTAGGCAGGATCGCCGACATAGATCATTCCGGACTGCTCCCGGCTGGTATCTGGTGTAAGATTTCCGAGTCGCGTGGATTGACGACGGAGCAAATCCGAAATGCTTATATGCCGCCTGCGTGAACAAGCCAAACCGGAAGGACGATGGTGTTTACGACACTGATGCCGAGCGATGAGTTGATGCAGCATCTCGCTGACCCGCAGTGGGTGATCATGGATTGCCGGTTTGTGCTCGCCGAGCCGGACGCCGGTGAGCGCGCTTACCGGCAGGGTCACATTCCCGGCGCACGCTATGCCCATTTGGAGCGGGATCTGTCGGCGCGGGTAACGGTCGACAGCGGTCGCCACCCCTTGCCCGATAAAGAGTGCCTGGCCGCCACACTGGGTGCCTGGGGGATAACCCTGGCGAGCCAGGTCGTCGTTTACGATGATGCCGGCGGGGCCATGGCGGCGCGCCTGTGGTGGTTGCTGCGCTGGATGGGACATGCCGCTGTGGCAGTCTTGGACGGCGGATGGGGGCAATGGCTGCAGGAGGGTCGAGCGGTGTCGCCGGAGGTGCCGCCCCCGGCCCCGCCCGCGTTCACGGTGCGGCCGCCTTTGGTGGAGTGGATAAGCAGCGCGGCGCTGCAGGATGCCATGCTGCATCAGACGGTTCAGGTGCTGGATGCACGCGCCGCCGAGCGTTTTCGCGGTGATGTGGAGCCGATCGATGCGGTGGCGGGGCATGTCCCGGGGGCCATCAATCGACCCCTGCAACACAATCTCGCTGCGGATGGTCGCTTCCTGTCCGCCGCGGAATTGCGGCGGCAGTTCACCGCCTTGCTTGGCCCTATCTCCCCGCGGCAAGTGGTGCATATGTGCGGTTCCGGTGTGACCGCCTGCCACAATCTGTTGGCCATGGAGTATGTCGGTCTGAGCGGTTCCCGGCTGTATCCCGGCTCCTGGAGCGAATGGATACGCGCCCCGTCCCGTCCGGTGGCCAAGGGAGCGGCCTAGTCTGAAAAGAGTGACTGGTCCGCTTTGCCCGTCTGTGACGATCGGCATGGTTGAACGGTGCAACTGGGTGTAAAATTCGCCGCGATGAAGGTTTATGGCGACGCGGCCTTCAGTGCTTTGAGTGGGACTAATGGAGACAACAATGACTATGATGGCTTATGTGATGCGCGGTATAGGCGGCGTAATGTTGATGGCGGTGACGATGCTGGGCCTGCAGACACCTGCTTATGCCGGGATGATCGGGACCGGCACGGTGATCGCTCACCAGCAGGCGGTTATGGATCGCGGTCAGTTGCTTACGACTCTGAACCGCGAAGACGTGCGCGAGCAACTGATGGCCATGGGTGTCGACCCTAAGGCCGCCCGGGAGCGGGTCGCGTCACTCAGCGATGAGGAGTTGCGTTCAGTGGCCGGTCATATACAGGATTTACCCGCGGGGGGTGATGTCTTGGGAGTTGCCTTGTTCATTTTCCTGGTGTTGTTGTTCACAGACATCATGGGTTATACAAACGTCTTTCCCTTCGTGAAGAAAACCGTGCATTGAAGCGAGCCGCGCGTTTAGAAAATGTCCTGATGATTTTCACCGCCCGGTTTGTGCCGGGCGGCGTGCTTCTAAGCCTGTTACTGTTGGGCGGCTGCGCTTCACAGCTGCAAGCCACCGGCTTGTTGAGAGCGCCGCCCGACGGGCTTGCTCAGGCTGTGGAATTGAAACAGGTGCCGTTCTTTCCCCAGGAACGCTACCAGTGCGGCCCTGCGGCCTTGGCGACGGTCTTGAACTGGAGCGGTGTCACGGTCACACCGGAGCAGTTGCGCGACGAGGTTTATCTTCCCCAGCGCCACGGTAGTTTGCAGGTCGAGTTGACGGCGGCAGCGCGCCATCACCGGCGGGTACCCTATGTCCTGACCCAGGATCTTCAGGCCGTACTGGATGAGGTACGTGCCGGCCATCCGGTGCTGGTACTGCTGAACCTGGGCTTGTCCTGGTATCCGGTTTGGCATTATGCGGTGGTGGTGGGTTTCGATCTGCAGCGTGATGCGGTACTCATGCGCTCCGGGACGC